>Ga0209916_1001093_pt1 | contig 27933 bp, 26 predicted proteins | sample ThiBio_1000_plan_FD_183956 | JGI IMG/M metagenome (GOLD analysis project Ga0209916, IMG submission 183956) | Wastewater bioreactor microbial communities from Cape Town, South Africa - Thiocy_solids_2 (SPAdes) | ecosystem: Engineered > Bioreactor > Thiocyanate-remediating > Anaerobic-Aerobic ... | reverse complement strand
TTCGAGCGGGCGCAGACCCCGCAACCGCTCGCGCCAGTACGACAACTGCCCCTCCAGTACGTCCCCGCTCAGCCAGCGGCGCTGCCACTCGGAATAGTCGGCATATTGAAACGGAAGCAGCGGCAACCCTGAATCCCGGCCTTGAACATGAGCGGAATAAGCCTGGCCCAGTTCGCGCACGAAAACGCCGCGTGACCAGCCGTCCGACACCATGTGATGCATGACGACCAGAAGTACGTGCTCATCGTCACGCAGGCGCAACAATACGGCACCCATCAGAGGAGGCACAGCGAGGTCGAAAGGCCGGTGGACGACGGCGTCCAGACGCGCCCGGCATGCAGACCACCGTTCGCTCTCTGGCAAGCAGCTCAAATCCACGAATGCACACTGGAAGGCAACCGATGCCAGACGCTGTACAGGACCGCTCTCGGTTTCATGAAAACCGGTTCTCAACGCACCCTGCCGCTCGATCAATTCGTTTATCGCCGCCCGCAGCGCTTCGAACTGCAGTGGGCCGGCGAGCCGCCATGCCTCGAACACGTTGTACAGCGGATCGTCCGGTTGCAAGCGATCAATCAGCCACAGGCGCTCCTGGGCAAAGGACAACGCAGCCGGCCCATCCGTCATGCGTTGCTCAAGAAGCACTTCGCCGGGCAAAGCCCCATGCAATCCGCCCGCAAGCCGCTCCAGCAGCAAACGCTTGTCGGGGCTGAGCCGAGCTATCTGCTGATCGTTCAAATCGGCCATGCGCATCGCCTCACAAGCGGGACAGCGGGATATCGTCCCGTGTGCCGGCCTGAATCAGGGAGGGGCGTGCACTCGAGAAGGCCGGCTGCAGGCTTTCCGGCAGGGCGGGGTGTTCCGGGCTGAAATCGGACGACTGCATGACTCAGCTTCCGCGCAGCTGTAGACCGGACAGATTCTGATGCAGCAATTGATTGCAGCTCGCCACGCTGACCTGGCCGGGCATATCCAGGGGCAAACGACCATCCGCCGCCAGCAGCGATTGCATTGCAGTGTCGATGGCGGCTTGTGCGGCAAACAGACAAGGCGTGCTGTAATTCACCAGGGAAACGCCGGCCGCATGCAATTCGGTGAGCGTGGCCGGCGGCGACTTGCCGCCGGCAATCTGGTTGAATACCAATGGACGTTTCACGCGTTGCTTGACTTCCGTCAGCATCGACAGGTTCTTCACGGCCTCCATGAGGATGGCGTCTGCGCCGGCCCGGGCAAACGCCTCGGCACGGCGCCGAGCCTCGCTGTCGTCGGTGGCATCGGTCCGCGCCACCACCAGCATGTCGCCGCGGCAGTCCAGTACCTTGTTCAGCTTGTCGAGGTAGGCATCCAGTTCCATGATCTGCTTGCCGTCAAGATGGCCGCATCGACGGGGGCGCAGCTGGTCTTCCAGCACCACGGCCGAAGCACCGATCCGGGCGAGTTGCCGTACCACATGGCAGGCCACCTCGGTATCGCAATAGCCGTCGTCGATATCCACTACGATGTGGTGATGCGGCAGCACAACGCGCAAGCGCTGGACAAAGGCGAGCATGTCAGTCCAGGTGATGAAGCCGATATCGGGCATGCCGTAATGGCTGGCCGCAAAGCTGAAGCCGCTGACGAAAATGCCCTGAAAATGCCGGCCGGCGATGCTGGCGGAAAAGCTGTCGTAGACACCGATCAGCGGGACGGTCTCATCGGCGGCGATGGCCTGGCGCAAGCGCATCCCCGGGTGCATCGCCTCCAAGCCAGCCGGAACGGATGGGTTCATCAAGGATTCTCCCTCAACAAGCGCGCAACCTCCTCGTCGGACAATTGCTCGACCTGCGCGATCAGATTTGCCATGCGCGCCCGCAGCGCCTCTTCCAGGGCGGGGGCGAGTTGCGCAACCGTAGGGTGTTGGAACAGGACGGGAATCGGCATGTTCACGCCGCGGTCGCGGTTGATTCGGCTGACGATCTGCGCCCCGCGCAGCGAATCCCCTCCCAGGGCAAAAAAATTGTCGTTCACGCCGACCGGCCCACATTCCAGCACCGCCTGAAAAAGCCTGGCCAGAAACCGCTCGTCCTCCGTTCTCGGTTCGACATGGCGCTGAACCAGGGCAGGCGCGAGTTTTTCATACAGGGTGCTGCGCTGTATTTTTCCGGTCGCGCCTTTGGGGATTTCGTCCATGAAAACTATGCGGGACGGCACCTTGAAATCAGCCAGCCGTTCGAATGCATGCCTGCGCAATGCGGCCTCGTCCGCTGTTGCGCCCGTGCGCAATACCACTGCGGCGACCAGGTCCTCCCCCAGCGTATCGTGCGGAACGGCGAACGCGGTCGCCTGTGCAACCGCCGGATGATCCAGCAAGGCTTCATCCACTTCCCGCGGCGAAATCTTCTCGCCTCCCCGGTTCACGATTTCTTTCAGGCGTCCCGAAATGAACAGATAGGCTTCGTCATCCAGATAGCCCTGGTCACCGGTGCGGAACCAGCCATCCGAATAAGCCTTGGCATTGGCCTCCGGATTGCTTTCATATCCGGCGGTCACACCCGCACCGCGAATGGCGATCTCGCCGCGCTGTCCGCGCTTCAGCTTCTGTCCGGCTTCGTCCAGGATGGCGACGTCGACGCCGGCGGCAATCCCGACCGAACCCGGCTTGCGCGTTGCGGGCGGCAGCGGGTTGCTGGTCATTTGGTGGGAAGCCTCGGTCATGCCATACGCCTCAATGACAGGTGCTTGAAACAGGTCTTCGATTTCATGCAGCGTGCGCGGCGGCAGTGCCGACGATGAGGAGCGGACAAAACGGAAAGCATGCTGGGGCGCCGTGCGACGATATTCAGCCCCGCGACTGACGATGGCTTGATGTATGGTTGGCACGGCCGTGTACCAGGTGGGCTGATATTCGCTCACCCAGTCAAAGAACCGATCTGCAGCAAAACCCGGCGCGCAAAGGATGCTCCCCCCCCCTGCCAGGGTGGAGAGCAGCGCACCGACCAGTCCGTGTATATGGAATAGCGGCATCACGTTCAAACACCGGTCCCGACCGTCCAGGGACAGGAAGCGTGAAATGTTCGTCGCCGACGACACGAGATTGGCATGGGAAAGAGGCACAATTTTGGGCCGGGAGGTCGTGCCCGAGGTATGCAGGATGAGTGCAGTATCCCGGGCCATATCCGCATCGCCCTGCTGCAAGAGTACGTTGTGCCCGGGTGGGGATACTTCGAAGCAGCCAGCGGGCCGCTCTCCATCCACCCGCAAATCGATCACGCTCACGCCCAGTTCGGTTGCCACTTTCCGGGCCGGGCCGTCGTCGCTTTCATGCATCAGCACTGCGCGGGCATGGAGGTCTTGCAGATAGAAACGGAATTCCGCTTCCTGATACGCCGGATTAAGCGGAGCGCAAACTGCGCAGGATGCCACCGCCAGAAATGTCGTGGCCATTTCCGGGCCATTGGGCAGCACCACCGCTGCCCGATCGTTCGGCCCGATTCCCAAACCTCTCAGGCGCTTGCCGACATGAGCTGTCAGTTCCCACAAGTCTGCATAGCTCAGACTGTTACGCCCAGGCGCCAGAATGGCAGGAGCATGCCCTCTGCTTTCTGCCTGCTGCCTTAGAAGGGAGGGTAAATCAGCGCATTCAGCCGCATGGTAATCCATGTCTCAATTTACCCTTTTCACCATGATTGTCGCAAGGCGAGTTTGCCTTGCATACCGGTCAACAGCGAGAATCATGCCAGCCTTGCCGCGGCGATGGAGTCGGCCAGACGGTGAAGCGGACAATCGGGAGAGGAATCAAGTCGCCAACTTGATCGGCATCCGGAATTTACCTCAACATGGCTGCCCGTTAAAGATGAAAGGCTGCGCCGGACAAGCGCGAGCCGGCTTCGACGCCATGAGCGGAAAACCAGCCTCCTGGCATTTCCAGGGCGTATCTGACAGGAACGGGAGAACAGTGACGATCCAGTGACATGGGCGCCATCTCGGCGACAGCCAGTACCTCACCTTCATCGGAGAGAAAAGCGATGGAAAGCGCCAGCGGCGTATTTTTCATCCAGAAACACATGATCTGGAGTGTGTCCTGCGCGAACAGCATGCCTTGATCTTGCGCCAGGGATTTTCTGCCCATCAGACCCTTGGACCTTGCCGCAGAACTGGACGCCACTTCCGCCAATATGGGCTGTCCCTGCCAGAAAAGGGTGATATGGCGATATTCGAAGTGGGAAGAAGCGCCAAGTGTCAGAGCCGTCAGCAGGATAAGGGGCCCGCTACGAAGCATTATTCCCGCCCTGAGAGAGAAAACACCACCTCCGCCACCTCCCGATACCGCTTCGCGAAATGCACCGTCAGCCCGGCGCGGATGTGCCCGGGCAGCTTGTCGAAGTCGCGCCGGTTGGCTTCGGGCAGGATGAGTTCAAAGATGCCGATGCGGCGCGCGGCGATGACTTTTTCGCGGATGCCGCCGACCGGCAGCACCTGGCCGGTGAGGGTGAGTTCGCCGGTCATGGCGAGCGGGCGCGGGATCTTTTTGTTCTTTGCCAGTGACAACAGTGCGGTGGCCATGGTCACGCCGGCGCTGGGGCCGTCCTTCGGGGTGGCGCCTTCCGGCACGTGCAGGTGGACGAAGCTCTTATCGAAAAAGGTTTCGTCGGCGCCGTAGGCCTTGAGGTGCGAGGCGACGTAGCTGTAGGCGATCTCGGCGGATTCCTTCATCACCTCGCCGAGCTTGCCGGTGAGTTTGAAGCCGCGGTTGAGGGTGTGTACGCGGGTGGCCTCGACCGGCAGCGTGGCGCCGCCCATCGCGGTCCACGCGAGGCCGGTGACGACGCCGACGCCGGTGATGGGCTTTTCCTTGGTGAACACGGGTTTGTCGAGGTAGGCCTCGACTTCCCTGACCCCGATCCGGATCGGGGTGGCTGCGCCGCCGAGGATTTTCACCACGGCCTTACGTGCGACCCGCCCCAGCTGCTTTTCCAGGTTGCGCACCCCGGCTTCGCGGGCGTAGCCTTCGATCACGTGGCGCAGCGCGCCTTCGCTGATGGCCAGCTGGTTTTTCTTCAGCCCCGCCCGCTCCAGCACGCGCGGCCACAGATGGTGCTTGGCGATCGCCACTTTTTCCTCGGTGATGTAGCCCGACAGACGGATGACTTCCATGCGGTCGAGCAGCGCCGAGGGAATCGAATAATCGTTGGCGGTGCAGATGAACAGCGTCTTGGACAAATCGAAACGCACGTCCAGATAATGGTCGAGGAAGTCGGCATTCTGCTCGGGATCGAGCACTTCGAGCAGCGCGCTCGCCGGGTCGCCCTGGTAGCTGGCGCCGATCTTGTCGATTTCATCCAGCATGATGACCGGGTTGGCCGATTCGACTTCCTTCAGCGCCTGCACGAACTTGCCCGGCATGGCGCCGATGTAGGTGCGGCGGTGGCCCTTGATCTCGGCCTCGTCGCGCATGCCGCCGACCGAGAAGCGGTAGAACTTGCGCCCCAGCGCCTCGGCGACGGACTTGCCGATCGAGGTCTTGCCGACGCCAGGCGGGCCGATCAGCAGCAGGATCGAGCCGGCCATCTCGCCGCGCATCGCGCCGACCGCGAGGAATTCGATGATGCGGTCCTTGACGTCGTCCAGACCGTCGTGGTCGCGGTCGAGGATGCGGCGCGCGCGCTCGAGGTCGATCTTGTCCTGGGTGTGCACGCCCCACGGCAGCACGGTCAGCCAGTCGAGATAATTGCGGGTGACGGTATATTCCGGCGAGCCGGTCTCCAGCAGCGACAGCTTGTGCATTTCCTCGTCGATGCGTTTTTTCGCCTGCTCGGGCAGCGTCAGTTTGGCGAGCCGTTCGTTGAAGGTGTCGAGCTCGGCGGTCTTGTCGTCCTTGGCCAGGCCCAGTTCCTTCTGGATCGCTCTCAACTGTTGGCGCAGGAAAAATTCGCGCTGCTGCTCGCTCATCTTCTCGTCGACTTTTTCGCGGATGTCGGATTGCAGCCGCGCCACGTCGAGCTCCTTCTTCAGCAGCACCAGCACCTTTTCCATGCGCTTTTTCAGGCCGAAGGCTTCCAGCACGTCCTGCAGTTCCTGCTTCGACGCGGTGGTCAGACTGGCGGCGAAATCGGTCAGCTGGGAGGGCTCGTTGGGGCCGAAGCGGTTGAGGAAGAACTTGAGTTCCTCGGAATACAGCGGATTGAGCGGCAGCAGCTCCTTGATGGTGTTGATGATGGCGATGGAATAGGCGCGGATTTCCTCGGAATCCGGCCTGCCGGCCTCGTTCGGATATTCGACCCTGACCTTGTAGGGCGCGGTATCCGACAGCCATTCGACGATGCGGAAACGCCGCACGCCCTCGGCGATGAACTGCATCTTGCCGTCGGAACGTACCGGATGGTGGATGCGCACCACCGTGCCGACGCTGCGGAAATCCACGCGCTTCACGTCGTCGGTATTGTCGGGCTTGACTATCACCAGCCCCACCATGTGGTGCGCGGTTTCGCCGATGGCCTCCACCGTCGACAGCCACGGCGCTTCGTTCATCAGCAGCGGCAGGGTTTGCGCCGGGAAAAACGGTTTTTCGGTCAGCGGCAGCAGGTACAGCTCGGGCGGCAGCGCCGGGGCGGTCGGCAACTGCCTGTTGTCGGAAATGATTTCACCTTCCAGCGCGGGGTCATTGGGCATGATCTGGGCTTCTTAATCCGGTCTACGGGAATAAGAAGTATCGGGCCTATCCGTCCGTTTTCAAGGGCGGAGCTGATTGGGCCGTACCGGGATTTCCTCGACCGTGTCCGGCAGGCCGGACAGGATCATCAGTTCGACCCGGCGGTTGCGCGCACGCCCTTCGGCGGTGTCGTTGGGGGCGATCGGCTGGCTGGCCTCGCGCCCGATCGCCGACAGGCGCGCCGGGTCGATGCCGTTGTCTGCCAGCAGGCGCACCACGCTGGTGGCGCGCACCGCCGACAATTCCCAGTTGGAGGCAAAAACCGGATTGCTGATCGGCATGACGTCGGTATGGCCGGTGATTTCCAGGTTGAACGGTTCGTTCCGCAGCCGCTCCGCCACCGCACGCAATACCGCCAGCGATTTCGCCTCGAGTTCGGCACGCCCGGGGGCAAACAGCACGTTGGCATTGATTTCGATGCTGACGCCGCGGCGGCTCTGGGTCACCCGCACCTTGCCTTCCTTCACCAGCGGCGCCATCACATCGAGCAGGCCGCTCGCCACCTCGGTCATGTGCGCCTGTTCCTCGATCGCCTGCTGCTGTTTCAGGGTGCGTTGCCTGACTTCCGCAGGCAATGCCGCCCTTGTCGGCTGCGGCACCGGCGCCTCGCTTGCCGGCGCCTTGCCGAACGCATCGCCGAGCGAGCCGGCCAGGACGCGCAATTTGTTCTCGTTGACCGCCGAGATCGCGTACATCACCACGAAGAAGGCAAACAGCAGGGTAATGAAATCGGCATACGAAATCAGCCAGCGGTCGTGATTGTCGTGGTCGGAGACGATGCGCCGCCGTCTGCGCATTACAAATATCCTTTGAGCCGCGCCTCGATGATGCGCGGATTGTCGCCCTGGGCAATGCCGATGAGACCGTCGCAAACGATTTCGCGCTCGGCCACCCGGCGGGCGATGGTGAACTTGATCTTGTTGGCGATCGGCAAAAACACCAGGTTGGCCAGGCCGACGCCGTAGATGGTGGCGACGAAGGCGACCGCGATGCCCGCCCCCAGCTTGCCGGGATCGGACAGATTTTCCATGACATGGATCAGGCCTATCACCGCGCCCAGGATGCCGAGCGTGGGCGCATAGCCGCCCGCCGCTTCCCATACCCGCGCGGCCTGCCGCTCGGCCGTCTCGAAGCCGACGATCTGGACGTCGAGCGTGTCGCGCAGCTTGGCCGCATCGGCGCCGTCGATCAGCAATTGCAGCCCGGTTTTCTGGAACGGATCGCGCGTCATGTTGAGATATCTTTCCAGCGCCAGCGCACCGTCCTGGCGCGCGGTGTGCGACCACTGGACGACGCGGCGGATCAGCGCCTCGGCCTCCGATGCGGGCGGCCGGAAAGCCCACTTCGCCATGCGCACGCCCTTGACGAAGACCGGCAGCGGATGATGCAGCAGCACCGCGGCCAGGGTTCCGATCACCACGATGACGAAAGCGGCTGGCTGCAGGAACAGGCCGATCTGCCCGCCTTCCATCGCCTGGCCGCCGAGAATGGCGGCAACCGCCAGCACCAGCCCGATCAGACTGCCGCGATCCATGCGTCTTCCTTCAGTTTGCTGCGCAGCCGCGCGATGGCCTGGCCGTGCAGCTGACAGATGCGGGATTCGCTGACGCCGAACACTTCGCTGATCTCGCGCAGATTGAGTTCCTGTTCGTAATACAGCGACATCAGCAGCTGTTCGCGTTCGGGCAGATTTTCGATGCCGGCGATGATGCAGGCGCGCAGGTTGGCGTCGAGCAGCTGCGGCAGCGGCATGCTGGTCTCGTTCGCCGACTGCTTGTCGAGGAAGGAGTCGTCTTCGTCGGATTCGCCGAAATCCTCGAAATACAGCAGCTGATGGCCGCGCGCGTCGCCCAGCATGGCCTGGTATTCGGCCAGCGGGATTTTCATCGACTCGGCGATTTCGGTTTCGCTGGGCTGCCGTCCCAGCTGGTGCTGCAAGGCGCCGATGGCCTGTTCGATCTTGCGCATCGACTGCCGCGCGCTGCGCGGCAGCCAGTCGGACTGGCGCAATTCGTCGATCATCGAGCCGCGGATGCGCTGGATGGCATAGGCCTCGAACTGCGCGCTCTGCGCCTCGTCGTAGCGGCTGACGGCATCGAGCAGGCCGATCATGCCGGCCTGCACCAGGTCGTCTTCTTCCACGCTGGGCGGCAGCCGGCCCATCATGTGATGCGCCAGCCGTTTGACCATGGGCATGTATTGCGTCAGCAGGTCGCTCTTTTCGCTTTTGCCTGTTGCGGTGTACATGCCCTACCTCCTGCAGGCTTCCATCATGCGGCTGCCCTGGATCACGCGCTGCATGAACCCGCCGACGTTGCCCAGGCTGGCCTGCTGCGGCCAGCGCAGCAGGCCATCGGCCAGCTTGCGGAACTGCGAGGTGGACTGGGCGACGGGAAAGGCGTCCACCACGGAAGTGCGCAGGTGGCCGGCGCGGCTCAAACGCTCGTCCAGCGGGATATAGCCGAGGTAATCGACCGACACCCCCAGATAGCGCTCGGCGGTTTGGGCGAAATTGCGCGCCACCGCCTGCGCCTGCTCCGGCGATTCCATGCGATTGAGCAGCAGGCGGAACTGGCGCTTGCCGAAATTGTGCGCCAGCCGCTTGACCAGGGTATAGCCCTGGGTGATTGCCGTGTTGCCGGGCGGCAGCACCACCATGATTTCGGAAGCGGCAAGCCCCAGCGGCAACGCATCCGGGTCGGTGGCCTCTTCCATGTCCACCAGCACCACATCGACGCCGCATTGCAGGCGGTCGAAGCTCTGCGCCAGCCATTCCTGATCGCGTTCGGACAGCTGCCCCAGCCGCTTGAAGCAGCCGCCGATCGGCAGCACCTGCACGTTGTCGGGGCCGTCGAGTAGCAGCGCATCCAGGGTGCAGCGTCTTTCGAGCACGTCCGCCACGTCGAAGCGCGGCGTCAGCCCGAGGGCGGCGCAGGCGCCGTGGCCGTGCCGATCCTGGTCGACGATGAGCACGTCGCGCCCGGAGCGGGCCAATGCAACCGCCAGGTTGGCGGTTGCGGCGGTCTTGCCCGCCCCTTTCTGCCCCGACATCACGGTAATGACCTGAAACCCGGTCTGCCCCAGCAGGCGGCGCAGTCCGGCGGCCTGATCGCTGACGAACTTATCCAAGGGACACCGCGCTTTCGCGATGCGCCGCCTGGCTGCCGGACAGCGCGAAGGCCAGTTCGCTGTCGTCCAGCTGCCACGGCGAGGCTTGCGTGCGTGCCTTGAAGGCGCGGTGAATGAGGTACTGGCGATTGGCCAGGTGCAGGTCTTCGGGGACGCGCTGGCCGGTCGCCAGATAGTGCACGCTCAACTGGTGACGGATCGCGCAGTCGAGCGCCGGGCCGAGGCTTGCCGCCTCGTCGACCTTCGACAGGACGCAGCCGTCCAGGCCGCGCGTGCGGTAGGCCTGCACCACTTCGTTCAGGGTGTCGCCGTGGCTGGTGGCGTTCAGCAGCAGCAGGCGCTTGATCGGCTTGCCGGCCTGGCACAGCATCTCGACCTGTTCGGCAACGGCCTGGTCGCGCTGGCTCATGCCGACGGTATCGATCAGCACCGTGTGCTTGTTGCGCAGTTCGGACAGCGCCAGCCGCAAGTCGGCCGCATCGCGCACCGCGTGCACGGCGACGCCGAGGATCTTGCCGTAGATGCGCAGCTGTTCGTGGCCGCCGATACGGTAGCTGTCGGTGGTCAACAGGGCCAGCTTGTCGGCGCCGTGGCGCACCACGAAACGGGCGGCGAGCTTGGCGGTGGTGGTGGTCTTGCCGGCACCGGTGGGGCCCATCAAGGCGAACACGCCGCCGCCGTCGAGCATGTCGGTTTCGCTCTGCATCACCTGCAGGCGCTTCATCAAGGTGTTTTTCGCCCAGCTCTGTGCCTGCTCCACATCGCCTTTCGGCATGGCTTCCAACAGCTCGCGCGCCAGGGTGGCGGAAAAACCGGCCGCCAGCATGTCGCGCATCACGGCGGCGCCGGCCGGATCGCGCCCCGGCAGATCGCGCCAGGCCAGATCGGCCAGCTGGCTTTCCAGCCGCATCTGCATCGTCTTGATTTCGCTGATGACGCTTTGCGCCAACTGGGCGCTGTCTTCGCTGGGCACGGCGACCCGCTCGACCAGACGGCGTTTGATGGCGACTGCGGGCGCCGGCTCGGTTTCGTCCTGCACGTCCGCTACCGGTGCCCTGGCAGGGGCGGCAATTGCGGGCGTCTCCACCACGGGCGGCGCCATCGAAGCGATGTCTTCCGCCGCCAGGGCCAGCACTTCCACCCCGCCTTCGACGGCACGATTGGAGAGGATGACCGCGTCGGGCCCGAGCGCATCGCGCAGCTGGCGCATGGCTTCACGGGATGTTTTGGCGACGATTCGTTTGACGTTCATGCTGCTCCTCCTACCAGGGAAGTCACTTTGATCTGTTTGCCTTCGGGCACTTCAGCGTGCGAAAGCACTTTGAGCTGCGGCACGGTGCGCCGCAGAAAACGAGCGAGCAACGGACGCAGCACGGCGGGCGTCAGCAATACCGGGGGATGGCCCAGCGCTTCCTGCCGCTGCGTCGAAGTCTGGGTACGCTCCAGCAGGGTGTCGGCCAGGCCGGGCTCCATGCCGGCGGCATCGTTGCCCGCCTGCAGCGTCTGCAGCAGCAGCCGCTCGAGGCCATGGTCCAGCGCGATCACCGGCAGTTCGCTGGCCGCGCCGTAAATCTGCTGCACGATCGAGCGGCCCAGCGCCACCCGCACCAGGGCGGTGAGTTCGTGCGGATCCTGCACCCGTGCGGCGTGTTCCAGCAGGGTGTCGATGATGCTGCGCATGTCGCGGATGGCCACGCCTTCGGTGAGCAGGGTCTGCAGCACTTTCTGCACGGTGGAAAGCGGCAGCATTTTCGGCACCAGGTCTTCCACCAGCTTGGGCGCGCTCTTGCCCAGGTGATCGAGCAGCGCCTGCGTTTCCTGCCGTCCCAGCAGTTCGGCGGCATGCTGGGTCACCAGATGATTCAGGTGGGTGGCGACCACGGTGCCGGGGTCGACCACGGTGTAGCCCATCGCCTGCGCCTGCTCGCGCAGGCCGGACTCGATCCACACCGCCGGCAGATCGAAGGCGGGATCGCGCGTGGCGATGCCCGGCAGGCTGGCGGTGATGTTGCCAGGATCGATGGCGAGGAACAGCCCGGTGCGCACCTCGCCGGAGCCGATCTCGACGCCTTTCAGGGTGATGCGGTAGCTGTTCGGATTGATTTCCAGGTTGTCGCGGATATGCACGGCGGGCGGCAGAAAGCCGATCTCTCTGGCGAACTTCTTGCGGATGCCCTTGATGCGGCGCACCAGTTCGCCATCGGCGGCGCTGTCCACCAGCGGAATCAGGCGATAACCCACTTCCAGGCCCAGGGTGTCGATGGGCGCGACGTCTTCCCAGCTGGCTTCCTGGCTTTCGACCGCGGCGACGGGCGCGGCCTGCGCCGCCGCCGGCACCTCCTGCTGTTGCTGCTTGCCGTTCCGGTAGGCCAGCCAGGCCAGACCGCCCGCCAGCAGCAGGAAGGCGAAGTTCGGCATTCCCGGAATCATGCCCATCAGGCCGAGAATCGCGGCGGTGATATACAGCGCCTGCCGCTTGCTGAAAATGTTGGACAGCATCTGCCCGGCGATGTCTTCCTCGGTGCTGACGCGGCTGACGATGATGCCGGCGGCGATCGAGATGACCAGTGCCGGAATCTGCGCCACCAGGCCGTCGCCGATCGCCAGCAGGGTGTAGTTGCTCGCGGCGTCGGCCATTGCCATGTCGTGCTGCATCACGCCGATGATGAGGCCGCCGACGACGTTGATGATCAGGATCAGGATGCCGGCGATGGCGTCGCCGCGCACGAACTTCGAGGCGCCGTCCATCGAGCCGTAGAAATCGGCTTCCTGGGCGATTTCGGCACGGCGGCTGCGCGCCTCGCTTTCGTCGATGAGGCCGGCGTTGAGGTCGGCGTCGATCGCCATCTGCTTGCCCGGCATCGCGTCGAGGGTGAAGCGCGCGCTGACTTCGGCGATGCGGCCGGCGCCCTTGGTGATGACGATGAAGTTGATCACTACCAGAATGATGAACACGATGATGCCGACCGTGTAATTGCCGCCGACCAGGAAATGGCCGAAGGCTTCGATCACCTTGCCCGCAGCGTCCGGCCCGGTATGGCCATCCAGCAGCACCACGCGGGTGGACGCGACGTTGAGCGACAGCCGCAGCAGCGTGGACAGCAGCAGCACCGTGGGGAACGCGGCGAATTCGAGCGCCTTCTTGGTCGACAGGCTGACCAGCAGCACCATGATGGAAAGCGCAATGTTGAAGGTGAACAGCACGTCCAGCGCAAACGGCGGCAGCGGCAGCACCAGCATCGCCAGAATGAGGACGATGAAAATCGGTGCCGCCATTGCGCGCGCATTGGCCGGATTGAAGATATTCGAAAGACTCAGGGTGCCGTTCATACGGGTGCGTTCAACGGATCGAGTTCAGGGGGAACCGGCAAGGCGGTCGGCGTATTGGGATACGCCCCGCCCGCCTGCTGGAAATGGCGCAGCTGGAACACGTAGGCCAGCACCTCGGCCACCGCCGCATAAAGCGTGGCCGGGATCTCGTCGCCGAGTTCGGTATGGCGGAACAGCGCACGCGCCAGCGGCGGCGCTTCCAGCAGCGGCACCTTGTGCTCGGCCGCCAGTTCGCGGATTTTCGCGGCGACCGCATCGGCTCCCTTGGCCACCACGCGCGGCGCGCGCATCTTGCCTTCGCTGTACTTGAGCGCCACGGCGTAATGGGTGGGGTTGGTCACCACCACGTCGGCGCTGGGGATTTCGGCCATCATGCGGCGGCGTGCCACTTCGCGCTGCTGGGCGCGGATGCGCGCCTTGATGTGCGGGTCGCCCTCCGATTCCTTGCTTTCCTGGCGCAGCTGCTCCTTGGTCATCTTGAGCTTGTTGTAGTGGCTCCACAGCTGATACGGCAGGTCCAGCGCGACGATGAAAATCATCGCGCCCGAAGCCAGCAGGAACACTTTGCCGATGAGGTCGCCCATATGCTGGATGGCGAGAGACGGCGACTCCAGACTGAGCGAAAAGAGCGCGTCGAGATTGGACCAGATCAGCCACACGGCGACCCCTCCCAGCAAGCCGACCTTGGCCAGCGATTTGACCAGCTCGACCAGGCCCTGGCTGGAAAACATGCGCTTGATGCCCGACAGCGGATTCAGGCGCTTGAAATCCGGGGCGAATGCCTTGGTGCTGAACAGCCAGCCGCGCAGCAGCAGCGGCGAAGCCAGGGCAGCGATCAGCACCAGCGCCAGGAAAGGCGCCAGCGCCAGGGCGGCATCGAAAAACTGGCCGGATAGCTGCGCCATGACGTACGCGCTATCGCGGGCGACGGCCGGCTTGAACTGCAGGCCGCTGCGCATGATCTGCGACATGCTCTGGCCGAGGCCGCTGGCCATCATCCACAGCGTCGCACCGCCGGTCATCAGGACGACGAACGTGGCCAGCTCGCGCGATTGCGGCACCTGGCCGTCTTCGCGCGCCTTCTCCCGCCGCTGCGGCGACGGGGCTTCTGTCCGTTCCTGATCGCTTTCTTCAGCCATCCCTGATTCCACCTGTGAAGGGAGCCTTGCCGTCCGCGAAGCGGAGGCAGGCTTTCTTAGGCTGGATTATTGGCCACGCCCGGCGCGGGCGATCGGGGGAATAAGGGTGGATTTGACCTGCTATTTCGCGCCAAGCGGCGCGCGACGGTCAGTTTTCGGCGTTGGCCCTGCTCACTTCTTCGCGCACGCCGGCTTCGTCCGCCACGTTGACGCCGCTGGCTTCCTTGGTGACGGCGTCCTCGGTGCGCTTGTTCATCACGATGATGCTGATGCGGCGGTTGATCGGATCGTGCGGTCCCGCCTGGTTGAACGGCACCGACGATGCCAGCCCGACCACGCGCAACATCTTCGCTTCGTCCATGCCGCCGGCGATCAGTTCGCGCCGCGAGGCGTTGGCACGGTCGGCCGACAATTCCCAGTTGCTGTAGCCGCGCGCGCCGTTGGCATACAGCATGGCGTCGGTGTGGCCCGACAGGCTGATGCGGTTCTGCACGTCGTTCAGCACCTGGCCGATCTCGTGCAGGATGATCTTGGTGTAGGGCTGCAGCTCGGCGCTGGCCAGGTTGAACATGGGCCGGTTCTGCTCGTCGACGATCTGGATGCGCAGGCCTTCGCTGGTGATGTCGATCAGCAGCTGCCGCTTGAACTGCCGCAGGGTGGGATTGGCGTCGATCGCCGCCTCGAGACGCTTCTTCAGCTGCTTGAGCTTGGCGGTTTCGATGCGCTCGAGTTCGGCCTGTGCCGCCTTCAGGTTGTAGGATTTCTTTTCGGCCTGGGTATCGCCTTTTTTCACCTGGCCCAGTTGCCGCGTCATGTCGAGGCCGCCGCCCTTGATGACGCTGGAGCTGTCGCCGCTGCCGGAGCCCCCTTGCATCGCCACCTTGAGCGGCGTCTTGAAATATTCCGCGATCCCTTCCAGGTCGCCCTTGGTGGTCGAACCCAGCAGCCACATCAGCAGGAAGAAAGCCATCATCGCCGTGACGAAGTCGGCATAGGCGATTTTCCATGCCCCGCCGTGGTGGCCGCCTTTCACCTTGCGGATGCGTTTGATGACGATGGGCGTTTTCTGTTCGCTCATGGATGGCCTATGCGTGTGAGGTGATTCTGTCCCGACCCGGCAGCGGGAAAATCAGCGCGACCGCGCACCCTTCACATGCTCTTCCAGTTCGCTGAAGGAGGGGCGCTCGGTCGAGAACAGCACCTTGCGCCCGAATTCGACCGCGATTGCCGGTGCATAGCCGTTGATGCTGGCAAGCAGGGTGACCTTGATGCATTGCAGCATCTTGGTCGATTCGTGCAGCTTTTGCTCAAGCAGGCTCGCGAGCGGCCCGACAAACCCGTAAGCCAGCAGGATGCCGAGGAAGGTGCCGACCAGCGCGTGCGCGATCAGGATCCCCAGTTCCGCCGGCGGCAGGCCGACCGACTCCATCGTGTGCACCACGCCCATCACCGCCGCGATAATGCCGAAGGCAGGCAGGCCGTCGCCTATCTTGGCGATGACATGGGAAGGGATCTCGCCCTCGTGGTGATGGGTTTCGATTTCATTGTCCATCAGGTTTTCGATTTCGAAGGCATTCATGCTGCCGCTCACCATCAGGCGCAGATAATCGGTAAGGAATTCGACGATGTGGCGATCGGCCATCACCGCCGGATATTTCGCGAACAGCGGGCTGTTCTCGGGCGAGTCGACATCGGATTCCACCGACATCAGCCCTTCCTTGCGGATCTTGGTCAGCAGTTCGTACAGCAGCGCCATGATGTCCATGTAGAGCGCACGGGTGTATTTCGATCCCTTGAATACGGTGGGCAAGGCCTTCAGGGTGGCCTTGATGGCCTTGCTGTTGTTGCCGACGAAGAAGGCGCCCGCCGCACCGCCCCCGATCATCAGGAGTTCGAGTGGCTGGAACAGCGCCGCCAGGTGTCCGCCCGCCAGCGCGAAGCCACCGAAGATGCTGAATAAGACGACAATATATCCAACGATGACTAGCACGACCGTGTGTTCCTTTTGGCGGGGACATGGAGAGGAAGCTGTCCCGTCCACCCCAATGTTTCAGCATGCGAAGCAAGCGCTCTCAACAGGAGGATTCGACCGCCGCGGCGGAAACTTGATGGCTGGGCAACAGTATTTCCGCGCGGCGACGCCTCACATCCGCCACGCATACAAGGTGTGCCGCGTGCCTTCCGCCAGCGTTACGACGCGGTCCGGCGGCCGCGCATCCACCGCGAACGACAGGCTGACGAACAGGCTGCCGCTGCGCATCTGGGAGCGGGCCTGCCGCCACAACCCGGGCATGGCAGCGGGCGAAAGAAAAGCGAATACGACGTCGAAGTCCGCCAGACTGAGTTGCGCGTAATCGCGCCGCATGAAGCGCACCCGGCTGCCTGTCAGCCAGGCGCACATACGGCTGACGAGCCAGGGGGCGGGGGCGAGTTCGGTTCCATAAAAGCGGCCGAGCGGAAAGCGGCTTTCCAGATAACACGGCACGCCGCCAAATCCGCTGCCAAGATCGATGAAGCGGAGCGGCTGCGCATGCGGCAGCAGCGTCGCCAGCGCCTGTCTGGCTTTGCGGCTGGACAGATACAGCGGCACCCGGGTGCGGAAGGTGCTCCAGTAAAACGCGAGCAGCAGCAGGAATGCGGCCAGATAGGACCAGGCCGGCGCATCGATCCGCTGGGCCAGCAGCACGGCAGGCAGGAAACCGAAATGCAGCGGCGGCCACCAGGCCGGCTGCCGCCAGGCGATGCTGAGGCCGGCGGCGATGGCCCCCTGTGTCAGGGCGAATTGCCACAGCGCGGGCTGGAAGGGAAAAACGGTTTGCGGCAGGGTGTGCGGCAGCATCGCCAGCAGCACGGCGGCGCACTGGATGACGAGCGACTGGAGGCTGACTGGCAGGCGCGTCATCACCGGACTTCGGGGAGAAAATCCGTCAGGCGGCGGCGCTCAGTTCGGTTCCGGCCGCAGTACCCGCAAGGGGCATGCCGGTGGGTACCCCGCTGCCATGCAGCGACCCTTCCGCAGCTTTGGCTTTACGGGTTTTGCCGGCGCGCGCCGGCATGTTGCAGAGGCCGCACACGTACTGGCTGTGCAGGTCGTCCGGATGCACCACAAAGTGGCCGCCGCAGCCGCTGCAGACCGCCGTGTCGAGCATGCGGCTTTCGAAGAAACGGTTCAGGGTCCAGGCGCGGGTGAAGCTCAGCACGGCTTCGATCTGGTTGGTGTGGAGATATTCCTGATACAGACGGTAGCTCTTGAGCACCGCTTCGATGCCGCTGCAATCGCTGTTTTTGGTGAGGTAGCGATGAATGTTGACGAACAGCGAGGAGTGCACATTGGGCAGCCAGGTCAGGAACCAGTCGGTCGAAAACGGCAGCATGCCCTTGGGCGGCGAAACGCCTTTGACTTCCTTGTACAGCTTGAGCAGGCGCTCGCGCGACAGCGAGGTTTCGGACTCCAGCACCTGCGGGCGGGCGCCGAGCTCGATCAATTCGATCGCCAGTTGAGTATCGCGCATCTCGGTCAACAGACTTTTCTTGCTCATGGCCCCTCCCCTTGCTTGTCTTGTTTCTTGCGATGCCGAATCAGGCAAACGCTTCCACAGCCTGGCCCGCCATCAGAATGGCGGCATGGGATTGCGCCAGCGCACGATCCTTGGTGTAGCTGGTCAGCATGTTCAGCACCACGCCGTCGTCGAAGCGGAAACGCGACACCAGCATGCCGGAAGCGGCCAGTTTGAGGATTTGCGCGGGGGTCAGCGCCTCGATCAGCTCGGCAACGTCCTGGCTGATGCCGAGGCGAAAAACGGCGGTCGCCTTGTCGTGCCGGATCATGTTTTGCGCGAGCATCAGGTAGTTGAGATTGACATCGCGCATCTCGTCCAGCATTTCGTCCAGTTTCATTTGCTTGCCCTTCTTCGTTGAATTTTTTTCGAATTCACACTTAAGTCAGCGTGGTGAATTCGTTTTCGGACGCCCCCCGGGAAAGTTAAGGTAGAGATGCGCTGTATTGACGGACGGAATCCGGACGGATTTTTGTGTAGGCGTTTGTCCTACATGCGCGGCAGGCAACGCAATGAGCGGGCCATCCCCGACCGAAAGAACGGCCCGGCCGCTCGCTGAATCAACAGGAATTCCATGACTAACAAGGGATTGCGACAGGATGACGCCTGGGTCGCGCAGCCGGCGAGCCCCGGGTGTGAAAAAGCCGGCCAGCAGCCTCAACTGCGCTTGTAAATATCCTCGAAGCGCACGATGTCGTCTTCGCCCAGATAAGAACCCGACTGCACCTCGATCATATGCAGATCGACCTTGCCGGGGTTCTCCAGGCGGTGCGTGGTGCCGAGCGGAATATAGGTGGACTGGTTCTCGGTCAGCAGCATGACCGCGTCGCCGCAGGTGACGCTGGCGGTGCCGGACACCACGACCCAGTGCTCGGCGCGGTGATGATGCATCTGCAGGCTGAGCTTCTCGCCCGGCTTGACCATGATGCGCTTGACCTGGAAACGCTCGCCCTCGTCGATGCCCTCGTACCACCCCCAGGGTCTGTAGACCTGTTTGTGGACCAGATGCTCGCAGCGCTTTTCGGCTTTCAGGCGGTCGACCAGTTTTTTCACGTCCTGCACCTGGTCCTTGTTCGCCACCAGCACCACGTCGGCGGTTTCCACCACCACCAGATTGGATACGCCGAGCATCGCCACCATGCGCGTTTCGGCGCGGACGAAGTTGTTGCCGGCGTTTTCCAGCATGACGTCGCCGCGGGCGGCGTTGCCCTGCGCGTCCTTGTCCGCCACTTCCCATAATGCCGACCAGGCGCCGATGTCGTTCCATGCCATGTCCGCCGGCACCACTGCTGCGCGGCGGGTATGCTCCATCACCGCGTAGTCGACCGATTCCGACGGACAGGCCTCGAACGCGGCGGGATCAAGGCGCACGAAATCGAGGTCGGGGATGGCGGCATCGAGCGCAGCACGGCTGGCCTCCAGAATGTCGGGCCGCAGGGTCTGCAGTTCATCGAGAAAATCCGCCGCCCGGAACAGGAACATGCCGCTGTTCCAGAAATAGTCGCCGCTCGCGACGTACTGCTGCGCGGTATCCAGGTCGGGTTTTTCGACGAAGCCCGCCACCTGGTAGGCGCCGGCGCAGTCCGGCAGCGGCGCGCCCTTGCGAATGTAACCGTAGCCGGTTTCGGGGGTCGCCGCGACGATGCCGAAAGTAGCCAGATGCCCTTTTCCTGCCGCTTCGGCGGCAGTGCGGATGGCGGCATGAAAGGCCGCGACGTCGCCGATCAGATGGTCGGCCGGCAGCACCAGCATCAGCGCGTCGGGGTTGTCGCGCGACAGCATCAGCGCAGCCACAGCGATGGCCGGCGCGGTGTTGCGTCCCGCCGGCTCCAGCACGATGGCATGCGGCGCGGTGTCGATCTGGCGCATCTGCTCGGCAATCATGAAACGATGCTCGACATTGCACACCATCAGCGGTGCCGCCATTTCCGGCATGTCCGCCAGACGGCTGACGGTGTCCTGCAGCAGGCTGCGATCGCTGGCTAGCGGCAGCAGCTGCTTGGGCAGGGCCGCGCGGGACAAGGGCCACAGGCGCGTGCCCGAGCCGCCGGAAAGAATCACGGGATGGATGGTGGTCATATCGTGTGCTCTGCTAAAAGGTCATGTCGTCGATTGAGGCAAATTCCGTTCCAGGCACAGGGCGAGCGCGCTTTCCCAAGCGGGCAGCCGCACCCCGAAAACCGCTGCCAGTTTGCCGCAATCCAGCTGCGAGTTGAGCGGGCGCGCGGCTGGCGTGGGATAGTCGCAACCCGGAATCGCCGTGAGGCGGGCAAGCTTTCCATCCGTAGCGGCCGGCTGCGCCAGGATGGCTGCGGCAAAGCCGTGCCAGCTGGTGCGGCCGCCGCAGCTCAGATGATATATCCCGGACACTGCAGCTCGATCGGGCCGGTCCAGCCAGCGCGCAATTGTCAAAGCGCTGGCTTCGGCGACCAGGCGCGACCAGGTCGGCGCGCCGAACTGGTCGTCGACCACCGTCAGGCTGTCGCGCTCGCACGCCAGCCGCTGCATGGTGAGCAGGAAGTTGCGGCCGCGCAGGCCGTAAACCCAGCTGGTGCGCAGGATCAGATGCGTGCTGCCGCTGCGCTGCACCGCCTGCTCGCCCGCCAGCTTGCTCGCGCCATACACGCCCAGCGGATTCGGCGCGTCCGCTTCCGTATAGGCAACGGGTTGGCGGCCGTCGAACACGTAGTCGGTGGAAAAATGCACCAGCGGAATGCCGCGCGCAGCGGCCGCCTGTGCCAATTCGCCCGGCGCGTCGGCGTTGACGGCATACGCCAGACCGGGCTCGGATTCGGCCTTGTCGACCGCCGTGTAGGCTGCCGGGTTGACGATCAGATCCGGCGCGATCGCCGCCACCGTGCGGCGGATGCTTGCCGTATCGGCGAGGTCGAGGAGGCCGCGGTCGGCAGCGATCACCTCGCCCAGCGGCGCCAGCGTGCGCTGCAATTCCCAGCCCACCTGGCCGTTGACGCCGGTGAGCAGGATTCTCACGCAAACACCTCGCACGCGGCGAGCGGCAAGCCGGCCCGGTCCTTGGCGGACAACAGCGGTTCGCCCTGCAGCGGCCAGGCGATGTCGAGCGCCGGATCGTTCCACAGCAGGCTGCGCTCGAACTGCGGCGCGTAGTAGTCGGTGGTCTTGTAGAGAAATTCGGCATGCCCGGACAGCACCAGAAAACCGTGCGCGAACCCCGGCGGAATCCACGCCATGTCGTGCGTTTCGGCCGACAGGCGGAAGCCGGCTGCGCGTCCGAAATGCGGCGAGCTGCGGCGCAGGTCGACCGCCACGTCGAACACCTCGCCCACCGCCACGCGCACCAGCTTGCCCTGCGGCTGGCGGATCTGATAATGCAGTCCGCGCAGCACGCCTTTGGCCGAGCGCGAGTGGTTGTCCTGCACGAACTCGGCGCCGATGCCGAGTTCGGCAAAGGCCTTGCGGTTATAGCTTTCGAGAAAAAATCCACGCGCGTCGCCGAACACCCTGGGGCGCAGCAGCAGCACATCGGGGTGTCCGGTGGCAATGATCTGCATCAGAACACCCGGTCGTTCAGCACGTCGATCAGATAACGCCCGTAACCGTTTTTCAGCAGCGGCTGCGCCAGCGCCTGCAGTTGCGCGGCATCGATGAAGCCCTGGCGGTAGGCGATTTCTTCCGGGCAGGCGATCTTCAGCCCCTGGCGCTTCTCGATGGTCTGGATGTAGAGCGCCGCCTCGATCAGCGAATCGTGGGTGCCGGTGTCGAGCCAGGCCTGGCCGCGCCCCATGACCTGCACGTCGAGCTCGCCCCAGTCGAGGTACTGGCGGTTGACGTCGGTGATTTCCAGCTCGCCGCGCGGCGAAGGCTTCAGCGCACGCGCGACGTCGATCACCCGGTTGTCGTAAAAATACAGGCCGGTGACGGCGTAGCGCGATTTCGGCCGGGCGGGCTTTTCCTCCAGGCTGACCGCGCGCCCGCCAGCGTCGAATTCGACCACCCCGTAGCGCTCGGGGTCGTGCACAGGATAGGCGAACACGGTGGCGCCGTGCGTGCGCCGCCCCGCCGCCCGCAAATCCTGGCTCAGTTCGTGGCCGTAGAAAAGGTTGTCGCCCAGCACCAGGGCGCAGGGTGCGTTGCCGATGAAATCGCTGCCGATCAGAAAAGCCTGCGCCAGCCCATCGGGTGCGGCCTGCACCGCGTAGCGGATGTCGAGCCCCCACTGCGCGCCGTCGCCCAGCAGCTGCTCGAAGCGCGGCGTGTCCTGCGGGGTGGAAATCAGCAGAATGTCGCGGATCCCCGCCAGCATCAGCGTGGTCAGCGGGTAGTACACCATGGGTTTGTCGTATACCGGCAGCAGCTGCTTGGATACGGCCTGCGTGATCGGGTAAAGGCGGGTGCCGGAGCCGCCGGCGAGGATGATGCCCCTGCGTGTGCTCATGCCGGATGATCTGCGTAGTTTCTGGAAACCCAGTTGCGGTATTCGCCGTTGGTCACGTGCTGCACCCAGTCCGAGTTATCCAGGTACCAGGCCACCGTCTTCCTGATCCCGCTCTCGAAGGTTTCGCCCGGCGTCCAGCCGAGTTCGCGCTCGATCTTGCGGGCGTCGATCGCGTAGCGCCGGTCGTGGCCGGGGCGATCCCTGACGAAGGCGATGAGGCCGGCATGCGGCGTCACCGGCGATTCAGGATGGCGTTCATCGAGCATCGCGCACAGGGTGTTGACCACGTCCAGATTGGTTTTCTCGTTGCAGCCGCCGATGTTGTAGACCTCCCCCACCCGCCCGGCCTCCAGCACCCGCCGGATCGCGCTGCAGTGGTCGCCGACATACAGCCAGTCGCGGACGTTGCTGCCGTCGCCGTAGATCGGCAGCGGCTTGCCCGCCAGCGCGTTGTGGATCACCAGCGGGATGAGCTTTTCCGGAAACTGCAGCGGCCCGTAATTGTTCGAGCAGTTGGTGGTCAGCACCGGCAGACCATAGGTGTGGTGATAGGCGCGCACCAGATGATCCGATGCCGCCTTCGACGCCGAATACGGGCTGTTCGGCGCATACGCCGTGGTTTCGGAAAACGCCGGATCGGCTGCGCCGAGCGAGCCGTACACCTCGTCGGTCGATACGTGCAGGAAGCGGAATGCCGCCTGTTCGTCCGCGGGCAGCTGCGACCAATGCGCGCGCACCGCTTCCAGCAGCTTGAAGGTGCCGACGACGTTGGTCTGGATGAACTCGGCGGGACCGTGGATCGAGCGGTCGACGTGGCTTTCCGCCGCGAAATTGATCACCGCGCGAGGGCGGTGATCACGCAGCAGCGCTTCGACCAGCCCGCTATCGCCGATATCGCCGTGCACAAAAGCATGCCGCGCATCCCCCTGCAGGGACCGTAGGTTTTCCAGATTGCCCGCGTAGGTCAGCTTGTCGAGATTGACAACGGGCCCGTTTCCCTCCGCCAGCCAGTCAATAACGAAATTGGCGCCGATGAAACCCGCGCCGCCGGTAACAAGAATCATGGTGAAATCAGGGCTGGTTGCTTGGTTGTTCGGGAGACGCAGTTGAAGGCGTAGGCGCGAAACCGCTGGCATATTCAATTTTTCCGCTGGCGCGCAGTTTTCTGATTTCGGCTTCCAGCAGGGTTTTGCGTTTTCCGCCCAGCACAACGCGCCCGATTGCGGCCCTGGCCTGCTCCAGCGTTACGGGCTGCGTCTGGCTGCCCTGCAATTGCAGCACGCTGACACGATCCCCCCCCATCGGCACCACCACTACCTGGCCGTCCTTCATGTTGACCAGCTGCGCCAGCATGGGGGCGGAAATCTGTTCCGCCGGCTTGACCGCCATGCCTGTCTTGCCTTCGATTCCCTGCGCACGCAGCCAGTCGGCAAACTCGGCCAGCGTGCGGCTCTGCTTGAGTTGCGCCTCGACCTCGGCAACGCGCGCCGGCGCCAGCTGCAACTCCAGTTCCTGGACGCGGTAGACCTTGCGCTGCGCGAACAATTCGGGATGCCGGTCGTAATAGTCCTGGATTTCCGTGTCGGCAGGCTGGGCCATGTCTTTGAACAAGCGTTCCATGTACGCCTCGACCAGCACTTGGCGCTGCGCCTGCTGCATTGCCAGGACAACCTCGGGAGCCTGGTCCAGTCTGGCCTCTTTGGCTGCGTGGCTGACCAGGTGCTGATCGATCAGGGCTTCCAGCACCCTGCCGCGCGCTTGAGCGGATTCGGTCGCGTTCAGCTTGCCCAGGCGGGCCACTGCACGCCCCAACTCGACCTCGCTGATTGCGTCGCTGCCTACCGTTGCCGCGATGCCGTCCTTGGCGGTCGTGGCCGGCTGTTCGCAGGCGACCAGCGACAAGGCTGCAACGGCCACGAGAAAGGATGTGCGGTGGATTTTCATTGACGCTCCGGTCGTTCAGACGAATCGGCGGTATGGTGAGGGATTCCGCCACGTTCGGCAAGTTCGGCGGGCAGGGCGCTAAAGAAAAAACGATCGGCGCCGTAATTCAGAATCACTACCTCGGATTGGAACCATATGCCGCTGGCGCAAGCCGTTTGCTGGCCTATATTCAGACTGTGTAGAACTCCTGGTAAAGGGTTTATCCCTGGGCGCTCCTCCTGCCACACCAGGTTTTTCGCGGCGCCTCGGCGCCGCTTTTGTTTTACCGCCCCCCTCGACCGCCGGATCGTGTTAACGGCCCGACTCTTCAGCAAACGCCCTCACTCCGGCCGATGCACGCGCTTGACTGAGCGCTGCGGCCGCCTTTTCCCTGGTCGTCCGCAGGCTGGCTGCCTGTGCCTCTTTCGCGGATTGCGCCGCCAGAGCGAGTTGCTTCGCGCGCAACGCCTCCTGGCGCTCGTGTTCGGCCTGCTCAGCCCGCGCCGCCGCCTCCAGGCGAGTCCGCGCCTGAGCGGCCTCGACGGCTTGTCGATGTTTGCTTTCCCTGATTGCCTGCTGGCGCGTCTGCTCCGCCTCTCGCTTGCGCTCCGCTTCCTCTTGCGCGTTCTGGGCATCGAGGCGGGCACGTGCCTCCTTGATGTCGGCGCGGATCTGCGCCCCGGTCTGACGGATGCGCTCGCCTATCGCCGCCAGATCGTCGGCGGAAACGGCCGGAGTTTCGGTTCCTGTCTTGCTGCGTTCCGTGCCGGCAGCCTGGGCGCAGACTGACAGCAGCATTGCCAGCGTGACGGCGGCACGCGATGCGTAGTGGGCGTTCATGAATTTCCTTCCGTCTCGGCAAACAGACGCAGGCGCCGCTTTGCCCGGTGCTCCCATCCTCATGAGATGGAGATGGGAGCACCGCCAGCAACCCAATAGCGCCTGCCGCTAGGAAGGTTTACGGCCACGCATGCACGAAGCTTTACGGGAAATTACGCCGCCACGGCCTCTTCAAACTCCAGGCCGACCTTTCCGCTGGCATCCAGATCGATCGTCACCCGCCCGCCGTGCGCCAGCTTGCCGAACAGAAGCTCATCGGCCAGCGCCTTGCGGATGGTGTCCTGGATCAGGCGTGCCATCGGCCGCGCGCCCATCAGCGGGTCGAAGCCGTGCTTGGCGAGATAGGCCTTCAGCGCGTCGGTGAATACCGCCTCGACCTTCTTCTCGTGCAGCTGCTCTTCCAGCTGCATCAGGAACTTGTCGACAACCTGCAGGATGACCGGCTCGGTCAGCGGCGCAAACGGAATGATCGCATCCAGCCGGTTACGGAATTCCGGCGTGAACATGCGGCGGATTTCGCCCATCTCGTCGCCGCTTGCGCGCGCGCCGGAGAACCCGATCGTTGATTTGTTGAGCACTTCCGCACCCGCATTGGTGGTCATGATGAGCACCACATTGCGGAAATCGGCCTTGCGCCCGTTGGTGTCGGTCAGCGTGCCGTGATCCATCACCTGCAACAGCACGTTGAAGATGTCCGGATGGGCTTTTTCAACTTCATCCAGCAAAACAACGGCATAGGGATGCTTGTTGACTGCTTCGGTCAACAAGCCGCCTTGATCGAAACCGACATAACCGGGCGGCGCGCCGATCAGACGCGACACCGCATGACGTTCCATGTATTCCGACATGTCGAAACGGATCAGCTCGACCCCCAGCACATACGCGAGCTGGCGCGCGACCTCGGTCTTGCCGACCCCGGTTGGGCCGGAAAACAGGAAATTTCCGATTGGCTTCTGCGGATTGCCGAGGCCGCTGCGCGACATCTTGATTGCCGTCGCCAGCGCATCGATCGCGGCCTCCTGTCCATACACCACGGCTTTCAGGTCGCGATCCAGCGTCTTCAGCGAGTTCTTGTCGTCGGACGACACGGTCTTGGGCGGAATTCGCGCGATCTTGGCGATGATGTCCTCGATCTCGCGCGGCGTGATGACCCGCTTCTGCTTCGATTTCGGCAGGATGCGCTGCGCCGCGCCCGCCTCGTCGATGACGTCGATCGCCTTGTCAGGCAGATGGCGGTCGTTGATGTAGCGTGCCGCCAGTTGCGCCGCCGTGGTCAGCGCCGCCGCCGTGTACTTGACGCCATGGTGATCCTCGAAGCGCGACTTCAGGCCACGCAGAATCGCCACGGTTTCGTTGACCGAGGGTTCCGGCACGTCGATCTTCTGGAAGCGCCGCGACAATGCGTGATCTTTCTCGAAAATGCCGCGGTATTCCGTGTAGGTGGTGGCGCCGATGCAGCGCAGCTGGCCCGACGACAAGGCCGGCTTGAGCAGGTTGGAGGCATCGAGCGTTCCGCCCGACGCCGCCCCGGCGCCGATCAGAGTGTGAATTTCGTCGATGAACAGGATGGCGCTGGGGTTGTCGGACAGCTGCTTCAGCACGCCTTTCAGACGCTGCTCGAAGTCGCCGCGGTATTTGGTGCCCGCCAGCAAGGCGCCCATATCCAGGGCATACACCGTGCTTTGCCCGAGAATTTCAGGCACCGATCCTTCGATGATGCGGCGCGCCAGACCTTCGGCAATCGCCGTTTTGCCCACCCCCGCCTCGCCTACCAGCAAGGGATTGTTCTTGCGCCGGCGGCACAGGGTCTGGATCACGCGTTCCAGTTCCTGGTCGCGTCCGATCAGGGGATCGATCTTGCCGGCCAATGCCTGCGAATTCAGATTCTGCGCAAAACTGTCGAGCGGCGAAGCCGCCGGAGCTTCGGCATTGGTTTCCACCGCCTCGTCGGGACGTATCGGCTCGCTCTGCGGAGTTTTGGTGATACCGTGAGAGATGAAGTTGACGATGTCGAGCCGCGTCACGCCCTGCTGGCTGAGGAAATACACCGCATGCGAGTCTTTCTCGCCAAACACCGCCACCAGCACGTTGGCGCCGGTGACTTCCTTCTTGCCCGATGACTGCACGTGCAGGATGGCACGCTGGATCACGCGCTGGAAACCGAGCGTCGGCTGGGTGTCGACCTCGCCCTCGCCCGCCACCTTGGGCGTGTGCTCCTCGATGAATTTTCCGAGCTGCTCGCGCATGGCCTCGATGTTGGCGCCACAGGCGCGCAACACTTCCACCGCCGACGGATTGTCCAGCATCGCCATCAGCAGGTGTTCCACGGAAATGAATTCGTGGCGCTTCTGCCGTGCGTCCATGAATGCCATGTGCAGCGTGACTTCGAGTTCCTGGGCAATCATCTAACTTTCCTCCATCGTACATTGCAGCGGATGCTGATGCTGCCGCGCGAAATCCACAACCTGCTCAACCTTGGTATGAGCGATATCCCTGGGATACACCCCGCACACGCCTACACCTTCAGTATGCACTTTGAGCATGATTTGTGTCGCCCGTTCTTGGTCGATGCCAAAAAACTTTTTCAGGACAAGCACCACGAACTCCATTGGAGTGTAGTCGTCGTTCAGCAGCAATACCTTGTACAAGGGCGGCGGCTTCACTTTCGCCGCTGTTGGTTCCAGTAGGGTACTGCCTTCTCGCTTGGTTGCCATAGCAGGAATAAGCCCGAGTTACTGGCTTTATTTTGAGGTGACGGGAGGAATTTTCAAGCCCGCTGGAAGTAGGGCGAATTGCCTCACAAAGAATGTAACCGAAGGAAGTAGCCGGACAGGTACGTTGACTCAAATTGAAGGTAACCGAAGAAATGGGGGTTACCGATCATGGGCAAGCACGAGCGACGGGCCTATCTGG
>Ga0209916_1001091_pt1 | contig 27993 bp, 26 predicted proteins | sample ThiBio_1000_plan_FD_183956 | JGI IMG/M metagenome (GOLD analysis project Ga0209916, IMG submission 183956) | Wastewater bioreactor microbial communities from Cape Town, South Africa - Thiocy_solids_2 (SPAdes) | ecosystem: Engineered > Bioreactor > Thiocyanate-remediating > Anaerobic-Aerobic ... | reverse complement strand
GGTTTTGACGATTCTGATATGCAGCATTTTACCCGATTAGTGCGGTCAAATTACAAATTATTTATCGTAATTGGCTGATAATCAGTAATAGAGTTTATTAGTTGGAAAAGACCGGACAAGTCGGGAAGAATCACCGGCACATCCACCAAACCTGTGAGCGTAATATCCTGTTCTTTGGATTCAAATGTTTTCCTGTTGATGTTGGCCACCATCCCGTTTTGATAGGAAATCGCCAGCTTCAGATTGCCGTTGGGCACCACGAGTTTTATGTCTTCAGTGGGCAACTTATCTGTGCTTTTAAAAAACCACATCTTTTCAATATACTTTTGAAGCGCAGGAACGGGTATGATATTTTTAAACTGCATGGACATTGTGGCAAAGCTGTAGAAATTCATGAAAAGAGCAGAGCTAAAGGTAATTAAATGGCTGGTATATGGATGTTTTGACGTATTCAAGAGGTACATTTAAAATCGGGAAATTTTTCTTTGGGCCGGGTATATCAAATCTAAATAGGGCGTAAGTTCTTAACGAACTTTGTAGGTGGGGGTGATATCCAGGAGGAGAATGTCTATCACGGGCTTGGGAAGTATAAGAAAGATAGCAGCTGACTATATCTTACCTTGAAACAGGAAAAAGATTTATCTATCCAGAGTTAATAAGACGAAAGTATTAATGCCAGAAATTCGGAAATAGATTCGGACCCGTATTTTATCTGCCATGTCCAATCCATTAATCTTGTTTACTTTTACCCATGCACAAAATTGTCCTCTTCTTCTTTTTCATTTCTCCTCTCACCTCTTTCTCGCAGCAATCTTTTTTCTATGTGGAAACCAAAGATTCCCTGCCCTATCTGAATTACGGATTGGGAAAAGACCGGTTAGGTGGAGCAAAAATGACCTTTCTTGACAGCAATGTTATTTTAAAAGTGGTAGATAGCTTCGGTACACAATACAAAGTGCAGCTTTCTGAGCAACACAGTGCGTGGATCGAAAAACAAAATGTGGAAAGAACAGAGGGTGAATTTTTACCTCAATATATCAGTGGGAATTGGAGGGTTGAGGGTGATTCAGCATTTGATTATGTGGCTGTTTCCCTTCTCCAACGACTGCCCTACAATAGCCGTATGGATATTGATCCTGCCAAAATTGTAGTAGATATTTTCGGGGTGACGAGCAATACCAATTGGATCACGCAAATGCCCACAACCAGAGAAATCAAAAATGTGTGGTACGTGCAACGTGAAGATGATGTGATGGAAGTGAACATCGAATTAAAACATAAAACCCAATGGGGTTACCACATTTATTATGACAGCCTGAACAGGTTGACCATCAGAGTGAATCGACAGCCTTCCTCTCTTTTGTTGAGGAAAATGATAATTGCGGTGGATGCGGGGCACGGTGGGGAAAATACCGGCGCCACCGGTGTAAACACAGGAATTATTGAAAAAGATTATACCCTGCTATATGCCGAAGAATTGAAGAAACAACTTCTTGCCAAAAAAGTAAAAGTGGTTATGACCAGAGAAAAGGATACGACACTTTCCATGTTTGAGAGGATTCGCTTTCTGCAACAGGAACAACCTGATTTATTAGTGAGTATTCATTTCAATAGTGCTTCCATCGATACGGTTCACGGGGTAAGCACCTACTATCGCTATGTAGGTTTCAGGCCGTTGAGCCAGTTTATTCTCAAAAGAATGATGGCAATCGGATTGAATGATTTTGGGAATGTAGGGAGTTTTAATTTTTCGCTGAGCGGACCCACCGAGTTCCCTAATTGTTTAGTTGAAGTGGCATTTTTAAGTAATCCGCAGGACGAAAAAAAAATAAGAAGTGTGGTATTCCGCAGAAAAGTGGCACAACAAATTATTTTGGGAATAACAGATTTTCTGAATTCTTTAAAATGATTTTCATCTCCCGATTGTTCTGAAAAAAGTGGCTGCTGAAATTGTATATGTTGGATTGTGATTCATCAAAACGCTCCGGGTGCAAAAGTATTTCCCTGGTTAAAATCTCCGGTATCATATCCTTTCTTAAACCAGTACATTCTTTGTTCGGATGTGCCATGTGTAAAAGAATCCGGAGTGATGGTTCCCTGGTATTCCTGTTGCAGCCGATCGTCTCCGATGGCATTGGCTGCTGTAAGCGCTTCCTGAATGTCTTCCGGATGAATAACATTTTTCATTTTCTGATCGTAGTGTGCCCATAAACCTGCATAGAAATCCGCCTGTAACTCAAGCCGTACGCTGTATTTGTTGTATTCTGTTTCTGTGAGCTGCTGGCGCAACTGATCCATTTTGGCTGACAACCCGAGCAAATCCTGCACATGATGCCCCACTTCGTGTGCTACCACATAGGCCATTGCGAAATCTCCTTTTACCCCAAATTGATCTCGCAACTGTTTTGCAAAAGAAAGATCGATATAAAGTTTCTTATCTGCCGGGCAATAAAAAGGGCCGGTGGCCGCAGAAGCTCCGCCACATCCTGATGTGGTACTTCCTCTGAAAAGTACCAGCGTCGGATCGGTGTATTGCTTGCCCATGCTTTGAAAAATCTGGGTCCATACATCCTCTGTATCGGCCAGCACAACCTTGACAAAAGCCGCTTCCTGATCGTCGGCTGCCTGCTCCTCGGCCGTCATTGGTTGTTGTTGCTGCTGGGGCATGAGTTGTTGCAGATCGTTGATATCACCCCCTCCAAGAAAGAACTTGGCGAGTACAAAAATCAACCCGATCACACCGCCGCCAACAGCAAGGCCACCCCCGCTGATACTCCGGCGATCTTCTACATTGCTGCTTTCCCGTCGTCCCTGCCAATCCATAACTTTTGGTTTTGATTTGTTATCCAAATATATTTTTTTATTTAAAAAAGTGAAGAGAAAATCTGTTTGAGCCACTACCGGCCAATAATAAATTTATTTTGGAGCCTCTTCAGTGGTGTATTCACAACATTTACCAGAGTACTGAAATTTGGAGAAAAAGGGAGGAACTGATGTGGATAATCAGAAAGCTATTAATTTTTTAAGACAATTTTTTCACTGATTACTAATAAGTTGCAGATGGATGATAAAAAATAGTTGTGTAAAATTGTAATTTCTCAATGTATAAAACCTACTTTTGCACTCCTTAAAAAAATGCCGGGTTAGCGGCATAAAAATTTCACAGGCAGCAATGCCCTAATTAAAAAAAATGAGTAAACAACATTTCACAACAAAACATGCGAATGAGGCTACCGTTCAGCGTCAATGGTACGTTGTTGATGGTACTAATCAAACCGTAGGCCGCATGTGCGCAAGAATTGCGTCTGTTCTTCGTGGAAAGAACAAGGCCTCCTACACTCCCCACGTGGATTGTGGTGATTTTGTAATCGTAACCAATGCTGAAAAAGTAAAATTCAGCAAAGACAAAATGGACAGAAAAGTCTATATCAATTTCAGCGGTTATCCCGGTGGTATGAAAGAAACCGTTGCCTCTGACCTTCTGGCAAAACGTCCGGAAGCCATTGTGGAAAGAGCGATAAAAGGAATGCTCCCCAAAAACAGACTGGGCCGCAAAATGTTTAAAAAGCTCTTTGTTTATGCAGGTCCTGAACATCCACACAAGGCACAGAATCCCCAACCTTTAACCACTACTAAAAAATAGAACGCATTCCGTTCATTAAACTAATAAAATGGAAAGACAAAAAAATGCAACCGGCCGTAGAAAAGAAGCGGTTACACGTGTGTTCATTAATCGTGGAGATGGCAAGATTACAGTGAATGGGAAAGATTATAAAACCTATTTTCCACTGTTATATCTGCAAAACCAGGTGGAACTTCCTCTCAAAACCATTGAATCGCTCGACAAGTTTGATATCGTTGTCAATGCAGATGGTGGTGGAGTCAAGGGCCAGGCAGAAGCTGTAAAACTGGGAATTGCACGTGCATTGCTTCAACTGAATCCGGAATTTCGTCCTGCCTTAAAACAGGCCGGAGTTTTGACCCGTGACTCACGCGGTGTTGAACGTAAGAAACCAGGTAAGAAAAAAGCCAGAAAAGGATTTCAGTTCTCTAAGCGTTAATTTTTGCAATAACTATAAAACAAAATTCTTCCTGACAGGAAGTCTAAAACAAAATAAATGGAAAATAATACTTCTCTACAACAGCAACTTCTGGAAGCTGGCGTCCATTTTGGCCACCTGAAGAAAAAATGGAACCCCAAGATGCTGCCGTACATTTTTGCCGAAAAGAAAGGAATCCACATCATCGATCTGAACAAAACGGTGGAAGGCCTTGAAGAAGCTGCATCGGCGCTTAAAAGTATTGCCAAGAGCGGTAAGAAAATTATGTTTGTTGCTACCAAAAAGCAGGCAAAGGAAATTGTTACCGAAGCAGCCAAACGTGTAAATATGCCTTTTGTAACCGAAAGGTGGCTGGGTGGAATGCTCACCAATTTTAATACCGTTCGTAAGAGTGTAAAGAAAATGCAACACATTGAAAAAATGTTGAATGACGGTACCCTCGACAGCATTACCAAAAAAGAAAGGCTCACATTATCGCGCGACAGAGAAAAGATGGAAAAGGTGCTGGGTGGTATTTCTCAAATCAGCCGTCTGCCGGCAGCCCTGTTTCTTGTGGATATTGGACACGAACATATCGCCCTTGCCGAAGCCAGAAGGTTGAATATTACTACCATCGGAATGGTGGACACCAATTGTGATCCGAACAAAGTGGAATTCTCAATCCCTTCAAACGATGATGCTACAAAATCAATTGCCATCATTACAAATTATATCACCAACGCCATTGCGGAAGGCCTTGCTGAAAGACAGGCCCAAAAAGATGAAGAGGCCGAAGAAGCTGAACAGGAAGAAGTGAAAGAATACAAAGTGGATGAAGGTGGTGATGAACGTGAAGAAGGCCGCCAGAGAAGCAGAGGCCGTAGCGTGGCAGGTAGTGGCCCCAAGAGAAGGGTTCCAAGTTCGAACCGTCCTCCTCAGGGTAGAAAATAATTTAATTAATCATCCGGAGATGATTTCTTTGGGAATATCTCCAAAAATATAAAACGAATGAGTACAGCAACGATAACTGCTGCAGACATCAATAAACTGCGCAAACAAACAGGTGCAGGTATGATGGATTGCAGAAAAGCACTGATGGAATCCAACGGAGATTTTGAAGCTGCCATCGATTACCTGAGAAAAAAAGGTCAGAAGGTGGCTGCGCTGAGAGGTGATCGCGAAGCAAAAGAAGGTGTGGTCATCGCAAAAGCAACGGATGATAAAAAAACCGGTTATGTTATTACGCTGAGTTGTGAAACAGATTTTGTAAGTAAGAATGCAGAATTTGTGGCATTTGCCAATTCTATTATGGATGCAGCCATTGCCAACAATGCGAATAATGCCGATGAATTAAAATCCGTTAAGCTGGGCAATGAGACCATTGCCGATAAGCTGAATGAACAAATTGCCAAAATTGGTGAAAAAATCGGGGTTACCCGTTTTGAAAAAGTCCAGGCTCCGTATGTGGCAACCTACATTCACGGTGAATACAGGATGGGAGTTTTGGTTGGATTCAATAAAGAAAATGATGAAGTGGGAAAAGATGTGGCCATGCAGGTAGCTGCAATGAATCCGATAGCGGTGGATAAAGAATCTGTTTCACCGGAAACCATTGAACATGAAAAAAGCATCGCAATTGAACAGGTGAAGGCAGAAGGAAAGCCCGCTGAAATGGCTGAGAGAATTGCCGCAGGGAAATTGAATAAATTTTTCAAAGAAAATACATTGCTTGCCCAAGCTTTTGTGAAAGACAGTAACAAATCTGTAGGTGATTACATCACAAGCGTTGACAAGGATCTGAAGGTAACCGGTTTTGTTCGTGTGGCATTAGGAGCATAATTTTTTTAATAGAAAATCATTGAAAAGCTGTTCTCAAAAGGAGCGGCTTTTTTTGTTCAGGACACCTGCTTTTTATTCCTGGAATTCTTCTGTCTTTTGTGAATGTCAGCGTTGCGTTTTAGTACAGCCGTTAACGCCACTAAAATGGAAACTGCGTAAGCATCCAATGAATTCGATGATTACGCAGTTCGAATTTAATAAGAATAAATCTTTACTTTCTAAAAGGTATGTGCATAACCTAAGCCTACGGTGCCTGCGCCAACATGGTTTTTACCATCCTGCGGATCCTTTTGAATAGCCCTGAATCCGTAGTTGCCGCCACCTTCTATAAAAATGTTGTTCTTTTCATTAAAGTTGTAGGCAAATCCAACCTCTCCTGAGAATCCGATGTTGAAAGTATGCAAACTACTTTTGACATCCTGGGTTCCATCAAAAAATTGTCCCGGTATCGGTAGGGGAATGGCGGGAATGCCATTGTCGGCAAGAGAAATATTTTGAGCATTCTTGATCTCCTGTTTTGCATTCAACAAAAATCCGACAAAGGGACCACCGTCAAAATAAAACCTCACCGGTGAATTCTTTCTGAGATTCCAGCCAAATTTAGCCGATACCGGGATGAGCAGATAATTCAGTTTGGAAACATTATTTGCATCCGCATAAATATAATTTGCAGGGCTTGAGTTTAGCGCTGTCATGAGTTGGTTAAGTATGGCGGGATCAATAGGTGGCTGGCTACCTCCCTGTGATTGCTGAAGCCCCGCGAGGAAATCCGATTTTCTTGCCAACGCCTGGTTCCCATTTCTTTTTCCTCCCTGCGATGAATACTCAGCCATCACCTGAAGCGAAAAAAGTTTTGAGAAATGGTATTCCCCGGAAATAGCTTCATCTATACCGAATCTTGATTTATAATCAGTACTCAATGGAAAGGCTGCGCCGCCGCCACCAGTCAGATTTGGGATACTGATTCCCGACCTTACGCCCAATGAGAAGTTTTGTGCCCCCGCTGAAAATGCGAAGAACATTCCAAAGCACAAAAGAAAAAATGATTTGATTTTCTTTATCATACTATGAGATTTAATAGTGATTTATTTAATGAATAATGAAAAATAGTGAAATGAATTTTGGTTTATTGGTTTGTTTTTTAATCTGAGAAATCATAACAAAGATAGTACCACCTTACAGGATGAAGTTTTTTTACTTGTTTCAACCTTACGAAGCTGGTAAATTTTTTATTCTGCCTTTTTCCAAAAGATCAACAGGAGAGATGAATCATGCCTGCTTTACTACGTAATTACAAGTATGCTTATGCGGTAATTCAAAATAGAAAAATATTATTTCCTGTTGTTTCATTCTGGTAAAGTGTTATTTATAAACAGGTTTTCGGGTGTACCTTAGCCTCCTGTAAAAAATGAAACAAATTATGAAAGCTGTCCGGATGGTGGGAATCAATAAGCCACTGGAATTGCAGGAAATTCCAATCCCTGAAATTGGAGAACGCGATATTTTGGTGAGGGTGAAAGCTGCCGGTATTTGTCATTCAGATGCACATTATCGCGCCGGCCTTTCTGCGGTTGGTTTTTTGCCAATCACTCTCGGGCATGAGGTTGCAGGTGTGGTAGAAAAAATGGGTTCACAGGTAACCAATGTAAAAGCGGGAGACCGGGTGTGCCTTCATTATCTGATAACCTGCGGAGATTGCTACTATTGCTCCAGGGGCAACGAGCAATTTTGTACTCATGGCAAAATGATCGGTCATCATACCAATGGTGGTTATGCGGAATTTATTGCGATTCCGGCGAGGAATGCCATTCATCTTCCGGACGAAATTCCATTTGAACAGGGAGCTACTTTGATGTGTGCCTCTGCCACTGCATTTCATGCTTTGTTGAAAGCGAGGATCAAGCCCGGAGATAAAGTGGCAGTATTTGGTGTGGGAGGATTGGGGCAATCCGCTATCCAACTGGCAAAAGCCTTTGGGGCTACCAAAGTTTTTGCTATCGATATCAATGAGGATAAACTGAAGCTTGCGCGGACACACAGGGCCATTCCCATCAACGGAAAAATCCAGGATCCGGTAGCTGAAATTAAAAAACAAACTAACGGAACAGGGGCAGATGTTGCCATTGAAATGATTGGTTTGCCCGTGACCCAAAAGCAGGCATTGCAATGTGCCGGGCCATTGGGAAGGGTTGTTTTGGTCGGCCTGTCCAATAAAGAAATTTCGGTTAACACCTACTCTGAAATTTTGGGCAATGAAGTTGAATTGATCGGATCCAATGACCATTTGTTGCATGAGCTCCCTCACCTGATTGAATTTACTTCGCAAAAAATGTTGGATGTTTCCAAAGTTGTTTCCCGGACTATTCCGCTGGATGCCGGTGCAATTAACCAAACACTGGATGCCCTGGAAAAGTTCGATGCGGGTGTGAGAACGGTCATTATTCCGGAATGATATTTTTTATAAGAAATTTTTAAAACATGGACAAAACGATGCGTACACAAACTCCCGGAACACGTTTTCGTGAAGCGATGCAAAAAGAAAACCCATTGCAGATAGTGGGCGCTATTAATGCAAATCATGCATTGCTGGCCCAACATGCCGGATTCAATGCTGTTTATCTTTCGGGAGGCGGAGTAGCTGCTGGTTCATTGGGAATCCCCGACCTGGGAATTACCAATCTCGAAGATGTATTGATCGACATTCGCCGTATTACCAATGTGTGCGATCTTCCTTTGCTTGTGGATGTGGATACCGGATTTGGGCCTTCTGCCTTTAATATTGCGCGAACTGTAAAGTCTCTGATCAAAGAAGGAGCTGCCGCCCTGCATATCGAAGATCAGGTGGGAGCCAAACGTTGCGGCCATCGCCCGGGAAAAGAGGTGGTTAGCAAAGAAGAAATGGCAGACCGGATTAAATCTGCCGCGGATGCACGTACAGACGAAAACTTTGTGTTGGGTGCACGCACAGATGCATTTGCCATGGAAGGTTTGGAAAAAACCCTGGAACGCGCTGTTGCTTACAAAGAGGCAGGTGCTGATTTTATTTTTGCAGAAGCTGTTCCGGATTTGAGTTATTATCAAAAATTTGTGGACGCTACTGGAATTCCGGTATTGGCCAATATCACCGAATTCGGAATGATTAAAATGTACACCGTGGATGAATTGAAAGAGGCGGGTGTCGGTTTGATTTTATATCCTCTTTCTGCCTTTCGTGCTGCAAACAAAGCTGCGCAAAATGTATATGAGCACATCAGAAAAGATGGCACTCAAAAGAATGTATTGGATACCATGCAAACGCGCGATGAACTTTACAAGAGCATCGGCTATTACGCATACGAACAAAAATTAGATAATCTTTTTAAACATAACAGAGATGGCAACTAAACAAACAGCAACGAAGGAAATACCTTTTAAACCCAAAAAAAGTGTAGCGCTTTCCGGCGTTGCTGCCGGGAATACGGCTCTTTGCACTGTCGGCAAAAGCGGAAATGATCTTCATTACCGTGGTTACGATATTCTTGATCTGGCCGAGAAAACCCAGTTTGAAGAAGTGGCGTATCTGCTTCTTTACGGAGCGTTGCCGACGCAAACACAACTCAATGCCTACAAAGCAAAACTGAAATCGTTAAGGGGGCTTCCCCATGCTTTGAAAGTTATTTTGAAGAAAATACCGGCTGCTGCCCATCCGATGGATGTATTGCGTACATCAGTTTCTGCAATGGGTGCTATCGAACCTGAAAAAGACCAGCACACACTTTCCGGAGCAAGGGATATAGCAGATAAGTTGATAGCCTCTTATGCCTCGGCACTGTTGTATTGGTATCACTATTCTCACAACGGAAAAGAAATAGAAGTGGAAACAGATGATGATTCGGTGGGAGGACATTTTCTTCATCTGTTGCACGGAACCAAACCTTCAGATTCCTGGGTAAAGGCTATGCAGATTTCGCTGAACCTGTATGCAGAACACGAGTACAATGCTTCTACTTTTACAGGAAGAGTCATTGCCGGAACCGGCTCGGATGTTTTTTCTGCAGTGACAGGTGCTATCGGTGCATTGAGAGGTCCAAAGCATGGAGGCGCCAATGAAGTGGCTTACGAAATTCAAAGCCGTTATGCTTCGCCGGATGCTGCCGAAACAGATATCAAGACGAGGCTCACCAATAAAGAAATTATCATTGGTTTTGGCCATCCTGTTTATACAATTTCCGATCCGAGGAATGTAGTTATTAAAAAAGTTGCCGGAAACCTTTCTAAGGAAGCCGGAGACACGCTACTCTTTGATGTGGCCGCCAGATTGGAAAGTGTAATGTGGAAAGAGAAAAAAATGTTTCCGAATCTGGATTGGTTTTCTGCCGTAGCCTATCACATGATGGGTGTGCCCACGTACATGTTTACACCTTTGTTTGTTATTTCAAGAACCACCGGATGGTGTGCACACATTATTGAACAAAGGCAGGATGGAAAAATCATCAGGCCAAGCGCCAATTACATCGGGCCTGAAAACAGGAAATTCATTCCCATCGAAAAAAGAAAATAAAACACCTGGAAAATAAAGAAAAATGTCATCACACATTTCAAATGAGAGGCCTCAACCTGACAAGGTATTGACAGATATTGCCGACTATGTTTTGACCTATGAGATCAAAAATGACCTGGCATGGAAAACGGCGCATTATTGTTTGTTGGATACGATTGGTTGCGGATTAGAAGCGCTGACATATCCCGCATGTACGAAACTGTTAGGCCCGGTTGTAAAAGGAACGATTGTACCGAATGGGGCCAAAGTACCCGGCACACAATTCCAGTTAGATCCGGTGCAGGCTGCATTTAATATCGGAGCTATTATCCGCTGGCTCGATTTTAATGATACTTTTTTGGCGGCAGAGTGGGGGCATCCTTCTGACAATTTGGGAGGGATTCTGGCAACTGCCGACTGGCTTTCCAGAACGCATATTGCCGAAGGGAAAAAACCACTGAAGATGAAACAGGTGTTGGAAGGAATGATTATGGCTCATGAAATTCAGGGAGTGATGGCATTGGAAAATTCATTCAACAAAGTTGGCCTGGATCATGTGCTACTCGTTAAACTTGCTTCAACTGCCGTGGTAGGAAAATTAATCGGGCTTACCAGGGATGAGTTGATTAATGCCATATCGCTGGTGTTTGTGGATGGACAGTCGTTGCGCACTTACCGGCACGCACCCAATACGGGCAGCCGTAAATCATGGGCTGCCGGCGATGCCACATCGAGAGCAGTGAGACTAGCTCTCATGGCAAAGACAGGTGAGATGGGTTACCCTTCAGTACTGACTGCCAAAACCTGGGGATTTTATGATGTTTCTTTCAAAGGAAATGAATTCAAATTTCAGCGCCCTTATGGTTCTTATGTAATGGAAAATGTTTTGTTCAAAATTTCTTTCCCTGCAGAGTTCCATTCTCAAACCGCGGTAGAGGCTGCAATGACTTTGCACGGCAAGCTGAATAAAATGGGTAAGACAACTGGCGATATCAAAAAGATTACCATTCGCACCCATGAAGCAGCAATTCGGATCATTGATAAAAAGGGCCCGTTATACAATCCGGCCGATCGTGACCATTGCATTCAATACATGATTGCTGTTCCATTGATCTTTGGAAGGCTGACTGCAAAGGATTATGAGAATAATGTAGCTTCTGATCCGAGGATTGATGTGTTACGTGACAAAATGAAATGTGTGGAAGATGTACAGTTTACGAAGGATTATCACGATCCGGAAAAGCGTTCTATCGCAAACGGGCTTACTGTAGAATTGAATGACGGTACAGTGATGGACGAGGTTTTGGTAGAATATCCCATTGGCCACAAACGCAGAAGGGAAGAAGGTATTCCAAAGTTGGTTGAAAAATTCAAAATAAATCTGACAAGAAAGTTCCCGGAAAAACAACAGAAAATGATCCTTGATCATTCTTTGGATTTCGAAACATTAACCCAATTGGATGTCAATGAATTTGTTGATTTGCTGGTGATTTGACCTGCTGTTTTGGAAAACAGAATTGGATTCAGATCAACAAATCGTTTAGCTGATCAATTTAAAATATGACTGTAACCACTTGGTTATCGGCTGCCATTTAATGATCCGGTTGAAGGAAATGATTCCGATTATACAAACAATAATTCCGGCAATTACATCAAGTAAATAATGGTGTCCGGTATAGATGGCGGAAAGCCAGATGCCAATCATAATGATACTAAACAGAATATTGACAAGTCCCAGCTTATTTTTCAATCCATAATAAAGAACAAGTAAAGGATAGGCGGAATGCAATGAGGGCATAGCTGCAAACACATTGGAGCTCTGAGAGTACAAACTGTGGAAAATCCTTACACCCACGAGCATATCAAATCTTGCAAGCCCTGCTGTGTTGCCGGGGGTTGCAGCTTTAAAAATAGTTCCATAGTTCTCAATATACCAGGGCGGGGCTGCCGGATAAATATAATAAATGACAAACCCGATCAGATTGATCCACAAAAACGTAAGAGAGAATTTCAGAAACTCCATCCGGTTTTTATAAAATAAATAGGCAGCTAAAAATATGGGAACCGGCACCCAGCAGAGATAAAATAATCCGCTCATTAAATCGAAAGCCGGATTCTGATATTTTTCAAACAATTCATGAGGAGTAAGAACAACACCCCTGTAGTTTACTCCAAATAAATTTTTTTCATGGTCATACAAGTCTTTGATGTGAACGTTGTTCACGTCATAGTTTGGAAGCAATTTCATGTAGTCGAAAATGACCCAATAAGCGATGAAGACTGAAAACCCCAGGATAATTTTTCTTGATGGAGCAGAGGCCAGATACATAATCCAGAAAAGGCAGACCAGCACGAGCTGCTCTACCTTGAACCCTATGAAAATAGCTGATACGGCAAGGTATATTGCTGAAATAACAGCTATCAGTAGAATGTGTTTTGAATTAAACTTTTTCTCTTCCGGTGTATTTCCCACTTTATTATTTTGAAACGGTCGTTTTTCCCGATGTCATTTTTTTAGACGGGAAATTGGTGTGAAAAAGATCGTCCCACATCAGTGTACTTACCCCATATCCTTTGTGAGGATCCTGATAATGATGAAGCATGTGCTGTGCTTTCAATTTCTGAAAAAATTTATTGTTGATTCTGAAATGGTGAAATGCATAGTGCATCATATCGTAGATAAGATAACCCGTGATAAAGCCCGTGAAAAATGACAATAGATGACCTAAATCACTAAAAAATAATCTAAAAAACAAATAGAATAAAATTGCCAGCGGAATACTTGCAGAGGGAGGCATTACCAGCCTGTTTGCATCTTGCGGATAATCGTGGTGCACTCCATGGAAAATGAAATGTAACCGTTGCCCCCATTTTGATTTGGGCACAAAATGAAAAACAAAACGGTGCAGAATGTATTCTGTAATTGTCCAGATAAACAAACCGAAAATAAGAAAGAGAAAGAAGTATCCGATTCCCGCACCTTGTGCAAACGATTCATAAGTCAGAAATGCAATGACCGGGATATAAACAATTAATGGTACGAAAAAAGGTACTTTCGACAAAGCCTCCATCCAGTTGCTCTTGAACATCCGCACTGATTCCTCTGAATTTGATATGTATGTTTTTGGCATAAGTATATATTTTTATGATGATTAAATTTACAACTACCTAAATTTTTTCATCGACTTCTGTGCCAATTGTCTGTTATTGCATCTCTTTTTACTTTAAAATGGTGATTTTGTCAGGTATCAATGTTTTTTAAAGTAATTCTTTCTCTAATTTCTTTGTGTGTGGCAGGATCGGCACCTTTCAATTCTACGTATTCAATGTGTGGTTTCCAAAAGGATCCTCCATTCACATGAATATAAATCCGACGCAGAATCATTCTGCCACCATTTTGTAAGTTACTATAAACACGCCAAACATTTCCTTTGTCCCTTTCCAACCTGAATTTCATTTTTTTATACGAAACGAAATTGAGGATATAAACACCATCTGCAATTTTTTGTGTTCTGATCCCGTAGGCAAATTCTTTCTGGATAAAATTCAGCCTGGCTTTTCTTCCATCTTCCTGATACCTCCTCCAAAACACATTGACCGGATTATCAGTATCTACCTGGCCATTTTTTATATTCAGGTTTACAATGATGGTATTTGAATTTGGCTGGCGCTGAAGATAGAAAAGAATATCAGGATCTTCTTTTGGCACAGGAAAGGTATCTGCCGGCGAACTGTATTGACATAATCCATTCAGGCTCACAAGTGTCAGCAATACCAACATCCCACCCTTAAATCTTTTTTTCATTTATCCTCCTTTAGTGCTTCCATAGCTTTTTTTGCATCTAATAATCTTCTGATGGCAGTGATATTGGTCAGGACAGCCATAACGGTTATAGGCAGCGTAAAGACGGTTATGGTTTCAAAAATACGAATTGAAGTTCCGGGTAAATACAATTTGTAATCGCCCCCGATAAAATTGGAAGTGATACCACAGGCTAATGCACTTAATCCGGTCAGCACTATTCTTTCGGGTCTTTGCATAAAACCGCCCTTGTTTTGAATCCCGAGCCCTTCGCTCCTTGCTCTTGTGTAGCTGATCATCATGGAACCGATCAGGGCAACAAATGCAAACAAAGAACTAAGGAAATAGTGATAGGCTACCAGGTAATAACAAATTCCAAGAAACATGACAAGCTCACTGTATCTGTCCAGGACAGAATCGAAAAGAGCTCCGTATTTTGAACTCATGTTTCCGATCCGCGCTACCTGCCCGTCGATCATGTCAAACAATCCGGAAAACAGGATCAAAGCACCCGCCCATCCCACATAAGAAAGTTGCCCGCGATTATCTTCCTGGGCACCGGTAATAAAAATAACGGCAACGCCAATATTCAAGATAAACCCTGTGAACGTAATAATATTCGGTGTGCATCCGATTTTAATGAGAAACTTCACCAGCGGATGAATTATTTTGTAAATGAGTTGTTGGAGCCTATCTCTTAACTTCATAGTAAGTAATAATTTTCATCAAACAGAGTTAGAATTGAAACTGAATAAGCGCCCTTATCCCCAACTTCGCCACATCCGGATGATCCAGATAGGTAATCCTTTTTACCAAATCAACTCTTATCAGTTTAAAAATATTTGCCAGCCCCACGCTTGCCTCGATATATGGTTCTTTGCTCAAACCATAAGTAAGCGGTTGGCCCTCAGTATCGGTTGGAAATTTAAGCAATTCAGGATTTTTTGCCGGATTATTTTCATCTCTAAGTCCGCCATAAAGTACTTTCAGGGTAGCCACCTCTCTGAGTTTTAATTTTTTGAGTACCGGAATTTTATTCAGAAAAAATCCATTAAAATAAAAATCCCAACGTGTAGATGCGTAGGAATCGCCTACAAATTCGAGGAAGTTCATCAGGTTATATGAATTATCCTGAAAAGCATAAGTCTGGTTGGCACGATGGATGAACAGCAATGGAAATGGGACTTTTCCAAAGATGTATCCACTTTCAAGTGTAGCATCTACAAATCCCAGTTGCGACAAATAAAAACGTTTGTCAACCCTGAAATGCAGTCTGTCATAATTGTATTCGCCCCCCATTAAATCTTTGATTCCACGGGTATAGGTCAATTGAATAATCGGATATTTATTAAAAATCGGGATACGATAGTTTTTTCCCTGGTAAAATTGTTCATGCGGCGCCCATCTGAAATTGGTGGAAAGCTCACTGGTATTCAGGTCTTGCAGAAAAGCATTGTCATTTACTTTTTGAAAGAAGATTTCACCGGCAGGAGCCTGTATCCAGTTTTTAAAAGTGATGTTATAAGAAAGATTATGTGCAAATTCATGTACATAATCCATCTTGAAATATTTGTTGTAAAGCCATTTGTTGTTATTTCCCCGTTTGAAAGAGAGGAAGAAGTTGTCTTCCTGAACAAATAGCAATTCCTGGCCGGGAATAGTTGTTTCGTGCTGGTAACTTACTTTTAAATAATTGAGTGGATAGGAATAGACCGATTTGTGGTTGAAAGAATAAGTGGCCCCGAGCAGATATTTAAATTTCTGGTCTTTGAATCCATAGGCCAAATAAGAATCCAGGAAAAATGTTTTACTCAATTTGGTTGAGGTTCGCCCGCCAAATTTCAACCGGAAACCTTCAACCGGATTAAAGCTGTAAAAAGTATTGGTATTTCCCATTTCCCAATCTCCCATTCCAACCCATCCGGCAAATGCGAAAGTAAAAATCTGGGTGAGTGTTTTGAATGACCTGAGATTCCGAAGTGTATCAATATTGGAATAGGTATTTTTTTCCTGTGGTGTAAGTACATCAGGCGGCCGGTTGGCAACCCAAAAACTATCGGGTTGTTGGGCATTATCAAGCCTTTCCACTACATCAGGTGCGTTGTAAATACTATCCGGCGCCGGTTTGCCGATTTCGTAATCGCGCAATACCACCGTTCGTTCACCCCATACTCCACCGGTTGCTTTTTTGGTAAGGGTAAATTCAGTGGACTGGGTACTTTTTATTACATGATATCTACCGTCTTTTGCACGTTCAAATTCCTGACTGATATTAAGGCCTTTGACCAGGTTAAGGTTTGCGTTTTTGCTGACGGTCATGTCTATTTTCTGAATGCCGAAATTACCATCAAGGGTAATGTACATCGTCCCTCTGAAAATTAAATCTGCGGGATTCCTCGGAGTGAAGAAAAGCTGAACAACCCTGATGCCGTTTACTTCCACTGTGTCACGGATATAATATCTGTAAAATGTGGGTCCGCCATCAGCTATCGGACTAAGGAATTGGACATTCAGAACCGTCAGGTTATTTTCATAAATATTGATGTTGCTGTACAACCTGTTGAGGTACGACTGAATACCTTTTGCATCCAGAAAACTTCCATAGTTTACCTGTTTTTCACCGAGGACAATACTTTTATCAGCTTTTGGATCTTTCCTTAAATATTTATCCTCAATTTTCTCAAACAGATAAACTGGCAACAACTTTTTTCCTTCTACTGAAGTTGAATCCAGATTGTCGAAGAGAAATTTATATTTTCTTAAAAATATGGTATTCTTTAATTTTTTTGTATTGCTGTTTTCAAGCGATAGTGACAATTTTTCATATTGCTGATACTGTACATAATCGTAATTGGTAATTTGGTTTTGGGCTTTGTGAGCGATTACCTCGCGGATCAGCTCGACGGCAGGATTATCCTTGTTTCTGTATTTTGGACGCTTCTTTACTTTGATGACGATGGCATCCATCGGTCCTTCAGGATGTAGCGATACATTGATTTCCTGAGTTTTTCCGGGATTGATTTTTTTTACGACTATTTTGTATCCCGTATAAGAAAATGCGATGGTTTTGAATTTAAGATCTCTGGTGTCGATGCTATAGCTACCATCCTGTCCTGTCATCACACCCCGACCTCCTTCGAAATAAACACTTACAAAGGCAAGTGGTTGGGAAGTGCTTGCGTCCTTAACGAAACCCCGTACTACTGTCTGTGCATTCAGTAAATTGGCTCCACATAAAAAAATAATTGAGAAAAAAGCTACTCTTACAAAAATTTTACCCCACTTCATACTCCATACTGTTTTTAAAAACATACCTTTTTTGCAAGGGATAGTTGTAACAAACAGCTACTGCCAAAGAGGTGATTATTTTACTAACAACGTAATAGAGTCCTATTTCTGTTAAAAGATACATACCTAAAGCATTGAGCAATAAATTACCTACCCACACCAAAAAATATTTCTTTGCCTGAACGAAACGGCTGGAACTCATGGCACCGAAGACCCACTTTCTTCCCAGTGTAAAATTTAGAATTCCGCCGGATACGTTTCCAACAAAGTTTGCAAGAACCACATTCATGCCGAAAAGCTGAACTGCCAAAATGGTAACCAGGTAATCAAAAAAAGAAGAAATAAGTGATGCCAAATTGGCCTTTAAAAATGTAATCATCCTAAAATAATTTCATCTCTAAAACTATGTTTAATAAAATCCATGTGTAAATTCCGGATAGCACATCGTCGGCCATTACACCCCATCCTCCCGGAAATTTTTCTGTTTTTCGGATACCTAATGGTTTAAGGATATCAAATAATCTGAAAAAAAGGAATGCAAATATCAGATAAGAAATTCTTTTCGGAACGAATAATAATGAAATCATCATTCCTGCAAACTCATCTATCACCACTCTGTTGCTGTCTGTTCCCCAATCCGTTTCTACCCTTGAGGCACTCCATATTCCCAAAACCAGAACAACAATAAGACACGCTATTTCAAAAAGAGGTAAATCCTCTGGCGTCAAAAACCATATTAAACAATAAACCGCGGCGGCAACAGTACCTCCACCTTTGGGAAGGTATCCGATTCCAAACACCGCGGCTATTGTTTTGCTAAAACTCATTACAGAGCTGCATCCACGAATTCCTGGTAATAATCCAGACCCAGGTGGGTAATCAGATCTTCTCCCATAATATGCCTCAACGTATTTTGAAGTTTCATCAATTGCTTGAAGATATCATGTTCAGGAGGCAGGCCGGGCAAAGTTTCAGGCGACTTGAAGAAGAATGAAAGCCATTCCTGGATTCCACTCATCTGAGAGCGTTTCGCCAAGTCCATAAACAAAGCCAGATCCAATACCAATGGAGCAGCTAAGATGGAGTCGCGGCAGAGGAAATCTATTTTTATCTGCATCGGATATCCAAGCCAGCCGAAGATATCGATATTATCCCAGCCTTCTTTTGAATCGCCACGCGGAGGATAATAATTGATTCTTACTTTATGATACATATTTCCGTACAACAGAGGATTGTCTTCTGCTTTAAAAATCTGATCTAAAACACTGAGTTTGGAAACTTCTTTGGTTTTGAAATTATGTGGATCGTCCAGAACCTTTCCATCCCTGTTTCCCAGAATGTTGGTGGAGAACCATCCGCTCACGCCCAATGCACGTGCATGCAGGCCCGGGGCAAGAATGGTTTTCATAAGCGTCTGACCGGTCTTGAAATCTTTTCCGGCAATAGGCGTCTTGGTTTCTTTTGCCAAATCAATCAGAGCCGGAATATCAACTGTCAGGTTAGGCGCGCCATTGACAAATGGAATTCCCATCTTGAGAGCTGCATACGCATAAATCATGCTTGGTGCGATGTTGGGATCGTTATTCTTAAGGCCTATTTCAAATAATTCGATGCTCTTGTGAGAATCTGAAAGTTCGATGTACTTTTCTGTAGATGCACACCAAACTATTACGATTCTTGAACAATTATGATCTTTCCTGAATTTCTTAATGTCTTCCATGACAGCCAGGGCAAGATCGTATTTGGTATCGGCCTTTTTAATATTTGGACCGTCAATATTGCGTACGTAATCGTGATCAAATACCGCTGCCATTGGTTTTACTTTTTCCAATTCGGGTTTTACCTGATCCAAAAGACGGGTATCAAGAACTCCCGCATTTATTGCCGATTCATACACATTGTCTTCGTAGATATCCCAACCTCCAAAAACGATGTCAGAAATTTTTGCCAGAGGCACAAAATCCTTGATCAGTGGGTTTCTGTTTTCAGTACGCTTTCCGAGGCGTATGGTACTGAGTTGGGTAACGGAACCAATAGGATGAGCAATTCCCTTGCGAACCGCTTCCACCCCTGCAATTACGGTAGAGGCAATGGCTCCAAGGCCTGGTATCAGAATACCTAATCTACCATCAGCGGGTAATACATCTTGTTTCATAATTTGTTTTTTTATTTTAAGTAAAACTGTTAACCACTTTTTTCAAGCTGCCTCTGTTTATAACCAGTTACTCTGATTATACCACTGTAAAGTTTCAGCTAATCCTTTTTCCAGATCGAACGATGGATTAAAATTCAATTCTCTTCTGGCTTTGTCAATACTGCATGTCCAGTTTTTAGCAGTGAGTTCTTTTAGTTTTTCCTCATTAAGAACAGGGGTCTTATTAAAAAGCTGTTCGAACTCCTCTGAAATTTTTGCAAATATCCTAACTGCATTTGAAGGAACATGGAATTTTAACGTTTTTCTTTTCATGAGGTGTTTCAGGTAGTTTGCCATGTCATATCTCGAATAGCTGTTGCCGTCAGAAATATTAAACGGACCAATGTCTGACGACTCCAATGCGCTCATGGCCACCTCAGCCATGTCTTTTGCATAAATAAAACTCAGTTGCTGATCTCCGCTCCCGATGTAAGGTTCAATCCCTCTGCTAATGGATTTGACGAACATGAAAATATCTTTTTCTCTCGGGCCGTAAATAGCTGTGGGACGCAGGATTACAGAGGGGAGTGAAAGTTCCTGTAATCTGGTTTCGGCCAAAAGTTTGCTTCTGCCATAGCTGGTAACCGGATTTGGGGATGAGGATTCGGTGATGATGCCTTTTAAGTTATCAATTGGACCGGCCGCAGCCAGGCTACTTACAAAGACAAAATTCTTTAGTGAGGTTCCCTCGTGTAAGGCGGCTTTTGCCAGGTTGATTGTGAAGTCGGCATTCACCACATTGTACTGCGCGGCGGTTTTCGCCCTCGTAATACCTGCTGCGTGAATAATGTAGCTGAATTTTTTGTCTGTTAGTTCTTTGGTAAGTTGATTTAAATCGGAGAGATTGAGATCTACAAGCTTGACCGGAAATTGAGAAAGATGGGTTATTTCACTGGTCTTTCTTACTCCGGCATATACATCAAGCCCTCTTTTCAGGGCTGCGTCAATCAAATGAAACCCCAAAAAACCACTGGCACCCGTAATCAGAATCTTTTCCTTCATATTTTTTTCTCAAATAGGCGATATTTTTTGTACACCTTCCCATTTATACTTTGTATGCCTTTATTCATCAGAAAATTATCTTCCAATATCCATGATCCTTCGCCTGCTTTGATATTCCCCTGATGTGCGCGTTCAATGATTGTTGCATAAAAGCAGGCTTCAATTCCCAGCTTTTTGTATCCTTCGATAACTCCCAAAGCGATTATTCTTAGTTCATTCACTTTTTTCAATCCAAGCAGGAGTTTAAATAACCCGAATGGAAAAAGCCTTCCACGTTTTATTTTTATAAGGATTTGATTGATGTCTGGTAGCGCCAATGCAAATCCCACGATTTTACCTTCTTTTTCAGCGACGAGACAGAATTTCGGATTCAGGATCATTTTTAAATCTTTGGCTAGATAATCAAATTCATTGTTGGTCATTGGCACGAATCCCAGATTCCTGTCCCATGCTGCATTATATACCTCTCTTAACCTTTTGGCCTCATTTTTAAAATTCTTCATATCGATATTGCGGATTACGATATGATGACGGGCCAGCCTTTCTTCAAGTGCCTTATGGAGATTTACAGAGCGTTCATTTACTGTGTCAGTTTCAAGGCGCCAGGCAAGTAAATCAGTTTCTTTCGATAATCCTGCCGATTCAATTAAATCCAGATAATAAGGCTTATTGTAAGGCATCATTACCACGGGCGGCCTGTCAAATCCTTCAATCAGAAGTCCGCAGGTTTCATTGGTAGAAGGATTTACCGGCCCGATGAGGGTTGTCATTCCTTCGGATTTCAGCCATGATTCTGCTGCCTCAAAAAGTTGTTTGGCGATTTCTTTGTCATTTACACAATCAAAAAAACCAAAGAACCCATCGGTGGCATTATTAAAATCATTGCTCCTGCGGTTAACAATTGCTGCAATTCTGCCCTTTACTGTTCTTTCATCTGTTGCCAAAAATAGTTGTACAGTCGCATTTTCATGAAAAGGATGTTTACCCGGAGTCAACAAATCCCTTTGGGCGATAAACAGTTCAGGTACATAATTTTTATCATCCTTATAAAGAGCATGAGGGAAATCTATAAAATCCCTCAACATTTTTTTATTGACGACGGTTTGAATCCGTATCATACCCTGTCGCTGACGGTTAACGGTACATCTATGAGTTGTGCCGCTTTTCGGAAACTTTCGACTGCAAAATCAATCTGATCTTTTGAATGAGTTGCCATCAGTGAAAAGCGGATGATAGAGCTATCGCTTGGCACCGCAGGTGATACGACCGGATTTACAAAAATCCCTTCTTCCAACAAAGCTTTTGCCATTCTGAAGGTCTTGTCATTGTCTCTGATATAAATCGGGATAATCGGGGTTTCTGTTGGCCCCAATTCAAAACCAGCGTTTCTGAATAATTCCATGGCATACCTGGTATTTTCCCAGAGCTTATCAATGATCTCGGGATGGTTTTTCAAAATAGTCAAGGCTGCCAATGCACTTGCTGCGGCTGCAGGAGATATGCTTGCACTGAACATCAGGGACCTTGCATGGTGTTTCAGATATTCAATTACATTGGCATCAGATGCGATGAAGCCTCCAATGGATGCCAGTGATTTGCTGAAAGTACCCATGATCAGATCCACTTTATCGGTTAGTCCAAAATGGGCTGCCGTGCCGCGCCCTCCAGGGCCAAGAACTCCGAGTGCATGTGCATCATCCACATAAACTGAGGCATTATATTTCTCGGCTAATTCAGTGATTTCGGGTAAAAGTGAAATATCTCCTTCCATGCTGAATACTCCGTCAGTGACAATAAGTTTGAAAGAATCCCGTGGTACACTCTTTAAATGTTTTTCCAAAAGGCCCATATCGGAATGGCCATATTTGAAAATTTTTGAAAAGGCGAGCCTGGATCCATCAATAATGCACGCATGATCTCTTTCGTCTAAAAACAGATAGTCATTTCTTCCACCCAATGCTGAGATGACACCTAAATTTACCTGATATCCTGTGCTGAAAACCAAGGCGGCTTCTTTGCCCACAAATTCGGCTAACTGACGTTCCAATTCAATATGCAGGTCCAGGTTGCCGTTTAAAAATCTTGATCCCGCACATCCACTTCCATATTTGGTGATGGCTTTTTGAGAGCACTCCTTTACATACTCGTTATTGGTAAGTCCCAGATAACTATTGGAACCAAACATCAGAACTTTTTTACCACCTATGGTTACTTCTGTATCCTGATCTGACTGCAATACCCTGAAAAAAGGATAAATTCCTGCAGATTTTAATTTTTTTACGGTTGTAAAAGAATTGACTTTCTTGTTCAGTGGGCTATTATTCATATTTAAGTTTCTCGTAATTGTAATTTGCTAATAAGCAATTTGTTTTTGTATATTGATCATTGAAATTTGATAATCAGGTGCATTTATGTTGGATTCCCATCAGCACCTTTCTGCAGGTAGATGCATCCTCATTGGAAATGGCATTATTTAACGCCAGATCCATGTCCAGAAAACGTTTATGAATTTTGGTAATTACCTGCCGGCCACTTGGCGTAAGTTGAATTATATTTTTTCTGCGGTCTTCTCTGTCCGTCACCCTTTTGAGATATTTTTTAGATTCTAAAATATTGATAGTCCTCAGGGCTGCGGATTTAGTTTTGTTCAACAATTTGGCAATGTCCTGCTGAATCATATCCCCACCTTCGTTTTTAAATAAAAAATACAAAACGCCCATTTGTTCAAATGTGAGTCCTGAGTGGAAACTCGCAAAGGCGTTGTTGACATTCTTAATTAACATCTTACCGGTACAAATAATCATAAAACCAATCGTATCCACCATTTCTTTACATTCCATGCCAATAAAGTTGATTAGTCAACTATCGCAAAAGTAGCACGTTTTATATTTTGAAAAAAGTATTTTTAATGGTCATTATCCGCAATCCAACGGGGCTATGGCTATCTAATTAACTGTAGTTTAACGTGATACGATCAATTTTCTGACTTTGAAACCATCTTTTTATACTGTCATTTCAAAGCAATTTTTTATTATTTTTCTGGTATATATTGATGCAATTTCCAATAACTTGTTCTTCTGTTTAAACTTTGATATTTCCTGGTATTTACCGGTTGTTAAATAAATGTCAACGCAAGGTATTACAAAATTTTTTTGTTACCCCCGAAGTTCACGATTCTTCATGGAATTATCTGCCCTTTATAAATTTTTTCATCACATTCAGATTTTGTCCGCTGATTTGAATGTAATACATTCCCTCTGCAAGATTTGATACAGGAAGGGCTATTCTGTCTGAATTCATGTCCAATACCTTCAACAATCTTCCGGCTGCATCGAGAATTTTTACTTTCAATAAAGATTGATTACCGGTTACAAGCAGTTCTACGTTGCTCATCCCGGGATTAGGAGAAAGAAGAACAGTCCGCCTCAGGACATCGGCAAAGAAGAGTGATTTAATTTCTGAATAATTTATTTTCCCGTCTTTGTCAACCAGCTTAATCCTGTAAAAATTGTTTCCTGAAGCAGGCGCCTGGTCTGTAAAATTATAATCATTGGGAAGATTGGAATTTCCTGCAGCATCCACAGATGCAAGGTTGACAAAATGAATTCCATCTGTACTTCTTTCGACAAAGAATTTGTAAGTGTTGATTTCAGTGGCCGTTGACCATTTCAACTGAGCAGAATATCCCGCCTTCTGAACCGAAAAATGGCTCCAGGTGACAGGCAATACCTCAGTGGTTATGGCAGTAATCGTATCCGACAAGCCATAAGTTGTATTGGCATTGTCCATGATTTTGGCAAGGTTATACACAGCGGGCGATTTCTGAACGAGGATATCATCTATGTACCATCCCAGGCTGTTTCCTATACTATCTGTTACATACCTAAAACGGAAGAAAACATTTTGATTTTGGAAGGCCGAAAGGTTAATGACTGTTTGGAAGAAAGCAGTAATGCTGCCACTGAATGCCGGTTTATTATTCAAATTCGAATTGGTATGTATAATACTGTTATATCCATTGGATGCCATATAGGGTCCTGCATCGAACCAATTATTTCCATCGAGTGATAATTCAACTACGCCGCCATCTTTACCCGGTTCTGTACTCAGCATTTGGTAGAAACTTAATTGCACATGTCCGGTGATATTGATTGGAGTGGCGAGGGTCAGTACCTGCTCAGTCGGCGTACTGGCAGAAGCAGATTTAAGAGAATATGGCGACGAATTGTATGCAGAGGATGTTCCCCATTTCTTTGATGGTACATTAGTAGTATTTACAAAAGTCGAGGGTACCGAGTTGTTGGAAACAGGTTCTGAAAAGAGTAATGAAGATGCAAAGTAGGTACCGGAATTTACTTTGACTTTTAATGTAAAGGTTGTTGTCTGTGAAGCCGTAAGATCGGGCACTGTGAAAGTGACCGTACGGTTGCCGGAATTGTATGTTCCTCCTTCCAGATAGGTTACATTATTGGCTAAAGTATCCACCACTTTAAATCCTGAAATCGGCTGGCACTGTGATTGAACGGTAAAAGTATAAGTCAGGGTTCCGTTTTGGGCGGAGACAGGGAGATCTACACTTTTGTGGACAGTTGCCCCGGACGGGACATCAAAATTTTCAATCTGATCTGTTGCGCTCATAGCACTTCCCTCGCTTGCATTAACACCCATTCCTCGCCTGGCAAATGCATCCCAGATAGCACAATGGTATTTGCCACTAAACAAAATATCATCTGCTTTTAATATAGCATCTCTCCCGTCAAGAAACCCCGGGCTGCATGGCTGCAATTTCATGCCGAGGAAAACAAGTTTCATGGCATCACTGTTTCCCCCCGTGCCGTTTGCATTAAACAGATTTTGATTGATAATACCTGATTGTTGAATTATGTTCCATGTCATGTCCCATAAAACGGTTGTCCATATTTCACCAATCGCGTGTGGTTCGCCGCCGGACGAAGCCACATTTCCGTAGGTGTATGGGTTGATTGACATGTCAGTTGTATAAGGATACTGGCGTATCCCGCCATCCGTAGAACTTTCGCTCAAAACATAAGTCCCGATTGATCTGGGTTTGGTTCCGTCTGAAACCGCGGCCTTGGACCAGTCCGTAATAGCCATAAGAGCTACATAATCACTCCAGCCTTCACCCATTTGTTCATTGTTTTGGAGGCAAGTAACCTGTGTCGGGCCGCCGGTCAGCCTGTTAGAAATTCCATGCGTATATTCATGTGCGATGATGCCATTGTCCAGATCACCATCGAGATCTATGGCCGCTTTGAAAGTGGCATTAAAAGTTTGGGTAGCCATTGCGGACACAATGGTGTCCCCGTCTCCTAACGTAATCATTACTGCGGGAATGGTAATTGTATTATCCGTGCCTCCCATTGTGATGATTTCATTGGGAACATTATCAATTACAATCACTCCGATAGCTCCGGCATTTTGTGCATTTTTCACTTTAGTAACAAAATTGCAACTACCTCTGTAGAGGATGGCTATTTTCCCATTTAATTCACCGGGATTTGCGGCGGCGGCACAGCCTAAATTTATCGTTCCTGTGGCATCATCTTTATACAAAGCCAGATCTCCTGTTACCGGTCCTACGTTTCTGATTTGATTTGCTGTACTAAATGCACCTTCAATAGAAGTAACGGTTCCCGCATATTGAGCAGGTGAATTAATTTTTAATTTTCCGTACGGGTATCCATCCCACAAAAACATTTGCATGCGGGGATTGCTGCCGTCAGTGGGAGTTGAAAAGTTAGCATTATTGCGCCCGCTTCCGTCCTGTGCATCTGCCAATACGAAATCATTTCCGGTTCCACCTCTCCCCAAATTGTTATTCTGAAAATTTCCGGAGGGTTCATCAAATCCATATTGATAACTCAGGTCGTGAATGATGTTATTCCAATAAAACAAATTGGTGATGCCAAGATTCAGATTGGTGGGAGAATCGGGTGCAATAGCAGAGTTCAGTGCAAAATCAAAAGTCAGATTGGGAAGCGGGGTTGAGGAAATTGCAGAAGCCCCGTTTCCATTGTTTCCGGCGGTATCTTCTTTTGCCCAAACATTGTTTCCACGGGTAATGTTGTATTCTGTTGTTCCATCATTATGCCAGTTTAATGAGGTTGCATTGTTGCCTGCCCCGGCAAGAGTCCATGGATTTGTTGTCAAAGTGGGTACCACCCCCGGAGTGGACATACTTTCTTCCGGATATGGGATGACCCTGTAAGTAGCACTATTTACGGTGAATTGGGATTTTTTTTCAGAGGTAGAAAATAAAATTGAGCTTTTTTCAATATCGTTTTCCGCATTGAAAACCGGAGTTGTTTTTCCTGTTTTGAATCCCTGATTAAGGAAACCTGATCCGTTGATTTTTAAATTTTCTTTCGGGCCAAACCAATCGTAAACCGTAAGGTTATCTTTCCCAAGAATATTTCCGTCCTGTGCATTCACACGGATTAGCCAGTAATCAGGAGTAGCAGCAGGAACCAATCTGACCTGCCATGCCAGATGCACTTTTCCGGTTGAATCCTGCACCCACATTTTTTCAGAAGTGATGCTTTCGCGGGTGGCGCCGGTGAGAGTAAACTCTACTTTTTGATTATCTGGTGTTGTTCTGAGAATAGACAAAGCAGAGAGTTTCAAAGTTTCAGCGTTCAGGTTTACTGCTTTGGCTGCAAGGGTTACAGCTTCCTTTGCAGAAACGGGGGTTATTGATTTTTGATTGATTACAAGGTCTTGGATACGATAGATTCTTCCACCGGTATTACTGACCAGTTTATCATTTTTAAAAGCCATGACCTGAATCATATTGTAAACCGGAATGCCCTGATACGATTGTTGTAAGTAAACCAGGTTCAGTTTCGACGTCTTGTCGTAGTATGCACTTGTGATGATTGAATTATCCAAATCATCATTGGTAATATTCAATGAAGATTCATTTTGGGTTATCAGTTTTTTGACAAAATCATTTTGCAGATTCTGTGCATTGGCATTATTAAATAAAATCGAAGAAAGAAAAGCGGAAACGAGAACCAGATAAATCTTCTTCATGGAGTGGTTTTGATATCGTGGGATTAATTTCTAAAGATAATCAGATTAGCAATGTGCCAAAAAATATTTTTCTGGCTGGCAAAGGCTTTTACTGGGATCAAAAAAAGTTCTTCGGTAAGTCTCATGATAATACTATTTATAATTCACTAATAGTCCTAAATGTATCTAAATAAAGTTGAAATGAGGTGATTGAAATAATTCTTTCTACAGTGAGTTTATCTTGAATAATTCTTTCCAGTTCCTTTGAAAGTTCCTC
>Ga0209916_1001088_pt1 | contig 28069 bp, 23 predicted proteins | sample ThiBio_1000_plan_FD_183956 | JGI IMG/M metagenome (GOLD analysis project Ga0209916, IMG submission 183956) | Wastewater bioreactor microbial communities from Cape Town, South Africa - Thiocy_solids_2 (SPAdes) | ecosystem: Engineered > Bioreactor > Thiocyanate-remediating > Anaerobic-Aerobic ... | reverse complement strand
TTCCCACGCATCGGATCTCGACCGCGTGGCCCCACGGCTTGCGAATCGCGGTCGTTCGAACCAGCAGGCCGCCGCCGAGGCGATCCGCCACGACGAGGCCGCGAACCTCCCCGGCCGCGGGGATCGGCCCGTCGAGTCGGGCGACGAGCCGCGCGTCGGCGCCGCCGCGGTCGCCGGCCGTCCGCAACCTCTCCATCAGCGGCGCGTCGCCCACCGGCGCGTCGGTCATGGAGACGAGGGACCACGCGCCCTCGAACGTCGTCACCTTCGGCGCCTGGACGACGCCCCGCGCGAGGTACGACGCGAAATTCCAGAGCTGAATCGCGGGGACGACCTGGGCCGGCCCCGCCGCCTCCTTCAACGGCCACGCACGGTCGTTCTGAAGGAACCGGACGTCCACGCTGACCTGGTCCGGATCGGCGATCCGCAGCAACTCCTCGCGCGAGAGCTTCGCCGAGTCCCCCAGACCGTGCGGGATCGTCCGGACCAGCGTCACCAGATCGTCACGCGAAAGCCGGGCGGGGCGCGTCGACGCCAGCCGGATCACGGTCTCCTCCGACAGCGACTCCGGGGCCGTCTCCGGGAGTCGCGCGGGCGCCTGGCCGGGCCGCTCCGACCGCGGACGGCCGGGGACGAGTCGGAAAAGGACGCTCATGGCGTAGTCGTCCGACTCGGGGTTGGCGATCTTCGCGCGGACCCGATGGACCCGCGCCAGCCATTCGGCCTTGGCGGGGTCGTCGCCGGGGGGGATCGGTTCGTAGAGCGGATTGCCTTGGGCGAGGACGTCGAACGACGGCGCGGGCGAGGGGGGCGCCGCGGGCGCGGCGGCGAGGAAGTTGGAGGCCGTCGCGACCGCCGCGACGGCGAGGGCCGCGGCGAGCGGCAAGGCGACCAGGGCGCGGAGCGGGAAGCGGGGACGGGCGGGCTTCATGCCTAACAACTCCTGAATGCGAGGAAGGAGGGCCGAGCGGTCGCCGCCGACGGCGAGCCCGGCTCGAAGGGTTCGGGGACGGGACGGGAGCGAGCGGGCCACCGACTCCAGGGCGCGGGCGAGCGCCAGCGGGTCGCCGGTGAGCCGGGCGGCCAGGGCGTCGGCCGCGCGCTCGGCCTCGCGGCGGCCGATCCGGCACGCGCGCCGGACGCCGGGATGGAACCAGAACGCGGCCTCGACGCCGCGAAGCAGAAGATTGGCGAGGTGGTCCAGCCGTTTGGCGTGGGCCAGTTCGTGGGCGAGGACGGCGTCGACCTCCGCGGCCGAGGCGGTCGCCAGCCATCGCGACGGCGCCAGCGCCATCGGCCGCCACGCGCCGGCCAGGCACGGCTCGGCGACGTCGGGATGCTCGCGCGCCTGGAGGGTCCGTCGCAGCCGAAGCGCCCTTCCCAGGGCGCGGGCGCGTCGCTTCAACGTCGGATTATGAATCGCCTCGCGCTTGAGTCGTCGCACCCGAGCGGTCCCGACGACCAGCGCTCCCGCGAACGCCGACGCGCCGACGGCCCATGCCGCCAGCAGCCACGGCCGCGCGGCGTCGAGCAGCGCCGACGCCGCGGCGATCAACGCCCGGATCCGCGCGCCTCGGCCGTCCGCCGGCTCGGAGCGCGGAGCCGCGACGGGCTCGGAAGCGGCGTCGGGCGACGTCGCCGCGAATGCCGGCGCGACTCCTCGGGTTAACGTTCTAAAACTTGCCGGCGTGACTTGAGTTTGACGCGACAACCATTGCGCGACGGCCGCGGCGGGCGCGGCGATCGCGACGGCGATCAACAAGGCGACGATCGCGGCGTGTCGCGCGGCGGGCGTCGCGGGACGGCCGAACGCCTCCGTCATCGAGGCGAGCGCGCCGGCGAGGAGGCCGAGCCAGACCGAATGCAGGAGCGTCGGCCAGGCCAGTTCGATCAGCCCTTGCGGCGACGGGGACGCGAGGTCGAGCACGATCCGCCTCCTTTCGGCTCCGACTCCGCGGCCCTGTCGGCGTACTCGTCGAGGAGCGCGCGGATCGCGTCCAACTCCTCGGGCGACGGCGACGACTGATCGAGCAAGTGGGCGACCAGCAGCCGCGCCGAGCCGTCGTAGGCCCGCCGCAGCGTCTCGCCCAAAAGCGAGCGCAGGGTGGGCTCGCGCCCGCGCGCCGGCTCGTAGACGAAGGCCCGGCCCCTGGGCTCGCGCCGGAGCAGGCCCTTGTCGGTCATCACGTTCATCAAGCTGGTCGCCGACGTGTAGGCCCTGGGCTTTTCGGCGCGGGCGTTGAGGACGTCCAGCACCTCCCGCGCCGTCGCCGGCCGGGCCAGTTCCCAGAGCGTCTTCAACACCTCAAGCTCGCCGGGCGTCGGCTGCTCCGCGCGGGGACGCGCCATCGCGGTTGGACCTCCTTCTTTACGAGAGCGTCGCGTCGGATCGTCGCGATCGTCGACCGCGGCCGCGATTCTACGGTTTTCGCCGTAGTTGTCAACGGTGAAACCCGTAGTCGATGTCGCGCATCCTGGAAACGCGAACCGGCCGGCCGCGAGCGAGCGTCGCGGTCGGCCGGCCGGGATGGCGTCGGCGATCGTCCCCTGGCGGTCGGGGACGGTCAGGCGGGGGAGGTCAGTAGGAATCGGAGCTGATGACCTCGCCGCTGGCGCGGGTGCCGAGGCCCCACCAGATGTTCATCGAGATCGAGGACTTGATGAACTTCACGCTGCCGTCGCAGAAGAGGGCGTTAGCGCCGCCGGAGTGGTTGCTGGAGGCGTTGGTGACGTGGGAGCCGTCGGCGGCGGCGGCCGGGCAGCCGCCGCAGCCGAACCGGCAGGAGCCGAAGGTGTACTGGTTCGAGTTCGGCGGGACGATGGTGCTGAACAGGGAGAACGCCTCCCGGCCCGTGGACCACTCCTGGCCCTTGTTGGTGGACAGGGTGTTGTTTGGGGTCGCCGTGAGGAACGTGGATTGGCACGACTGGAGGATGTTCAGGACGAACGCGCCTGGAGGCGGCGTGCCGATGGCCAGGGAGTTGTAGGGGTCCTGGAGTTGGGAGAGGGTGGTGGGGTCGCCGGTCAGGCCGCTGAGGCTTTGGTTGAGGACGCCGCTGCTGTACTTCTTGGGCCGCGACCCCATGTCGCCGGCGATGCTCTCGCTGAAGGCGACGGTGTTGGAGGAGCCGTCGGTGATGGCGTTGAGGCCGTAGGACGTGCCGTAGGCGAAGATCCCGGTGGTCACCTGGCCGCCGCCGCAGCTCGGCGGGTTGCCACCCTGGACGCCGGCCTCGGCGGTTATCGTCGTGCCGCGGCTGCCGTAATAGCTGTTGATGCAGCCCGTGTAGTTGCCGGCGTTCCCCATGCCGGCGTTGCCGTCGGACGGGCAGAGGAACGAGTTGATCTTCGCGTCGTCGACCGTGCTGTTGATCGGCCAGCAGTAGCCGGTGGCGAAGCGGGCGTCGAACATGAAGTTCGCGGCGTTGTAGAGCGGCTGCTGCTCAAGATACCCCAGCATCAGCGCCTGGGGGCTCCAGCCGGTCCAACTGATGCAGCCGGGGTTGGTCGAGTTGAAGGTGGCCGTGCAGCCCAGCGGGAAGGAGTTGTTCGCCGAGTGGTAGTTGTGCATACCCAACCCGATCTGCTTCAGGTTGTTGACGCACTGGGCGCGGCGGGCCGCCTCGCGGGCGGCCTGCACGGCCGGCAGTAGGAGTGCGATCAAGACGGCGATGATCGCGATCACCACCAGGAGTTCGATCAGGGTGAAGCCCCGATCGCGACGTCGACTGGACATGGTTTCCTCGTTCGTAAAGAGTGATGGAATGAAAATCTGCCCGCGTCGCCGGATGCGCTTCTCCGAGAATCGGGGAACGACGGGGCGACGAGAGTCATGGCCCCTCCTACAAGCCGCGGCGCGGCCTGAATGGAGGGAGCGGCCCCGGCCTGGCCCTCACGACGGCTCGCGAACCATGCCGGCGGCCGTCGTCACTTCTTCTTGCCCTTCGAGGCGTACTGCTTCCTCATGTAGTCGGCCGAGCCCTTGAGCATGTCGTTGCGCTCCTCGGCGCTCTTCGGCGGCCCCTCGCCCGCGCCGCCGCCGCCGGATCCGCACCCGGTCAGCGTCAGAAGGCCGCCGAACAGCGGCAGGCCCGCGAGTCCGAGCACGATCGATCGTCGAGTCATCTGATCTTGGTCCTTTCTCAAGGCAGGAACGCGGGCCTCGGGGCCGGCGCGACGCACGACGCCGCGCCGGAGCGCGCGAGCCCCTCCTCGCCCGCGTCGGCTCGACATGGGCGACGGCCCGGATGGTCGTTACTACTATGTATATAAGACAGATCGTGTGGTGAAGGGGTCTTAACCCGCAATCGTAGGCGTAGGAGGCAATCGAGGTAATTATCAGAGCGTTCGGCCGGAATCAAGGGCCCGGTCCGATTTTCCCGCCGCTACTTTCAAAGTTTGGCGGCTTGGGCCGATGGGGCTCGCCCGTCGGAGAGGATCCCGGCCGATGCCGAAATCGCATCGCGCGCCCCGCGCCGGGTTTGCATTTAGATTCCCCAGGCTTAATGATGGACTCGTTGGACACCTTCCCAGGCGATTGATCGCGGCGTTTCATCAAGCGAACGAATCTGATTCCGCGGGAGCCGCGGATGGATCGCGGGCGGAAGGGATCGGTGACGAGGGGCTTGAGGGGACGCGCCATGACGGACGAGCGATCCAACGACGACGACTCCCCCGTTATATCCGACCCGCCTGGAGCGCTCTCGGAGGGCGGGCCGGCGGGCGCTCGCGCGTGGCTCGCGTGCGTGCTGGCGGGGATCGCGGCGGGGCTGATCGGTTTCGGTTTGGGAGAGGCCGGTCACGACGCATACAAGCCCGCGGCGGTCAAACGGCAAATGGGGAACACGACGACCGTCCGCCCCTCGCCGGAGGCGGTGCGTCACGCCTTCGTCTTGAATACGAGCCTCGCCCACGCGGGATGGGGGGCCGCGCTGGGGATCGCGCTGGGGGTGGCCGGAGGGCTTTCGACGAAACGGAAGGGACGACCCTTGACGGGGGCCGTGGTCGGCATGGTCGCGGGAGGGCTCGCGGGGGCGATCTTGCCGATGTTCGTGCTCCCCGTCGTTTTCCACGCGCGATCCGAATGGGAGGTCGATTCGATGGTCGCGGGGCTGCCCGCGCTGCTGGCGATCTGGGGCGTGACCGCCGCGGCGGCCGCGCTCGGCTTCGCAATCGGCGGTCGCCGGCCGATTTCCCAGACGGTCGCCTTCGCGATCCTGGGCGCGATCGCCGGCGCGGTGGTTTACCTGGTCGTCGCCACGTTGCTTGATCCCCTGGCCGAGACGGACCAGCCGATCGCGCTGGTCTGGCGGGCGCGGTTGCTCGCGCGGTTGTCGCCGAGCCTCGGCGCCGCCGCGTTGCTGGCGACCGTCCGCCCAGCGGCGGCTTGACGCGGCGCTCCGCCACGCCTCCATATCCATCTGGAGAAGCGCGCGTGCGTGTCCCTTCTCCGCTTGTGGGAGAAGGTGCCCCGGAGGGGCGGATGAGGGGAGGCGCGACCGGAAGCCTCTGGAGACGCCCCCCTCATCCGGCCTTCGGCCACCTTCTCCCACGAGGGGAGAAGGGATTATGCGCGTTCGCTTGCAATGGTTTCCGGTCAACCTCCTCATCGGTATAATTGAACAGTGGAGGCGGGACGGACGACGGCCGGGGGAGGGGAGGTGGGGGCTTGGCCGCGAATCGGTCGTTGGCGCTGGTGACGCGCGCGGTGGACGTGACCGAATCCAGCACGGTGGCGACGTTGTTCACCCGCGAGATGGGGAAGGTGTCGGCGCTGGCGAAGGGGGCGCGGCGGTTGAAGTCGGCGTTCCAGGGTGGGCTTGACCTCTTGGGGGTATCGGATATCGTGCTGCTTCCCAAGGCGTCGGAGTCCCTCGATCTGTTGACCGAGGCCGCGCCGGTGGAGCGGTTCCCATGTCTTCGCCGCGATCTGGCGGCCCTGTATGCCGGTTATTACGTCGCCGAACTGTTGACCGAGTTGACCGACCTCCACGACCCGCACCCCAGGCTCTTCGACGCGGCGAGGATCACCTTGCGGCATCTGGGCGACGTCGGGTTGCGGCCGCGTCGGGTGGTCCGGTTCGAGTTGGCGTGTCTGCGGGAGATCGGCCTGGCGCCGAGCTTCGACCTCTGCTGCCAGTGCGGCGAGCCGACGACGGCGGAGCGGGAGACGGCGTTCGGCCCGGCCTCGGGAGGCGTGCTCTGCCCGGCCTGCCGCCCCGGCCTGCCCGACGTCGTGACGCTCGACCGCCGGACGATCGACCTCGCCCGGGCGCTCGCCAGTCCGGGGAATCGGTGGCGGGAGTGGGAGCCGGCCGGCTCGGATCTCGCCGACGTCAGGCGGGTGGTGGGGTCGGTCGTCAGTCACGCCATGGGCCGTCGGCCGCGAGTGCAGCCCTATCTCGGAGTGTAAGAGGAAGCCATGACCCCATCGTCACGGACGACGACCCTCGCCAAATCCGCCCTCCTGGCGCTGGCGGTCGCGACGGCCACGGGCTGTCAGGGCTTCACCGGCGCGCTGTCGCAATGGCGGGCGGCCTACGACTCGGGTCTGGCCCAGCCGCTGACCGCCGAGGAACTGGCCCGGTCGAAGACCTCGAAGGTCGCCAGCAACGACTCGCTCCTGAAGCGCTGGCTGAGCCCTCGCGACCCCGACGCCGCCGGCGACGAGCACGACCCGACCTCCGGCCCCCAGCGCGATCCCGACGGCAAGGTGATGGGCTCCGACGGCTGGACCAAGTTCTTCAAGCAGCCCGTCGACGAGGACGCCCAGAAGGACCTGGACGCCGCCTTCGCCGACTACGAGGCGGGGAACCTGCGCCAGGCCGAGTCCGCGTTCTCCAGGATCGCAAGGGTCCGCAAGGGGACGCCCTACGCCGAGAAGGCCCTGTTCTACCTGGCCGAGACCCAGTTCAAGCGCAAGAAGTACATGGCCGCCCACGAGAGTTACGATCGCCTCTTCGCCGAACACCCCGGCACCCTGCACCTGGACGAGCTGGTCGGCCGCGAGTTCGAGCTCGCGCAGATCTGGCTGGCCCAGAGCGACCCCGAGGCCAAGCCGGAGCAAAAGCTGGCCTGGTACACCCACTTCACCGGCGAGCAACCGCTTCTGGACGCCTCCGGGATGGCGCTCAAGGCGCTTGAGCACGTCCGCCATCGCAAGACCGACGGCCCGCTGGCCGACGACGCCTTGATGCAGATCGCCGGCGTCCACGTGCGGAACGGCGACTACGAATCGGCCGCGGTCTACTACGACGAGTTGATCGAGGGGATGCCCAGAAGCCCGTTCCTTCACAAGGCGTACATGGGCGCGATCGACTCCCGGATCAAGGGCTACCTCGGCCCCGATTACGACGGCGAGGGGCTGGAGCAGGCCCGCGACCTGGTCCGCCAGGCCATGACCGCCTTCCCCGAGGAGGAGGCCAGCAACGAGCAGCTTTACCACACCCTCGACCTGATCAACGACCAGGAGGCCGAGCGGACCTACAAGACCGGCAACTATTACAAGCGGATCGGCAAGGTGGCCTCGGCGGAGTATTACTTCGGCAAGATCCCCCAGCGCTGGCCCAACAGCCCCTGGGCGGCGAAGGCCAAGACCGACCTGGCCGCGCTGGCCAAGACGCCTCGCAAGGGCCCCAGCCTCCCCAGCAAGATGCTGGTCCAGCCCAACGCCACCGACCCCTACTACAGCGCCGGCATGGGAGCGATGGGGGCCATGGGCGGCATGGGCGGCATGGGCGGCTCGCCCGGCGGGATGATGTGATCGAAGGCCCGAGCGCCGCGATTTCGGCGATTCTTGACGTAAACGATCTTCCCCCCTCGCGGGGGAAGACAGACCGCGGAGCGGTCAGATGAGGGGGACGACAAGCAAGAGGAGCTTTGCGTTACGGGGCGCGGGCCGCGGCCGCGGGAGGCCCCTCCGAAATCGCGACGGCCGACTTGCCCGCCCCCCCCTCATCCGGCCCTTCGGGCCACCTTCCCCCGCGAGGGGGGAAGGACGTCGGAGCGTTCGCGAGGGTCAGTGATCGAAGGCCGCGGCGGGTCTTATGGAAGAGGCCGACATGATTGCGAATCTCCCCCGACCGATCGCTCCGGCGCCCTCGCGGCGTCGGGCCCTCCTCGCCCTCGCCGCGGTCGCGGCGACGGGGTGCGGGTACTCCTTCCGCGCGCCGTTCGACAAGAGCGTGCAGACGGTGTTCGTCCCGATCTTCAAGTCGCAGTCGTTCACGCGCGACTCCGAGAAGATGCTCACCGACCTGGTCCAGAAGGAGATCGGCAGGCGGACGCCGTACCGGCTGGTCTCCCACGTCGAGAAGGCCGACACGATCCTCTCCGGCACCGTGAACTTCGTCGACAAGAACATCCTGGTCGAGAACCCGTTCAACCTGCCCCGCCAGCTCACGCGGACGATCAACGTCAGCGTCAGTTGGACCCACAACCCGCCCACCGAAGCCGAGAAGGGCCGCGGGCCGACCGTCATCTCCGACACCGTCAACTTCGTCCCCGAGGTCGGCGAAACCTCCCTCACGGCCACTTACGAGGTCTGCCAGCGCCTCGCCGCGCAGATCGTGGATATGATGGAGCAGCCCTGGTACACCGAGGAAGACCTGAAGTAAGTTCGCCCCAGCGCCGGAGTCCGCCTTGTCCGCGAGATGGGAATCGAAAGACCGCGCGCTCGTCGACGGCCCGACGCCGCGGGTGATGGGGATCGTCAACGTCACGCCCGACAGCTTCTCCGACGGCGGCCGGTGGGCCGACCGCGACGCGGCCGTCGCGCATGGGAAGCTGCTGGCGATCGAGGGGGCCGAGATCCTCGACGTCGGCGGCGAGTCCACCCGCCCCGGCTCGGACGTGGTTCCGGCCGACGAGGAGATCCGCCGCGTCGTCCCGGTCGTCGAGCGGCTCGCGCCGCTGGGAATACCGATCTCCATCGACACCATGAAGCCCGAGGTCGCCCGCGCGGCCCTCGCCGCGGGCGCTTGCATCGTCAACGACGTCTCCGGCCTTCGCGACGAACGGATGGCCGAGGTCGCCGCCGAGTTCGGCGCGGCGGTCGTCGTCATGCACATGCAAGGGAATCCTCAAACGATGCAGGACGACCCCCGCTACGACGACGTCGTCGGCGAGGTGTTCGACTACCTGGCCGAGCGGATCCGCTGGTGCGAGTCGCGCGGGATCCCCCGGGCTCGGATCGCGATCGATCCGGGGATCGGCTTCGGCAAGACGTTCGAGCACAACATGGATCTCTTGCGGGGGCTGGATCGATTCGCCACCCTGGATTGCGCGGTGGTGATCGGGATCTCGCGCAAGGGGCTCCTCAAGAAGATCACCGGCAAGGGGATGGCCCTGCGGCTGACCGCGTCGGTGGTCTCGTCGCTGGCCGCGTGCACGCTGGGGGCGAGGGTCGCGAGGGTCCACGACGTCGGCCCCATGGTCGACGCGATCAAGGTCTGGGGCGCGATCCGAGGCTGGGAGTAGGACGATGGCGAGCGAGGCGACGACGATCGAGGGGACGACCACGGACCTGGACGCCCTCTGCCGCGACATGGCCGAGAAGGCGAAACGAGCCTCGCGGACGCTGGCGGCGATGGGCCCCGGTCCCAAGAACGCCTGGCTGGCCGCGTCGACCCGCGCGCTGGAGGCCCGCGGCGACGAACTGCTGGAGGCCAACGCCCGCGACGTCGCCGCCGCGCCGGGCCTGGGCCTTTCCGCCGCGGCCGTCGACCGGCTCACGCTCAATCCGAAGCGGATCGGCGAGATGGCGAGGAGTCTGCTGGAGGTCGCCGCGCTGCCGGACCCGATCGGCGAGGTGGTCCGGTCGAGCCGTCGTCCCAGCGGGATCGAGGCGGTGCAGGTCCGGGTGCCTCTGGGCGTGGTCTTCATGATCTACGAGAGCCGGCCCAACGTCACGGTCGACGCCGCCGCGATCTGCGTCAAGAGCGGCAACGCCGCCATCCTCCGCGGTGGCAAGGAGGCCATCGAGTCCAACCGGATGCTTCATCGCGTCCTGGCCGACGAGTTGGTCTCTTGCGGCTTGCCCGAGCACGCCGCGCAACTGGTCCCCGTCGTCGACCGCGCGGCCGTCGGCAAGCTTTTGGCCCTGCCGGAGTTCATCGACCTGGCGATCCCCCGCGGCGGGGAGGGACTGATCCGCCGGGTGGTCGCCGAGGCTCGGATGCCGGTGATGAAGCACTACGACGGCATCTGCGCGGTGTACGTCGACCGGGCCGCCGACCCCGACGTCGCCACCCGGATCATCGTCAACGCCAAGGCCCAGCGCCCCGGCGTCTGCAACGCGGCCGAGACCCTGCTGGTCCACGAGGACGTCGCCGAAAGCTGGCTCCCCATGGCCGCGGCGGCGCTCAGGGCGGCCGGCGTGGCGCTCCGGGCCGACGCCAAGGCCCGCGCCATCGTCCCCGACGCCGACGCCGCCACGGCCGAGGACTGGGACACGGAGTTCCTCGACAAGATCCTGGCGGTGAAGGTGGTCGGGTCGATCGACGAGGCGATCGAGCACGTCGCCCGCCACGGCTCGGCCCACACCGACGCCATCGTCACCCGCGACCTGGCCGCGGCGCGTCGGTTCGTCGCCGAGGTCGACAGTTCGGCGGTGATGGTCAACGCCTCCACCCGCTTCAACGACGGCGGCCAACTGGGCATGGGCGCGGAGATCGGCATCAGCACCGACAAGTACCACGCCCGCGGCCCCTGCGGCCTCCGGGAACTCACCTCCACCAAGTGGGTCGTCTACGGCGACGGCCAGATCCGAGAGTGACCGTCGCGGTCGATCGTAACGCCCTTCCCCCCTCGCGGGGGAAGGTGGCCCGAAGGGCCGGATGAGGGGGAGGACGCGCCAGTAAGCCGTCGGCGTCCAGGGCTCTCCGGACGGGCTTCCGCGCATTCCAACGGCGTTCTGGCGCGTCCTCCCCCTCATCTGACCGCTTCGCGGTCTGTCTTCCCCCGCGAGGGGGGAAGTCGGCGGACGTCGCCCCGGAATCCCCGGCGTGGTCGCTCGCGAGAGGCGTCCCCGGCGCGTCTTGATCGGGTCTCGTTCGACATCTCCGTCCCACGTGCTAAGACTATAGGGGGGATGTGGATCGACGACGCGACGAGGACGGGCACCATGAAGACGCGACGACCCCGGACGTTCCAGTTCCGCAACGAGACGTTGGAGCCGCGGCTCCCCCTGTCCGCCGCCCCCTCGATGCGGGGGATGCTCGCCGAGCGGGCCGCGGCCGTCGTCGCGCGTCGGGAGGCGGCTCGGCCGGACCACTCCGTCGTCTTCGGGCGGGTCAACTCGCCCCTTCGAGCGGGCGGATTCGCCCTGGGGAGCGGCGACCCCGTCCTCTACGCGAACAACGTCGCGATGCGGGGGATGCGCGGGCGGATCCCCGGCGTGACGGCCCCCGGTCCTTACGGGCCGATCACTCCCGGAATCGGCGCGGGGTTCCTGGGGAATCAGGGGGGACCGATCAACCCGATCCCCACGGCCCCGGCCGCGAACCGGTACTACGGCCTGATCACGATCCGCAACACGACCCAGGCGCGGGTCGATTTCGGCGTGGCGGCCTCCACCTACCAGGGCGGGAGGTTCCAGAACTTCGCGCTGCCTCCCGGCGGGAGCCAGGTCTACTACGCCCCCTTCGGCGGCCCGTTCCAAAGCGCGCCGTCGTTCATGGTGAGCTTCGACACCGTGTACCACCGGAACCCCATTCTGCTCGCCGACGTCAAGACGGCCTACGCCCCGGACGGCTGGACGCCGATGGACGTCTCGCTGGGACGGCCCTACGCGATCGTCGCCCAGGCGGGGCGGTTGAACGTCGTGCCGGTGGGGTGAGCGATGCTTGAGGATTGGTCGCGAGCCTTTCCGGGTTGCGAGCCGGTGGCGCATCGTCTGAGGACGGCGCTGCCGTCGCGCTGGGTCCGGTTCCACGGCTTGCCCGAGTCGAAGCGATATCCCGACGCCGAGGACGAACTCCAGATCATCATGGGCCGTTGGAACCGCGTTCTCGGCGAACTCGCCGGTTCGGACCCGCGCGTCGTCCTCCTGACCACCGAGCATTCCGCGTCCGCCGACGTGGTCTTCGATCGGAAGGCGGGGCCCTGGCGGGTCGTCGCCATGCACGACCTGGAGGAGGAATTCCACGCGCCGACGTATTGGCGCGTCTTCGCAAGCGAATGGGAATGGCGGTCCGGCGTCTTCGATCCGACCCTTCGACTCGTCGCGACCGGGCGCTCCGCCAACGTCATGATCTCGCCTCCCGGCTGTCGATGGCTTTTCGCCCCCTACGACGGCGGCGCGGACGTGATCCTGGAATCTCCGGCGGCCCGCGATCGGCTCAAGGCGGCGTTCGCCGGTTGGCTGTCGCCCTGGCCGAGCGGATTGTGAATGGGAAGAGGCCCCCGCGCGGATTCTTGGCGGAGATCGTAACGGCCTTCCCCCCTCGCGGGGGAAGGTGGCCCGAAGGGCCGGATGAGGGGGAGGCGAGCCAAACCGCCGTCGACGTCCACGGTCTCCCGAAAGGGCTTGCGCGAATATCGACGGCCGTCTCGCACGTCATCCCCCTCATCCGGCCGCTTCGCGGTCTGTCTTCCCCCGCGAGGGGGGAAGACGTCGATTTCTCTCTTCAACAAAGCCTTCGCCGTGGATCACCGGCCGCCCGCCGCCTGAAGGTCGCGGGCCTTCTGGACCAGCCCCACGAACTCGCGGCGGTAGCCGGAGGGGTCGTGGGCCAGGGTGGGGGAGGCCAGCTCGATCACGCCGGGGAGGGTCAACGAGCCGACCGACGGGGAATTCCGCAGGATCATGCCGAAGCCGGCGACGGCGGAGGCGAGCTTGAAGTCGTCGGAGGCGTCGGCGTAGTCCACGCCGCGGTCGACGACCGGGCGCTCGATCTCGGTGGCGACGTCGCCTTGCGGCGGCTTGTAGCGGAGGCGGACCTTGAACCAACTCGGCGACGGCCCGCCGCCGGCGGGGGGCGCGGCGGGGGGCTCGACGGGGACGTACTCGTACAGGGCCGTGACGTGGTGCCCCGCGCCGATCTCGCCGCCGTCCTTCCTGTCGTCGCGGAAGTCCTGGTTGGGCATCACGCGGTTCTCGTAGCCGATCAGGCGGTATTCCCTCACCCGGTCGGGATCGAACTCAACTTGGATCTTCACGTCCTTGGCGATGACGTCCAGGGTCGCCCCCATCTCCTCGACCAGCACCTTGCGGGCCTCGGCGGGGCCGTCGATGTAGGCGTAGTGGCCGTTCCCCTTGTCGGCCAGCTTCTCAAGCGCGCCGTCCTTGAGGTTGTCCATGCCGAAGCCGAGCACGGTGAGGAAGATCGGCCTGGGCCCCTTGGCCTTGGATTCGATCAGGCGGACCAACTCGTCCTGGTCGGTGACGCCGACGTTGAAATCGCCGTCGGTGGCCAGGATGACGCGGTTGATCCCGTTCTGAATGAACCCCTCGGCCGCCTGGTCGTAGGCCAGTTGGATCCCGGCGCCGCCGTTGGTGGAGCCGCCGGCGCGAAGCTCCTCGATCCTGGCGAGGATCGCCGGCTTGTTCATGGCGGAGGTCGAGGGCAGCACCAGGCCGGACGAGCCCGCGTAGACGACGATCGCCACGCGGTCGTTCTCGCCGAGTTGTTCCACCAGCTTTTGCATGCCCCATTGCGCCAGGGGCAACTTGTTGGGCTGGTCCATGGAGCCGGAGACGTCGATCAGGAAGACGAGGTTGCTGGGCTTGCGGGCCTCGGCGCCGATCGGCCGGCCCATGATTCCGATCCTCGCCAGACGGTTGGCGGCGTTCCAGGGGCATCGGGCCGCCTCGACGTGGATCGCGAACGGGTCCGGGCTTTCGGCCGACGGCGGGGCGTCCTGATAGGGAAAGTAGTTAAGCATCTCTTCAATCCGAACCTCGCCCGGCGCGGGGACGCGGTTCTGCTCCAGAAGCGACCGCCGGACGATCGAGTACGACGCCGTGTCGACGTCGATGGCGAACGTCGAGGTCGTCTCCCGGCTCGTCGGAACGAACGGGTTCTCCTCCACGACCGGCGGCGGCGCTTGCAAGGCGACCGGCTCCGGCGCGGCCTCGGCTTCCACCTCTCCATCGGCGGCCGGCGCCTTGCGTCCCCGGATGTTCCGCGCGGCGGCCTTCGCGGCGACGGACTTGTCGCGCTCGGCGTCGGCCAGCGTCAGGGCCGGCGCGTCGGCGGGGGGGAGGCCCGCTTCTTCAGGCTGGATGGCGACGGCTTCATCGACGGGTTGGGTCTCGACGACGAACGGGCGGTCCTCGGCGCGGTCGGCGTCGGCCTTCGCGCCCAGCGCGACGGCCGGCGCGGCGGCGGCCGCCGGCATCATGCCCATCATGCCCGCCGGCGCTCCGGGCTGGGCCTGTCCCGCTCGGCCCAAGGATCGGGTCGCCATGCCGAGGGGCGGGCTCTGGCCCTGCTGGCCTTGACCCTGGTTCTGGGCTTGCCGGTAGAAGAGGGAGGACTGACCCTGGACTGTCCGACCCTCGTACGCGATATCGCCGAGGGGCGGACTCTGGCCCTGGCCCTGCTGACTCGCGATTCCCCCGCCCATCCCGCCGGTCGGCTGGTTTTGACCCGGTCCCCGCGCCTGCTTGCCGAAGTACTGGACGTCGTCGTACATGTACTTGCCCGAGGGGAGCGTCATGGACGAGCCGGCCGACTCCGCGGCCGTCGCGGCGGGGGGGAGAGCCTGGGGTTCCGACTCGGCGAGCCGGGGGACCGAGACGGCCGGGGCCGCGGGTTCGCGGCGGAAGGGCGGGGCGAATCGGGGCGCGGGCTCGATGAACCGGCGCGCGGCGACGCGGCGGGCCGCCTCGCGGGCCGATTGCCCGGCCGGCAGCAGCAGGGCCCCCACGACGCCGATGATCGCGATCGCGGCGGCGCAGTCCATCCAGGAGTAACGCCGCCAGCGCCAGCGGGGGCGGGGCGCTTCGGCGACGACCGCGAGCGCGGGGGCGGCGACGGTCTCGCGGGCTTGCTCCGCGTGGAGTTGCTCGGTCAGCCACTGGGCGGTCTGGCGGATCTGGTCGACCTCGCGGGCGAGGTCGGGGCGGTCGGCCAGGGCCTGTTCGATCTCGGGGCGTTCGGCCTCGGGGAGTTCGCCGAGGGCGAAGGCGGTCAGGCGGGGGTCGTCGACTTCGAGGGTCATGATCGGTCTCTCCCATATATGGATGAAGGTGGGACGTTCAGACGTTCGCGCCGGCGGCGCGTTCGTCGAACAGGCGGCCCCGGAGGGTCTTGATCCCGGCGTGGATCAGGTAGCCGACGTTGGAGACGCTGTGGCCGCTGATCCGGCTGATCTCCTGGTAGGAGAAACCGTTTTGAAACTTCAGTCGGATGACCTCGCGTTGGTTGGGGGGGAGGGATTCCAGAAGGGTCAGCACGCGCTGGCCCAGGTCGTGGCGTTCGGCGACGTCGTGGGGCCCGGGGTCCGGGCTGAGGCAGCGGTCGACTTGTTCGTCGCGCAATCGGGTCATGCGATGCTCCTTCCGCAGGACGTCGAGCGCCCGATTGCGGCAGACGGTGAACAGCCACTCGGCCAGGTGGCCGTCGACGTCGCCGCGGGACTGGGCGCAGAGGCGCAGGAAGACGTCCTGCACCACGTCGCGGGCCGCCTCGACGTCGTTGTTCAACAGCCGGCGGGCGTAAAGCGCGAGCGGCCCCTGGAACCGGGCGACCGCCTCGCGCACCCACGAATCGCCGTCCGGGTCGCGTTCATCCGCCATCGGCGTGCTCGACTTTGAAGGACGTGTTCCCGTACATCCATGACCACGATCCAGCCCGAGGTTTCTTAGACCGGGCCGCGAAAAGCGGCGATCGTCTCGACGCCCCGCCCAGCATGACGCCGCGGATCGTCGCTCGCCAGCGCCGATTCCGCCGCCGCGGGACGGGTTCGTTCGCGCGGCGTGACGGAGGGCGGATCACGCGGAGGCGTCGATCTAAACATGGCCATGATAGACGGTTGCATTCCTTGGAAATGCCGCGCCGGGTGGGTTCGATCGTCGATTTCGAATCGTGAATTCGCGCGGTCGGTCGGTTCGGAGGGAAAGGCGGCGGGACGTCGGACGATCCGGCGCGGCGCGCGGGGTCGTCGCTCGTCGTGGGTTTCGCTGAGGGTCGAATTGCCAAAGATCGAGGGTCTCTTCAGCGATAAGATCGCGCGGGGATGGGGCTGGATTTCAGGAATCCGGGCGGGGATCGCGGATTTTCGAGATTCGGGAAGGGACCGAGACGACGTCCCCTCTCCCGCCGGGAGAGGGTGGCCCGAAGGGCCGGGTGAGGGTCGTCGCGCTTCGGAGGGAGTGTCGGCTTGCGGTAGGCGCGGGCGGCGGCGCCCGCGAAGCGCCACGACCCTCACCCGCCGCTGCGCGGCTGCCCTCTCCCGGCGGGAGAGGGGACGAAGGCGCGCTCTCCAAATTTCGCCGCGCGGCGTGTCCCGGCCGCGGCGACGGCTTGACCGCGCGACGGCGGGCATTGAGAATCGGGGGCGGCGAAGAGAGTATCGCGGTCGAGCAAAGGAACGACGGACATGAGGCATCGCGAGGACGGAGCGGGGCGGTTCGCAAGGGCGGCGGTCGTCGCCGCGGCGCTGGGGTGGGCGATCCCGATCGCGTGGGCGCAGGCGCCAGTCGGCGAGGCGGTCACGCCCGCCGAGACCCGCATGAAGGCCGACGTCTCGTTCCTCGCCGACGACGCCCGGGAAGGCCGCGCGCCGGGGACGGCGGGGATCGAGGCCGCCGCCGACCGCATCGCCGAACAGTTCAAGGCGATGGGCCTGAAGCCCGCGGCGGGGGCCGACGGCTATTTCCAGAAGTTCGCCATCACCGGCCAGCCCCGCGCCGGCCAGCCGATGGAACTGGCCGCCAAGGGCCCCGACGGCGCGATGATCGCCGCGACCGCCCGCGAGGACTTCAACGCCCTGGCCATCGGCTCCTCCGGCTCGGTCGACGCCGCGCCGATCGTCTTCGTCGGCTACGGCGTCACCGCCGACCGACCCGACCTCAAGTACGACGAGTACGACGGTTTGGACGTCGCCGGCAAGGTCGTTTTGGTCCTGCGCCGAGAACCCCAGCTCAATGACGACTCCAGTCCCTTCGACGGTAAGAAGACCAGCGACTTCGCCACCTTCCGCCACAAGGCCACCAACGCCTTCCAGCACGGCGCGGCCATGCTCGTCCTGGTCAACGACAAGGCCGGGCTGGGCGACGACGCCGACTCGCTTTTGAACCTGGGCTCCGCCGGGCCCGACTCGATCACCACGCTCCCCGTCGTCCACGTCACCCGCGCCTTCGCCGAGAAGCTCCTGAAGGCGGCCGGCGAGCCGGACCTCGCGACGCTTGAGGCCGAGATCGACAAGGACCTCAAACCCCGCTCTCGCGAGTTGAAAGGCGTCGCGCTCACGAGCAAGATCACGATCGACCGGCCCCACGTGGAGACCAGGAACGTCGTGGGGGTGCTGGAGGGCTCGGGCCCCCACGCCGACGAGACGGTGATCGTCGGCGGTCATTACGACCACCTGGGCCGTGGCGGGATGTTCTCCGGCTCGCTGGCGTTCCTCTCCGCCGACATCCACAACGGCGCCGACGACAACGCCTCCGGCACGGCGATGGTCCTGGAGTTGGCCCGGCGTCTCGCCGCGCGCCCCGACGCCCCGGCGCGGCGGGTGGTCTTCATGACCTTCTCCGGCGAGGAGCGCGGGCTGTTGGGCTCGCAACACTACGTCGAGAACCCCCTGTTCCCGCTCGACTCCACCGTGACGATGTTCAACTTCGACATGGTCGGCCGGCTCGACGCCGAGAGCGAGTTGACGATGATCGGCACCGGCTCCTCCCCCGGCTTCGGCGATCTGGTCGAGGTGCTGGGCAAGAGCGCGGGGTTCAGGATCAAGAAGGTCACCGGCATGACCGACGGCTTCGGCGGCAGCGACCACCAGCCGTTTTACGGCAAGGAGGTGCCGATCCTCTTCGCGTTCACCGGGCTGCACTCCGACTACCACCGCCCCAGCGACGACTGGCAGAAGATCAACTACGCCGGCATGGCCCGGATCGCCGATTATTGCGAGCTGCTGTTGCTCGACGTGGTCCGGCGGCCGGACCGTCCGGAGTTCGTCCGGGCCGCCGCGGCGCCCCGACACGGCGAGGGGGGGGCGTCGGCCTCCTCCGGCATGAACGTGTCGCTGAGGGTGATGCCGGACTACGCCGACGAGTCCAGGTCCGGGATGAGGATCTCCGACGTCATCAAGGGGGGCCCGGCCGAGAAGGCGGGGCTGAAGGGGGGCGACGTGATCGTCGGCATCGGCGGCAAGCCGGTGGCCACGATCTACGACTACATGGAGAGCCTCGGCCGCTACAAGCCCGGCGACGTGGTCGACGTCCAGATCAAGCGCGACGGTAAGGACGTCACGCTGCCGGTCTCGCTGGACAAGTCCAACGCCCCGCCGAAGCAATGAGGGTCCACGCCAGGCGCGGTCTCAACGACGTCTTCCCCCCTTCTCCCCTTGAGGGAGAAGGTGGCCCGAAGGGCCGGATGAGGGGTCGACCGGCGTCGCGTCTTGGAGAAGGCCGCGGTTCCGCGACGACTCCGAATCCGAAGGCTTCCGGTCGCGCCACCCCTCATCCGGCCTTCGGCCACCTTCTCCCTCAAGGGGAGAAGGGACGTTCGGCGCCGGCTCGCGGTCATGTCGGATGGTTTTGGTGGAACGCCGTCGGGACGCTCGCGACCCTTGCCATGCTCGCCGGCTGCGGCGCGCCGGCGGCGGACGGTTTGCGGATCGCGACGACTTGGCCGCGCGAGGAGCGGACGCGGCTGGCGAAGGACTTCGCCGAATGGCTCCGCGCGCGGCCCGAGCAGGCCGCGGGCGCGGAGGCGATCGTCTGGGTGGAGACGGCCGACGACGAGCCGATCGCCCGCGCGCTCCGACGGCTTTCCCCCGCGCCCGACCTGCTGCTCGGCGGCGACGTCGGCGAGTACGCGCGGCTGGCCGGGCTCGGCCGGCTCGAAAGCCTGGGCGACGGCGCGCCGCGGCCGTACTGGATCGTCGCGAGGGCCGTCGCGGTCGACGTGACTCCCGACGACGGCCGGATCGCCCTGGCCGATCCGCGGCGGGATTCGGAGACCCTCGCGTGGTGCCTGGGCCGGCTCGACGCGGACGGCTGGCGGGCCGGCTACTCCCGGCTGCTGGGCCTCTACGGCCGATCCGCCCCCGTCGGCTGGCGCGCGACCTCGGCGCGGGCGACGGTCGACCGCGGCCGCGCCGAACGAACGCTGGCGACCGTCGATCCGTCGGAAACGGCGACGCTCCACGAGGAAGGCGCGGCGGTCGTGAAGGGGTCCGGCCGGGCGCGCGCCGCGCGGGCGTTTTTGAAGTTCCTGGAGGAGGACGGCGGCGGTCGGCCGGGGCCTCGGTTCGAGGCGGCCGAGCGGGCGGGGACGCTCGCGGCGGAGCGCGGGCTGGCCGCCGACCTCCTGGGGGCGACGCTGGTCGACGCGCGCGAGGAGTTGGCGGTCGCGGTCGCCGCGGTCAGGGGGGCGGGCTCGCCGGAATGGGCCGTCGAGCGGCTGTCGCAACCGCCGCCGTGGCCGCCGGCGTCGATCCAGAGGCTCGCGGCCAGGCCCGGCGAGGACGGCCCGGCCCTGGTCGACGCCCTGACCGCGCAGATCGCCCCCGACCCGGCCCTCCGCGACTGGCTGGCGCGAAGCTGGGCGGCGCCCCCGCGTGATTTGAATCGGACGGTCGCCGCTGAAATCGCCGCGGCGGTCGGGGGCCGGCTGGCGCGCGAGCCGCGGTTCCGATCGTGGCTGAAAGCGGAATGGACGCAGTGGGCGCGTCAGCGTTACCGATGGGTGGCCCGTCTGGCCCTCGCCAAACCCTTGCCGAGCGAATCATGATCCGAGTCATCGCCGAGGGACTGGTGAAGCGTTACGGCCGGCTCGCCGCGGTCGATCACGCCTCGCTACGGCTGCCGCCGGGCGAGTTGACCTGTCTGCTGGGCCCCCCCGGCGCGGGCAAGACCACGTTCGCGCGACTGCTGGCGGGACTGGAGACGCTCGACGACGGCGAGATCTACCTGGGCGACCGCATGGTCCAGGCGCTCCCCCCGGCCGAGCGCGACGTCGCCATGGTCTTCGCCGACCACGCGCTTTGGCCGTCCTTGACGGTTCGGGAGAACGTCGCGTACCCGCTTAGGGCGCGAGGCGCGCCGGCTCGGGAGCGGCGGCGGCGGGTCGACGAGGCGCTGGCCGCCTTGCGGATCGACGTCGTCGCCGATCGTCGGCCCGACGCGCTCTCCCCGGCGCAGGCGCCGCGGGTCGCGCTGGCGAGGGCCCTGATCGCCGAGCCGAAGCTGTTGATCCTGGACGACCCCCTGGCCGGGCTCCCGCCGCGGGACCGCGACGAGGCGTGGGACGAGATCCGACGCGCCCGGATCGAGGCCGGAGTCACGACGCTGCTCTTGACGTCCGACGTCGCCATGGCCCTGGCCCGCGCCGACCGCCTGGCGGTGATGGACCTGGGCCGGATCCTTCAGACGGGTCGGCCGGGCGAGTTGTACGACCAGCCCGCCGACGTCTTCGTCGCGCGGCTTCTGGGAGCGGCGAACCTGCTGCAAGGCCAGGTCGACGGCGTGGGGCTGGACGCCTCGCTCCGCGAGGTGGTCGTCCGCACGCCCGTCGGCCGGCTGGTGGCGCGGACGACGCTGGGGGGGCTGTCGCCCGGCTCGGCGGTGACGGTCTGCGTCCGCCCGGAGTCGATGGAGATCGCCCGCGGCGTCCCCGGCGACGCCAACCGCCTGCCGGCGACCGTCGAGCGGATCACCTTCGAGGGCTCCGTCCGCCGCGTCCTGCTGCGCGGTCCCGGCGACTGGCCGGTCGTCGCGCTGGCGTTGCGGAGCCAGTCGGCGCATCTCCGCGAGGGCCAGGGCGTGACCCTCGCCGTCGCGCCGGAGAACGTCACCCTCCTGGCGGGCAAGTTCGCCGTCGGCGGCGGCTGAACGTCGAAAACCCGGCGCGGCGAAGGATCGAGAGGACCGCCACGCGAACCTCGCGGCGACGATCATCTCGATCGAACGGTATCGACGGCGTCGATCAGTCTTGCTCGGCGTCCTCGTCCTCGTCGAAATCCTCGTCGTCGAAGTCGCCCTCGATGGTCACCTCGGCGAGGTCGCCCAAGCGGTATTCCTTGCCGTTGATGGCGAGCTTGACGTCTTCCATGGCGGGGACGTCCTCGTCGGGGACGTCCTCGCGCATGGCGAGGGTCTCGTAGGCGTCGATGGCCTTGTCGAGCGCGTCGGAGAACTGCTCGGCGGAGATCCCCTCGGCGTCCAGGACGTCCTCGCGGGCGGTGTAGACGATTTCGACGATCTCGTCGTCGCCGTGGTCGTGGTCGTGGCCGCAGCCGCATTCATGGTCGTGGTCGGTCATGGGGGAAGCTCCGAGGCGGGGCGGGAAAGGGCCGGGCGAGGAAGAGAGAGGCAAAAACGGGACCGGACGCGACGTTCGAGCGTGCGTCCGGTCCCGAGGCGGGATGAAAAGGAGGGCGGCGGTCACGCCTTGCGGCTGGCGTGGATCATGCCGCGGAGGCGGGCGACGGCCTTCGCCTTCTCGGCGGCCTCGGCCTCGGTCCTGGTTTCGATCTTGAGGGCCTCGTCGAGCCGCGCCGCGGTGGCGTTCATCTCGATCAAGTCGGTGGCGATGGCGCTCGCGGTCAGGACGGTGACGACGTCGTCGCGGACCTGGGCGAAGCCGCCGTCGACGAAGTACGATTCGACCGCGGAGCCGGTCTTGATCCGAAGCTCGCCGTAGCCGAGGCGGCCGAGCAGGGGGGCGCGGCCGGGGAGGACGCCCAACTCGCCGTCGAAAAGCGGCAGGGCGACGAAGTCCACGGTCTTGGCGAAGGCGGTCCGCTCGGGAGTGACCACCTGGCATTGGAGTCGTTTCGACCCGGTCGGGGTCGTGACCGCCTGGCGTTCGGCGGTCGGGGAGGCGTCGGCCATGGGTGGGGGCCCTCAGAGTCTGTCCCGTAAGTGGTAAAAGACGGCCGTCACGGTCCTCCCCCCTCGCGGGGGAAGACAGACGCCGAAGGCGTCAGATGAGGGGGACGACGCGCGAGACGGCCGTCGGGATTCGCGGAAGCCCGTCCGGGAAGCCTTCGACGTCGATGGCTTACCGTCCCGCCCCCCCTCATCCGGCCCTTCGGGCCACCTTCCCCCGCGAGGGGGGAAGGACGTTCCGCCGGCCGCGGCGCGCTGGTGGAACAAACTCTCCGTCGGGGTGGTCTTCCGGTCGGTCGTCAGATGGCGCCCATCTTCTTGGCCTGTTCCTCGGCCTGCTCGATGGGGCCGACGTACATGAAGGCCGATTCCGGCAGGTGGTCCCACTTGCCGTCGCAGATCTCCTTGAAGCTGCGGATGGTGTCCGGCAGCTTGGTGTACTCGCCCGGCTTGTTGAGGAAGACCTCGGCGACGAAGAACGGCTGCGACAGGAACCGCTCGATCCGGCGGGCGCGGTGGACCACCAGCTTGTCGTCCTCGGACAGCTCGTCGACGCCGAGGATGGCGATGATGTCGCGCAGCTCCTTGTAGCGCTGGAGGATCTTCAGGACGCGCTGGGCGACCTCGTAGTGTTCCTCGCCGACGTACTGGGGGTCGAGGATGCGGGAACTGGAGCCGAGCGGGTCGATGGCCGGGTAGATCCCCTTCTCGGAGATCGACCGCGACAGGACGATGAAGGCGTCGAGGAAGCCGAAGGTGGTGGCCGGGGCGGGGTCGGTCAGGTCGTCGGCGGGGACGTAGACGGCCTGCACCGAGGTGATGGCGCCCTTCTTGGTGGAGGTGATCCGCTCCTGAAGCGCGCCCATCTCGGTGGCGAGGGTCGGCTGATAGCCGACGTTCGACGGCATCCGGCCCAGCAGCGCGGAGACCTCCGAGCCGGCCTGGCTGAAGCGGAAGATGTTGTCGATGAACAGGAGGGTGTCGGCCCCGGTCGCGTCGCGGAACCATTCGGCCATGGTCAAGGCCGAGAGGGCGACCCGGAGGCGGGCGCCGGGAGGCTCGTTCATCTGGCCGAAGAGCATCACGGTGGAGTCGATGACCGACTTGCCGGTGGAGCCGACCTTGGTCTCCTGCATCTCCAGCCACAGGTCGTTCCCCTCGCGGGTCCGCTCGCCGACGCCGGCGAAGACGGAGAAGCCGGAGTGGACCGACGCGATTCGGGAGATCATCTCCTGGAGGATGACCGTCTTGCCCAGCCCGGCGCCGCCGAAGAGGCCGATCTTGCCGCCGCGGACGAACGGGGTCAACAGGTCGATGACCTTGATGCCGGTCTCGAACTGCTCGGTCTTGGGCGACAGCTCGTCGAACGCCGGCGGGTCGCGGTGGATCGGCCAGCTTTCGTCGGAGGGGACCGGGCCGCGGCCGTCGATCGGCTCGCCCAGGAGGTTGAAGACCCTCCCCAGCGACCCCTTGCCGACCGGCACGCTCACCGGGCCGCCGGTGTCCGCCACGGGCATGCCGCGGACCAGGCCGTCGGTGGAGCCCAGGGCCACGCAACGGACCCGGTTGCCTCCCAGGTGCTGCTGGACCTCTCCGGTCAGGTGGATCGCCACCCCCTTCTCGTCGCTGTCGACTCGAAGCGCGTTGTAGATGTGCGGCAGTTCGCCCTCGTCGAACTCGGCGTCGAACGTCGAGCCGATGACCTGGGCGATTCGTCCGGTCCTGGTTGCGGTCGCCATAGCGCGGGATTCCTTCGTCTTCGAGCGCCCGGGGCGCGTGGGCATCTATTCTCGATCGTTTCTTCGATGAATCGGGGACGCGGATCGGCCGCTCATTCCAGCGCCATCGCGGCGCCGACGATGTCGGCCAGGTCGCCGGTGATCTGGGACTGGCGGGCGCGGTTGTACTGCCGGGTCAGGTGCTTGGAAAGCTCGTCGGCGTTCTGCGAGGCCCCCTTCATGGCGACCATGCGGGCGATCTGCTCGCTGACCGCCGCGTCCAGGAAGCACTTGAAGAGCCGGGCCTTGAACGACGCCGGCACCAGTTCCTTGAGGATCTCGGCGGCGTCGGGGAGGAACTCGTAGGGGGTCTTCTCCCGCCTCGATCCGGCGGCGGGCGGCGGGGTCGTCTCGGATCGGGACCGGGTCGGCTCGTCGGGTTCGTCGACGCCGATCGGCAGGAGGGTCCGGACGACGGCCTCTTGCCGGCCCATGTTGACGAACCGGGTGTAGGCGACGTCCAGGCGGTCGATCCCGCCCTCCAGGAACAGCCGCATGTAGCGGTCGGCCAGCACCTCGACCTCGGGGAAGCCCGGCCGGTCCTCGAACTGGTTGTAGGCGGTCGCGACGGCGATCTTGCGGAACTTCAGGTAGTTCTGCCCGCGCTTGCCGGAGACCTCGACGGCGACCCGGGCGCCCTCGGCCTGAAGGTCCTGGTAGTCGTGCAACGCGGCGCGGAGGACGTTGCCGTTGTAGCCGCCGGCCAGGCCGCGGTTGCTGGAGAGGACCAGCAACAGGGCGTCGTCGGTCGGCCGCTTCTCGTAGAGCGGGTGCGGGTTCGACTGGGCGCCGCCCAGGTCGGCGGCCATCTCGGCGATCTTGCGGGTGTAGGCCTCGGCCTGGACGGCCCGGTCCATCGCCTTGCGGAACCGGGCGGTGGCGATCAGCTCCATCGTCCGGGTGATCTTGCGGATGTTGTCGACCGCCTTGCGGCGTTTGATGATCGCGCGGGCCTTGGCCATCGTGGGTTCTCTCGGAAATCGGTCGGTCGGCGACGGACGGGGCCCGCGCCGCCCCGACGGGGCGGGACGGCGCGAGCGGTTCGATCGTCGGGGGCGTCAGGCGGTCGCGACGGCGGCCGGGGCGGTCGCCTTGAACGTCGCCTTGAAGTCCTTCAGCGCCGACTTCAAATCGGCGACGATCGGGTCGGTCAGCTTCTTTTCCCTGGTCAGCGCCTCGACCACCGCGGCGCGGTCCAGCCGCATGAACTGGAGGAACTCGCGCTCGAAGCGCTGGACGTCGCCGACGGGGACGTCGTCGAGCGCCCCGGTGGTGCCGGCGAAGATGCTCATGGACTGGTCGATGGCCGAGAGCGGTTGGTACTGGGGCTGCTTGAGCAGCTCCACCATCCGGCGGCCGCGGTCGAGCTGGGCCTGGGTGGCCTTGTCCAGGTCGGTGCCGAGCTGGGCGAACGCCTCCAGCTCGCGGAACGCGGCCAGGTCGAGCCGAAGCCCGCCGGAGACCTTCCGCATGGCGCCGATCTGGGCCTTGCCGCCGACGCGGGAGACGCTGATGCCGACGTCGATGGCCGGCCGGACCCCCGCGAAGAACAGGTCGGGCTGCAGGTAGATCTGACCGTCGGTGATCGAGATCACGTTGGTCGGGATGTACGCCGAGACCTCGCCCTCCAGGGTCTCGATGATCGGCAGGGCCGTCAGCGAGCCGCCGGAGGTCGGCGTCTTGGCGACCTTGTGGCCGGTCGGGTGCTTCTCCTTGAGCGCGTGGGCGGCCTCCTCGGCGCCGGGGACGCCGACGTAGACCTTGCCGTCGACCGCCTTCTCCTCGGTCGCCTCCTCGGGCTTGACCGACTCCGGGACGATGACGTAGCGGTTGGCGAGCTTCGCCGACCGCTCCAGCAGCCGGGAGTGGGCGTAGAAGATGTCGCCGGGGTACGCCTCGCGGCCCGGCGGCCGCCGGAGGAGCAGCGAGATCTGGCGGTAGGCGACGGCCTGCTTGGACAGGTCGTCGTAGATGCAGAGGGTCGGCTTGCCCTGCTCGTACATGAAGTACTCGGCCATGGCGCAGCCGGCGTAGGGGGCGATGTACTGGAGCGGGGCGGGCGAACTGGCGCCGGAGGCGACGACGATCGTGTAGTCCATGGCGCCGTGGCGGCGGAGGACGTCGACCAGCCCGGCGGTGGTCGATTCCTTCTGGGCGATCGCCACGTAGACGCAGATGACGCCGGTCCCCTTCTGGTTGAGGATGGTATCGATCGCGATGGCGGTCTTGCCGGTCTTGCGGTCGCCGATGATCAGTTCGCGCTGGCCGCGGCCGATGGGGATCATCGAGTCGATGGCCTTCACGCCGGTCTGAAGCGGCTCGTCGACCGGCTGGCGGTCGGCGATGCCGGGCGCGGGGGATTCGATGGCGCGGCTTGAGCCGGTGACGATCGGGCCGCCGTCGTCCAGGGGGTTGCCCAGGGGGTCGACGACGCGACCGACCAGGGCGTCGCCGACGGGGACGCGGAGCAGCTTGCCGGTGGCCTTGACCTCGTCGCCCTCCTCGATCTGGGTGTATTCGCCCAGGATGATGACGCCGACGGAGGCTTCCTCGAGGTTCAGCGCGATGCCGCGGGCGCCGTTCTTGAACTCGACCATCTCGCCGGCCATGACGCCGGAGAGGCCGTGGACGCGCGCGATGCCGTCGCCGACCTCCAGGACGGTGCCGACCTCGGAGCGGGCGACCTCGGGGGCGAACCGCTCGATTTCACGCTGAATGACAGAACTGATCTCTTCGCTTCGAAATTTCATGCGTCTTTCCTTCGATCAGCCGCTGGCGTATCTGTTCAAGTCGGTTGCGCGTGGAGGCGTCGAGGACCACGTCGCCGATCTGGACGACGAGCCCGCCGAGCAGTTCGGGCTCGACCGCGACCTGGAGCGTCGGCGTCCCGGCGACCATCCCGGCGAGCTTGTCCCGGAGCGCCCGCTCCTGGGCCTCGTCGAGCGGGGAGGCGACCCGGACCTTGACGGCGACCAGGCCGCGGCGGCGGTCCCACTGGCGGCGGGCCTCCTCGGCGACGTCGACCGCCAGGCCGAGCCGGCCGTGGCGGTTGAGCACCCGGAGGAAGCGGAGCGCGACGTCGGCGATCCGCCCCTCCAGGAGCGTCGTCAGGATCCGGTCCTTGTCGGCGACGGAGACGCGGGGGGCGTCGAGCAGCGCGGAGAATTCGGGGTGGACGTCCAGGATCTCGTCCCGGACGGCGTCCAGGTCGTCGAGCGTCCCGGCGATGGCGTCGTCGCCGCCGGCGGCGCCCAGGAGGGCCGCGGCGTAGGAGCGGGCGGCCTCGGCGTCGTCGTTGGAGAGCGCCCGTCGGGGGCGTCGGGGGGCGGCCGCGGCGGTCATGTCCGTGCGCCTCCGGCTTCCGGGAGCGAACCGACGGCGTCGTCGAAGAGGCGGCGGCGCTCGTCGTCGCCCAGGTCGCGGGCCAGGACCTTGGAGGCGACCGCGACGGCCGCGTCGGCGGTCTGGGTCCAGATCTCGGCGAGGGCCTGGTCGCGGGCCGAGGCGATCTCCCGCTGGGCGCGGTCGCGGGCGGCCTCGGCCTCGGCCTGGGCCTTGCGGAGCAGGTCGGCGGCGGCCGTCTCGCCCTTGCGATGCGCCTGGTAGAGCAGGTCGCGGGCCTTGTCGTCGACCTCGGCCATCAGCTTGCGGTGCTCGGCCAGGAGCGCCGCGGCGTCGTCGCGGGCCTGCTCGGTCTGGAGCAGGGTCGTCTTGAGGTGTTCCTCGCGGGCGCGGAGCGCCTCGGACAGGGGCGTCCAGGCGTACTTGGTCAGGACGGCGAACAGGCCGGCGAAGACGATGACCGTCCAGATCGCCAGGCCCGGCTCGGCCTTCATCGGGTTGGGGTCGGATTCGGTCTCGTGGGCCTCGGCCCCGACCGCGGCGGCCGGAGGCTCCTCGGCCCCGACCGGGGCCGGGACCGCCAGCAACGCGGCCGTCGCGACGAGCCCGGGCCCCAGGGCGGACTTCAAGAGGCGGAGCATGGGTTTTGGTTCTCGGGTACGGACGGACTGACTGAGACGGTTGTGACGATTCGACGCCGGCCTCGGCCCCGCCCCGACCCCCGCGTCGCGGAGGCCGGAACGGGGCCGCGCCTCCGGCGCGTCCGGGGCCCGCTCAGCCCCCCTGGCGCATGAACGTGGTGATGATCTGCAGCAGCAGCGCGAAGAACGTGACGCCCTCGATCAGGGCCGCCGCGATGATCATGGCCCCCTGGATGTCGCGGGCGATCTCCGGCTGGCGGGCCATGCTCTCCACGGCGCCCTTGGCCAAAATGCCGATGCCCACC
>Ga0209916_1001086_pt1 | contig 28113 bp, 28 predicted proteins | sample ThiBio_1000_plan_FD_183956 | JGI IMG/M metagenome (GOLD analysis project Ga0209916, IMG submission 183956) | Wastewater bioreactor microbial communities from Cape Town, South Africa - Thiocy_solids_2 (SPAdes) | ecosystem: Engineered > Bioreactor > Thiocyanate-remediating > Anaerobic-Aerobic ... | reverse complement strand
CTCCCGCGCCCGCTCGTCCTTTGGAAGGGTATTGAACCGGTCTATCGCTTCACGTGCGCTCTCCGGCAGCGCCTTCCACTGTGTGCCGGTGTCGCTGTAGCTGGGAACTTTCAGTGCACGACCGATGGCGTGGCTCTTGAACTCCGATATGGCCCAGTCTAGTTTCTTTGCTTGCCGCAGCACCTCCAGTTCCTGGCTGGCCTTCTGCTGCCAGATGCGCTCAAGCTTTGCTACCTGCTCGCGCACTGGCTTCTGCTCGATCTCCATGCGCTGTCCGATGTCGGCGGCAATATGCTCGGCGCGGCTTCTTGCATCGTCGACCCCGGGCTTAAGATCCTCGGCCCGGAACCAGGCTTCTTCCCTGGCCTGCTCGCGCTCGATGAGGTAACTGGATGGGATCAGTCCCAGGTCGTGCGTCCTCGCCCGCAATGGATGGGCTTTGCGCCAGGCATGCATTTGCAGGGTGGCCTGCTGCATCTTTTCCTGCGTCTGCCGCATCTGGTACGACAGGGAGGCATGGATCTTTCGCGCAGCCATCACGTCCGGGTGACGGTCGACCATGGCTTTGACTGCCGGCGGCTTCATGCGCTCGATCTCGGCCTTGAGTTCGCGGCTCGTCATGCGCTCGATGCGCAGCCTCTCCTCTTGACTCTGTTTCTCCCGGTCCCGTATCCGCCGCTCCCGCTCAACTTCCAGGCTGATGACTTCGGCCTGCGCATCGGGTACCGCCTGCCGCATATGTTCATGGGCAAGTGCAAGCGCTGCCCGCGCCTGGCGAAATTCGATGATGTTCTCTCGCCCTTCCCCCCGCCACTGGCTCGGCAGCTGCTTCTTCTCAGGCTCCAATCCTGTGCCGCGCTCGGCATGGCTTCGCATGTCGATGCGCGCGCTCTGCCCCAGCTGCTCAAGATGGGTATTGGCCATCTCCTGCCAGCGGCCTCTCAATTCCTTGAGATCCGCTGCGCGCTCGGACCGGCTCAAGGTCTGGCCCGCATGCGGGCCATAGCCCTTGCGCGCGCCGCCCTTCTCAGGGTGCTTCGCGTTGTAGCGCCTGAAATACTGCTCTGGATCGCGCTCGATGCCGTCCACCTGCCGCTCGGAGAACATGAGGTGGACGTGCGGCTGCGCTTGGCCATCTGTTGCGATAGGGGTGTGGATCGCCCACTGGTAGGCGTGACGGCCTCCGATCTCCTGGGCAACGAATGCCCGTACCAGCGCAATACGCTCATCTACATCGAGCTCCCTTGGCAGGGCAATTTCCATCTCCCGGTAAGTCGTGCCGTTGCTGCGCTCATGGGCATCCGCTGCTTGCCAGAAGAGCAGCGGGTCATGCCCGGCCCAGGCCGGCAGGTTGCCGGCATCAATAGCTTCCAGCTGCTCGCCCCGCGAAAGATGCCGGGCATATTGCCCCGCGCGCGCGATGTAGGCGGCATGCGGGCACGCCCGCCCCGCTTTCCCTACCTTCATGCTCAGGCGTGCGATTGCCATAGTCTGGTACTTTCCATTGTTTGTTTGGCCGCGAAGCGGCCTGATCTTTGTTTTTCGTGATTCGCGCGTTTCTCTTTCTGGGAGATTTTACCAGAAAGAGAAACAACTAAGCGCGCCTTGTGATTTACAAGGATACTTCAGCCTGTGCCTGCCGCCAGGTTCTGCGCTACAATCGGCAGGTTTCCAACGATGCGGAGATCAAATGCAGGACGATTGGATGACAGCGTGGGTGGCTTACTTACGGGGGCTCAAGACCCCCACCGATCATCAGCGGCTGTTGCTGCTGCTGGCAGACAAGCCGGACAGGACGCCAGAAGACGAGCGCAAGCTCACGGCCCTGGTGCGCGCGGAAAAAGCGGCGGAACGGGCGCAGAAGGCAAGGGCCAATGCGGCACGCATCGTCAACCAGGAGAAGATCGCTGAGCGCAAGGCGCGCGACCGCGAGCTCTATAACGCCGCAGGTTTGATGATCCTGGCAGGCCTGGTGGATTCCAGGACCGGCAGGCCGCTCCTGGATCGGGGGGAACTCCTGGGCGCGCTCATGGAGCTCTCCAGGGTATCGCCTGAGGATGAGCGCAAGACACAGTGGAAGCGCAACGGCGATGCCCTGCTGGCGGAAAGAATGAGGGGTTGAGGGTCAGCAGGCGTATGCAAGCCCTGCCAGCGCCAAATTCCTGATCAACGAATAGTCCTGGATAACCCTGTCAACTTTTGCACGGAAATATATCGGGCACTTCAGAAAAATACCGGTTACTTCAAAAAAATATCGAAATATTCCAGAAAGAATATCGGGAGCTGCAAAAAAATGCGGGATTCCTGCACATGTTTTCACTTTCGGGTTTGTTGCAATTGCTGCGCAAGTACCTGGGGCTGCCCCACACCCCGCTTCTCGTCCGGCAGGGGTGCAGAGGAGGCCTGCGGCCAAATCCCGATCCCCTGCACCCGCAGCCATAGCGTCTGCCGGCTTTCAGGCAGCCTCAAGGCCATGCCCTACCGGGGGGCTTACGCCCGTCTTGACTCTGCCTTGAAAGCGAAAAACAGCTGCTCCAGAAAAGTGTCTTTCACAAAAAGGGTTTTAAAGCCCTTTGGAGCGTTTAATAGGAAAAAAGATAGTTCTTCTTCAGCTTGAGGTAGAAATGCGCTCCACGGCCTTGAGAACGCGTCTGAAGGGTATTCCTGCATGAATCTCATGCCCCACCTTGCCCCTTTCTCCTGAAGACAGGTTTTGCGGACGTGCAAGGAATAGCAAAATGGACAAAGGGCAATTTCCACAGAAACCCGGCTGAGGCGCCGGATTGCAGAGCGATCCGGGGCTGATTTGTCCGGGTCCTGGTGCCCGAAGGGTGAGCCGTAAGGCTCAGGTCAGATGACAGCATAGCTGGCAGATGAGCCACTTGGATTGCCCTTCGCCCCGGAGTTGCGTTGGATTGACGTTGGTTTTTTCCCGTAGATGGGTGGGAAGACGTCTATCTGTGTAGGTTCTTTTGTGAGAATGCGACGTAACGGACAAAGTACAAAAGGTGAAACTGGAAGGGGGGATATTCCGGCCCCCTGAAGGGGGCGTCGATAAATTCCTTTAAATTGGGAATTTGATTCTGGAGCTGTGTTATCCACAGCTGGAGTTGGAGGCGAGGCGTTAAAGATTTTATAAGTTAAAAAACGCGCGCGTGTTACGCCTTTAGGAAATTCAACTTAAATAATGACTTGCATGTTGTTTGCGTGGGTGATAGCACATGTCTGCTGTGGGTGATAGCACATGCCTATCCACAAGAAAACGTGGGTGATAGCACATGTCTATCCACAAACATGGGATGAAAACACGATAAATTTCTCTTCTTAGCAAACGTACTCTGTAGTGGGTAAGGGCACAATCCTCAAAAGAGATCTGGGTTTTCGCAGATAGAGAGATTGAAGACCAGAAATAAACAGGAGGTCTATTGTTTGGCTGTTTTGGCCGTCAAACCCTTACTCAAACGTTGAACGTCCTTTGTGTAGAAGATTGCCTTATCTGATTCATCCAGGACCATCCGATAATTGGGCAAGGTATCGGTCTGAATAATTCCTCGTACCATGCGACGAAACTCGCGCAAACTACACTTGCTCCCCGCTTTCTCTTGTAAAAGCTCAAGACTAATACTCCACATAGTTTGGTAACCACAATGCTTGCGAGCCAGCTCGTACAAGCGGCGCTCTAGCGGTTTGCGAAGACGAAAATAATCAGAGTGGATAGTAAGCACTTCATGTGCCTGAACTGCGTTAAACAACCACTCTGACAAAGTGACTTCTACAGCAACCATCCGCTCATCATCCGGCGACTTTTCGACGATCTTAGCCCGCTCGATTATCCCGAAAATTTCCCGAGTGCGTTGCTCACCTGTTTTGATATTAGTTTTCAAGGTTGTGCCACGCAGGCGCTCAAAGGTATCGCTCAGTCGCTCGTAGCTACGTCCGTTGATAGCCTTATTTGTAGATATTAGGTAGTCATATACTGTGAAACGAACTGTGCGATTTTTCGCGTCGGCTCGACCTCGATTTAATGCCTCGGTCATCTGTGACACGACATAAATCAACACGTCCTTGTCGAACTGAGTAGCCCGTCCCTTGATACTTGGGGTTACTGTCAGGGAGCGAGACTTATCCTTACTCTCCCAATGCCATTCTGAGAGATCCGGTTTAGTAGCGAGCGTGAAGATCGGAGCTTCCATGCTTACACCGTCATCTTTCAAGGCATAATCAAACAGATCACACAGAAAAAAATCACGGTCGGTATGACGCACTGGCAGCAACTTCGAACGTTCACGCTTCTCCCTGATCTGCTGGTCCGTGTCGTTAACGATCGGAGTGCAAGAGGGTGCAGCTTGGCTGCCAAAATCTAGCTTGGCTTGCTCGGTTTGACGTTCCTTTGATCTCTTCTTCATCCAGCTCGACAATAGCTTTTATTGGGATGGCGCTCCGATAACCCAGCTTTTTTCGGCAATTAATCCGATTACTGGAAAGGCTCTCCGTGCAGGGATTTCTTCTCTATGATCCTACAAGGCAGCCGCTGCCACCCGGGCTTCGCGTGTCGTATCTCCGTACCCCGCCAAAAGTCCGGCAATAGAAATATCTTCATTCAAGACATTCCAATGAATACCATACGGTGATAATTCGTATTGGTATAACTCCTCTGACTTAGCGCGTTGTAAGCGTGGAAACCAAGTTAAAGGCACACCCAATGTGCGTCCATCGGATAGTTCTACCCACATGCTGTTATCGTCGAACGATACTGATTTAGCTGAAATACTCATTCCATGTCCTTTCTATCAGTTGGATATTCTGCTCGATGACGTCTACGAGCTCACGCAGAGTTTGGGCGTTGAATCCTGTGCTGCTATCGAGGGAAACTGGATGAAGCCAGAACTTTGCCTCACCATCACTGCTGCGTACATGCACGTGTACTGGTTCACGCGGATTTCCCTCATTCGAATAGAAAAAGAATCTATAACCTTTGTAACGAAAAATGACGGGCATCTATATTTCAGACGTATGATGTTTTTCATACAGGCTAATTGCTTCACGCAACACCTCAACTAAGGTGACGTCTTGCGCAGCTGCGATTTTCCTCAATCTGTGGCGAAATTCCCGCGGCACTTTGAATCCTAGATTTACAAACTCACTCGAAGCTATCTTTGTATTCTCTGAAATTCGCCTATTTATCACTTCTTTTTGACGTGCCTCTTTAATGATAGGACGGCTTGGTGCATCCTCTGCTGACGCTCCCTGCCCCTTTTCAGCCAACAAGCTCGACATATCAAACGCTGGTTTCTTAGACATGCAGCAACCCCTTTGCTTTCTTAGACAAATTCGTCTTTTCGTCTATTCTTGATTTTACGAAATCCCACAATTCTCGTATTTCTGCTGCACCTTTACCCGTTGGCTCATCCTCCAACATTGTCGAACCGGCATAAGCGGCTTTTGCATATCCTTCCCGTTGCTGAATAATAGTTTGGCAGACAACCCCATGTTCCGAGAGTGCACCCATAGTGGAGATCAGAAGTTGCGTTCCTGGGCGAGCCTTGCTTAATACGAAAATAAATGGCCTTCCACTTTTTTTGACTACCGGCAAAGTCAAACGATTCAGAGAACGTACGTCATCAGGGCTTGGGACTACTGGAATTACAATTAAGTCAGCTGATCTCAATACTTCAGCATATTGCTCAGCATCGGCTGCTGCGGTATCAAAGAACAAGTAATGAAACCGGCTTGCAAGCACTGGCTGTTTGGATGAAAACTCTGTTACCCCAACCACAGCTAAAGGTGGAGTCTCCGATGGACGTGCATTCCACCAATCTGCCAAAGAGCTTTGAGGGTCTGTATCGCACAGAACGGCTGTCCCTGCATTTTCCATCTCGGCAGCAACCGCTAAATGGCGTGTGATATTAGATTTTCCAACGCCTCCCTTGCTGTTTAAAACTACTATAGTTTTCATTTTAGGTACCCTTAATTTTTAGACGAATAGAAGATTTATACGAATTTGAGAATATTAATTTTTCGTATTTTCGTCAATAGACGAAATAAATAATTATTTATTTCGTCTATTCTTTAATAGTTAAATGGCAGAATAGACAAATAGACGACTAGATGAATTAGTCACTCCAAGGAAAGGGCCAGCGGTCCAAGCCGATTCGGGTGCTGGAAGCAGCATAAGCACAACTCATATCCAGTCCTGACGGCTATGGCAGTTCACCGTACCTTGCTCAACGCTCGATACAAGGTCGTCCGATCCACACTCAGCAGCCCGGCCATGCCAGATACGGTTTCCCGTCCCTCCCGGATCATCTGGACAGCGTGATTTATCTGCTCTCGGCTCAGCTTGTGGGGTCGGCCTAGATGCTTTCCCCGACGCCTGGCCGCCTGCATCCCGGCCTTTGAGCGCTCAGAAATTAATGAGCGCTCAAATTCGGCCAACGCACCCATGATGTGAAATACCAGCTTACCGCCTGCACTGGCCGTGTTGATGCCATCCGAGAGGCTTTCAAATCCTGCCCCCTCATTTCTCAGTTTCTCGATCAGCTCAATCAGAAAGCTCAATGAGCGGCCCAGGCGATCCAGCCTCCACACTACCAGCACATCGCCTCTCCCCACTGCGGCAATCGCCTGAGACAGTCCTTCACGCTGGATGATGGCCCCGCTGACGCCGTGATCGGTAAATACCTGCTTGCATCCCGCCCTGGTTAAAGCATCCAGCTGCAAGTCAAGATTCTGGTCGTCAGTCGATACGCGTGCATAGCCGATTTTCATGAATTTCTTCTCCCTTTATTACGCACAACCCTTATGCAACATAACGAACCAAAAAAAACAATGCCTTGCATTGTGGGTTTGAGTGTAGCAAAAGGGACTATTTATGCAACAAAGCTGGAGACAAGCAAAGAAAGATCTACGTCAGTCTAGGTTTAGGTTGAGGAGCGCTGCCCAAGTGCTTCGCAATTTTATGCGCGTATGTAGACGATAGTACCTTGGTACAAATGACTAAATAGCCAAGACTCCTATAATTCGCGGAGCGAAAATGCCTTCGCTTCATAAAAGGAGCCTCAAGTGCTTGAGTTTTCTATCGCAGTCATAACTGTCGTTTCTTTTTGCCTCTATTTCGCACTATACTCATCCAAAAAAGAACTGCACAAAAATCCTATTCCGAATGGGATATAATTTGGCTATATATGCCCTCAATCGAAATTTGATGCTCCCAGATAGGGATTTCAGATGAAGCTAATGATATGGGGGGTGCGGAGAGCCAAGCAATCACGATGCGAACTGGAGTTGGGGATGATTGCTGAATTCGTTCTGATCTATCGCTTCACGGGTTTCTTCCTATGCTCGGCCGGGCCCACCCCGGGTGCCGGCCGTAACCAGGAGAAAACCGATGAAAAACATGAAGCGCGCCCTGCGCCGGCATCACATCGCACGTCTGAAGGCGGCACGTCGTTTCCACTGGGGACAGGATCTTCGTCACAACGCCAAGTCCCTCGGGAAGATTGTCGATACGCCATGCCCCTGTAGTTGCTGGATGTGCGGCAATCCCCGGCGGTATTTCGAGGCGAGGACACGACAGGAACTGGCTGGCCAATTAGCGCTTGCTGAACAGGGGGTGTAAGCCCAAACCGCCGAAATGAAGGTGGAGCAGCAATACGCGGATAGCCACGGGCAGACGGAAGTGGCGTTTGCTTTTTGCCGTCTGCTCGGATTCGAGCTGATGCCGCCCGGTAGTCGTTCTGGTTATCGTTCTGAATCTGCGGAATAACACGTAGTTGGACATCTCCTTTCTTGAGCACCAATTTTCGCTTAAGGTTAATCAACTCGACACACTGATCGTCATCCAGCTCTTTTTCGTGATATTTCAGCGCCTGATACAACGTCGCAAACAGCAGTGACAAGGTCGTCAACCGCTGCTGGCCATCCACTACTTCCAGCCGCTGTACCGCAAGCGTATCTGTGGTTTGGTTGATGCAGATGATCGAACCCAAGAAGTATCCGGGATTGTTTTCCTGTACATCGTCAAACAGCGTCTCCCACTGGCTCTTGCTCCAAGTGTATATGCGGGATGGCATAGACCACGCCCGCCTCGATGTCGAAGAGTTGCGAGACCGGGTATTTGTTGACAGACTTGATCATAGCGATTCGATAATTTCAATAGTTTCACAGTATTCGGCCAGATAGCGGTCGAACGAAAATTCTGTCTCTTCATGGCAGAGACAAAGCCAGCCATCCAGTTGTCTACTTTCTTTTGCAACCCACGCATACTAGCTTCGGCGCCCGGCATAATCCGTTAGAACGTTGAACGCTACAGGCCTCATCTCTGCGAAGTAGACTTTAGTCAAATCTTTCACATACTTGCGCAAGGCCTGGCTGGTTCAAACATGGAAAACACGCCGAATCATCTTGACGTGTATTTATTCTGAGTTCTGCACGACCTTTTCCATTGGAAATTCGACAAATTCCGCTTCTGGCTTATAACCACCCACGGATTTCAGCATAAGCTTTTCATATACAGAACCATTTGCCATTAGGCAACGATGGATATCCAACTGGAACCAACGAGATCTGGGGAGATACATGACTTCTTTCTGGGTCAATTCATAAACTTTAAAAAAGGTTTTCGGTACAAAGTTACGAACGAGGTAGCGCCCGTAGTCATTACCGACGAAAAAGCCGCTGTCGAGGCCATAGGATCCGTTCTCAAACTCAAGCTCCTCAATGGTCTGATCCCCCTGATTGAGCAGGAAACAGGTATCGCTTCTCACGAAATAAAGCAGATTCAGTGAGTTATTGTTCATGGACAAGAATCCTTGAGAATCAATATTTTTATTGCACAAACCATTCATCCCTACAGGGTTGAAGCTGAAGCATCCGGTCTTATTAATCGAAATCGCCCCACCCCCACCACGCATCGACAAGCTCACCGAGCTGAACTTCGGTTACAAGAGGATGTGTGCAGTGAGCCAGTTTCTCACGAATATCCTATGTTCTTCACTATGGACTGAAGACCCGGACAGGTTTATTATCAACCCATACCACCACACTGTGGGGCCAAACAATTAGGCTCGCCAGTCATCCTTCCTCCCTATACAAAATGTCTTTAAACTTCTCTTTAATCAGAATCTTACGGGCCTCAATAAAATCTTCATAACGATCAATCTCCCACAATTCGTTATTACGAGGGATACAGTGCAACGCCAAATATTCGTCAGATTTATCTTTGAACCATTCACTAGGTGGCATATCTCCTTTGGCGGCCGGCCCATTTTCTGCCTGAGTTAACAACATACAATTAGCAAGTTGGTTGATCTCTCCTGCTGAGTAGCGTTGAAGAGACGCCCGCCCATTCTCTGGATTAAGTTCTTTCACTCTCTTCAAAATCGAGCGTGGAAAGATATGGTCTACTTGAGGAAGGTGTCCGTCCCAAGATGGGGTGTACTCGGCCCGCGGATGCCACAAGTTGAACAACAAATGAATATTTCGGGAACCATATCCCATATCGAACAGTTGATTCTCCGAAATCCCTAAACTACGGCCATCCTCACGGATGACACCAAAAATCTGGCGAACTTGGAATGATCCCGTTTCTTTGATGGTCTTATTGATTACGTTGTCAATTAAGGTATCGGGTCGCCCTGAAAATGCACCTGTCAGCAGCACCCGAATCAAGTAATCCATTTTCCCGATCGCACTATTCCAGCCATCTGGATAGTGATGGTGGTAATAAATAAGGGGAATTAGAGCGAGATAAGAAGGTAGTGCCTTATCGCAGCGGACGAATGTTTTTTGCGAAAGAAAATCACGAACGAAACGGATAGAGTCCGTGATACCCAACCATTTATCCGTAATTAACTGTCGCACCTCTGCTGTCCTAAATTTCTCAACATCATAGCGAGCACCTTGGTTCAGTAGCACCATTGCCGTTTTTAATACGAAATCCCGATCAAAATTAAACTGTTCCCCATTAATGTCATTAAGGAATTCGTTCATCTCAACGTCAGCAGTGTGCCAGTCCGACGCTATTAGCGAGAACATCAAGTCAGATTTAGATAGCTTTGTGCCTCCATCATTAGCACGAATAAAGATTTCGACCACATCTTCAAAGGAGTAGCCACAATCCTCATCAGTTGAGTCTATTTCTTGATAAATTAAACCCTCCGTGACCTCAAATTCGCGCTTCGCACGCCCCACATTGCGAGCTATGAGCTTACGCTCTTCAGCTGTTACTGTTACACAGCATTGTTCCAGTAATTGCTCGGTAACTTCTTCAGCAATCTTTCTCGTATAAATTAACTCAGAGAAAATAACCCATGGCCATTTAGCCTGATCAGCGGCCAAGAACTTAAATTTAAACTGCACATCATCAGGATGATGGCTTGGCTTACCACTCAAGACGTTAAAATATAGTTGGCGTCCTTCAAGCGAGCCTTTCAGGCCCATAAATAAAGTCTGCATGCGTTGCTGACCGTCAAGAACCAATCGCTTAACCTTCCTTGTAACCGGACGGTAAAGAGACTTTAAATCTACTGGTTCGTTGTATTGATCTATGAACTTCCGGTTGTGAACCCCGGCTTTGGTCTTCCAAACTAACAGCGATGGCAAGGGGTATTGCCGCATAATGGAGTCGAATAGTTTCTCCATTTGATCTTCACGCCAAACAAAAAATCGCTGAATATTAGGAAGCCACAGTCCACCCCCATCTGCCTCGGTATTATTTATGTCAGCTACCATGGCTTTTATTGTCTTGCTTGGCATATTATTTCCTTGATCACAAAGGTACGAGAATGATGCAACTCATTAAAGGTGTCCAAATATAGTCGCGCTGGTCGAGAGGCACTCCAGATTCACACCGCTTTGCAGAGTAGAGGACAAGCGCGCCGAAAGTGTTGTTCAATCCTTGATAACCCAGATGCGCATGCTTCCCAAGCAACTACGCAAGAGCCTGACATGGGACAGGGGCTAGGAACTTGCTGCACACAAGCGCTTTACCATGGCCACAAACATGGCCGTGTATTTCTGTGATCCAAGCAGCCCATGGCAAAGAGGAACCAATGAGAATACCAATGGCCTGCTCAGGCAATACTTTCCAAAGGGAACAACATTGGCGGCATACACGCAAAGTCAATTGAATGACATCGCCGAGAAACTAAACTCTCGCCCAAGGAAAACTCTGGATTTTAGAACACCAGCCCAAGTGCTGGACGAAGCGTTGCACTGACCGGTTGAATCCACAATGATTAAAAATATATGAGGAGCAAGCTGAAAGAATAATTTTGCTTATTTTCGCGTAGATGAAAATAAACAAAAGGCTAAAGAGCAATAGAAAACCATCTATTTTCAAGCCCTGTTGCAAAAAATCAGCTCTCGCGATTTAGCGTAAATGATGCGGGAATGCGATCTTCTTACTTGATCACCGCTCCCATTCCTGACCCCTATTCCTGTTTTTGCCCTGGCTTAGCTCCTGCACCAGTCCTTCCACGGCTTTCGGCCCCTGCTGCCTGAAATGCTCCCGCATCCTCTCCAACTCCCGCGCCCGCTCGTCCTTTGGAAGGGTATTGAACCGGTCTATCGCTTCACGTGCGCTCTCCGGCAGCGCCTTCCACTGTGTGCCGGTGTCGCTGTAGCTGGGAACTTTCAGTGCACGACCGATGGCGTGGCTCTTGAACTCCGATATGGCCCAGTCTAGTTTCTTTGCTTGCCGCAGCACCTCCAGTTCCTGGCTGGCCTTCTGCTGCCAGATGCGCTCAAGCTTTGCTACCTGCTCGCGCACTGGCTTCTGCTCGATCTCCATGCGCTGTCCGATGTCGGCGGCAATATGCTCGGCGCGGCTTCTTGCATCGTCGACCCCGGGCTTAAGATCCTCGGCCCGGAACCAGGCTTCTTCCCTGGCCTGCTCGCGCTCGATGAGGTAACTGGATGGGATCAGTCCCAGGTCGTGCGTCCTCGCCCGCAATGGATGGGCTTTGCGCCAGGCATGCATTTGCAGGGTGGCCTGCTGCATCTTTTCCTGCGTCTGCCGCATCTGGTACGACAGGGAGGCATGGATCTTTCGCGCAGCCATCACGTCCGGGTGACGGTCGACCATGGCTTTGACTGCCGGCGGCTTCATGCGCTCGATCTCGGCCTTGAGTTCGCGGCTCGTCATGCGCTCGATGCGCAGCCTCTCCTCTTGACTCTGTTTCTCCCGGTCCCGTATCCGCCGCTCCCGCTCAACTTCCAGGCTGATGACTTCGGCCTGCGCATCGGGTACCGCCTGCCGCATATGTTCATGGGCAAGTGCAAGCGCTGCCCGCGCCTGGCGAAATTCGATGATGTTCTCTCGCCCTTCCCCCCGCCACTGGCTCGGCAGCTGCTTCTTCTCAGGCTCCAATCCTGTGCCGCGCTCGGCATGGCTTCGCATGTCGATGCGCGCGCTCTGCCCCAGCTGCTCAAGATGGGTATTGGCCATCTCCTGCCAGCGGCCTCTCAATTCCTTGAGATCCGCTGCGCGCTCGGACCGGCTCAAGGTCTGGCCCGCATGCGGGCCATAGCCCTTGCGCGCGCCGCCCTTCTCAGGGTGCTTCGCGTTGTAGCGCCTGAAATACTGCTCTGGATCGCGCTCGATGCCGTCCACCTGCCGCTCGGAGAACATGAGGTGGACGTGCGGCTGCGCTTGGCCATCTGTTGCGATAGGGGTGTGGATCGCCCACTGGTAGGCGTGACGGCCTCCGATCTCCTGGGCAACGAATGCCCGTACCAGCGCAATACGCTCATCTACATCGAGCTCCCTTGGCAGGGCAATTTCCATCTCCCGGTAAGTCGTGCCGTTGCTGCGCTCATGGGCATCCGCTGCTTGCCAGAAGAGCAGCGGGTCATGCCCGGCCCAGGCCGGCAGGTTGCCGGCATCAATAGCTTCCAGCTGCTCGCCCCGCGAAAGATGCCGGGCATATTGCCCCGCGCGCGCGATGTAGGCGGCATGCGGGCACGCCCGCCCCGCTTTCCCTACCTTCATGCTCAGGCGTGCGATTGCCATAGTCTGGTACTTTCCATTGTTTGTTTGGCCGCGAAGCGGCCTGATCTTTGTTTTTCGTGATTCGCGCGTTTCTCTTTCTGGGAGATTTTACCAGAAAGAGAAACAACTAAGCGCGCCTTGTGTTTTACAAGGATACTTCAGCCTGTACCCGCCGCCAAGTTTTCCGCTACAATCGCCGGGTTCTCAACGATGCGGAGGTCCCATGCAGGACAATTGGCTCAACGCGCGGCTGGCTTACCTGCGGGGACTCAAACACCCCACTGATCACCAGCGGCTGTTGCTGTTGCTGGCAGAGAAACCGGACAGGACACCAGAAGACGAGCGCAAGCTCACAGCCTTGGTGCGCGCGGAAAAAGCAGCGGAACGGGCACAGAAGGCACGCGCCAATGCGGCGCGTATCGTCAACCGGGAAAAGCTCGCAACACGAAAAGCACGAGACCGCGAGCTCTATAACGCCGCAGGCCTGATGATCCTGGCAGGACTGGTGGATTCCAGAACTGGCATGCCGCTCCTGGATCGAGGGGAATTGCTGGGTGCGCTCATGGAGCTCTCCAGGGTATCGCCTGAGGATGAGCGCAAAGCACAGTGGAAGCACAACGGCGATGCCCTGCTGGCGGAGAAGATGAAAGGATGAGGGTCAGCAGGAGGGCTCAAGCCCTGCCAGCGTCAAATTCCTGATCAAGGGATAGTGCTGGATAACCCGTCAACTTTTTAACAGAAATATATCGAGCACTTCTGAAAAATATCGGTTACTTCAAAAAAATATCGAAACATTCCAAAAAGAATATCGGGTGCTGCAAATAAATACAGGGTTCATGCAGGAATTTTCTGGTTTGTTGCAATTGCTGCGCAAGTACGTGGGGCGCTGCCCCACCCCCCGCGCTCGCCACGGGGCAGGGGTGCAGGGAGACCTGCGGTCAAACCCTCCCTGCACCCCTTTCCACAACGTCTGTCGCTCCAGGCAACGTCAAGGCCATGCCCTCTCGGGGGGCTTGGCACCCGCCTTGACCCTGCCTTGAAAGCGAAAATGCACATGCTGGTCCAGGAAAGTGTCTTTCACAAAAAGGGGTTTAAAGCCTTCTGGAGCGTTTAGTAGGAAAAGAGATAGATTTCCTTCAGCTTGAGGTAGAAATGCGCTCCACGGCCTTGAGAACGCATCTGAAGGGCATTCCCGCATGAATCTCATGCTCCACCTTGCCCCTTCCTCCTGAAGACAGGTTTTGAGGACATGCAAGGAATAGCAGAATGGACAAAGGGCAATTTCCACAGAAACCCGGCTGAAGCTCCCAGCCTGCAAGCAGGCTGGGGCTGATTTGTCCGGGTCCTGGTGCCCGTAAGGGTGAGCCGTTAGGCTCAGGTCAGCTGCCATGGTTCCTTGGCAGCTGAGCCACCTGGATTGCCCTCATGCCCTGCTTAAGGTTCGGAAGATGGCTTTTGTATCTTTTGAAAAAGATGAGAAACACAAGCGGACAAAGTACAAAAGGTGAAACTGGAAGGGGGGTCTTTTGGCCCCCTTCAGGGGGCGTCGATAAATTCCTTTAAATTGGGAATTTAATTGCTGGAGATGTGTTATCCACAGCTGAAGTGGGGAGCGAGGTGTTAAAGATTTTATAAGTTAAAAAACGCGCGCGTGTTACGGTAGGAAATATACCTATTAAGTGACTGTAAAGTATAGTGCTTTGCGAATAGAGTGTCAGCGATATAACGAGTCACGCGTCAGCGATATAACGAGTCAATCCACAGGAAAGTGTCAGCGATATAACGAGTCAATCCACAATGTCAGCGATATAACGAATTAAGCGTCAGCGACATAAATAAGAAGAGATGAGCTTCTGTTGATTTTTAACGTAGAAAGTAACTTGATCTGCTTCCCGCTCGTAGATCAAGTGGTATTCAGGCAGTGTATGAGCATTACTGATCTCCTGTACCTGATTTCGGAAGGCGCGGATGTGACTCTGCGCCCCACACTTCTCCCGTAGTAATTCAAGTCCGATTTTCCAGCTTGACTGCTTGCTGCCACAGTGCTTTCTGGCTAACTCGTATAAACGCCTCTCCAAGGGTTTGCGTAACCGAAAATAGTCAGGATGGATCGTTAGCACTTCGTGTGCGTGGATTGCGTTATAAAGCCACTTGGATAAGGTGATTTCAACAGCAATCATGCGTTCATCACTTGACGAACGCTCAATGATTGCCCAAGAATCGAGAATGCCAAATGCTTCTTTAACGCGCTTGTTACCAGTCTTGATGTCGGTTTTAATCGTTGTTCCCTTGAGTCTATCCAGTGCTCGTTCAAGTCGTTGATATTCCACCCCCCCTGTAGGTTTGTTGGTTGCCACGAGATAATTATGTACGGTAAAACGCACGGCCCGACTTTGGGTGTCTGGCCGCTCACGATTCAGGGCTTCCGTCATTTGCGAGGTAACAAAGATCAAAATATCCTTGTCATGCTGGGTAGCTCGCCCATATTTGACCGAAGGCGATACCTCGATGTGCTTTGTACCGTCTTTACTTGTCCATTCCCAAGGAGTGAGATCTTTCTGAGTCTTAAGTGAAAAAACGGGGGCCTCCATTGTGGCGTGGTCGTCCTTGAGCGAATAGCCGAGGATATCTGCAACAAAGAAATCCTGATTTGTGTAACGAGCTGGCAGTAGCTTGGATCGTTCCCGCTTTTTGCTCCTATCCTCTTCGACTTTTTTGACCTCGCTCTGAATATCGGCCAAGAAACCTAATTCAGGCTGAATGTCGCTAAATAAGTTAGGAGTAGATCTAGTTTCTCCGTGCATGACATAAACTTCCGCGGCAGCCTCTTCCGCAGCAATGATTGCTTGTCTACGTCGTTCTAACGGAGCTGCTTTGTCGATAATTTCATTTCTGCGGCGCTCAAGATCAGGATTGTTCGAGGATCGCTCGGCCATTGCTTGGAGACGTTGATTCGTACGCTCCAGCGCTGCCAATTGCTCCTCGATCTCTACCAATTCCAAGGCATAAGCCATAGTTACTTTGGATTTTGGCCCATCGTTCTTGTCAGATACCATAGTTACTCAGTTAGTGATTAATATGATTGCTCATGCTTGAGTGGAATGTTCTTCTCAATCATAGATGATGCAAATTACCAATCTAGCTGCTAGTTTTTATCTAGCTGCTATCTATCTGCTAGATTTTAATTCATAGTAATCTAGCGCCCTTTCCAAAACTTCAACCAGTTTTATCCCTTCGCGGTCAGCTATAGCCCTGATACGCGCATCCCAGTCTGGGGTAACACGGGTAGCAAATTGGACGGTTCTGTTCGTACGGCGAGCAGTACGACCGTCAATCTTTCCCCCTAGTGCTTTTGAAGACAGTGAAGGCGCCGGTGCAATCTCTGGTGCGTTCAGATTATTGCTGGCTTCATCCAAAGATGGGGGGTCGCCTAAGTTTGAGCGACGTCCTTTTAGCGTCTTGAGTTTCGATACATCAGCCATTAGTCACCCGGTCAATAAGCGATTGAATCAGAGTATCGGCGCGTTCATTCAGTCCTGCAAATCTGGTTTCGGTAATGCTGTGACCTGTGTTTTGTGCTTGCCGGTAAGCTGGTCTATCACGCAAGGTACCGGCTAAGACCGTATATCCAGCTTGTTCCAAGTAGGCTCGTGCCGCCACTTCCTCAGCGGAAGTACCAACTCGATTCAAGGCGAACGCAAGGCGCTCATTCGGGATGCCAGCTTTCGTCAATGCGTGGAATTCACGTACTGCCGGGATTAGATCATCCCGCGACGGGCCTGATGGCTGCACAATCAAATCGGCCGCCTTGGCAATATCAAGTGTGGCTTGACTAGTGCGGGCTGGCCCATCAATGATAAGTAAATCAAAACCTTTTGCAGCTTCAAGCGCTTGTGCAGCGGTGGCAAATGCCTCTACTGATACGATTGGCTCAATCCCTTGGGATAATCGTAGACGATGCCAATCAACTGATGTTCCTTGCTGAGTATCCAAGTCTGCAACTTTTACCCGTAAACCACCTACCGCGACTTCACGCGCTAACGCGCGGGAGAGAGTACTTTTCCCAACCCCACCTTTTTGGGAAACGAATGCAACAATTGCGGCCATAAAAACTCCTATCTAGCAGCTAGAAATAAATATTTTATTCTAGCTGCTAGATATAGTCTAGCTGCTAGAATTTAATTCATTACAAATGAACCAAGCATTCGATTGTAAGGCCCTACACTACGATTACTTTTTATACCTATTTTGGTATAATATGCTATGACTGATGAAGAAGAAAAATCACTCGTCTGGATCGGGAGCAGTAAGAAAGATCTGATGGTGTTTCCGACCAAGGTACGCAAATTTTTCGGTCACGCCCTGGATTTCGCACAGCACGGTGATCGACACGGCGCGGCCAAAGTGCTCAAGGGCTTCAGTGGCGCTGGTGTCTTGGAAGTAGTCGAAGATGATGCGGGTGGGACTTATCGCGCTGTCTATACCGTGAAATTCGAGGAAGCCGTGTTCGTCCTGCACTGCTTCCAGAAGAAGAGCAAGAGCGGAATCACAACGCCGAAGGAGGACATAGATATTATCCGCGCCAGACTGAAGGTGGCCGAGGCACTTGCAAAGGAGCTACGACATGAAAAAACAAAAGCGCATCGTTGAAGGCATTGAGGCTGAGACCAGTTCCGGCAACATTTTTGCCGATCTGGGCTTGCCGAATGCCGAAAAACTCAAAATCAAGTCTGCCCTGGTGATCGAAATCACCCGAGCTGTGCGTAAACGTGGTCTGACTCAAGAAGAGGCCAGCCATCGGATGGGCATTCCGCAACCTAAAGTATCTGCGCTACTGCGGGGCGACTTCACCGGTTTGTCCGAGCGTAAGCTGATGGACTGCTTGAATCGCCTGGGGTATGACATCGAAATCAAGGTGAAGCCAACAACCGAGCCAGTCGGACACTTGACGCTGGCTATCGCTTAAGGACGAGGGCCACCTCTGCTACTGGCCTTGCGTTGCAGCAATCCGGTGCGATGATCACGGTTATCAAATAACTTACTTTCGATTCAATGCACGGTATAAAGTAGTTCGATCCACACTCAGCAGCCCGGCCATGCCAGATACGGTTTCCCGTCCCTCCCGGATCATCTGAACTGCATGGCTGATCTGCTCCCGGCTCAACTTGTGTGGACGGCCTATATGCTTTCCCCGCCGCCTGGCTGCCTGCATGCCGGCTTTGGATCGTTCGGATATCAATGAACGCTCAAACTCGGCCAATGCGCCCATGATGTGAAATACCAGCTTGCCTCCGGCTGTCGTGGTGCCGATCCCATCCGACAGGCTCTCAAATCCTGCCCCCTCATTTCTCAGTTTCTCGATCAGCTCAATCAGAAAGCTCAATGAGCGGCCCAGGCGATCCAGCTTCCACACTACCAGCACATCGCCTCTCCCCACTGCGGCAATCGCCTGAGACAGTCCTTCACGCTGGATGATGGCTCCGCTGACGCCGTGATCGGTAAATACCTGCTTGCATCCCGCCCTGGTTAAAGCATCCAGCTGCAAGTCAAGATTCTGGTCGTCAGTCGATACGCGCGCATAGCCGATTTTCATGAATTTCTTCTCCCTGTATTTCGCACAACCCTTATGCAACATAACGAACCAAAAAAAACAATGCCTTGCATTGTGGGTTTGAGTGTAGCAAAAGGGAACGTTTGTGCAACTGACTCAACTGTGATTCGATGCCCGTCCAGTTCCTCACTTCCGAACAGCGCACCAATTACGGCCGGTACGTTGGCGCTCCAAGCGCGGATGAGCTGGCGCGCTATTTCCATCTCGATGATGCAGATCGCGCGGTAATCAATGTCAATCGTGGCGACCACAACCCCAGCGACGCAGATGCTTAACCGGGTTTTACGTTCCATTGCGCCCTAAGCCCCTGATTGCCGCGGATCCATTGATTGCCAAAATGCCAACGCCTGGCTTGCTCTGGTTGGTTGCCGGAGGGTTGTCTTACACACTCGGAGTAGTTTTTTTCGCACTCGATTCCCGCTTGCGATATGCTCACCTGATTTGGCATCTCTTCGTTTTGGCGGGCACCACATGCCATTACTTCGCCGTGCTCTGGTATGCCGCCTGACCTCAATCCACCCTGTCTGGACTCGGATCCACTCTATGGCTTTGATTTATGGGTTAGGCGGACATGCGAAATAAAATTTGACCTTCTTCAGATAGCGTGTATCCTGCAGTAAGTCTTTTTGGATTCAAGCTGTAAAACGATACCTCTGGTTGACTCTTTCCCTTGATATTCAGTGACTGATCACTTACAGATTATTGTGAGTGAAATCTTATTAAGGAGAAATGACATGGCAACAGAAACTGGTATTGTGAAATGGTTTAGCGATGATAAAGGTTTTGGCTTTATTACCTCCGATGAAGGTGGAAAAGATTTGTTTGCCCACTTCTCTTCAATTGTGGGTGAGGGTTTCAAAACGCTGCACGAGGCCCAGCGTGTCACTTTTGATGTGATAACCGGTCCCAAGGGTTTACAGGCATCGAATATTAGACCCCAGTAAAAAACCAACAAAGCAAACGAAAATCCTCTTTTGGGTTTTCGTTTTAGAAATTGTAACGTCCCCCGCGGGTTGGTCCGCGCCAGATTCTCAGTCCCCGAACTCCTTACTATTTATAGTTATCCTGCTGCGGCACTCCGCTGAGTGAATGAGCCTTGCGTAGGCCATGTCACCCGCTTTCTTTCGCCATACTCGCTATGGAATATGACGTCGGTTATGGCGAACCATGACCCGAATAAAAACCCAGACTCAAGGGGAGGGAAGCGGTTCTGTCGATAGAAATCGCTTCATACTGAACATCTGTCCATCGTTCTCGCGCTTTGTTCCTTGCCGTCGTGAGTGACGGATATCAAAAATTAATCGGTTAAATATATGCCAGCAAATGAAGCAGAGCGAATGCTCATGTTGAAGCAATACGAGATATTGTTACCCACTCCCGACAGAACTCTAGATCGAATTACCGCCTTGGCAGTACGCCTGTTTGACGTTCCGGTTGCAGTAATCGGCATTGTCGATACCGGGCATATTCGCCTTGTATCCAGCTGTGGCCTTGAAACCACCGAAATTGGGTTTGCCCCGGAATATGCGGCAATCACCATGTTACGTGATGCTCCCTATATTGTTGCAAATACGAAGATTGATACCAGTCCGCTTACAAAAACGCTTGCAACCAAGGTGACAGATATGGGTTTTTATGCGGGCGCGCCCTTGATTACAGTTGGAGGTTTTAATCTGGGATCGTTATGGATTATTGATCGAAAGCCTCGGGTATTGAATGAGAAGGAAATTGCCAGCTTGCGGGATTTGGCGCATCTCATCATGGATCGGTTGGAATCAAGCCTAAACTTGAGCCGTATACTGACCCAGATAATCCGTAACAAAGATGCCGCGAGAAAAACCAGCTTGGAGCAATCAGAAGTTATTTCCAGTATGAATCACGAATTACGAACGCCGCTAAACACCATACTCGGATTTGCTCAACTTATGGAAATAGATACTCCACCTCCAACACCATCCCAAAAGGCAAATATTGAACATATTCTTGAATCGGGGTGGTACCTACTAAGTCTGGTTAATCAGCTCGTTTATTCTGCAGCGATCGAATCGGGGAAATTATTCCTGTCCCAAACGCCCCTATCGTTGTTCGCCATACTAAAAGAGTGCCAAACGATGATTAAATCCCAGGCACAGAAGAAGAACATCAGATTGAATTTTCCTCAATATGAAGATGAGCTGCCCGTTTATGTACTGGCTGACGAAACCAAACTGAAGCAGGTTCTAATCAATCTTCTCACTAATGCGATCAAATATAACTGGGAAGCGGGAGATGTAACCTTTGAGTATTCTCAAATTGGCTCTGGGATTACTCGTATCAGCATTCATGACACTGGTTTTGGATTGAGCCAAGATCAGCTCGACAAGTTGTTTCAACCATTCAATCGCCTTGGCCGTGAGACCGGTTCTGAGGAAGGCACTGGCATTGGGTTGGTCGTTACTAAGAAACTGGTTGAGCTTATGGGAGGAGAAATCGGCGTGGAAAGTGTTGTTTCAGCTGGCAGTACATTCTGGGCTGATCTCCCATCAGCCGAGCCGCCCTTGAATCAAAAATAGTAATAGTGGGGCAACGAACAGACTATGGGAGCATGGTTCGTTAATTTAACGGGCTTTCTTTAGGAAATCATCTAGTTACCTTTCACTCAAGGAATTCACCTCCTTCGAACTTGTTCCATACCTTAGCGAACACAACGAGATTTTGACCTTCCATCCGGATTTATATGAATTCCCCAGAGCTTCAGCAAAAAGCCTTCCTGCTCCTGTTAATTGTCATCTCCCTGGCATTCGGGTGGATATTGCTGCCTTTTTTCGGCGCAATATTCTGGAGCTCCGTTCTCGCCATAATATTTGTGCCGTTTTATCGCTGGTTGCTACAGCGTCTACGCCAGCGGCAGAATCTTGCCGCGCTCACAACCTTATTGCTCTGCCTGATCATGGTGATTCTCCCGTTCACGCTCATCGCCGCTTCACTGTTGCAAGAGGGGGTAGTCTTTTATCAAAGAATTCGCTCAGGGGAGCTGAACTTTGGCGCGTATTTCGAACAAGTCATAAGCGCGCTGCCGCCCTGGGTAGTCAAATTTCTCGATAACGCCGGGTTGGCCAGGATTTCCGAGCTAAAGGACACGTTGTCAAACATTGCCTTGCAGGGAAGCCAGCGCTTCGCGGAGGAGGCGCTGCAGATGGGCCAGAATACATTTGAGTTCGTTGTCAGTTTTGGCATCATGTTATATCTGCTGTTTTTCTTGCTTCGGGACGGGACCCTTTTGTCTGCGAAAATTAAACAGGCAATTCCGCTACGCCCGGAGCATAAGCGGAATTTATTCGGTAAATTCACCACTGTGGTTCGTGCTACCGTAAAGGGCAATATCGCCGTGGCTGCGATACAAGGCACGCTAGGGGGAGTGATATTTTCATTCTTGGGTATACAAGGAGCGCTGCTGTGGGGCTTTGTGATGGCTTTCTTGTCTTTATTGCCTGCTATTGGCGCTGCCATTATCTGGGCACCGGTAGCGATCTATTTCCTGCTTACCGGGGCCATTTGGCAAGGAATAACTCTCATCGTCTTTGGTGTGCTTGTAATTGGAATGGTGGATAACGTTCTAAGGCCCATACTCGTCGGCCAGGATACCCGGATGCCCGACTATCTGGTACTTATCTCAACGCTCGGGGGTATGGCTCTTTTTGGGCTTAACGGTTTCGTCATCGGCCCCGTAATCGCAGCACTGTTCATTGCCGCTTGGGATCTCTTTTCTACAACACGGGAGATGCCCAACGATTAATGGCAAAATTATTCTAAACCAACAACAGCGCGTGAGTGATTAACGGTCGGCGGCTAGGCTCTGCCGTACGAGGGGTAGTAACGGCTGCACATGTTGGGAAAAGATGGTGTTCGACGTGAGGGCTGAAGAGCTTAGCAGGATACGTGCTACCTGAAGACTCAAACTATTATTTCACAACAGCTGCCCAATTTTTTAGCAGCAAGACATTGCCTGATACGTTCGAGCTCTCTGTGGGTAGAGGAAAGGTCAGGCGGCATACCAGAGCACGGCGAAGTAATGGCATGTGGTGCCCGCCAAAACGAAGAGATGCCAAATCAGGTGAGCATACCGCAAGCGGGAATCGAGTGCGAAAAAAACTACTCCGACCGTGTAAGACAACCCTCCGGCAACCAACCAGAGCAAGCCAGGAGTTGGCATTTTGGCAATCAATGGATCCGCGGCAATCACAACCAGCCATCCCATTAATAGATAGAGACAGGTGGATAGAATGGGCGGGGAGGCTCCATAGAATACCTTCAGCACCACGCCGGCTGCAGCAAGAACCCATATAGTTGAAAGAAGAATCCAGCCCCATGCGCCATGAAGTACCCCTAGCGTGAATGGCGTATAGGTACCAGCGATAAGAAGAAAGATCGCAGAATGCTCAAGGACCCGAAACACCTGCTTGGCGTTGCTCGTGGGCAACGCATGGTAGACGGTAGATGCAAGGTAAAGAAATATGGCCGTTGCGGAGAAGAGAGTCACACCAACAACAAACCCATCGTTTCCATGCCGTGCCGCCTGCGTGATGAGAAAGGGAGCTCCGATGAGTGCCGCGGCAAGACCAATGCCATGGCTAATGCTGTTGGCAATTTCTTCTCCTTGCGATTGCTCACGACTTAGGGGGGTAAGCGGCATGATTAGAAATCCACATGTTGCTCAATCTGATTTTGTTGTTTCTCTAATATAACTCACCTTAAACGTCAGTCGCGTCTTCCAGGTTGGCGCTAAATTGGTAACCGCAATCGGATCAAGTCCGGCCGGACGGGCCTCCATGAGACAGCGTTTGTCCTGAGTCCCGGGCGTGTCGCTGTTCACATCGCTTAAGTGGATCTCGACATGGGTAACTTGTTCTTCGAACCGGCTCAATATCTTACGGCCGATCCAACACGCGGGAAAGTTCACTATCCACCTCAACGCAGCTACCACTGTTTATCTGAACTTGCACGATGTGCCCCATTTGCTTTTAAACATCGTCTGTCCACTGACGCATAGCAGAGGAGCCAATGTTTGGGGCTATTGCCACCATCGAGTGGAAACCTGCTCAGAACCTCAAGCTTCAGCAGAAATCGGCGTAGAAAGCGTTGTCGCGGGTGGAAAGCACTTCTGGATTGAGCTACCGTCGGCGGAGTCGCCCTTAAGTCAAAAATAGCGATAGTGGGGCACCGAACAGACGGTGGGGAGCATTGTTCGGTAATCTGAATGGTTTTCCTTTAGGAAGTCATCAACGCTCCGAATAAACGAGGGCAGCTTTTGATGATTTTAATAGTTCTCACTGCGTGCCTGCGACCAAGATCAAAGAGCCGATTTCCAATCCCTAGGTTACCCATTTACTCAAGGAATCACCCTTTAAAAGAGTATACCCATATGTTCAGTTTAAGATCGATATTTGATCCAAGACCGGCCCAACCGGTAGTTTCCAAAGCAAGTATTCTTATGAAAGGCTCTACTGAAAAGTTATTCCGATATCTGGGCGATGATTTCTTCGAAAACTATCCTAAATGGTCTCCCGAAGTTAAAGAGCTTAAGCAAATCGGAGAGCAACCAATGGGACCAGGAGTTACCGCAAGGCAAGTGCGTATTGATGGTGGACACCGATCTGAATCCAAATTCAGAATTACGCTTTATGAACCCAACCGATCCTTGGCTTTTGCAGGTATTTCTGAACCTTTTCACTGCACGTACGAGATACAGGATGAAGGTAGAGAAGGCCTGGTAAAACTGATATTTACCTTCGAGTTGTTGGAGATGAAGGTATTTATGCGGCCCTTTGAACGACTAATACGCATTGCGGCTCAGCATGGGGCTGAGCGAACGGTACGTAATATAAAAAAACTAATCGAGATTGACGCTGATACTGCCAACTAACATTGCGGTACAGAGGGCCATCCAATCACCGCTATCGGACAAGAAGATAGCCTGATGGGTAAGTCGTAAAAGAGGATTTCCATTCCCAGCTTATTTTCGACTCCCCCAACCCCCAAGGTAGCTGGAACGGGACTGCCGCTCGATGAACCAGGAGGTATTCATGTTGCACGACAAATGGCTTACTGCCAGACTGGCGTATCTACGTGGCCTCGAAGCACCAAGCGAACAACAGCGGCAACTCCTTTTGCTGGTAGACAAGCTCAGGCGCACTGACGCGGACTCGCGTGTCCTTGCCGCGTTGATTAAGGCGGAGGCAGCGGCAGAACGGGCACAAAGGGCAAAGGCGGAAGCCGCCCGCCTTGCGGCCAGGGACGAGGAAGCGGCACGTATTTTGGAAGCGATCAACAGGGAGGAGGCCTCCAGAGAGCGTGACCAGGAATTGTACAATGCTGCCGAGTTGCTGATTCTCGCAGGTCTCGTGCATCCAGCAACCCGTGCTCCAGTATTCGATCGAGGGGAGCTACTGGGTGCCCTGCTGGGGCTGGCAAATGTGCCGGCAGAGGATCCTAGAAGACGCGAGTGGAAACGTGCGGGAGATGCATTGCTCGCAGAGAAAACAAAATAAGCCAGCAGTAAAGCTCATATTCTCCTTAACGAAGTGGACTGACACATCCCGGTCATTCATTTCGGCTCTGTTGCAAAAAATAAGAAGCCAAGTGCACCATTGTGTTTTTCAGGGTAGCTCTCAATGTCCGATTTCAAATGGCGTCATTTCCGTGGGGAGATGATTCTGGGTTGTGTCCGGTGGTATTGCAAATACGGGATCAGTTATCGTGATTTGGCGGAAATGATGCTGGAACGTGGTCTTGAGGTGGATCACACGACACTCTACCGTTGGGTTCAGCATTATGCGCCCGAAATGGAAAAGCGCCTGAGGTGGTACTGGAAACCTTCCATGGGCTACAGCTGGCGGGTAGATGAAACTTACGTGAAGGTCAAAGGGAAGTGGGTGTATTTATACCGAGCCATTGATAAGCGTGGCCATACGATTGATTTCTATCTCTCCCCAACGCGCAATACCCAGGCTGCCAAACGGTTCTTGGGCAAGGCCCTGAAATCCACGAGACCCTGGGCGCACCCCGCTGCTATCAATACTGAAAAGGCGCCCGCTTACAGGTTCGCCCTTACCGAATTAAAAGCGGCAGGAAAGTGTCTGCCGGATACCGTACACCGGCAGGTCAAATACTTGAACAATATTATCGAAGCTGATCATGGCAAGCTCAAACGCTTGATAAACCCGGTGCGGGGCTTTAAATCGATAAAAACAGCCTACGCCACCATCAAAGGATTCGAGCTCATGCGAATGTTCAAGAAAGGACAGCTGGACATTTGGAAATTGGGCCAAGGCCTCACAGGAGAAATCTGGCTCATTGAAAGGCAATTCGGTATCTACAGGACATAATCAAGCAGATCACACGCCTCGTTTTCTGGTTTGTCTTTTTTTTGCAACAGAGCCGTTTTAAAGTAATGAAGAGCTATTACTAATATTTAGGTGATGGAATTTAAGTTGTCCAGCAGAATTTCCGAAAATCATCCAGGCGTATCCGAACTTCCCACTACTTCTGAGTCTTATCAACAAACCTATCCACGCCAATGGGGAAAAACTCGATCTGTGTCTATCGTTTGTGCGTCCGGTTGGCGCGGCTTGCGACACACAGCAAGCGAGGAAAGGCTCTCCGTTTTCAGGCGCGCTTATCGGGTCCAGCAATTCTTTCCTGTCGTTATATGGATCAGTACGGTTCAATTCACTGCTCACGCCCCACCCTATAAATTCTTCGGTCGGTCCCTGGATTATCACTTCTGCCCCTCTCGCGCCATATCTCGATCACCGCTCCCATTCCTGACCCCTATTCCTGTTTTTGCCCTGGCTCAGCTCCTGCACTAATCCCTCCACAGCTTTCGGCCCCTGCTGCCTGAAATGCTCCCGCATCCTCTCCAGCTCCCGCGCCCGCTCGTCCTTTGGAAGGGTATTGAACCGGTCTATCGCTTCACGTGCGCTCTCCGGCAGCGCCTTCCACTGTGTGCCGGTGTCGCTGTAGCTGGGAACTTTCAGTGCACGACCGATGGCGTGGCTCTTGAACTCCGATATGGCCCAGTCTAGTTTCTTTGCTTGCCGCAGCACCTCCAGTTCCTGGCTGGCCTTCTGCTGCCAGATGCGCTCAAGCTTTGCTACCTGCTCGCGCACTGGCTTCTGCTCGATCTCCATGCGCTGTCCGATGTCGGCGGCAATATGCTCGGCGCGGCTTCTTGCATCGTCGACCCCGGGCTTAAGATCCTCGGCCCGGAACCAGGCTTCTTCCCTGGCCTGCTCGCGCTCGATGAGGTAACTGGATGGGATCAGTCCCAGGTCGTGCGTCCTCGCCCGCAATGGATGGGCTTTGCGCCAGGCATGCATTTGCAGGGTGGCCTGCTGCATCTTTTCCTGCGTCTGCCGCATCTGGTACGACAGGGAGGCATGGATCTTTCGCGCAGCCATCACGTCCGGGTGACGGTCGACCATGGCTTTGACTGCCGGCGGCTTCATGCGCTCGATCTCGGCCTTGAGTTCGCGGCTCGTCATGCGCTCGATGCGCAGCCTCTCCTCTTGACTCTGTTTCTCCCGGTCCCGTATCCGCCGCTCCCGCTCAACTTCCAGGCTGATGACTTCGGCCTGCGCATCGGGTACCGCCTGCCGCATATGTTCATGGGCAAGTGCAAGCGCTGCCCGCGCCTGGCGAAATTCGATGATGTTCTCTCGCCCTTCCCCCCGCCACTGGCTCGGCAGCTGCTTCTTCTCAGGCTCCAATCCTGTGCCGCGCTCGGCATGGCTTCGCATGTCGATGCGCGCGCTCTGCCCCAGCTGCTCAAGATGGGTATTGGCCATCTCCTGCCAGCGGCCTCTCAATTCCTTGAGATCCGCTGCGCGCTCGGACCGGCTCAAGGTCTGGCCCGCATGCGGGCCATAGCCCTTGCGCGCGCCGCCCTTCTCAGGGTGCTTCGCGTTGTAGCGCCTGAAATACTGCTCTGGATCGCGCTCGATGCCGTCCACCTGCCGCTCGGAGAACATGAGGTGGACGTGCGGCTGCGCTTGGCCATCTGTTGCGATAGGGGTGTGGATCGCCCACTGGTAGGCGTGACGGCCTCCGATCTCCTGGGCAACGAATGCCCGTACCAGCGCAATACGCTCATCTACATCGAGCTCCCTTGGCAGGGCAATTTCCATCTCCCGGTAAGTCGTGCCGTTGCTGCGCTCATGGGCATCCGCTGCTTGCCAGAAGAGCAGCGGGTCATGCCCGGCCCAGGCCGGCAGGTTGCCGGCATCAATAGCTTCCAGCTGCTCGCCCCGCGAAAGATGCCGGGCATATTGCCCCGCGCGCGCGATGTAGGCGGCATGCGGGCACGCCCGCCCCGCTTTCCCTACCTTCATGCTCAGGCGTGCGATTGCCATAGTCTGGTACTTTCCATTGTTTGTTTGGCCGCGAAGCGGCCTGATCTTTGTTTTTCGTGATTCGCGCGTTTCTCTTTCTGGGAGATTTTACCAGAAAGAGAAACAACTAAGCGCGCCTTGTG
>Ga0209916_1001080_pt1 | contig 28377 bp, 24 predicted proteins | sample ThiBio_1000_plan_FD_183956 | JGI IMG/M metagenome (GOLD analysis project Ga0209916, IMG submission 183956) | Wastewater bioreactor microbial communities from Cape Town, South Africa - Thiocy_solids_2 (SPAdes) | ecosystem: Engineered > Bioreactor > Thiocyanate-remediating > Anaerobic-Aerobic ... | reverse complement strand
AGGGCTCGATCCGGCGCATCTGCGCCTCGGTAAGCAAAAACAGATCATTCATGGCGATGCCTCCCAGCACCGCCATTGAATCAATCACTCAACATATCTGCAAGAATTTAATGGGTCCTGAACCTAATCGCGGGTGAGGAACGACCTGGCACTCGATGTCAAAAGCAGCCCTATTGATGGCCTGTGCTGCCTCGTTGGGGGTGATATTGCGCCACTCTTCACGAATATGGCGACTTTCGTCCTTCAAGACTGCGTGGCAGCACGCCTCTATCTCTGAGGCATAAGACCTGTGCTGCAACCGGCAGACCAAATGAACCCGGAGTTCATTTGGGGCTGGATATTTGAAGATCGGTCAAGCTCGGAGCGTGAACATTCTATGTGCTCACCTTGGCGCGAGGTTAGCACATGAGAGCAAATTACATAATAAAATCAATGATATTTTTTGTGAGTGGTGCGCTCGGAGGGACTCGAACCCCCACGATTTTACTCACTGCCACCTCAAGGCAGCGCGTCTACCAATTCCGCCACGAGCGCTTTGCGACTGATCCCGGAACAGGCCCGGGCGGGCCGAAGCGACCCCGTCACGGCCGCCGATGTAACAAATGGATCATGCCGGGACAAGGGCCTGCACCGGCTCGACCCACAATCTCGAATTCTTGCAATTAAGCCTTCAAAACCGAGGTTTTTAGCCTCGAAAGCGACTGGCAGAGCCGCGCCGTCCTAGCGCTGGTCCGTCGTTTTCGGCAGCATCTGCTTCACCTCGACGGCAATGCGGTTGCGATTCACGACGACCGACCCGGAGGCGACCGGCAGGTTGTTGGCCAGGATCTTGACCTCGTCCTGCTCGGTGGCATCGAGTTCGATGATGGCCCCGCGGCTCAACCGCATGACCTGGTGAATCGGCATCCTGGTGGTCCCGAGAACCACCATGAGATCGACGGAAACGTTATCGATTGTCGCCACTGTACCCAACCTGGAAAGACTGCTTTTTCCAGATCACCACGCTATGGTGAACCAATGGTTAACGTCCGTGATACCCTTGCCTCAGCACCCTTTTCCGCCGCACCCGGAGCCCGCGTCGAGTGGCGGGTGACGGACTGGCTGGTCGATTACGAGGAGGCGCTCTCCGTGATGGAGGCGCGGGCGGCCGCGATTGCCGAGGGGACAGCTCCAGAACTCGTCTGGCTGCTGGAACACCCCCCTCTTTATACCTCCGGCAGCAGCGCCAGACCCGGCGACCTCGTCGACGCCCGCTTCCCGGTGTTCGCCACCGGCCGCGGCGGACAATTCACCTATCACGGTCCCGGCCAGCGGGTGGTCTACCTGATGCTGGATCTGAAGCGGCGGCGGCCGGACGTACGCGCCTATGTCGCCTGCCTCGAGCAACTCATCATCGCCACGCTCGCCGCCTTCAATGTGCGCGGCGAACGGCGGGAGGATCGCGTCGGGGTGTGGGTCAAACGCCCGGACAAGGGCGAAGGCCATGAAGACAAGATCGCGGCGATCGGTGTGCGGCTGAAACGCTGGGTGTCACTGCACGGCATCGCGATCAACGTCGAGCCGGAGCTGTCACACTTCACCGGTATCGTGCCGTGCGGAATCGCAGATCCTCGTTACGGCGTTACCAGCCTCGCCGATCTCGGCCTGCCGGTGATGATCCACGATGTCGATATCGCACTTCGGCAGGCGTTCGAGGGCGTGTTCGGCGCCCTCGAGCCGACCCTGCCTGAAGCTGCGGGGTGATGGCTGCGACTTTCGGAATGGTTCCGGTTTGATGGAAACGAGACCTGTCATTGCCGGGCTTGACCCGGCAATCCATCTTTAAAACAACTCTTCTGTTTTGATGGATGCGCGGGTCAAGCCCGCGCATGACGATTCCGAGTAAACTCGCAAATAGTCAGCCGGGATAAGACGACCGTGCGCAGAGCTTGTTTCCATCGGGATCGCGCAGATACGCAAGATAGACTTTCTTGCCGCCCGACTCGCGCACGCCCGGAGGATCCTCCGCGGTCTTGCCGCCATTTGCCACGCCAGCCGCGTGCCATGCATCGACCAGCGCCGGGCTGTTGATCTTCAGGCCGATGGTGCCGCCATTGGCAAAGGTCGCTGGCTGGCCATTGATCGGCTTGGTGACCAGAAAGCGCGCGTTGCCGTCGGTATAGGCAACCCGGCCCTTTGCATCGACTGTGCCGGCGGCCCCGCCCGCGGCGGTGAAGATGGCGTCATAGAATTTCTTGGACGCTTCGATGTTATTCGAACCGACCACGATGTGGGTGAACATGGCGAAAACCCCAAATTATGATGGATGAAATGATCTACCGGAAATGCACATATTATTGCAAGGCTCGCAAGACGAGGCTTTTCGCGACCGTGTTCGGCGAAAGTACGCGAGGATACAATTTGACGCCAACGTCCGGGAAAGTTCTCGCCTTCCCGAACGTCCGCGCTGAAGCACCGAAATAGCCTCACACGGCCAGTTGATACGGCGGAATCCACAATTTGCGCGCAATATAACGCCGCTCTTGCGTCAGCCCACCGAAGCCGTATGCGTCCGCGCGCACTTCATGGACGTGAACATAGCTCTCGGTGTGAAGCGGGCCAACCAGTTCACCGAGCCGCTTGAAGGCCGCGGCGATGAACTCGGCCTTCTCATCCTTGCTGTTGGTGCCGTCCGTGATGTGAATATCGAGCCAGACACTGGCGAGTTTCTGCTCGGCGAGCGAACGGCCGCCGGCAAACCAGTCGGACGCCTCGACCGTTTGCACGATGATCGCGGTCACCTTTGGATCCTTGTGCAGGATGTTCGACGACAATTCGCTCACGGCTGTGGCGATCTCCGCTTTCGTCGGAGGGGCGTCCTTGGTGGATGAATACTGAACGGTGATGAGGGGCATGGTCGTCTCCTTGAATTGCTGCCTCGTTGACAACAGGAAGCTAGACCAGCCCGCATGATTTTGGTATCTTATCTATGTTTATATCAATGATAACATATGTTGATGATACCATGAACACGCTCGACATCGAAACCGTTCAGGCCTTTCTGCTGGTGGCGGAATTGCAGAACTTCACCCGCGCCGCCGAAGTGCTGGGCACCACGCAGGCTGCGATCTCCATGAAACTGCAGCGGCTGGAGGCGACGCTCGGCAGACGCCTGGTTGAGCGTTCGCCTCGCGCCGTTCGGCTGACATCGGACGGCACCTCGTTCCGCAAGGACGCCAAGACCCTGATCGACGCGCATGACCGCGCGTTGAATGGCTCGCAGGTCGTACGCAAGCAGCTTGCGCTTGGCTTCAGCGATCATGCCGCCGGTCCCGAACTTGTACCGATCATGAAGCGGCTGCGGTCGCTCTCATCATCGCTCACGATCACGGCACAGATCGGATTCTCCCATGACCTGCTCGATGCATTCGATGCGGGCACTCTTGATGCCGTGATCGTGCGGCCGGAAGGCAGTCATCGTGGCGGCGAGAAACTGACCGAGGATGAATTCGGCTGGTTCGCTGCACCATCCTTCAGCTGGACTGCGGGCGAACGGCTTCCCATTGCCACGCTCGCGCCCTCCTGCGGCGTTCGCGCCATTGCGGTGCGCGCGCTCGACAAGGCGAAGCTGCCGTGGACGGAAACCTTCATCGGCGGCGGCGTCACGGCGGTCGTTGCGGCCGCCGAAGCGGGCCTCGGCGCAGCGCCGCTCGCCCGCCGCATCGCGCCACCAGGATTGATCGACATCGGCGCGACCTACAAACTGCCCAAGCTCGGCAAGTCGAAGGTGATGCTCCATTCGAGAGTCAGCGACGCGACGCAGCTTGCCGCACTCCGCGCCATCTCGGCAGCCTTCCGCAAGATCGTGCTCGCGGCGTGAGCCCGATCAATCAAGACGCTTGCGGGCTCCAACCTCGTCGAGCCGCCCCGCGGGGGTCTCTTCCTCGCCGGGCTTCGCAAGAGGCGTGACCATGATCGCAACCACCTCGCGGGTCGCGCCTTTGATTCCCCACAAAGAAAGCTGCACGGGAAAGGTCCAGCGGCGGGCGCGCGGGACTTCGTGGACGATCTTCGTCATCCACTGATCGCAGGGGGCATCGCCCACAAAACACAAGGCGCTCCAACCCTTCGCGAACGTGCTGTCGCGCGGCATGCCCCAGCTGTACTGATAGGGGAAAGGGCGGCTGTAGGCAGGATGATCCGGGCTGTAGAAAGCCGTGGCAAAAGCCAGCCCGTCGTCGCCGCTGATGCGTTCAAGCGGCGTTCCGGAAGCCTCATGCCACGCAGCCGTCAGCACGTCGGACGCCCCGCGATAAAAATCCCGGCCGCTCACATTGGGGCTGGCGTTCCGATAAAGCGCATACAGCGGTGAGGCGAGCAGCGCGCACAGGAACAGGCAGCCCACCATGGTCGCGAGGTTAACCGTCTCGACGCGGGGAATCTCGAAACGCAGCGCACAGACCGCAATCAACAGAACAAAGAACAAGCCCTGGAAATGCCACGCCGCCGGCAGATCGCTGTCGAGCATCACGACAAGCAGCATCGGCAGAATGAAGCTGGTGACAAAAATCAGCAGCAACAGCAGCAAGCCGGGCGAAAGGTCTTTCAGGTTGCGCCCCCACTCCCGCCATTGTGAGCGGAGCATCACCGCAAGGCTGACGAGCGGCAGGAGCAGATAAGCCAGATTGGTGAGAGCGAACAGCGCGGCTCCCTCGATCGAGTGCACGCCCTTCCGTTCGATATGAGCGCCGACCGCGTAGTGGAACGGCTCAAAATCATTCTGCCACAACCAGTAGAGATGCGGCGCGATCCCGGCCAGACCGCACACCAGCGAAATCCATGGTGCCTTTGAGCGCAGATAGCGCGCGCGGTCAGGGTGAAGAACGCCGGCAATCACAAATCCCGCGAGAAGAAAGATCGAGTAATATTTGCCGAGCATCGCCAGTGCGCACAAAAAGCCTGCGGCTGCCGCCCAGCCCGCCGTGCGCTCCTCGAACGAGCGCAGGAAGCAATAGGTCGCCAGCGGCCACACCGCGAGCAGCACGCTGTTGGCGTTGAACTTCTCGGCGTGAAATTGATAGACCGGCATCAGCAGCAGCAAGAGCAGAAGCACAGCCCGCTTGTCGCCACGCACGAAGCGGCGCGCAATCAGATCCACTGCGAACAGCGCCAGTCCCGCGTTGGTCATCGCCAGCAGGCGAAACGACCAGTCCGTCAGCGGAAACACATCCATCCAGCCATGAGCCATCCACCCCATCAGCGGCGGATGCTTCCAGAACCCCCAGGCCAATTCCCGCCCCACGGACCACGTCTCCAGGACGTCCATGTGCAGATTGCCGTGGATGCAGGCGATGCAAAAAACCAGTGTCGAGAGCGCGACGAAGCCAAGAAGAAACGCCGGAATGGACCAGCCAGTCTCGATATCATCGAGCCAGCGGGCAATACCGGCCCGGACGCCAGGAAAGCGAGGCGCAAAAAGCGGAGGGGTGTCCACGACAGCCAGCAAATAAAGGGATACTCCAGCCGTACTAGATGCTTCCCGGTGGCTTGACAAGACGCCCGCCGTTAATTCCAGCCTGACCGCACGTTGACCCTAAACCGTCGGCAGGCCTGCGAAGCCCTCCTCTGCCCCGCGAAGCCGCAGTTCATCCTCTGTCGCTTCTCTCTCGTCGACCCGGAGGACATGGGCGAAAGACGGGCCATGTCGGCACGCCCAGGCCATCGCGGCGACGGCCTGGGGCGATCCGGCGATCACCATTTCGACCTCGCCTCCCCGGCGGTTGCGCACCCAGCCTTCTACGCCGAGCTCCCCGGCGGTATCCTGCGCCCAGGCCCGGAAGCCGACCCCCTGCACCCGGCCATGAATGAGAAGATGCCTGATCGTGGGCGCCATCAGCGATTCCGTTCGTTGCGTGGGGTTCAGCATCTGCAACAACACTCTCATAGAGAGAAACCGCACCGGCGGCGTCTGTTTTCACCCCTTCAGGAGAATTTCACGTGCGTTCGCGCTCTTACTGCCCTGAGCAGCTCAATAGAAATCGCCGGATCGCTGAAGCGATCCGGCGATTTCTGCAGTCCGAATAAGATGACCTTAGGTTGCGAGATCGATCACGGCGGGAAGCGAAGCCACCAGCGGCAACGTCGCAGCTCCAACCAGGCAGGCGACCAGCGTTTTCAGTACGCGGTTGCTGCGGCGCTTGCCGCGCATCTGCGTTGCGATCCATTCCAGCACTTCGACGTTAACGCCGACCGTGGTCGTCGGCGCCCAGCTCTCGATCGCTGTTCCGGGCTGCAGCGCGATCGAACGCGGTGGCACCGGCAGGCCGGACGCAGCAGCGGCATGATGAACCACGGCCTTGGCGAGAAGGTCGTCAAACAGACCATCGTCGGAGCGGTCGGCGGCAGCCTCCCCAATCTGGAAAAGCGTCTCGGCTTCCGCGCGGCTGACGGGAAGATCGCGCACCCCGGCGGCGGTCAGAATGCGAGCGCACCAGGCGGTGTCGTCGGCATCGAGTGAGCGGGAGAAATGAATGCGGCCCAGTGTGGTCGGCCCTTCGCCGGTGATGACCCCGTCTCGCACGATGTTTAGTGCGCTGACGGCGGAGGCTCGGGCGGCTTCGTCTTGCAGGGTCTCAACCTGACGGATGAGCTCGGAGAGATCGGCGGGGCTGTCCTGGATAGACATGGCACTAACTCGCTGGGTACTTCCGTAGCATTTGCTCACGGGGCTTAACGTTGCGTTAATGAACGGCCGGGTGGCAATCCATCGCACACCGGACTTGCGTTTTGGCCACACTCACCGGCTGCAAGGTTCATATCCCAAGCCGGATAGGCGCACGTTGGGCGCATCATGGGCTAATTCAGGGCATTTGATTAAAAACACGCAGTCGTGTTGTTTCAAATTGCCGCGCACAGCAAGAATGGCATTGCTTCAATCGAAGACCGAGAAGAAGGATATTGTCCTTTTTGCCGCACCATTCCGTTTGCCCGGCGTGAGGCCTATATGAGAGGGGCCTTTTTTCAAAAATCAACGACATGAGGACGTCACGATGACTTTATCAATTGGTGCCAAGGCCCCCGACTTCGAAGCGGACAGCACCGAAGGCCACATCAGCTTCCACAAATGGCTCGGCGACAGCTGGGGCCTGTTCTTCTCCCATCCGAAGGATTTCACGCCGGTCTGCACGACGGAGCTCGGCGCCGTCGCCCGCCTCAAACCGGAGTTCGACAAGCGCGGCGTCAAGCTGATCGGCATCAGCGTCGACCCGACCGACAAGCATCACCTCTGGTCCAAGGATATTGAGGAGACGCAGGGCGTCGCCCCGAACTATCCGCTGATCGCCGACGTTGATTTCAAGGTCGCCAAGCTCTACGGCATGCTGCCGGAAAGCACCTCGGGCGACGTCAACAAGCGGTCTCCGGCGGATAACCAGACCGTGCGCAACATCTTCGTGATCGGCCCCGACAAGACGATCAAGACGGTCCTGATCTACCCGATGAGCACCGGCCGCAACTGGCAGGAAGTGTTGCGCATCATCGACTCGCTGCAACTCACCGCCAAGCACGGCGTCTCGACGCCCTCCGACTGGAAACAGGGCGAAGACGTGTTCTTCTCCGCCGCCGTTCCGGAAGAAGAGGCCAGGAAGAAATTTCCGAAGGGCTGGAAGTCGCCGAAGCCCTACTTCCGCATCGTCGAACAGCCGAAGTAACGGCACCAGCATCGACACGCAAAGGGACGCTTCGGCGTCCCTTTTTTATTTGATGCTTCAAACGCTGCTAGCTTCCCGGCGAAACCTCGGGCCTGCGATCCGGCTTGTTTACCAGAAACACGCCCGCCGCGCAGATCGCCATGCCGATGATGCCGAGAATATCCAGCCGCTCGTTGAACAGCACGTAGGCCATCAGCGCGGTGGTCGCGGGCACGAGATAAAACAGACTCGCGACCTGCGTTGCCGCCGAGCGGCGGATCAGCCAGTACAGCACACTGATCGAGCCGATCGACAGCGCGACCACGAGCCAGCTCACGCCGAGAATGAACTCAGGGCTCCAGTTGATCTGCCGCGTCTCGAACAGCCGCGCGCCAATCGCGAAGACAATGCCGCAGGTCACATACTGGATCGTGTTGCCGGTGCGCCAGTCGATCTTCCCGCAGAACCGCTTCTGGTAAAGCGTCCCGATAGTGATGCTGACCAGCGCCACCGAGGTTGCAAACCATCCCCAGCCGATCTCCCCCGTCATCGGGCGGGAGCGCAGCACCAGCAGCACTCCGGCCAGGCCAAGCAGCAATCCGCCCCATTGCAACCGTGTCACGCGTTCACCGAGCCAGCGGTTGGCGAGTGTCGATGTCAGGATCGGCTGCAAGCCGGGAATCAGTGCCGACAGGCCGGCGGGCACGCTGAGGTAAATCGCGATCGATACGCCCCCGAGATAGACGCCGTGGATCAGCAGCCCCGCCACCATGCTATGCCCAGCCTCCACGAGGCTTGGCCATCTCGGCCGCCAGATCGCGATAATGACCGCGAGCAGCACCACGACATAGGACATGCGAATGGTGAGAAAAGTCAGCGGTTCAGCACCCGAAAGCGCATATTTCGTGCCGATGAAGCCTGAGCTCCACAGCACGACAAATACCGCAGGCGCGGCGCGCGCGGCCAGATTGTCCCATGTCTCTTTCATTTGCCGTTCTGATTGCCCGAACCTATGCTGGGAGGCAATCAGCCAATATGCGGGTTCGCCAATTCCGCATGACAATTCCGCCAACACCTCTTCAAGGACCCTTCGATCATGGACGTTCGTGCCGCTCTCGCCATCGCCGCCGGAAAACCCCTGGAAGTGACCACCGTGCAGCTTGAAGGTCCGCGCGAGGGTGAAGTCATGGTCGAGATCAAGGCGACCGGCGTCTGCCATACCGACGAATTCACGCTCTCCGGCGCCGACCCCGAAGGGCTGTTTCCAGCGATCCTCGGCCATGAAGGTGCGGGCATCGTGGTCGATGTCGGCCCCGGCGTCACCAGCGTGAAGAAGGGTGATCACGTCATCCCGCTGTACACGCCGGAATGCCGCCAGTGCCCGTCCTGTCTGTCGCGCAAAACCAATCTGTGCACCGCGATCCGCGCCACGCAGGGCCAGGGCCTGATGCCGGATGGCACCTCGCGCTTCTCGTTCAATGGCAAGCCGGTGCATCACTACATGGGCACCTCGACATTCGCCAACTACACCGTGCTGCCGGAAATCGCGGTCGCGAAAATCCGCGAGGACGCGCCGTTCGACAAGGTCTGCTATATCGGCTGCGGTGTCACCACCGGCATCGGCGCGGTCATCAACACCGCCAAGGTCGAGCAAGGCGCCAAGGCCATCGTATTCGGCCTCGGCGGTATCGGGTTGAATGTGCTGCAGGGCCTGCGGCTTGCGGGCGCCGACATGATCATCGGCGTCGACCTCAACAACGATCGCAAGGCCTGGGGCGAACGCTTCGGCATGACCCATTTCGTCAACCCGAAAGAAGTCGGCAAGGATCTCGTCCCCTATCTGGTCGACATGACAAAATCCGGCGCGGACCAGATCGGCGGCGCCGACTACACCTTTGACTGCACCGGCAATGTCGCGGTGATGCGGCAGGCGCTGGAAGCCTGCCACCGCGGCTGGGGCCAGTCGATCGTGATCGGCGTGGCGCCCGCAGGTGCAGAGATTTCAACGCGCCCGTTCCAGCTTGTGACAGGCCGGGTCTGGAAAGGCACCGCCTTCGGCGGCGCGCGCGGCCGCACCGACGTGCCGAAGATCGTCGACTGGTACATGCAGGGCAAGATCCAGATCGATCCGATGATCACCCATGTGATGCCGCTCAATGACATCAACAAGGCGTTCGATCTGATGAGACGCGGGGAATCGATCCGCGGCGTGGTGACATTCTAGGGCGTTAACGCACTTCACTGCGCCGCGAACTGTCCCAACACCTCCCTGCATCCCGCCGATAGCGCGCCGGGATGGGTTGCAAGGCATTGAATGATGCGTCCGCCGCCAGGCTGAACAGCATTGCAGAGAGTGCGCGCGTCGTCTCCGCAGGCCAGACGCAACACTCTCACTTCCTCGCGCGGGCGCAACGGTCTCAACACGAGTGGAGGCATCGGCGGCGCAGCAACAGCCTGCGGCGCGGAAGATACGGCGGACTTTGTGGCGAGAGCCGCAGGCTTTGGTTTTGCGGTCGCCGGCTTCGATGGCGAGCCCGCAGCGGCTTTCGGCGCAGCGGAAGGCGCTAACTCTTTTGCCGAAGCCGCCTCGGCTTTCTCTGGAGCGGGTCCGGCTTTCGGAGCCTCCGCCGGCGCCGGCTTTAGAGCCTCGGCCTTTGGAGCGGGCGGCGGCTTTGGCGCTTCTTGCGGCGTGACCGCGCTTACCGCACTTTGACATGCGGCGGATAGCCTCGTCATGTTTTGCTGCAAGCATTGAAAGGCGGCCGCCCCGCCCGGCTGCACACCCGAACAGTTCGACATGAAATCCGAACGGCAGGAGGAGCGAATGGCGCTGCGCTGCGCGTCGGTGATCTGCTGTGCCAGCGCAGGCAACACGCCGAGTGTCAAGGCGAGAATGACAGTGAGTGCAACGGCTGTCCGCAAACGATATGCGACAATCATGATGTGCTCCCCCAATGCGCAGAGAATTACGATCCGTGCTTCAGGCATAAAGCGTCGGGGCACATCATTTTCGCGTTTTGATTTTCCGGCAAGCGGATTGTTGCGGAAAAAGCGCGGGAATCGCACGCGTTTAGCGGGAAAGGAATCCTACGCTGCAATTAGAGAAAATCAGAAATCCTCCGGGCACGGATCAGCGATCTTCCACAAATCCGGGCCGTTCTTGATCTTCTTCATGGTGGTGGTGAGCCCGCCATTGCGGCGGATCCAGTCCTTCACCGGCTGCGGATAATAAGACATCAGTTCCGATGTCCCCTGCGCGCTCGTCACCTTGATGCCGAACGTAAAGGACTTGTCGTAATAGGCCTCATGCAGACCGATGCTGGCGCGCGGCGTGACGCAGATCTTGCTGTTCGGCACGATGCCGAACACCAGCGTGCAAGCGGAATTGCAGACGCCATCGATGACGACACGTTCGCCCTTGGCACGAACGCGCTCATACTTGGCCTTGTATTCTTCGACATAACCGCCATGGTCGCGCGTAATGCGCAACGTCGCGTGCGCAGGCGCAGCGCCTGCGGCAAGAGCCGCCAGAACCAAAGCCAACAGACCGCGCATCAAGGAAACGACCCACCCCGCCGTGCAAACGCCCCGGCAAATGACAACAGGACTCTGGCGGGAGTGTGTTTGCATTCCGTTAATCATGCGCGGACAACGATGTCCGCAGGGCCATGAAAAAACAGGAGAAACTTGTGCCGCCGCCAGCCGTGCCCCGGTGTTTGCTTAACGAAACGTATTCCATCGCCGCGTGAACTCGGCTTTTCGGTCAAATTTTCAGAAAGTTTCATATGCCAGAAGACGCCGTGACCAAGGAGTGACAGGGAGAACTTCAATGCCGGTCTTCAAACGCGAAGCGCGCAAAGCGCGTCATCAGTCTCTGACTGCCGCCTGGCTCACGCTCGATGGCGGCTTCGCCAAACGGCAATGCACCGTGGTCGACATTTCCGCGACCGGTGCCCGCCTCGCCGTACAGAATGGCGGCAAGCTTGGCAGCAAGATCGCGCTCGCACTGACCATGGATGTGCGCAAGCTCACCCCCTGTCGCCTCGTCTGGCAGCGCGGCGACGAAATCGGCGTCGAATTCGTCCAGGTGGCGGGCTGAACGCAGTTTCCTGTTGAATGCTAGTCTTCGGTCGCCTTGAAGCGGCTCATGTTCTTCACAACGAAAGGGGCAACCAGCGCGATGAACGCGACGCCAAGCAGCGTCGCCGAGATCGGGCTCTGCACCAGTGCCATCGGGTCGCCAAGACTGATCGAAAGCGCGCGCCGCAACTGGCTCTCCGCGAGCGGACCGAGGATCAGCCCCACCACCACAGGCGCGATCGGGAAGTCGTAGCGCCGCATCAGGAAGCCGAGCACGCCAAATCCGGTGAGCATGGTGAGTTCAACCACGGAGGGCTTCGCGGCAATCGTGCCCATGGTCGCAAACACAAGAATGCCGGCGTAAAGCCATGGCTGCGGAATCGCCAGCAGCCGGACCCACAGGCCAACCAGCGGCAGGTTCAGCACCAGGAGCATCATGTTGGCGATGAACAGGCTCGCAATCAGGCCCCACACCAGATCCGGCCTTTCCGCGAACAACAGTGGCCCCGGATTCAATCCATATTGCTGAAAGCCCGCCAGCATCATCGCCGCTGTCGCCGATGTTGGCAGGCCGAGTGTCAACAGCGGCACCAGCGTGCCGGCAGCAGACGCATTGTTCGCGGCTTCCGGCCCGGCGACGCCTTCGATCGCACCCTTGCCGAATTCCTCGGGATGCGCGGTCAGGCGGCGCTCGGCCGAGTAGGACAGGAAGGTCGGAATCTCGGCGCCGCCCGCTGGCAACGCACCGATCGGGAAACCAAAACAAAAACCCCGCAGCCATGGCTTCCATGAGCGCTTCCAGTCTTCCTTGGTCATCCAGAGCGAGCCGCGCACGGCCTCGACCTTCTCTTCCACCTGATGCCGCCGCGAGACGACATAAAGCGCCTCGCCGACCGCGAACAGGCCGACCGCCAATGTCGTCACCTCGACGCCGTCGAGCAGTTCCGGCACACCGAACGCCAGCCGCGGCTGGCCGGTCAGCTTGTCGATGCCGACAAGGCCGAGCGTCAAGCCGATGAACAGGCTGGTCAATCCGCGCACCGGTGAGTCGCCGAACGTTGCCGAGACGGTGACAAACGCGACCACCATCAACGCGAAGTAATCCTCCGGCCCGAACTTGACCGCGATATCCACCAGATAGGGAGCAACGAACACAAGGCCGATCGTCGCCAGCGTTCCCGCCACGAACGATCCGATCGCGGCCGTTGCCAGTGCAGGGCCGCCGCGGCCGGCCCTGGCCATCTTGTAACCTTCGAGCGCCGTCGCCATCGAGGCGCTTTCACCGGGCGTATTGATCAGGATCGCCGTGGTCGAACCGCCATACATGCCGCCATAATAGATTCCTGCGAACATGATCAGCGAGCCACCCGGATCGAGCTTGTAGGTGACCGGCAGCAGCAACGCGACAGTGAGCGCGGGACCGATACCCGGCAACACCCCGACCGCCGTCCCGAGGAACACGCCGATCAGCGCGAACACGAGGTTCATCGGCTGCAGGGCGACAACCATGCCGTGAGCCAGCGCGGCGAATATATCCATCCCAACGATCCTTGGCTAAGTATCCTAGAACAGGCGCTCGATCGGACCCGCGGGGAGGCTGAGTGTGAGGAGACGACTGAAGGCGATATAAATGATGACACCGATGACAAAGCCGATGGCCAGATCAACAAGGATGGCACGCCGGCCGAAGGCGGTGGCAGTCGCGGCAAACAGCACGGTCATCGCCGGAATGAAGCCACCACCCAGACCAATGATCGAAATCATCACCGCGAGACCCCCGAGCACGAGCCCGACGGGGCGGAAATCCATGTGCTCACGCTCGGGGAAGTCGCCGCGCAGCGCGTTGACCAGATTACCGATCGCCAGCACCCCAAGGCCGATGGCGATGGCGATGGGAATAGCTTGCGGTCCCATGCCGTAAGTGACGTTCGCCTGGATGCGCATCGCATCGAGGACGAGCACCATTGCGAGCAACGCCAATGCCGCGGCAATGGCAATACCTGCCCAATCCACCCCGCGCCGCGCGGGTCCGGTCTCCTGCGCGCCGCTGTCTGTCATTATGATTTCACAAGACCAATGGATTTCAGAACCTCGTTCACGCGCGCCGTCTCCTGCTTCAGGAAGTCAGCAAACGCATCGCCGGGGAGATAAGCATCCTCCCAGCCCTTTTGGGCCAGTGCTTCCTTCCACGCCGGAGACTTCACAAGACGGTCGATAGCATCCGCCAGAACCTTCTTCTGCTCGGGCGTGATGCCGGGCGCGGCGACAACGGAGCGCCAGTTGGTCAGCACCAGATCGACGCCCTGTTCCCTGAAGGTCGGAATGTCGATGCCGGGCAGCCGCTCAGCCGAGGTAATGCCGATGGCGCGCAGTTTGCCGGATTTGATCTGGCCTTCATACTCGCTATAGCCGGAGATGCCAGCCGTCACCTTGCCGCCAAGAATGGCGGCCAGCGATTCGCCGCCGCCGGAGAACGGCACGTAGTTGATCTTGGTCGCATCGGCGCCGACAGCGCGGGCAAACAGCGCCGCCATGATATGGTCGATGCCGCCGGCCGATCCGCCTGCGAACGTCGCCTTCGCAATGTTGGCCTTCAGCGCAGCCGCGAGATCCTTGGCATTCTTGATCGGCGAATTGGCCGGAACGACCATCACCTGATATTCCTCGGTGAGCCGTGCGATCGGCGTCACCTGATCCAGCGTCACCGGCGATTTGTTCATCGCCAGCGCGCCGACCATGACAAAGCCGTTTACCATCAACTGGCTGCCGTCGCCCTTCGCCGAGTTGACAAACTGGGCGATGCCAACCGAGCCCCCGGCGCCGCCGACATTGGTGACCTGCACGCTGCGGGCGATACCGGAGGCGACCAGCGCCTGCTGCATCGAACGCGCGGTCTGATCCCAGCCGCCGCCCGGATTGGCCGGGGCCATGATCTTCAGTTCAAGCGGCTGTTGCGCATGGGCCGGAACCGCAAAGATCCCCAGGCAGGCAGCCCCAGCCGCGCCAAGAAAACATCTACGGGTCAGGTTTCGACCAGACTTCATGGGTGTTCCTTCCTGTTGCGACCGCGTCGCTGGCGGCCGCACATCAATACGTTCCGATGTCGGTATCAGATCTTAGCCCATGGTCCCAACAAGACATTTCAGGAGAACCACGCCTCCAGTCTGGAATCATGCGCTCACGATATATTCCGCTATATCAGCCGGAAATTTTGCTGCTGTCCAGAAAAGGCTGCTCGCCGGCGCGACCGGGATGTTGGCAAATGCGTGTCATGGCGGCGCGTCGGCCGGGACAGGGATGGGCGCCGGGATTGCCGGGACGTTTCATTGATATTCTAAATACAGGACCCTTCATCTTGCACCCATTTTCGCGCTGCACGGATCGGCGAACCCGTCAGCGCCTGTTGCCGCCGAGAAGGGACATGCCGGGCTGACCATCTGGCCGCTTTAATGAAAATCTCGAGAGGCGGGAAGGATTCGGACCTGGCGAGGATGACGGGCCCTGGCTGAAGCCGAAGGAATTATTCGTCGCTCTTCTCCAGAAAATTTTTCCACTTGCAGGCAGGGATGCTGGGCATCGTTGGAGAGCCCGATCAGATCGGGGGTCCTGTCAAACAGGCGATCCGCTACCAGATGGACCACTCGATCCGGGCTACTCTGGATCACACCCTCGATCTCGATCAATCGCGCACCCATGACTTCCTTGCGGAACTTCTCCATGACCTTCGGCCAGACCACAATGTTGGCGATGCCAGTCTCATCCTCCAGCGTCATGAACACGACACCATTGGCGCTGCCCGGCCGCTGGCGCACCAGCACGACGCCCGCGCACCGCACCCGCCGTTTATCATTCTCATGAGTAATGGCCGCACAGGGAACACCTCCCTCCTCCGTGAACATCGCGCGCAGGAACTCCATCGGATGCCCTTTGAGCGACAACCGTGTCGTCTGATAATCGGCGACCACTTCTTCCGGCAGCGGCATCTGCGGCAACGGCGTGCTTCCTTCATCGGGCTGTTCGCGGGCAGCCGCCGATTGAAACAGCGGCAGCGGTACATCATCCGGCAGACGCCGAACGGCCCACAGCGCACTGCGACGGTCGAGCTTCAGCGAGCGAAAGGCATCGGCATCGGCTAAGAGGATCAGGGCGCGCTTCGGCAATTTCGTTTCCCGCGCGAAATCCTCCAGCGAGGTAAACGGCTTTTTTGTTCGAGCGCCAACGATCGCCTCGCCCCAATCCTCCAGTTTTTCCTTCCCTTGTATCCGACGCCACTTCGCCTCATCCGGATCAGCATGTTTGAACCCGTCGATCTGCCGGAAACCGAGGCGCAGGGCGTGATATTTGCCGTTTTGCTCCTCTAGAATGTTTTGTGAAAAACTGTGAGAAACATCGATCTCGCGCACGGCGACGCCATTCCGACGCGCATCGCCGGCGATCTGTGCCGGCGCGTAGAATCCCATCGGCTGCGAGTTCAACAACCCGCAGGCAAATGCATCGGGATGAAAACACTTCAGCCACGCCGACACATAGACAAGCTGAGCGAAAGCCGCCGCATGGCTTTCGGGAAAGCCGTAACTGCCGAAACCCTTGATCTGGTCGAAGCAGCTTTGCGCGAAATCCCGATCGTAGCCACGCTCGACCATGCGATTCACCATGCGCGTCTCGAATTTCGGCATCGTTCCAACATTGCGAAACGTCGCCATCGCACGGCGCAATCCGTTCGCTTCCGCGGAAGTGAATTCCGACGCCGCCATGGCGATGCGCATGGCCTGCTCCTGGAACAGCGGCACGCCGAGCGTTTTGCGCAGGATGGACCTCAGTTCGTCCGGATTCCCTCCCTTGGGATAGGGATACTCGATCTCCTCTGGCTTCATGGCTCGCCGCTTGAGATAGGGATGAACCATGTTTCCCTGGATCGGCCCTGGCCGCACGATCGCAACCTCGATGACGAGGTCATAGAAGGTTCGCGGCTTCAGCCGCGGCAGCATGTTCATCTGCGCGCGACTCTCGACCTGAAACACGCCGATCGACTCGCCCTTGCAGAGCATGTCATAAACTTCCGGCATTTCGCGCGGCAGCGTAGCCAGGTCATAACGCTCGCCCTTATGGTCCGCGATCAGATCGAAACATTTGCGGATGCAGGTCAGCATCCCGAGCGCCAGCACGTCGACCTTCATCATCTTCAGGACGTCGATATCGTCCTTGTCCCATTCGATGAAAGTGCGATCCTCCATCGCCGCATTGCCGATCGGCACGTAGGTATCGAGCTGGTCCTGTGTCAGCACGAAGCCGCCGACATGCTGCGACAGATGGCGCGGGAATTCGATCAGTTCGGTGGCAAGCGCAACCGCGCGCACGATCATCGGGTTTCGAGGATCAAATCCGGCCTGCCTCACCTGCATTTCGCTGAGACCCTTGCCCCAGCTTCCCCACACCGTATCGGCCAAGGCGGCGGTGACATCCTCTGTCAGCCCAAGCGCCTTGCCGACATCGCGAATGGCGCTGCGCGGGCGATAATGAATAACGGCCGCAACGATCGCCGCGCGATGGCGGCCATAACGCCGGAAGACATATTGCATCACCTCCTCACGGCGCGAATGCTCGAAATCAACGTCGATGTCGGGCGGCTCAAGCCGTTCCTCGGAAATGAACCGCTCGAACAGCACATCGGTTTCGGCTGGATTGACCGAGGTAATGCCAAGCATGAAGCAGACAGCCGAATTCGCTGCAGATCCTCTGCCCTGGCACAGGATGTTCAGCGAGCGGGCATGGCACACGACATCATGCACCGTGAGAAAATAATGCGCGTAACCAAGCTTGTCGATCAGGTGCAATTCCTTCTCGATCGTGCCGCGCAGTTTTGCGTCGATGCCCTTCGGAAAATAGCGCTCGATTCCGGCCTCGGTCAGATCGCGCAGATGTTCCTGCGCTGTCTTGCCCGTCGGCACAGGTTCATCGGGATATTGGTACTTCAGCTGATCGAGGGAGAAAGCGACGCGATCCGCAAAGCGGACCGTTTCCGCGAGCGCATCCGGAAAATCCTGGTAAAGGCGAACCATCTCCTGGTGCGGCCGCAGATGCCGCTCGGCATGTGCCTCAAGCTTCCTGCCCATTTCGTGGATAGTGACCCTCTCGCGGATGCAGCTCAGCACGTCCTGCAATGCGCGGCGGCGATGACAATGATACAGTACGTCGTTTGTCGCGATCAGCGGCACACGGACTGTGGCCGCGAGATTTTCGAGACGCCGCATCCGGCGCTCGTCATCACCGCGAAAGAACATCGTCGCGGCCAGCCATACACCTTCCACCGGCAGCTTCTTCAGCGTTTCGAGCGTTCGCAGGATCTTGCCGCTGTCGGGTCTGTACGACGGGAGCAGCACAAGCAACTGGCCTTCACTGAATTCAGCAAGATCATCGAACCCCAGATGACATTCGCCTTTTTCCCCGCGCAGCTTACCCCTGCTCAACAACTGACACAGGCGGCCATAGGCTGCGCGATCGCGCGGATAGGCCAGGATGTCGGGCGTGCCATCCTCGAACACCAGCCGCGTGCCAACCAGCAATTTTGGATTGTAGCGAACCTTGCGGTTCTTGTTGCCCAGCTCGCCATAGGCGCGCACCACGCCCGCCAGCGTGTTCCTGTCGGCGATTCCGATGGCGTACAGGCCATAGCGGCTGGCCTTGCTCACATATTCCTGCGGATGCGATGCCCCGCGCAGAAACGAAAAATTCGTGGTAACGCCGATCTCTGCGTAGATCATGCGAATACGCCCTGCAGGAACCAGCAAAACTCCAGCACTTCTCTGCGCTGAATGCCTTCGCGATAAAGCCAGAACCGGCAGCCGCCACTGTCCTCAACACGGAAGTAATCGCGCGTTCTGGCTTCCCTGTGCTCAATCGGATTTATTCCGGCAGCCTGGTTCCACCACTCCGGCGCAACGCGCTCCGGCCCCTCCACGCGAACGATCCGGTGCTGCGCCCGCCGCCATCTGAAATGAGCCGGCGGACCATGCGGAAAATCGGCGATCACATCGATCGGCTCCGGCCTCTCGAATATCCGCAAGGGGCGCAGCGGCGGCTCGCCCTCACAGCGCTGAGGCCATTGCGCGGACAAAGCCTTCGACAAATGGATCTGCGCCGGCATGGCCAGTGCGGCGCGCTCGGGAATATGCGTATCCTGAGGCAAATAGATCATGATCCGCTGTCCGCCGAGACGAGCCGCAAGACGATCGATCAAGACCGCCACCTCGTCATTGTCCTGCGTGTGCGCATCAAGATCGCGCTGCTCTTGCACCACGGCATCGACGCGGCTTGCAGACAGTCGAATGAGATCGAATCCGAAACCCGGATCCAGCGGATCGGCCAGCACGTCAAACCGTTCCCGGAACAGGCGATCGATCAGACCCGCACGCGTGACCGGCTGTCCCGCATCGACGGAGATGGTGCGCACCACACCATCGGCTCGAAAGAAGCTGGCCTCCAGTCGCCGGGCACCCTTGCCTTGCCGCTCCATCGCAACCACGAGTTTTTGCGCCAGGCCCGACACAGTCGCCGCAATCGTGTCCCCGGTCGCAACCGGTTCCGGAAAATGCCTCTCCACCATGAAATCGGGCGGCGGCCGGCGCGGGCTGATCGGCGCATCGCATTGCCCAAGCACTTCTCGCAACAGATCCGTGAATGCCTTGCCGAACCGCGCCGCAATCTCACGTGGCTCACGGGAGGCGACATCACCAATGGTCTTGAGGCCGACGCGACGCAATCCACGGGTGATGGCATCCTCCGCACCGAGCGCGAACACCGGCAAGTGCGCAACAGCCGCAGCCTCCCGCCCTTCCGGCACGATCCGGTCCCGCACCGCCCGCGTCAGAGCACGCGCGCAGGCCGGCGTTCCGGCAATCGCCGCGTTGACGGTGAACCCCTGCCGCGCCAGTGAATCGCATACCAGCACCAGCATTTTCTCTTCGCCGCCGAACAGATGCGCGCAACCGCTGACGTCGAGAAACAGTCCGCACGGCGGATCAAGCGCCACCAGCGGCGTGAAGCGGCCGCACCAGTCCGCGACATGATCGAGAGCCTGCGCGTCCGCTGCCGCATCAGCATCGAACACCTCGGCGTCGGGGCAGATGGCCCGTGCATTGGCGACCGGCATTCCGATTTCGAGCCCGATGGCCGCTGCCGCATCGTTCATGTTGGAGATCTGCAACGTGTTATGCCGCCTGTCCGCAACAATCCAAGGCTTGCTGAAAGAAGGCTTGCTGAAAGAAGGCTTGCGAAAGAAATCTTCATCCCGACCGGCGCAAGTGCGCAATCGGGCTTCCTGCACGAGCCGGCGCTGGATGCGATCGGTCGGCAGGCGCGGCAGCCAAAGGCTGAGAATGCGCCGCCGGTTCACGGAAGATACGCTCGTCACAATCCCACTCCATGATCCATCGTCCGGTCTGCCCATGACGATTGCGAACAAGTTCTGCATCGAGCGTCGGCTTGCCCCAGGCGCGCCATGCCGGGCCAGGAAGCGAGCACGCTGACCGCACCACCCAGCGTGTTTCCGCGGTGCTGATAGCGGGCCGGCCCGAGGTGCAGAGCATCACGCAGGACACGCCGGACGATCGCGCCGCCAGTGTCAATCGGCGACTGGCGGTGAGATCGAATGCCTTCGTCTCACCCCACACTTCGCAAACCACCGCGCCCAGCGCATCGCAGGCCAGCGCATCGGCAGTGACCTTCAGTGCTGTTTCCACATGGGACACTCGCACCAGCACCAGGCGGCACGGATCGAGACCGAGTTCGGCAAACCCGTTCATCGACAAGGCACCGGTTTCAGCTTCCGCGAAATCCTGCTGCACCCAAAACATCGGCCGATGGTTCGCCAGACGCTGACCCAGGCCGACAGCAAAACCAGTCGCAGAGGCTGATTGCCGGGTCTCGATCGCAAACACCTCATGCAGGGCGCCGCGCAGCAAGCCGCCCTGCAGCGTCATATCCACACCGGCATGGCCAAGCGCCACGCGCTCCACCTGCTGCGGCATGGTCTGTGCCTCAAGATGGCGGATCGCGTCCCGCAAGGACGCAACGATACTCATACGCGCGCCGGTCATGCGCCGTTCCTGGAAATCCGGGGCAACTCGTCGCTCTCTCCAACGGCGGGCTGTCCATCATGTTCATGTTATGTTCTAATATAATCCTGCCCGACCCCAGCGAGTCAACCGGAGTCTTTGAGGCTGATTTTCACTAACAGAACCAATGAGATTCAGGCTTTGGCGAGAAAACCTGCCGCTCTCGCCTCCTTGGGCTTCAGAAAGCTTGAGGGGGAGCCTCTACGTGAGAGCGCGCGTGTCTCCACCTCCAGCCAGGCTCTTTCGCAAAAGAGAGCTTTGCGAATTTGCGCGAGGAAGCCGCCCATTGCCGAGCCGCGACCTTTACAAGATGCGATGTGATCTAGGTGCTGACCAAAGCCATCATTGCACTGCAATCCCTGTTCGTAGACGTACCACCGCCAATGTCCGCCCAATCCTCCGCCGGTGGCGGGTCGTGCGCGGTGCAGGACCACCGTGCATTGATCAGCGCACCAGTGAAACGCAATAAGCCACAGCCTATCAAAAGGCGGGCCGCCGCGATGAAACGAGGGCGACGGTGCACGCGAGACTGAAGTCACGGCCTCGCCCGATCCACTCAATATCGCGCCACTGGCAAAGAACGGCACCCCTGCCTTCCCCATGGCCGATGCTGGGTTGCCCGAGCGCCAAATCCAATTCCATCCGTAAACATGCGTCAGCTGCGATCGCCGCTGAATTTCGCAATGATAGTCGCCACGCGTTGTTTCACTGCAGAAGGCCAGTCTGGCTCGCTGAAGCAGTCACCGCCTCGCCCATTGCGCATTGCCGCCAATCCGATCCCTTGCAATCGGCAGGCCAGCCGCCACCGAGCGCCATAAACAATGCTGCCGTATCGGAGAGCCGGTCGGCTTCAGCCTGCACACGGGTCACAGCCGCCACGAGATAGGTTTGCTGGGCGTTAAGCACAGCGAGCTGGTTCACCTGACCTGCATTCAACTGCGTCTCAACGATGTCGAGACTGGCTTTGGCGGTCCGTTCGGCAAGAACGGCGGCTCTAACAGCCTTCGCATCAACCTGTAACGATCGCAGCGCATCGCCCACGTTCTGGAATGCGGTAATGACGGCGGCTCGATACTGGGCTTCGGCCTCCTTCAGCCCGGCTTCGGCGGCCTTCTGCCTGTGATAAAGGGTAAAGCCATCGAAGATTGGCTGGGCGACGCTTGCGGCAAGCGTGTAGTAGCCTGTGCCGGGCGTAAAACTCTGCGCCAGATTATAGGCGCTCGAGCCGCCATTTGCCGACAGTGTGACATTCGGCAACCGCGCCGCGATCGCCACGCCGACCTGCGCACTGGCGGCATGCATGGCGGCCTCCGCGGCGCGTATGTCGGGGCGTTGCGCCACAAGCTTACCCGGAAGGATGACCGGCAGGTTTGCCGGAAGCTTCAAATGGGCAAGATCGAATTTCTGAGAGATTTCATCCGCCGCATAACGGCCGGCAAGGGCCGTCAAAAGATTACGTTGCTGGGCAAGCTGTTTTTCGAGCGGCGGAAGCAGTTGCTCCGCCTGGGCAAGGGCGGCCTCTTGAGCCAGAACGTCAGCCTCCGCTGCCTGCCCGAAGTTAAATTGTCGCTTGAGGATGTCGAGGAGATTGCGTTCGATCTTGATGATGCGCTGTGTCGCCGCAATCTGACCACGCAGAGAGGCTTCCTGAATGGCGGCGGTGACCACATTGCTTGTCAGTGCCAGATATGCCGCCTCGAGCTGGAATTGTTGTTGCTCGGTGACGGCATCGAGATTTTCGACCGCCCGGAAATTCGCGCCCCAGATGTCAGGCGTGAAGCCCACCGCCAACTGATTTGTGATCAGCGAATATTTCGTCTGTGGCAACGACAATGGCTCGCCGGGCGGAACATTGCCGGCATTGGACAACAACTGGCGTGATGCCGTGGAATCACCGGAGAGCTGCGGGAAATACAATCCGCGCTGGGCCATCGCATTATGCTGAGCAATCCTGATCGCGGCTTCAGCCGCCTGCAACGTAGGATTGCTCTCGACCGATTGCCTGATCAGATCATTTAGAAGTGGAGACCGGAAGGCAGCCCACCATCGCGCCGGAATGTCCTCGCCACGAACAAAATGTTGGCGAGGAACGCGAGGTGTGGGAGCGCCGGGATCTGGCGACGACAACTTGCCGGGAAGGAAGCCTTCGACCTCAGGCGCTGCTGGCGCGGTAAAATTCGGTCCGACGGCGCAACCCGAAGCCGATATGGTCAACAGGCCCGCGATGAGGGCTCGGGCCAGTGAGAGCCTGGCATGTGGCGGCCCCCAGTGGGGCATGTGAATTTTCTTCAGCGGGATGGAATTCATGATTTTCCCGCGGCCTGCTCGAGCAGGCTATCGTCTTCTGTTTCGCCGGGATTCAACCGTTCCTTGCTCAAAAATATCTTTCTGAGCGCCGGGGCGACGACAAGCAGAAGGATCGGCCCGAGAAACATGCCGCCGACGACAACAGTCGCCAATGGGCGCTGCACCTGACTTCCGATGCCGTGGGAAATCGCCGCCGGAAACAGCCCAACGCCAGCGGACAGCGCCGTCATCAGCATTGGACGCATGCGCTGCTCTGCGCCTTGATATACCGCATCCGCGATGCTCATCCCTGCAGCGCGAAGCTCGCGATAATAGGTGATGTTCAGGATGCCATCCATCACAGCGACACCGAACAGCGAGATAAACCCGATTGCTGCGGATATGCTGAAATCGAGACCGGCGAGATAGAGCGCAATGAGCCCTCCTCCAATCGCGAACGGAATTCCGGTCAGGGCGAGGAGGCTGTCGCGAAGAGAATTGAACAGGCCGTACAGCAACACGAAGATCAGCAGCAGGGTGATGGGGACCACAACCAAAAGACGCTCTTTCGCCTTCTGTAGGCTGTCGAATTCTCCGGCCCAAATGATCCGATACCCGTTAGGCAGCTTGATCGTTTTCGCAATCCTGGCTTGCGCCTCGGTAACGGTACTGCCGAGATCACGCCCGCGAACACTGAACTTGACCGGAACGTAACGCTGGCTCCGCTCGCGATAGATGAACGATGCTCCGGTATCCAGGCTGATATCCGCAAGCTCGCTCAGCGGAACATAGGCATTGGTGCCGGAGGGAGTTTGATAGGCCACCTGCACTGTGCGCACCGCCTCCACACTATTCCGGAATTTGGGATCAAGCCGCACTGCAAGGCTGAACTGCCGATCTCCCTCCAGAACTGTCGTTGCCGTGGTGCCGCCGAGGGCGGCCTGCACCACCGTATTGATGTCGCCGGTATTGAGCCCGTAGCGTGCGGCCTTCTCGCGATCGATCTTGATGTTGAGATTCGGCTGACCAAGCGTTCGGAAAATGCCGAGATCCGTTACACCCTTCACCTTGGCCATCTCGGCCATGATCTGCGTCGCGAGCGATTCGAGTACCTGAAGATTGGGCCCCACTACCTTGACAGAGTTGGCGCCTTTGACACCCGAAAGAGCCTCCTCGACATTGTCCTGGATATACTGGGAGAAATTGAATCCAATTCCCGGCAGTTCTTCGCTGAATTCCTTCTGGAGTTGTTCGGTCAGTTTTTCCTTGGTCAGACCGGACGGCCATTTGTCAAACGGCTTCAGCGGCGCGAACAATTCAACATTCGAGAACGGCGACGCATCGCTTCCGTTATCGGGGCGGCCATGCTGCGACACCACCGTGATGACTTCCGGATGCTTCAGCAGGATCCTGCGCATCTTCGCTGTTGCATGGGTTCCAGCCTCAAGCGAGATGGTTGACGGCATTGATGCCCGGATCCAGAAATTGCCCTCCTCCAGTGCGGGCAGGAATTCACTGCCGAGGCGGGACGCGGCGAGAGCGCTCAACGCAAGGAACGCGCATCCGACAAGGGTCGCAATTTTCACACGCGAGAGCGCCCAGTGCAGCACCGGCGAGTAGGTTGCGCGCAAGGCGCGCACGATGACCGTTTCAGTTTCATGGATGTGTTTCGGCAGCAACAGAGCGGCAAGCACCGGAGTGACGGTGAAGGTCGCGATCAGCGCACCGGCGAGCGCATAACCGTAAGTGCGTGCCATCGGTCCGAATATCTGGCCCTCGACACCCTGCATCGTGAACAAGGGGACAAACGCAACTACCGTAATTGCGGCGGTGAAGAACACCGCCTTGTTCACCTGCAATGCGCTGACGAAGATCAGCCGCAGCCGCTGGGTCCAGTGCGAACTTTCGGCATCATGACGCGAACCCGAAGTCGGATCCGGGCCCCAATATCCCTCCGACAATCGGCTCAGAAGGGACCGTCGCTGCTCGGGCGTCGATTGGCAGTTGCGGAAGATGTTTTCCATCATGATCACGGCAGAATCGACGATGATGCCGAAATCAACCGCACCCAACGAAAGAAGGTTGGCGTCTTCTCCACGAAGAACGAGAATAATGATGGCGAAGAACAGCGCGAACGGAATGTTGGCACCCACGATAAGAGCACTTCGCAAATCTCCCAGGAATATCCACTGGATCAGGAAAACAAGCAGGCACCCAACGATGAGATTGTGCAGAACAGTATGGGTCGTGACGTTCACGAGCGAACTGCGATCGTAGTACGGAACGATCTTGACCCCAGGAGGCAAGCTCCCGTCCGTATTCATTTTTGCCACCTCGGCTTCAACGCGCGGAATGATGTCGTTGGTGTGCTGTGTCCGCCCCATCACCACGATTGCCGTCGCCACATCATCCTGGGCATCGCGCCCGGCGATCCCCAGCCTTGGAACGTATCCGACCGTCACCTTGGCGACATTCTTTACCTGGATTGGAAGGCCGCCAGACTGGGTAAGGACCACGTTCTCGATGTCGGAGACTTTGTACCCCTTGGTCACGTCCTCATCGCCGCCGCTGTCGATCAATCCGATGCCACGAATGTTCACCGATTGTTGGCCGATCGCGATTTCACGGCCACCGACATTGATGTTGGCGCTGGCGAGCGCATTGATAAGTTGTGGGACCGTAATGTTGTAGGCCTCAAGCTTCTGGGTATCAGCCTCGACATTGAATTGCTTGGTGGTGCCGCCCCAGCTATTGATCTGCACAACGCCCGGAATCGTCAGCAGGCGGCGCTCCACCACATAATCCTGCAACGTGCGGAGATTGGTGAGGCCGAAGTGAGGAGGACCAACGAGCTGGTAGCGAAAGATTTCACCGACCAGGCTCGACTGCTGGATGGTCGGCACCAGATTGTTCGGCAAGCTGACGTTCTGCTGGAGGCTGATGGCCGCCTGGGTCAGCGCGAAATAGAAGTCCGTTCCGTATTTGAACGTGACGCGGACGAAGGACAAGCCGTAGAACGACGTAGAACGGATGTTGACGACGCCAGGCGTCGGATACAGCCCGACCTCCATCGGGATGGTATAATATTTTTCCATCTCTTCGGCCGAAAGACCTGGCGCCTGTGCGGTGATCTCAAGAATAACCGGGGCGGGATTCGGATAGGCTTCGACATTCAGGCGAGCAAAGGCGATCAGCCCCGCGGCGCAGAACATCACGAGGCCCAGAACGATAATCGCGCTTCGGGTCAGGCCGAACTCAAGTACAGACTTAATCAAGGAATCCCCCCAACCACCTGTCAGAGAATGGCGTTGCGGGGACTAGCCATTGGCTCCAAGCAAAAGTTTGTTGCTAAGAAAAACCGCGCCCTCGGTCACCACCAATTCACCTTGTGTCAGCCCTTCAAGGATCTGGCTTTGCCCGCTTTGCTGCTGCAAGCCGACCTTGACGATCCGCTTCGAGAAATGCCGACGGTCCGAGGTGACCCATACCGTCATGGTCCCATCGCCTTCCCGCACCACCGCATCGGCCGGCACGGCCACCGAGCGAACCGGATCGCCTGTCTGGATCACGAAGCTTGCAAACATCCCGGGTCTCAGCAGATGCTCTGGGTCAGCGATTTCGGAACGCACGAGCTGGCGATGCGTGGTTGGGTCGATCATCGAGCCGACAACGGTCACATGCCCTTTGAATACAGCATCCGGATAAGCTGGTACCCGCACCTCCACCTCTTGGCCGACCTTATAGGCGGGTGCATCGGTCTCGATGACATTCGCGACCATCCACATGGTGGAGATGTCCGCGACCGAGAACGGCGCCGGCGCGTTGCCAGGCTGGGTCAGAAGGCCGGGCGCGGCATTACGGGTGATGATCCGGCCGGTGATCGGGCTCGAGACCAGCAATGTAGAATCCACATGCCGGCTCTCGAGAATCTGCTCGATCTCGGCATCGGTTTTTCCGAAAATACGCACGGCATTCTTGGCCGCCCTGAAGTTCGCTTCGGCCGTCTGCCTGTCCGATGTGGCTTGGTCAATATCTTTCTGGGCACTGCCTCCCGCTTTCAGGAGCTGCGTGGCGCGCGACAGCGTGCGGGTCTGAAGTTCAAGAACTCCGGCGCTTGCCAGAAGTGAAGACTCGGCTTCCAGAAGATCCGGGCTGTCGATCGTGAAAAGGAGGTCGCCCTGCTTAACATCGTCGCCGGTGTTATAGAACGCCCTGATGATCTTTCCCTGATACTGGGAAAACACCTGGATCAGCATGTTCTGATTGAAGTCGATGGTTCCGACCGCCGTCCGGCGTACCGCAAATTCCTGAACGGGAGCCGGAGCAATCGTCAGCGTCGACGCCTGCTTTTCGGTGAGATCGACAGATGATCTGACATCAGCATTGCCGGACGCTGGCCGATCTTCAGACGCCTGAGGATCGGTCGCGGCTCGAGCGTCTGTCGAAGCCACCAGATATTTCCCGCCCAACAGCGCGGTTGCGCCCAGCGCTGCAATCACGGCAAGAACGTGCCATGGTCGAAGTTTTTCGAAAAGGTGGCCGAAAGATCGCACGTCGCGATTCCAGTACTGTGACGAAAACTAATGGTCGGGCGGAACGCGTCCGCCGCTACACGACGGAAGCATCGCGAGCTGATCTAGACCACCAGGCTTACGTCAACCTTACATGGAGTGCTTCTTCGCACCGTTGTGACATCGCAACATGCCGAAGGCAAAGACGATATGATCGCACACTCTACAGATCGAGGTCTTTCGGCTGCCATTTATAGTTGGAAAGGTCCGCGGCGATGGCCCTGATGAACGCTTCGGATTCCGGAGACGACCCCAACATCAACAGTTCGTTCGGCTCGCCAGCAACAACGACAATCTCCCGCTCGATCGACGCAAGCGGCAGTTTAGCCCTCATTGCATTGATGACCTTTTGGGCATGCCATCGCCCCTGAACCACATAGCCCGGCACCGTCACAACGATGATTTCATCGTTTGCAGGTCTCGGCACCAAAGCAGCAAATGCCCGCTTCGCCATTATTATCTGCCTGTCAATTTACGGCGTCGGCCAGCATTCGCTTCCCGCACGCAGGAGCTTCCGGTCAATCCGTCCTTGCCTAGGCTCAGGACTCATTGATCAGAGCCAGAAGATGACGGTTGCTGCGATGCAGATAGCTGACATGAAGGTATGGGCGCATCGGTCGTAGCGGGTGTGGATGCGCCGCCAGTCCTTGAGCCTGCCGA
>Ga0209916_1001079_pt1 | contig 28409 bp, 23 predicted proteins | sample ThiBio_1000_plan_FD_183956 | JGI IMG/M metagenome (GOLD analysis project Ga0209916, IMG submission 183956) | Wastewater bioreactor microbial communities from Cape Town, South Africa - Thiocy_solids_2 (SPAdes) | ecosystem: Engineered > Bioreactor > Thiocyanate-remediating > Anaerobic-Aerobic ... | reverse complement strand
CAGCCGCCCGCCGCACCTCGGCGATCCAGCGCACCTGATCGTCCACCGCAATCATCTCGCGCGAGCGCGGGTCGCTGTCCTCCAGGTTACAGCCGACCACCCCAGCGGCGGCGAGGCGCTCCACGAGTTCGCCGACGGGCAGCCCGTAGCCATGTTCGACGTCCGCCGTGACGAGGACCCTAGGATTCACACGCTTCGCAGCCGCAACTATGCCAGCGATGGCCTCAAACATCATGCCGCTCGGCGTGCCCTCGCCATCTGAGTAACCGAGCGCGCGCGAAATGGCGCCGCTTGACGTGGCAATGGCGCCGAACCCGGCCTCGACCAGCGTTGTTGCGCTCGCTGCGTCCCAAGCGTTCGGTAGCACCAGAGCAGCCTCAGCGTGATGCAACGCCCTGAAGCGCTCCGCGGCCTCAGCCAGGAAGCCGCTCACCTGTTCTTCGGCTCGTAACTACCGACCTCCGACCTGAAGCCGATCGAGAGACGGTTCCACGAGTTAATGGCGGTTATCGCCAACGTGAGGTCCACTAGCTCCTTCTCACTGAACTGCTCGCGGGCGCGGCCATAAAGGTCATCCGACACGTCGTTCTGCGAGATCAAAGTGAGCGCCTCCGTCCACTCGAGCGCAGCCCGTTCACGCTCAGTGTAAAAAGGCGCTTCCCGCCACGCCGAGAGTACGTATAACCGCTGCTCTGTCTCGCCGCCTGCGCGGGCATCCTTCGTATGCATGTCCAGGCAGTACCCGCAGCCGTTGAGTTGCGACGCGCGCGTCTTGACGAGTTCGAGAAGTGAGTGCTCTAGACCACTGTGCCTCACGTAAGTTTCAAGCTTCCCTAGAGCGGCGACACCCTCCTGCGCGACCTGGCCGTACGCGATCCTCGTATGCATGATGATCCCTTCGCGGCGCCAGGGTTCCTGGCGCGCCTGCAGAACATGATAGTTGCGCAACCGTCCATAGGCAGCCATCAATGGCCGGCCACGGACACCGACCGCGGAGGCAACTGCAAGACGTTGCGCACTAATCAAGCCCACAGGCGCTCGGTTCGGTGGCGTGGAGATTTGCTCCTGGCGAACGCCGGGCCGACACCACGAAGGTCGACCCTCAGGCCTTCTGCCCTCCCCCGACACCTATACCCCAACAGGCCGGAGACTGACTGCCAGGGGCCTCACAGGTTGATCGCGTTGGGTGACTAGCGCGAACCTCGCCCTATCGGACCGTATGGCGCAACAGACCGCGACTCGTGCCCGGTTGAAGCAAGACCCGTGCCGTATACGCCGAACCACCGACGCTTCAAGCGCTCGAACGTGACAATCTCGTCACGCTGCGCGTTATATACCGGAGTCCTTGAGGGCACGCTGTGGATCGTATGGAGAGGGGAGAAGCGTGGAGACCTTGGCGCCGTACGCCAACAGCGAGGAGGGCCTGGAGCAACTGCCGGTGGCTACCTGGGCCGTCGACACCCACCTGCGGCTAACCGCCTGGGACGCTGGTGGCCTGCTACCCCTCCGGGTATCTCGCGGCATCCGGCACGGGCAGCGACTCGAAGACGTGATCCGCAAGATACGCGTTGATCCCTCGCTTGTGGCAGCCCACTCACGCGCGCTCGAGGGCGCGGTGACAAGCTTGCGTCTGACTGCCTCTGGCCGCGAGTTCACGATCCGACTCTCCTCGCTACGCGCCGAGGACGGGACGATCCTCGGCGTCACCGGCTTAGCCGCAGAGGTGGCAAAGCGCGCGCGTGAGGTTGAGCGCCTTGCGCGCGAAGCGGCGTTTGGAAACGCCCTCTCCGGTTTCCTCGGACACGTGGTACGCCGCAAGCTGGAAGGCAACTCTTACGAGCAGGTACTGCTAGCGGGCCTGAAGATGACGCCAAGCGCTCAGGCCGCTACCTTCTGGCTGCGTACGCAAGACGGTCGTTACCGCGTAGCGGCCGCACTCGGCCACGGCCGCGCAGCGCTACAGAACATGACGCTCACCGCCGCCGATCTCGAGAGAATTAACGACCCCCACGACACCAGTCTTCTCCACGTAGGTTTCCAGGCCAGCATCAGCGTCTCAGTCACCATAGAGGGCGAGGCGAGCGGCTACCTCTGCCTATCCAGCCTCCAACCAGGCGCCACCTTCGACCAGCGCTCCCGCAAATACCTACGGCTCTTCGCCGACGAACTCACCACCCTCTTCCAGCACGTCGACCTGCAGCGTACTCTGCGAGAGAAGCGCGCGAAACTCGAACGTCTCGGCAGCGAATACCGCGCACTCGCCGAGTTCAGTGCTGGCATCGAAACCATCAATGACACCGGTGAGCTGATCGCCTTCGGGATGGAACGTCTCCTGCGCGCCTTCCGGTTCGACACGGCCATGTTTACCGAGGTGCGCGGGGACGCCCTCCACTTCACCCACCTTCGAGGCCACACCACCGATGTCATCACGCATACTCTCAAGGCGCCACAGCCTCTGGGCGCCGGTATCAACGGGCGGGTCGCGGTATCAGGCGAACCCCTCTACATCGACGACTACCTCAGTTGGCCAGAAGGCTATCGACCGTACTTAGTGACAGGCGTTCACTCCATGCTCGCCCTACCAGTACGCATCAGCGGTCAGGTCCGGCACACCCTCGCATTCGCGACGGTCGGCCGTCGCGCTGCGCTCGACGAGAACGCCGTACGTATCGCCGGCACCTTCGTCAAGCGCCTTGAGAACGCCTTCGAACGCGTACAGCATCTGGACGAGATAAAGGCGACGCGCGAAGCCACCTTTCGCTCTCTCGGTGTCGCCCTCGAATACCGCGACCTGGAAACACGCGGGCACACTGACCGCGTAGTCGCCCTCGCCGAACGGTTCGCCACCACCATAGGCCTCGACCTCGGTCAACGCCGCGCCCTCGTATGGGGCGCCTACCTACATGACCTCGGCAAGATTGCCGTGCCGGACGCAATCCTCCTCAAACCAGCGCGCCTCACGGAGGCCGAGTTCGACATCATCCGCAAACACACCCTCGTCGGCGAGGAGATGCTCCGAGGCATCCCCTTCTTACCCGACGACACCCGTGCGGTCGTCCGCCATCACCACGAACGCTGGGACGGCCGTGGCTACCCCGACCAACTAGCCGGCGAAGCCATCCCTCTCCTAGCCAGGATGTTCGCTATCATTGATGTTTACGACGCCCTCACCAGCGACCGACCCTACAAGCAAGCCTGGAGCCACGAAGACGCCATCGCGGAGATTGAAAGGCAGGCCGGAGCGCAATTCGACCCCGTCCTCGCCAGCCACTTTCTTAGTGAAATCGCAGTATAGGCCTCTCCCCAGGGTGCGCACCTCTGTAACCCTAAGGCACTAGCATTGGGCGGTGTTTTCCGCTCGATCTTGGCCTACTAGCGCACACTTCCGCTTGCCGGTGGAAGGGCCCGCACTCGACAAGCAGGACCGCAGCAGGGCGCCCAAGGCCACTGCGTGCGGCAGTCTCACACGTTCAGACCTCGGTACGAAGCGGGACGAGCGCGCGTCGAGATCCAGGCGATCCAGGAACTCGTTCACGAGCGGGAGCGGCCCTAATCGCTCGGTCGTGAGGCGGGGCCAGCGAGCGCGGGTTCGGGCGCTAGTCTTCCGCCTGCCGACCAAAGCAGTCCTCCCCTGCTCACCCTTCGCGCCGGATTCAGATGGGACGCTGGCTTGTTTACACGGTTGTGTTTTTAGCGTTTTTCCGCTAAGTTGTGGTTATCAGGAGGCGGCTCTAATGCCCCAACCAGCCACGAATCAGAGCACCTTCACGGCAGAGCCGCGCCCGGAAGACCGCGACGCCTTCGAGGAACTCGCGAGCGCCTTCAAGACGCGCAAGCGTAGGCGGTCGCGCGACGGCGGCGATTGCCGCCCCGTCTTCGTGATAGGTGGCCGAGAAGTGCCTGTACCCGACACCGCCACTGAGCTGCTCGAGAACGTCTGGACGATGCTCGCCGCCGGCGAGGAAGTCACTATCACTGCCGCCAAGAACGAGATCCGCACCGGCGAAGCCGCAAAGCTCCTCAACATCTCACGCCAGTACCTCGTGCGGCTGTGCGAGGAAGGCAAGCTTCCCTACCGCATTGATGGTGACGGCAAGCACCGCCGCCTGGCCCGGCAAGACGTCCTCGCCTACCGCCGCCAGCGCGACGAGGCGCGCCGCGCCAGCTTCCGCAAGTACGTGGCCGAAGTCGCCGCCAGCGGTGAGTACGACATCCCCGTCACCTGGGAGCCACAGGGGTAAACTCTGCGCTCTTCCGCACGCCTCATCGCCTCTCTAGATTTCAACATCCTCTACCCGCCCGTGCTACGCGACACGCTGGTGAGCATGGCTTATACATGGGCCTTCGGTCCCAGGCATTGCCAGGCGGAGATGGTTCGCCTCTGTCGGGTCTCGGGCGCGCTCGGCAACCTCACCCGGTCTTTGTTTCGCTTGCTCCGTTGGGCGCCTCCCGGCGTCTCGCTCATGCCTGGGAATGCACAGGTCGCGCATGATGGCGCAGAACCTCGATGCTGATCCAACAATGCTCCCGCCCCGAAAGCTGTCGAAGCGGGAGAGTTGTTGCTTATGTTGAGGCGACTGCGCGCTGGGACTTAGCCTTTGGTCCTCACGTAACGCGCCTACGCATCACGAGCCGGGCCGCGTATCTCTCAGCGCTGGTCACAAGACGAACTGCCGTCTGTAAGGTTAAGGAGGATCCCTCCGTTCGCAGCGGCCAAGGCAACGAGGTCGTCATACGGTGCGCTGGAGGTAGTGCCGACCAGGAGGGCGATATCACATCCATAGTTCTCGCTCACGCCTGTTCCGGTTTCTCTCCAAGTGTTGCCACTAAAATCGACTAACGCGCCGTCAACAACCCAACCTCTCGTTCCGAACACGCGGTTATTGGTTACGCGACCGGCTACACCGGGGTTGAAGTAAGCCGGCTGCCGGAGACCATGGATGGTGTTGCCATCGATGGTTACGTTCTGAACACCAGGCGAGACCTCTATTGCGCGACTCACCGCGCCATCGCCGTCGGCATACACACCGGAGAAGCTATTGTTTCGGATCGAGACGTCCGCGCCTTTGATGCCGATCAGGTTCTGCGGGTTCGTTCCGCCGAGGCTAATGAGACTTAGGCCTTCGATGGTGGTTCCTGAGCCGTAAACATCGAAGTAGATGCTCGGGCCGCTAGCGGGAGCCGAGACCTCGGCGGCCCAGCTCTGTCCCCGCATAGTTAGCGCCTTGCTGCCTGGAATGCTGATAGTGCTGTCAAGCACATGCGAGCCATCGCTAACGTGGATCGTGTCGTTGGCGGCGGCGGCGCTTACGGTGGTAGCAAGGGAGCGGCTGGCTATGGCGTACACGCTGTCAGGCGCTAAGTGAATGATGCCAAGCCTTGCATCGCTGGTTCCGTGCCGCAGCCTGGCCTCGATCTCGAAGTTGTCGTCGGGCACGCGGTAGCCGTCGATGATGTTCGTTGCGTTAGTGGCGTCGACGTCCGATAGGGTGTAGTTCGCGATAGTGAACTCACCAGAGCCCGCGATGTGGAGCCCGCGTAGCACCGTGGACGCTGCGCCGGTGGTGAAGACAGAGGCGGGTTCCAAGACCTTGGCTTCGCCGAGGCGGATGGCGCGATAAGCGCCCGTGATGGTGATGTCATTCAGCACCAGATTGCTAAGCGCTGCGGGGTTGGTGGCGTAGCCACCGTCGTCGCGGACAGCGATTGCTAGCGCAGCGGCATTGATGTGTGTGGGAGTTGTGGCGCCGCTGTAGTCTGCCGTCGCGTTGGACCAGCCCGAGTCGTTGATCTCGATGTTGCTGAGGGTCACGGTGCCGTGGTCGTGGTACTTGAGGTTCAGTTCTAATGCAGTGGAAGGAGGTGTCTCGACGTTGTCGGGCCCGTAGCCGTTGCCTACGCGGTTCATCACGATGTTCTGGATGGTGGAGTCGGTGAACGCCTCCAGGTACATGCCCTTATGCGCCACGTCGGCGAACGTTAGGCCATCGAACGTGACGTGGCGAGCGGGGGTGGGGTTGGTCTTGCCGTGCTGTAAGAGGATTCCAGAGTTCGTATCGTGGATGCTGCTGTCTTCGAAGCGTAGGCCGTCGATGTTGTGCAGGGTTGGGGTGCGGATCGCGATGCGGCTGCTGCTGAACTCGAGGTCGTGCAGGTAGGCACCGGGCGCATTTCCTAGGTTCACATCAGCGTAGTAGTCCTGCAGATGTAGGCCGCTGATCTCGATGTTTGCTGCGCTGAGACTAAAGCCGTAGTCGAATCCTGACGTAGTGTCGAGTCCGTCTGGGTTGTTACCTTGGATGACGGTCGTGCCCGCGCTGGCACCAACGATTTTCAGGCTCGGTGTGCCTACGTTGACGCCGCTGCTGGTGTGCGTTCCTGCTTCGATGTTGATGGTCGCGCCTGCTGAGGCGGCGTCAACGGCCGCCTGGATGGATAGCCCTTGAGGGACCGTGAACGCGAGTAGGTCAGCTGCGTCAAGCGCCGAGACTTCCTGCACGGTTGTCTGAGTGGGGTCGCAGAACTCGGTGGCGAGGGCTGTGGCTTCGGTCAAGTTCTTCACGTAGTACGTGTACTGTGTCCCCGAGGCCGTGCAGCTGGACGTGTCGCGAGCCGTGAGAGGGGTCGGGTTGCGGACGGCGTAACCGTAGCCGAGGGCCGGGTCGAGGCTGAGGCCCGTGACCTCGCGGCCGGAGTAGATCTCCGTCATCACGCCAACTAGATCGGAGTGGCTGCCGCCCGAGATTGTGATGTTCCGCGAGTCATTGTTCGCGTACTCCTGGGCGGTCTTGGTGGTCTCGACGCTGATGCCGACCGTGTTGTTACTCGTGGTGACGTTTCTGAGGAGGGCATTGTGGGTGCTCTTGAGGTTAATACCGATGCCTTCATTGCCGGCATTAACGTTCTTCACGGTGACGTTCTCGAGGACGGTGCCGTTCGTGGTGTTGATGGAGAGGCCCATCTGCCGAGCGCCGTCAACTGTGACGTTCCTGATGACTAGTCCCTGCAGGACCTTCGTGGCAACTGGGTTCCCTGCGGCGTGAATGCCGCGTCCCTGAACGCTACCAGCGCCTGGGCCTTCAAGCGTGAAGCTCTCTAACGTGACGCGGTCCGCGGTTACTTCCATTCCGTAGCCAGGCACCGGGCCGCTCGGCCTGTTGGCATTGAGGATCGTGCCCGCTTCGCTTTCGCCGCGAAGAGTGAGGCTCTTCATGATGTTCAGCGTCGGTAGGTCGTAAGTGCCGTCTTGAACGTAGATGGTGCCGCCCTCGTTCACAGCGTTCATGGCTGCGGCGATGGTGGCGAACGGCTTGTCCGCGGCGCCGGTGGCGGTGGCGTTGTTACCGCTGGTGCTGACGTACACGAACGAGAGGTTCTGGGTCTCGGCGGAGCGGCCTTCGTTACCGGAGGCGTCTAAAGCGATCGCCTGGAAGCTGCGATTACTGTCGGGCGTGGGCGTAAGGTCCGCGTGGAACGAGCCGGTTCCAGCCTGGAAGATGATCAGCGCTGCGCCTATGCTGACCTCGCTGTCATCGGTGCTAGCAACCAGTTCAGGCCCATCGTAGATCTGCACTTTGACGATAGCCACATTATCGTCCGCTACGCCTTCTATCCGGCCGGTAGTGGGATTGAAACCTAGTACCTCTACTGTGGGCGGCTGGACGTCGACCGCCAGGCTGCCTACACTCGCCGGCACGCACTCGAGCGTGAAGGGAGCGATTGGGCTTGTTTCATTTGTGTTGAATGATCCGCTTGTCTCCCGAACGCCCGTCACCGCGCCCGTTACCCCTACGTCGGTGCATGCGCTTGCGGCTTTGATGCGTATGCCGCGGTTGCTCTCACTTAGCTGCGTGCCGCCACTTACGGTGTCGTAGGCTGTTTCGAAGTCACCGATCGGCACCTGGAGGTCGGGGTGCCCGTTAGCAGCTACGAACAGCATTAGGTCGAGCTCCATCCCCGGTGTCGCGTAATGCGTCGGGAAGCGCGGCGTCAGAGTGGCGGCACCGAGCACGGACTTGAGCCGGATCGCGACCGTTCCGTTCACGTTCACGTGTTGGCTGCGGCGATCGTAGCCGATGGCGTTGTCGCTTGTGCTGAAACTCACCGACTCGAAGGTGTACGGGTTGCCGGCGGCAGGAAGAAGCACGGTGGCGCTACTGCTCGCGGTGGTGAGTTCAATGACTGCTTCGAGGCCGCTGGGATCGGCCGTGTAGGCGCTGCCGTCTAAACGGAAGGCGACCGCGTCGCCAGAGCGATCGAGTACGCGTACGCGTACTTCCCGCAGGTTGATAGTGCCGTTACTGGGGTCGAAGGGTAATCCGGCCGGGCTCAGTTCATCGCTTGCGGCATTGCCGGTGTCGAGGGTGACGCTCAAGCGGACGAACCCGCCTGGCGTTACCACCGTTGGCTGTGGTTGCGTGCACGCTGCTAATAGCAGAGCCATCGATAAGAGTGCGAGCGTGACGAAGTTTCTAGGCTTCATGCTTCCTTCCTTCTTCGGCTATTCGGCCGCCGAGGGTGACGCTGTAATGCGCTAGTTAAGACGTGTGCCGGATACTCGCCGCTAGTGCGGCATCGGTGTTCTCGCGTGATTGATGAGGGGTGGCGCCTAGCAATTAGGATCAGGTTCTACCGGCGCGCCTGGTACGCCCTCGGGTCGTTTCCGGTTGTTGCGCGGGTCCTCCTTCGCTAGGGGATGGTCACTTCAAGCTCCGCTCTCGCCTCGTTACCGCTGCGGTCGAGGGCCAGCAGCGTTACGGAGTGGATGCCGGATGAAAGCGTCAATAGGGTAGTGAAGGTAACTCCCCCGCCGCTGAACACGACCCCGGGGAGGTCAGCTGCAGTCACCCCCGTGGACGCCAGCAGGAGTGGCCCGTCGTACACGTCCACGCGAGCGACGCCGAAGTCGTCATCGACGGCGCCAGTAAGGGTGCGCGTTACGGGGTCAAAGCTAAGTTGCGTGATGCTCGGGGGCTCAAGGTCGATCGAGAGACTCGAGCTGAAACGCAAGTGGAGGTCGGCAGTGATGGTACCAGCGGCGACATTGTCGCCAGCTAGGACTGTGCCCTTGAGGTTGCCGCGGATGACCAGGTCGCCCCCGCTTCGCTGCCCGGCGCGCACGCGTAAACCTCGGTTGCTGCTCGCGGTAGCGATGCCGTTGGCGATGTAGTAACTGGCTTGGAAGTCAACGGTTGGCACGGTCAGGTCTGGACGGCCTGGAGGGAAGGCGTGCAGCATCACGTCAATTTCCTGCCCGGGCAGCAGCTGTCGTGTGGGCAATCGCGGCGCGAGGTGGGCGGCTCCCAGGATTGTCTCTAGTTGGAGAACGACGTCCAACTCTTGGCGCAGAGCGACGCGGTTCGTGCTGGTCGCGTGAGCGACTCGGTTCCCGTCCTCGTCGAAAACATCAGCCGTGAACTCGTAAGTTCTCTCCGGTGGGAGCGTGATGGTGGTCCTCGCCTGTGCGGGGGTAATACTGATCATCTCGTATTCGCCACTGCTGCGCGCTACGCCATCGGCGTCAAAACGGACAGTCCGTCCTGATTCATCCCGGACACGCACGTCCACCCGCATGCGCTCGAGGTGGCCTGCGCTCGTTAACGGCCCACCCATCGAAGACAACGTTACTCGGGAGCCCGGCACAGGTGACCGGCCGCCTCCGGCTTCGCAAGCCACGAGCAAGCTGGCCACTAGCGCAGCGAGAAGTAATCCGACCAGCGGTCTCTGGTGCGGGCGCGGCGGCGTTACGGGCGGTACCGTGGTCTCACCGCGAGGACTTCTGGTGAGGCGCCGTCCGACGTTCGCGTGTCTGCGTGAATTTCGCCCCAGCTTGTGGGTCACGTACATCCCCTGACGACCTAGGCGTTGGTTCGTCGATACCGCCTCGGGTCTTCAGGGCAGATCAACTGTCACCGTGTCAGTAGGATTCTGGCTCTCGAACATTACCCGTTTGTAACGGGGCTGAAATTCTGTGAGATAGCCTTGGTGACGTCGCCCGCTTCTTGACGTAATCAGCACGACGTCTGCCGACGCCCACGTTGACGGCTCGGATCGGACAGTGTCCTGACCGTCCGGTCAAATGCTTGGTGCTGACCACAATGAGGTTGGAAGAGAGCAGGGCGGCTACTAGCCCGAACCAGCAGCCGCCCTTCGGAAGGGGCCAGCCTCACTCGGGGGTTGTGAGGATGGCTAAGAGAGTGAGGTCGAACTCACGCGGTTCGCGTGGAACCTGAAGAGCCGACTCACCTATTCTCGAAAACGACTGTTACCCGAATATGACGGTCTCCAGTTACTGAGGCAGCTTGCGCGGACCACTCCGGGCGACAGGGGATGGAAGCCCGACCCTAATTGCACCTAGGGTTCAAGCTGGCGCTCCCTTCCTAGGCTTCGCGGGTCATTAGGTTCGCCTGAAACCGCATTGAGGCCGCGGGCGCCAGTAGGATCGTCGCCCAACACCTGAAACATTGGCGTTATCCGCCAGCAGCTCGTTAACCAGGCTCAGTAGCTTTGACTACGGCAGTTCACTGCGTAGGTGTAGGGATCAATTGTGCAGTTGCTCTGGAAGCTGAGGCGCCCCCCGTAGTAGCAAGTCATGGCGCTGCCTGAGAGCGTGGTACTTGATACGCAACCATCACTGGGGGTCCTACTAGTCGAGGCAGCAGGACGATTTGCGACAGCGGCAGGCCGGAAGCTAGCGAGTAGTTCGGCTTTCTCTGTGCCCTCTTCTGACTTGTCAAGTTGAGCGTACATAAGCGCAGTCCAGCCGGTGCTGTCCCATGCGTCTCGGTTCGCTCCCGCCAGAATTAGGGCTCGGATGCTGTCGGGGAGCCCGTCCTTAGCCGCGTGAATGAGCGGCGTCTGGCCATCGCGATCTATGGCGTTGGGGTTTGCACCGGCGTTCAAGAGGAGCTGTAGGTTCTCGGTCGCTTCAATGCTGGCGGCGTACATAAGGGCTGTTCGACCTTGTTCGTCGACCGCCTCGAGGTTCGCGCTAGCGTTCAGCTGGTTGACGATATCCTGCGTGCTACCGTCCCGAACGGCGAGCATCAGTGCTGTCACAACACCGTCAGATTCCGGCGCGACTGGTTCGTCGTCGGAGGCAGAACCAGAAGTCTCCGCTTGGACGGCTGCCGCTGAAAGAAGCTCGACCATCTCAGGCGAACCAAAGCTCATGGCAAGATCAAGCGCAGTCATGCTGGAGCGATTGCGAAGGTCAGGGTCGGCACCCGCCTCCACGAGGGCGCGGACATTCTCAACCGGCCCGTGACGCGCGGCGTACATTAAGGCGGTCCAACCGGCCTTGTCTTGCGCATCAAGGTGAGCGCCCGCCCTAATAAGCTCTGCCACGATCTCCACGTGCCCGAGATTGTTGGCATTCATGAGTGCGGTGAGCCCATATTCATCGCGCACGTCGAGCGCGGCACCCGCCGCAATTGCGATACGAACTTGCTCGGGCGTCGCGGTCTTGACCAGCTCGCTGAGGTTGGTTTGGGACCTGGCGGTGGCGAAGGAGAAGATTAGTAGTAATGGAGCTACGCTCCGGGTTAAGTAGACACGCATCGGGCTCTCCTTGCACGCTGCGCCATCGTGCGGCGGGACTGCCGGGCGCTCAGCTTGCACTCTAGCGCGGCACCGCTGGCCACTTGGTCTCGCTAGGATCTTCGGACAATCTTCTGCCTTGGCGGACGCGTCCGACCTCGACTACATGAACGGACACGAGCCCGTGGGCGCTCCGGTGGTAGGAGCAGCCTGACGAGGCGACAAGAGCGCGCTTCCTCGTAATGCCAGAGCAGGAAGGCATCGCCTTGACCTCCGTGGCCTGTTCTCGACCCCACTTCCCACCCTCTAGAAACTTCGGGGCTTCTCCCGCGGCTGCTCTCGCTTCGGCCCCGCCTACACCGATTCTTCCTCGGCGTTGCCCTGGGGTTGCCCTCGTGCGTTTCCGGCGGGGAGCTCGACCGTGAAGACGCTCCCTCGGCCGATGCGGCTCTCGGCGTTAAGGCTGCCTCCAAGGGCGTTAGCTAGGGCGCGAGATACGGCTAGCCCGAGGCCAGCGCCCTCGACGTCCGCCGGCACGTTGAGTCGATCGAACGGCTCGAACAGGCGTGGAATCTGGCTCCGGGGAATACCCGGACCGTTGTCGGCAACTTGAACCTGCACCGCACCTTGACTCACGCGCGAGGCGTTCACGCTAACGAGCCCACCTGGCGAGTTGAACTTGATTGCGTTACTGAGGAGGTTCGCCAAGATCTGCTCGAACCGACCGAGATCCGTCAATGCGACTAACTCCTCGGCGACATCGACATGCACCTGCAAGCCCTTCTCCTTCGCTTCCGGTCGGATGGCGTCCACGCTCTTCTTGATGACCGACGAGAGCTTGACTGCTTGCATCTGCAACGTGATCTTGCCACTGTCTACGGTGGTCAACTCAAGCACGCGATTGATTAGGCCAAGCAACTGCCTGCCGCCAGAGAGGATGCGATTGACGAAACCCGCTTGGGTTGACGTGAGCGGCTCCATCTCTAGGAGCTGCGCGAAGCCCAGTACGCTGCTAAGTGGTGTCCGCAAGTCGTGACTCATCCGCGACAAGAACGCGCTCTTGGCGCGCTGCTCCGCCTTCGAGTCATGCACCAAACGCTTCGCATCGCGCACCTCGAGCGCCAAACGGTCCCGCGACCACGCGCCGCTCAACGCTGGGCTGATGAGCTCTACCAGATCGGCGAAAGCACGCTTCTCTCCTGGAGAGAAGCGTGGCTTGGCCAGCACGAGAACCGGCTGGAACCCTTCTGACACCTGCAGGGCGGCTTGCAGTATCACCTTGCTAGTAGGCTGGCCCCCAATAACGGACTCCGTCCAGATGAACCTATCTGGCGCGGCACGCGCCTCACGCTGCGTTGCGTTCTTCAACGCCTCAAGCACATCTGGGGTCGGGTCCGTGCCGACCTCCACCAGGAGCACTGGTGGAGTGATGGACAGGTCCTCGAAGACGTAAGCAGCTTCCGCCTGAAACGCCTCCTTGATGTGCCAGGCCAGCACCTGAAGGCTGGCGTGATACGCGCCAGCCTTCAGCACATCCGGCAACACGCCCTTCAAGAGCTCTGGTAGGTTCGGTCCGTCCTCGGCTTCAGTTCCGGCCCTAGTTGCTGGCTGAGATCCCATGTGCGCCCCCGTCTAGGCTCGTGCGGCTCCGGACTTGAACGCCTGGCGGCGGATGAAGGCCTCAACCACCTGCGGATCGAACTGCGTTCCCGCCCCAGCACGTAGCTCCTGCAATGCCTGCTCGCGCGGCAGCGCGGTCCGATACGGCCGATCATTCGTCATCGCATCGAAAGCGTCACACACCGCGACGATCCGCGCCTCAATCGGGGTGTCCTCCCCTACCAGCCCATGAGGGTAGCCCGTCCCGTCCCACCTCTCGTGATGTGATAACGCAATGTGCTCAGCCATCTGCACGAGCGGTGACGTTCCCCCGCTGAGCACGAGCGCGCCGACACTCGGATGCGCCCTAACCAAAGCGATCTCGTCCTCGTTCAATGGGCCCGGTCGGCTCAGCACGCTCTCAGAGACCACGACTTTCCCTAAGTCATGCAGTCGCGCAGCCCGCCGAATGTTATCAACCGTCTCCTGCGGCAGCCCCAACTCCGCCGCTACGTCGCCAGACATCTTCGCCACTCGCCAAGTGTGCTGAGACAAAGCATCGTCCGAATGATCGATGATGCGAGCGATCCTCGCCAGCATCTCAATCTGTGCCTGCTCCGCCTGCAACTGCACCTCGCCTAGCCTGTCAACCAACTGCGCCGTGATTCGCTGCGCCTTACTCAAAGCCCGCCGCGCATTGATCAAGTTCCTCACCTTGACCAAGAACTCGATGGCTTCGAAAGGCCTCAGCACAAACTCCCTAGCGCCAAGCGCTAACGCGGCCCGCTTCGTGTCCAGACCATCCACGCTCGAGACCACCATCACCGGATGATCCTCCAAGCAGGCGCGCCCCAGTTCCCTCAACAACCGCAACCCATCCGGCTCCGGCCCTGAAGGACTCATGATGATTAAGTCCGGCTCGAACCCGCTGACCGCCTCACACAAGAAGGTCGGTTCCGAAAGCGGCGCCACGTTCTTGTACCCCCCACGATCCAACACCGACGTCAGCAGCTCCACACTCGCCAGCTCATCATCGACGACGAGGATCCTCGAGTGCGGATACGGCGCCGGCGGCACATTCAAGGCAACGTCTTGTAGCATGTCAGTACCCTGACGCGAGATGATTACCCCCATGTTACCAATACCCCTGCCCCAAAGCCCCTTGAGGCCTGTACATAGTCACCGCTCGACCTCACGAAACGCCCAGCCGGACAACGTTTAACGCATCGGGTATCGACAATCCGCTTGACGGCTGCGATGCACCGCGGCCCAATAACCTCGACTGTAACAATGCGGTGACACGAACCCGGTACGCTCTTATTGACGATTCGTGGCTGACGTCAGGTCACCTGGGGATACCGATGCACGCACTACAGCTGCTACTGGTAGAGGACGATGAAGGCACGCGAGCGGCATATCGCACCTTCCTCGCGCAGCGAGGCTTCAACGTCATCGAGGCCGCCGATGGGATAACCGCGCTCGACCTCGTACACAAGGCGCAGATTGTATTGCTCGACGTGATGATGCCCGGCCTTGACGGGTGGCGAGTCGCCGAACACCTCCGGTCCTCTCACCCCGACAAACCGGTGATAATGCTGACTTCCCTCGGTACGATGGGGCAGAAACTCCGCGGCTTCGAACTCGGCGTAGACGATTACATGGTGAAGCCAGTCGACCTGCATGAACTCGAAGCGCGTATCCTCGTGACTATGCGTCGTATGGGCATGGACGACGGCTCCCTCGAGCGCGGGGCTCTACTTATTCATTGCGCAACCCGCCGCGTGACCGTATCTGGCCGCGAAGTCCAGCTCACTCCACTAGAGTTCAACGTTCTACACGAACTCGCGCTATTCCCAGGAAAAGTCTGGACCAGGACCGAGCTACTCAACGCCGTGTGGGGAGACTACTACTTAGGGGACGAACGAACGGTGGATGTGCGAATCGCAGGCATCCGGCGCAAACTTGGCCACCGTCCAGACGGCCGCAACTACATCGAGACGGTCCGCAGCATCGGCTACCGCCTCGCTCCGCTCGCCGCCGTATAGAACGATAGCCCTCCTATGGCTGGGTATTCCGAGGCAAAGCAGCCACGGACTCCAAAGTATTCTGGCTACCTGCTTCGAGCGTGACCGGCCATTGATTCCAAGCGATTCCGACCTCCCTAACAATCAGCCCGCCGTGAAACTACCGCGGCTAGCGATCTGCGACATCGAAGACAAGCGCGCCAGGGAGCGCGAGAAAGAGGGGCGCAACCGCCAGCCAGCTAATTCAAGGAGCCATCACCACCAACTGGCTGCAAGCCCTGGCACAACTATCCCTCGCCTACCCCGAGAGAACCACACCCCGCCTCTGAGATGCGAACCGCTACCTATACACAAGCAAGCAATTTGACGCTGGTAACCTCAAACCCGCCACGACCGAACACCATGAGCGCGGGAGCCCGGCGCTGGGTAGGAGCCACTGAAATGCCCAGAAGCGTTCCAGTTGAAGGCCTCCGGCATGGAGTATTGCCAGGCGATCTCGATTTCATGCCACATCAAGATTCTGGAGAACACTCGTTCAGGCAGAGCGTGGCTTAGGGGATGATTCGCGGGGATGAACCCGTGAGTTCGCTAGATGAGAAGAAGCTGGCCAGCCCCGGGCGGGGCTGGCCACCTAACCTGCGGCACTGCCTTGTCCTGCGGCTACCGGATCGGGTCTACCTGCAGCGTGCCCAGGTCACCACCTATGTAAGTAACGTAGCTTGCGACGGTAGCCGCCACCATATTAGTGCTCCACACGTTGTCGGTGGCATCGAGATCAGCCTCGCTCGCGGCGATGCCGTCGACCGTCGCGGCCTTGGGCGCGGCGTCGATGATGAAATCGAACACGTTGCCGTTGATGTGGGCAGTGAACAGATCGCTGGGTGAGGAGGGGCTCCCGAGGTACAGCGCCTGGCCGAACCCGGTGAAGGCGTTGCCGCTGGCTTCTACGTCGAGGGCCTCACCGTACTGCTGGACGATTCTCATGGCCGTGCCGGATCCAGCATGACCGTTGAAGGCATTGTCGTCGACCACGAAGCGTCCGCGCTCGGCATACAGAGCGAGGCCGCCAGTCTTGAGGAACGTCACGTTGTTCCGGCTTAGGGCTACGACGCCGTCAACCATCGACACGTCGAAGAGAGCATCGGGGAAGCCCGCCGAACCTAAGGTGAAAGTGTTATCCCGCAACGCCGACGCGGCCGCGGTCGACTCCAACCAGAACCCGTGCTCCGCGATCACCGTGTTGCCGGAGAACGCGGCGCTATCGCCGAGGAAGGCGATGTAGACATCGCCGACGTCATCACCGTCCAAGATATCGGCGTCCCGCGCCTTGAACGAGTTGCCGGTCACACTGCTCGGACCGCCGATGGGGACGCCACCGAACGACACGGTGCCCTGAACGAGGACGACTCCATCATGGACGTCGAAGGTCGAGTCTGTAACCGTGACACCTCGGGCGCCCATGATCTGAACGCCGCTAGCGAGGAGGCCTGCGGCGCCCGACTCGCTCGTCACCTCGGAGTCCGTGACGACCACGTCCGCCATGATCGAGGCGGCGGCCAGGGCCCCCTGACCGGACATCGTCAGTCCGGTGATGTCGACAGCGCCAACGGCCATGAGGGCCACCGGCGTGCCGTGCGACGTGACGTTCTCTACGCGGACGTCACCGCCGTAAACGATGGGGATGGGCCCGGAGCTGAGGATGTTCACCGTGACCAAACCCAACACCGACGACGAAGCCCGCTCGAGGGAGACGTCGCGCACCGTGAAGCTTGTAGCAGCCACAGCCTGCGGGGCCAGGAAGCTGGACCCGAGGGAACTGAGGAGGTCGCCACCCCTAGTAGCCGACAACTGGTAGACCGCGTTCACGCCAACCGTGTCGACCACCGCCGGGAGGAGCAGCTCGCTAGGCGCGATGAAGGTGGCGTCACTCTCCAGCGTCAGGTCCGCCATCGTGAGTTCGAAGCCGAGGTCAGCGAGCAACAGCAGATACGATCCCGCGCCGCTCGCGACCGTGGTAACGCCCTCACCGCGACCGTAAAGGCTCAAGTTATCGAGTTCAAGACCCGACGAGCTTGAGGCGAAGATCCCCGCCCCCAGGCGAACCGCGGTCCCCTTGGGCAGCGCCAGGGCAGCTAGGTCCTCGAGGCTGCCGGCCGCGAAATCAACCCCCACGAACAGGTCGATACTCGATGCGCCAGCAGCATTGGTAAGCGTCAAGGACTGCGGACCCGCTGGGGCGCCAGCAGGGACGGTGAAAGTAACGCGATCTCCCGACCAACCACTGATCGAGACGGCAACACCTCCGATGTCAACCATGCCTTCGGAGGCGAAGTTCGCGCCCGTCAAGACGACGGAGTCACCCCACGCAGCGACCTCAGTACTGACTGCCAACCCGGACGGCGGCTTAGGCTCAGGCTTAGTAGTGGGGCTAGAGCATGCGGCCAAGAGAAGGCTCGCTACTACGACGATGGCAAGAAGAGGAATGAAACGACGCTGCATCATGTCTCCAATCACGCGAGGGCTCATCAAGTAGCGCCGACGCGCAGGTGCTGCCCGCAGATAGGTCAGTACACTGTGTAGCCCGCAAATGGCACACCGCGCTGTACGTTTCCGCACCCAGACAGTTCGTTCTCCCTAGCGGTGCTTCGACTTCCGTAAGAACCGCTCAACTCCACCGGCCCCCTTCTCCTCAACCGAGACGACTGCTCTATTAGGAGGCATCGGAACCCAACACCGCGAGATCCTCAATACGCGTGCGGCGCGCCGCCTCCCGCTCACCCCGCAAGACTGCGCCAGCCTCGATCTCCTCCTCGGTGAACTCCCCGAGCAGCTCGTGAACCTCGGGCGCGAACTCCGCCCCGGTCTCCGGATAGTCTTCCTTCCGCCTGGACACGCCTGCCCGCCGTCCCACCCGCAGAGTAAGGCCTCCAGCCAAACTGCCTGAATCGAGCCGCGCTGGTAGCGCCCTAGCGCGAACCGGCGTCACATAACTGAACTGACGCTGGGTCTACAGAACAGAGATCATGAGATGGGTGTTGCCACATCAAGTGGTCGGAGAGCGCCGTCTTCGAGGCACACGGCACGAGCGCGTCAACAACCGCGGTTATGCCCGGCCGCTACTGCGTTAGGAGTTCCAGCATCTGCCGTACGGTCACGATGCGCACGCCACGCACCCTCTTGAGCGCCAGTAAGTCGTTCTTGTCGCCGGTTACGAGATACTGCGCACCACCAGCGACAGCTGTCGCGATGAGGGGATCGTCATCCGGGTCGGGAGAAACCGCAACTCCTGGAACCGGATCGGCCATAACCGCGACGCGGCGAATCTGGCCGACCAACCGCCCTGCTTCATGCGGCGCGAACTTATCCTTCAGGCGCGGGTAACGGCTGACGCGGCGCAACTCTTCAAGCTGCCACTCCGAACTCACCAGCGTCAGGCGGCGCGATTCCCAGGCCCGCCTAAGCAGATCGGGCGAGCTGCCCGCACGCAGTAGTCCCGAAATGATGACGTTGGTGTCAAGAACAACCCGCACTCAGCTGGAACGGCCCGAGCGCGCCCAGCGCACGGCTTCCTCAACCAGGTCCTCCAACTCGTCCTCGGGCAGGTCCGCATTGCGCGCCTGAATCTCCTCGACCATCAAGCGGTAAAGCCTCTCCTCCACCGCCTCCTCGACAAAGGTGGAGAGGGCGCCCTTCTTCATCCCGCGCTGCGCCAAGAAAGTCCTCAGACTGCGGTCGGTCTCGGCACTGACTTTAATCGTCCAGCGTTCCATAAAACAGTATAGACGCTTAGGCGCTTATCCTCATGTACGCCCACCGCAGCCCTGCAACCCCTTGAGACAGAGAAGCATCTCCCCAGTCCATTACGCACACAGGCCGCTAGGCCCGCCCCAACCACCACCTTGACGGCTTGAAGATATCTCCCCTTCTGGACACCATAGGGTCCGAGAACGGCATCATCACCTCGTGCACCAAGAACTTCCCCAGGTGGATCTTCACGCACCGAAGCGCCATCAGTGCCGAGAAGTGAACCTGCTGACGCCGCGGTATGCCCGGGTCCCGCTTACCAGACACGCGGGCCGTGTAGTAGTTGATCCGCTCAAGCTGCGCCGACGCGGACAACGCCAACCCAGAGGGCTTTAGGAGATCGAGCCGCTTGTGCTTCGTGCCCTTAAGAGCGCGGTAGTACAGGTTGAAGCCGTCGACTTAGACGAAGGTGCGCGCCAAAACTCCTGGCCCCACGGCACACTGTAGGTGCGTTAACAGCATCATAGAACCCAGCAGCTACCGCCTCAAACTCGCGAACCGCCCCGCCTGCGATTACTAGCGCCGCAGCGCACGCCTTCAGTACATCCCGTACTCGATCTTCACCAGCGTGTTCCTGACGCGCTCATACCCTCTAATGCTGACGAGATGGTCGATGGGCCGCCTCTTATCCATCGCAGCTGCCAACTTCCCTCCACCCTTGCGACTTTCTTCCGAACTACTCAACCTCACTCTCCCCCTTCTCCTCGGCCGAGGTTGCCTCCAGGGTTCCCTCCCACGAGGTCCTCAATGGGTGTGGCGCGCGCCGCTTCCCGCTCACCGCGCAGGATGGCACCGGCCTCCTTAACGCTCTCCAGGAGTTCCTCGAACAGCGCCCGCTCCATCCCCTTGGGCTCCGCCCCTGCCGGCGCAGGACAGGAAGTAACCACGCCAGTGGCAATCTCTTCCTCCGTGAAACCCTTGAGGAGTTCAGCGCTATCCGGCGTGATCTCCGCCTCGGTCTGCGGGTAGCCTTCCTTCTGCTTTGTCACAGCACCCCTCCGTCCTGATCCAGGGTAAGGGCTCCAGAATTGCAATCGAAACAGGCGGAATCTACAAGGCATAGTTTCCGGAATCGTTCTTCTGCCAAACCTGCGCCCGAACGTGGCGTTGGCGGGGCGCGTCAATTAGAGTGCCAATATCGATTGCAGATAGTGCTGGGAAGGCAACTGAGTAATGGGGCGCGATACAATCGCAGGCGACTGTTAGTGCCACTAAATGTTCTGTTCTTGCCGCCATCAGCTGCTCCGCGGATTGGCGGAAGGGGGTAGCGATGGACGCTGAAGGGGGTAGCGATGGACGCTGAAGGGGGTAGCGATGGACGCTGAAGTGAGTATCTTGCGGCTTACGGTCGAGCGATTCCGGGGACTAAGGAACTTGGAATGGTGTCCGAGTGCTGGCATGAACCTGATTCTTGGGGGCGGTGACCTCGGAAAAACGACGGTTCTGGAAGCTATCGACTTGCTGTTTCAGCCATCTAACAGCGCTGTCTTGGCGGAAGCAGATTACTGGCAACGCGATCATGAGACCGAATTCGTCATTACCGCAGTGGTCAGATTAGGTGCTGAAGTGTTCGGAGCTCAAGGCAACATGATCTGGCCTTGGCGTTGGGATGGCACTAACGCAGTCCAGCCCCTCTCAGAGGATGACGAAGCCAGCGCCACCGAACCGGAGGGAGTGCCGGCGTACCAAGTTCGGGTACGAGGCACACCTGAACTGGAAGTCGCTTGGGAAATCCTACAGCCTGATGGTGCAATTTCTCCCTTGACGGTTGCAACAAGGCGTCGCATTCGCATCGTCCGCTTGAGTGACGGCGGAAGGCATGACAGGGACCTGAGACTCGTCTTTGGCTCCGCGCTCGACCGCCTACTGTCCGACCAGGGACTGCGCGCCAGAATCGGCCAGCAGGTCGCGGGTTTCAACCTCACGGAGAAACTTACGGATTCGGGCCGGGAGGCGTTGGAGCACCTCGATTCCCGTCTGGAGCAACACTCGTTGCCAAAAGGCCTAAAACTTGGCTTTACGGGCGGACCCGGCGTGTCCATCGGCTCTCTTATAGGCCTTACGGCAAACAACCCTCAGGGAACCCCCTTGCCGTACTCCAGTTGGGGGGAAGGCACACGCCGTATGGCAGCGTTGCAGACCGCCGCGCTCATGGTTGGTACAGTCAACATCACGACCGTAGATGAAGTCGAGCGAGGCCTAGAGCCGTATCGGCTACGGGGCCTGTTAAAGAGCTTGCAGCAGCAGTCGAAGCAGAGTTTTCTGACGACGCACAGCGCCGTCGCGATAAGCGCCGCAGATGAAGCCGCCCTCTGGTACATGGATCTGAATCAAAACCTCAAAGAGTTGCCCAAAAAGAAAGTTGCCTCCCTACAGCGGCGTGAGCCGGAGACGTTTCTCTCTCGTCTCGTAGTGCTGGTGGAAGGAGCCACCGAAGCGGGTTTCGTTACCCACTTGCTACGAGTGGCGCTAAAAGGGGACCTGGAAGACCATGGCGTCTTTGTGGCCGAGGCCCAAGGAAACGAAACAGCACTTGACTTGCTTGAAGCATTTACCGAGGCTGGAATGGTCTTCTGCGGTTTTGTCGATAACGAAGGCAAACATCCAGAACGATGGTCACGACTTCACACCTCTATGGGGTCTCGACTATTTCAGTGGAAGATCGGCAACACCGAGCAGAACATCGTGCCGCTCTTTACCGACGATCTGCTACCTGCGCTCATTAATCATCCCGACCCGAGAATATGTGCGGAGCGGCTAGTAACCCTCAGAGACCGGCTACGTATACCGAGCCTTAAGCTGCAGGACATTGAAAGTGCATCTGCCGGCAACCTGAACACTCTACTTGTTGCTGCTTCCACTGGGGCTACTACCGGGGCGGCGTCCGATGAGGAGAGCGCTTGGAAGGCACATTCCCGTAGGTGGTTCAAGTCCCGGCAGGGGGGCGATGAGCTCGGATACAAGGTCCTCTCGCTGGGGATATGGCCGCAGCTAGAAGTGGGGTTGATACCCTTCATCAATGCAGTTCGTACTGCAGTTCGCTCCTCCGAGCATCCAGGCCTTGAGCATGAAGCCTGAAGAGGTATTGGAGCTGTTGATTTCCGACGCTCCGTTGGTGCTGGTGGAGGCGCCTGGAGGATGCGGAAAAACCTACCAAGGGGCGAAGTGCGCGGCTACTATAGCTGCCTCACTGGAGTCCGGAAGAGTACTAATACTCACGCACACGCACGCCGCATGTGCCGCCTTCGAAAAGGCGACCAAGGGCGCCCTTACCCGAGTGGACATCCGAACAATCGATTCATTGGTGATACAGATTGCAACCATTTATCACCTAGCACTGGGGCTTCCTAAGAATCCAGCTGCATGGGTGCGGCAACAGCGTAACGTAGACGGCTACAAACTCCTTGCAACACGAGTTGCTTCGTTACTATCACGGAACCGTTTTATCAGTGAAGCGATGGTCGCTCACTATCCATACGTTCTAGCTGACGAACATCAGGATGCGAGCGCAGACCAGCACTCAGTAATCATGGCATTGGTTCAAGCAGGCGCAAAGGTCAGGGTTTTTGGGGATCCCATGCAGAGCATCTACTCGAGAACCCCGTCAGACCGCTCCGAGAGCAGTGAGAGGTGGTCGACACTAAAGGCAGCCTCGTCATTCGCAAAACTGAATTATCCCTTCAGGTGGGACACCGGCAGCCCAGAATTAGGCAAATGGGTTCTTGACGCACGCGACGCCCTGAAAGCAGGGAGGCAAATCGACCTACGCGGCGACCTCCCACGTGGATTGACGATCCTATTCGCAGACAACAAAGCCCGACACCCGCATGGTTACCAGCTGGAGGAAGAGGACCGAAGGGCGCTTGACAATCTTGTTGAAACTCGTGAAAGCCTCCTCATACTTACTCCAACTAACGAAATGGTGGTAACCCTTGCCGCCTTCTGGAGACGCAGCATTCCGATATGGGAAGGTCACACTAGGCCAGCCCTGGACCTCCTCGCGACTGAGATTTCGGCCCACGAAGGGGACGCAAGCTTGATTGCGGACGCTGCTATCAACTTCATACAGGCGACCACCGTCGGGTTCGGCAACAGCACACATGGAAACCGATTACGAAAAGAAGTATCTGAAGGTTGCGCCCACAAGACAAGGGGGACTCCTGCTCTCTTACAGCAACTTGCGCGCATCATCGTGGACACTCCAAACCACCACGGCGTGGCAAGAATGTTGTCACGCCTCAAACAGCTACGGGAAGAGCGCACACCGGGTTTCGACCTAAAAGTGGATAACTTTCAGGAGTATCAGGAAGCCGTTCGATTGGCGGAATACGACGACGTTCAGGAAGGGCTCGCAGAAATAACTAGGCGCAGGACGTTCAGACGCCCTATGCCACGGGCCAAGTCAATCAGCACCATTCACAAGGCAAAGGGCCTCGAAACCGAGCACGTGCTGCTCATCCCCTGCGATGCCAGAATGACCGCCACAGAGTACTCGCGTTGCAGGTTATACGTATCGTTAAGCCGAGCAAAGACCTCTCTTACCCTCGTCGTTTCTAGGTCAAATCCATCACCCGTCTTTCAGCTGTAGTTTCAGTCTGCGACCTCTGAAAAGATCTGCTCGTCCGATAGGGGAACGCCCAACGGACACGCTGGCACGCGGGATCCCAAGACGATGCTTGCGGGCGGCCAGGCGTCTCACATAGGTGGTCCGATAATATTCTCAGTGAAGGGACGTCATACGCTACACTTCTCACCATGGCGCCCACCCTCATAGGCTACGCCCGCTGCTCCACCGACAAACAAGATCTCGCGGCCCAGAAACAAGCACTATTGTCCCTCGGGGTGGCGGCGGAGCGCATCTACACCGATCACGGCTTCACCGGCACCAACCGCGCCCGCCCCGGCCTCGACCAAGCGCTCGCCGCCGTGCGCAAGGGCGACACGCTAGTGGTGCCCAAGCTCGACCGCCTCGCACGCTCGGTGCCCGACGCGCGCGCCATCGGCGACGGACTCGCCCAGCGCGGCGTGAAGCTTCAGATCGGCGCCAGTGTCCACGACCCCAACGACCCCATGGGAAAGCTGTTCTTCAACATCCTCGCCACCTTCGCCGAGTTCGAAGCTGACCTCATCCGCCTGCGCACCCGCGAGGGCATGGCCGTCGCGCGCGCCAAGGGCAAGCTCAAGGGCCGCAAGCCCAAGCTGTCGGCGCGCCAGCAGCAAGAGCTCAGGCGCATGTACGACACCGGCGACTACTCCGTCAGCGACCTGGCGGAGCTGTTCGCCATCTCGCGACCGACCGTCTACCGCACGCTCGAACGACAAGCCGGCGCAACCGCCATCGCCGCTCAAGGCAATGCTGAGCAACGCCTCGCGTCCGCCCCGGTTTCGGCCGACCGCTGAGGTCGGGGCCGAAGCGCGAAGACGAGTGAACACGAAGAGTCACTGACTACGGGGCTATTTCCTCTGCCGCATCCAGGTACTTGCTGGTTCGGTCCTGCTGACGCCGGTATCTACCACCTATGGCTTTGCCCAACTCCGCTCGGATGACAGTTTAGCTGAGCCAGAGTCAGGCCTAGAATCCGCGCCGGAGCTAGCTCCGGTTGGATTGCTCCTTGATACTGCGCCACATGCGCTCGCCTGCCGCCGCGTCAAGCTCTGCCTGGCGCTCCGCTCGCTCCCTCGCCTCGAGAATCGAAGCCGTTCGCGCGGCGCGCACCCGCTCAGCGGCTTGCGCCGCCTCATCTGCTCGGACTGCCTCAGCAGCCCGCGTATTCTCTTGCTCCCGCTTTACCGCCCCAGCCGCTTCAGCCTTAGCCCTGGCCCTTGCGGCGCGCGCTTCGCGCGCCTGGAAATCTTCTCGCGCTTGCTGCGCCTCTCTAGCGCGAGCAGCCTCCGCCACGCTGCGGCTATGCGAATCCGCCCGCGCCCTCAGCTGGCTGGCCGTCACGAGATTCACCCCCAGCTTTCGGGCCGACTCTTTCGCCTGCGCCGTGAAACCGCTCGTTGACACTACCCACGCCTCATCGGCGCCGTACTCGGCCTTACCCGTAAAGGCCTCCTGTACTGCGCGGCGCCCAGCCGGCGACTTCAGGTTCTTGGCCTGAACTACCAGCTTGCGGCGGGCGCCACCCGAGACCACGGTGGCCACCACGTCCACGCCCGAGTCGGCGCCTTTGCCGGTGACCGTAGCAGCCCAGCCCATCTCCCTTAGGAGGGCCGCCACGAACATCTCAAACGCACGACCATCCCCAGGTGCATAACTGGGCCGAGCTGGCGGCACATACACATACGCCGCCTGCGGCTCCTGATATTGATCTGCCACGTGAGACCGGTACGTGGCGTGCTCCCGCCCCCAAACGCCGCGCGCCGCGGATGACACGGGTTCGGCGGCGGGCCGATCCCACTCTCGGCGCGCGTGCTCCCCAAGCCCGAGTCCCAGCAAGCACCCGACCCCTACGGACGATGCCAACGCGTGACTGATCAGCGACAGCACGCCCACCAGCAGCAACCCACCCCCCAGCAACCGGTAGCGTGAGATGCGATGCGCTTCGAGATCTGGCTCACCCCGCGGCGCGATACCCAACCGCAGGTAGTACTTCCGACCGAGCACGGCGCTCCCCCAAAACAGCGCAAGCCATCCTAGCGTCGCACGGAAGCCCGCAGCCACCTGCTCACCGTCCGGCAGCGACAACAAAAATAAGCCCACCAGGATCGGTATCAGAACGAACATCGGCCCCTCCCCCATCTATGCCTTTGGTGCATGCAGTATAGGAGCAAGGGCTGGTCCTCGACTCCGCACACCATCCAGGGCCAGAAGCCGACCTCATCCGCATGCGCACCCGCGAAGGCATGGCCATCGCCCGCGCCAAAGGCAAACTCAAGGGCCGCCAAGCCCAAGCTCTCTACCCGCCAGCAACAGGAGCTCCGGCGCATGTACGACACCGGCGACTACTCGGTCAGCGACCTCGCGGAGCTATTCACCCTCTCCCGACCAACCGTCTACCGCACCCTCAAACGCCAACCGGGAGAAGCCACCCCTCCCCTCAAGAGGGCGCCACGTAGCGCGGGTAAACTGCACCAAAGAGCGACCACCGTTTCACAATGCAACCTATCCGCCGCACCAAGGAACCGAATCGCCTAATACCAGACCGGGGGAGTGATGCAACGAACTTCATCTACCAGCCAACGCAGCAAGGCTGAGCCACGAACTACGGCTTGGACAAAGGAAGGGGGTCACGATCCTCCCGCACAGCCATGGAAGACCAAACTCTGGCGAGAGGTTCGAGGTTACGCAGAGGCGCTAATCATCGCCTACCTTGTCGTTACCTTCATATTCACGACCGTTGGCGTTTCCGGCACCTCCATGGAACCGAACCTCAACGGCGGAAGTCAAGGCGACAATTTGATCCAATCGCTTCTGAAAGGCGACCGCGTACTCATTCCCAAATACGAAACCTGGCTCAAGCGCATGGGGCTGCTAGGCCCCTACCAACACGGCGAAATCATAGTGCTCCGAGAGCCGAACAACGCCCCCTCCGCACTCATAACCGGCAAACGCAACTTCTACATCAAGCGAATCATCGGCGTTCCCGGCGACCGCATACGCATCGAAGGCGGACGCGTCCACATCAACGGCATCCCACTAGACCAAACCTTTATCACCGACGCCGGAACAATCGAAATAGCCCCAATCGACTTCCCAAAAGTCGTCATCGAGAACGGCGACGCCACGGCGCTAGTAATCAACTTCAGACCAACACCGGCAGGCATCGCCACCCCGGCCCTACCCCTCGAGCACGAGACCCAACCGCAAATCCCGTTCACCGACCCACGCATTCAGCTCTACTACGGAACTGTAATAGATGGCCTAGACGCACCCCAAAGCTGCACAGAACACGCGCCCACGGTGGTGGACTACCTAGTGCCCGAAGGGGAGTACTTCGTGATGGGCGACAACCGCAGCCGCTACGGCAGCGAAGACTCCCGCTACTTCGGCTCAATCCCATCCCTATCCATCGCCGGCCGCGCCACCGCCGTCATATGGCCACCAGCAAGAAACGGAAGAATCAACCTCCGCACCCTCAACATCCCAGAAACCTTCAAAACACTAAATCAGGCACAATAGTAAACCCAACCGTAAGCGTCACCACCTGTGCAGGCGCCTCACCCCCTCCCTCGCCGGCCCGCTGATGAGCCTAGCCAACCACCTAATCCTCGGGAGAAACTCCAGCTCGCGTCTCAACAGCCTGGCGCTTCTCGACTGCCTCCTAAGCGCTCGCCTTCAACGTTACGGACCAGGGATTCCTCGCCATCAACCAACCCATCCTCGCGAAAAGCAATCCAGCATTCCGAGGGGGTCACCCAAACTGGATAATCCGCGTAAAACATACTGGCACTAGGCTTCTCTGCATACGAGCCAGCACACCGTCTCCGCACCACACAACAACCGCACCAGCCTGAGTCTTGATCGGAACAAGTCGACTCAGGCACACCCGCCGAGCGTCAAGTGTCGCACAAACGACCATTTTTGGAACCGCACTTCGAAGGTAGCTAGTAGTAAGAGCCGGGTGACCTGAGCCTAGCGCACGCTCGCTGGGACACCTCCGATATCTTGCGCGCCGTCCTTGCCGCTACACCCCGCAGCAGCAAGGACGGCCAGCACTGTTCCACATCGAGGCACAACGTGTCCGCTCAGTCGCGCAGCGCCTCGGGCAGAAGTTCCTGGGGGAAGTCCTGGTAGGCGACTAGGCGCGTATAGCGTTCGATGGCGTGGGTGCCGACGGAGGTGCCGCGGCCGTCGGAGGTGGCGGGGAAGGGGCCGCCGTGGACCATGGCGGAGCCGACCTCGACACCGGTGGGGAAGCCGCCGAAGAGCACGCGGCCGGCGCGGTCGGCGAGGGCGGCGGCTAGAGGCCGCTGCGCGCCCAGCTCGTCGTCCTCGGCATGTATTGTGGCGGTCAGCTGACCCTCCATAGCACGAGCGAAGGCGAGCAGCCTACCTGGCTCATCGTAGCGGACGATTAGAGCGCTGGGGCCAAAGACCTCGCTCAGCAGCTCGGGGTTCGCGAGGGCGTCCTCGAGGTCGACCTCCCAGAGGGCGGCGGCGGCGGCGCCCTCGGCCTGCGCGCCGCGGGCGAGGGGGCGGCCGCCCGCCGCGCGCAGCGCGGCGAGGTCGCGGCCGTAGCCCTCGTAGACTCGGGCGTTGAGCATCGTGCCGGGCGGCGTCGCCTCAACGCGGCGGGCCAGAGCGCGCACGAGCGCCCCGCCGTCTTCGCCCTGCGGCACGAGCACGACGCCGGGGTTCGTGCAGAACTGGCCGACGCCGAGGGTGAGCGAGCGGTGGAGGCCCTCGGCGAGTGCCTCGCCGCGTGCTCGCGCGGCGCCGGGGGTAACGAAAACGGGGTTGACGCTGCCCATCTCGGCGTAGACGGGAATCGGCTCGGG
>Ga0209916_1001077_pt1 | contig 28418 bp, 26 predicted proteins | sample ThiBio_1000_plan_FD_183956 | JGI IMG/M metagenome (GOLD analysis project Ga0209916, IMG submission 183956) | Wastewater bioreactor microbial communities from Cape Town, South Africa - Thiocy_solids_2 (SPAdes) | ecosystem: Engineered > Bioreactor > Thiocyanate-remediating > Anaerobic-Aerobic ... | reverse complement strand
CGGCTCGCCGGCCTCGCCCGCCGCTCCGGCCTCGACCTCGCCTACCTCTCGATCGGCGGCCTCACCGCGATCCTCGCCTTCTGCGTCTGGGTGACGGCGGTCAGCGTGACGCTGTCGCTGGTCGTCTTCATCATCGGCCTGCCGGTGTACCTGCTGAGCGTGATCGCCTTCCGCTGGACGGCGGAGCTCGACCGACGCAACGCCGCGCTGCTCCGCGGCCGCCCGCTGCGCGGCGTCTACCGCGACCACCGCGGCGAGAGCTTCCTCGCCCGCCTCTCCAGCACCACCCGCGATGCCCAGACCTGGAAGGACCTCGCCTGGCTCATCGTCCACTCGGTGCTCGGCTTCACCTTCGCCGTGATCGCGGTGTCCGCGGTCGCGTCGGTGGTCGCCTTCCTCACCATGCCGCTCTGGTACTGGTCGATCCCGGACGGCGTCGACTGGGGCCTCTGGAACATCGACAACCTGCCGCTCGCGCTGCTGGCGACGGTGCTCTCGATCCCGCTGGCCGCCCTCACGGTCCTCATCAACCGCTGGATGGCGAGGGCGGAGCTGTGGCTGGCGGAGGCGCTGCTGGACGGCGACGAGGGGGCCGGGAGTGCGGCGCCGCCCGCGAGCGGCGCGCCGAGCCTGCCGCTCTCCGCCGACGGCCTGCGCCGGGTGATCCCGGCGGGTGAGCTCTCGCTCGCCCTCCACGCCGCGATCTCCGGCATGGTCGGCCTGCTCTGCACCGCGATCTGGGCGGCGGCCGGGGGCGGGTACTACTGGCCCGCCTGGGTCTGGCTGGCGTTGGTCATCCCGCTCAGCCTCCACTTCGGCCTGCGCGAGGCGGTCCGCATCGCCCCCGAGCGCCGCGGCATGGCGATCCAGGTGGTGATCTCGCTGGTCGTCATCGGGGTGACGATCGCGATCTGGGCGCTGGCCGGCTTCGGCACCTTCTGGCCGATCTGGACGATCCTCGGCCTGATCGTGCTCTTCGTCGTCGTCCTGTTGGCGCGGCTGGCGTGGCGCCAGCTCTACGGCGACGAGCGCGAACGCGAGCTGACCGAGCGGGTGGAGACGCTGACCGAGACGCGGCGCGGCGCCCTCGACGTGCAGGCCGCCGAGCTCCGCCGTATCGAGCGCGACCTCCACGACGGCGCCCAGGCGCGCCTCGTCGCCCTCTCGATGCAGCTCGGCCGGGCCGAGGAGGGCTTAGCCGACCGTCCCGAGATCGCCGCCCTGGTGCGCCAGGCGCGCTCCGAGGCGACCGCCGCGAACGCGGAGCTGCGCGATCTGGCGCGGGGGATCGCGCCGCCGGTGCTCGCCGACCGGGGGCTCGCCGCGGCGGTGGAAGCGCTTGGCACCCGCGCCTCGATCCCGGTGACGGTCGATGCCGAGATCGGCCGCCGGCCCGCGCCGGTGGTCGAGAGCGCCGCGTATTTCGTCGTCGCCGAGTCGCTCACCAACGTCGCCAAGCACGCCCCCGGCGCCGCCGCCGCGGTGCGGCTCCGGCTGGAGGGGGACACCCTTGAGGTGATCGTCGCCGACGACGGGCCGGGGGGCGCCGACGTCAGCGCGGGCACCGGGCTCGACGGCCTGCGGCGCCGGGTGGCGGCGCTCGACGGCGAGATGCGGATCGTCTCGTCGGCGGACGGCGGGACGCGGATCGAGGTGAGGCTGCCGTGCGGGTCGTGATCGCCGAGGACTCGCTGCTCCTGCGCGAAGGCCTGGTCGCGCTGCTGCGCGAACACGAGGTCGAGGTCGTCGCCCAGGCTGAAGACGGAGACGGCCTGCTCCGCATCGTCGGCGGCCACAAGCCCGACCTGGCGATCGTCGACGTGCGCCTGCCGCCGACCTTCACCGACGAGGGCATCCGCGCCGCGGTCGAGGCCCGCCGGCGCCGCCCGGAGATGGGCGTCCTGATCCTCTCCCAGTACGTCGAGCCGGTCTACACCGCCGAGCTCCTGGCGGGCGGCGAGGGCGGCGTCGGCTACCTCCTCAAGGAGCGGGTCGGGGACATCCCCGCCTTCCTCGACGCGATCCGCCGCGTCGCCGCCGGCGGCACCGCCCTCGACCGTGAGGTCGTCGCCGAGCTGGTCGGCGAACGCCGCGCCGAGGCCGAGAGCCCGATCGACGCCCTCTCGCCCCGCGAGCGCGAGGTCCTCTCCCTGATGGCCGAGGGCCGCACCAACAACGCGATCGCCGAACAGCTCGTCGTCACCCCCGGCGCGGTGGAGAAGCACGTCTCCAGCATCTTCGGCAAGTTGAACCTGAGCGCGGCGGGGGACGACCACCGGCGGGTGCTTGCGGTGCTGGCGTTCTTGCGCGCGACCGACGGGGGGTGATTCGGGGCGCCTGCGGGGAGGGAGGCGGGACAGGCGAGTTCGCACTTCTCCGCGCTATCCGCGGATAAGTGCGAACTCGACCCCAACGGGTCCGGAATGCCCCGGCGGGTGCGGCGAAAGCGTCACGGATGGGAGGTGAAGTGAGGCTTCCGCGCGCCTTCCGTCGGCAACCCGGCCTCCGCCCCGCAACCCTTAGACCTTGGTAGCCCACAGGGCGACCAAGGTCTAAGGGTTGTCTCCCGCGGGGTGTCCCGGCGCCTTCGTCCCGGATCCTGGGCCCCTCCCCCCGGTGAGTTCGCAGTTCTCCGCGGTATGCGCGGCAAAGTGCGAACTCACCCCATGGGGCCTCGTCCCTCGAAACCGCCCCGGGCGCCAGCCGGCGTCCCTACGGCCGGTCCGTCAGCGCCAGGCGGTGGGCCACCGCGGCGGCCTCGGTGCGGCTGCGGACGCCTAGCTTGGAGAGGATCCGGGACACGTGGACGCTGGCGGTCTTCTCCGCCATGAAGAGGGAGGCGGCGATCTCGCGGTTGGTGGCGCCCTTGGCGAGGGCCGCCAGGACCTGGCGCTCGCGGGGGGTGAGGCCGAACGGGTCCTCGGCGGCGGACGCGGTGCCGTTGGCGTCGCGCCGGGCGCCGTCGCCGCCGTTCTGGACGGCGGCGCCGGTCGGCAGGCGCGCCCGCGCGATCAGCCCGGCGACCTCCGCGGCCAGCCACTCCGAGCCGAGCTCCTCCGCCGCCGTCAGCGCCCTCGCCGCCGCCGTGCCCGCCGCCTCGCGTTCGCCGTGGGCCGCGCGGGCCTCGGCCTCGTGCAGCCGGCACAGCGCCGCCTGGTAGGGACGCGGGATCCGCTCCCAGGCATCGGCCGCCGCGCCCGCCCGCTCGGCCGCGTCGGCGTCGTCGCGGGCGCGAGCCAGGTGGGCCTCGGCGGTCAGCTGGTAGGAGCGCTCGAGCGAGCGTCCCGTCACTTCCGCCGCCGCCTCGGTCCGCGCCGCGCCGAGCTCGGCGCGCAGCTGGGCGGCCTCGAGGCCGGCGGCGTCGCCGAGGGCGCGCGCCCGGTCGGCGGCCTCCGCCTCGACCGCCGTCGCCGCCGCCGAGATCAGCGCCATCCGCGCCGCGTCGTCGCTGCAGAACTCGAGCTGGTCGATCGCCTTTTCGGCCGCCTCGCGGGCCGCCTCGACGTCGCCGGAGCGCAGCTCCAGTTCGACCGTCAGCGCGCCCGCCGGGGCGATGATCTGCGGCTCGACCGTGTCGGCGAGGAAGCTCCGCGCGTGTTCGATCGCCGCCCGGGCACCGTCCGCGTCGCCGCGTCCCAGCATCAGCGAGGCGCGCCGCAGCAGCAGGTTGGCGATCGTCGTCGTCCCCGGCCCCTGGCTCTTGCCCGGCAAGACCGCCTCGGCTTCGTCCCAGCGGCCGAGGTAGAAGAGGATCTCGGAGCGCGCGCAGGCGATCCAGAGGATCGAGCGGTCCCCCGGCGTGATCTCCCGTTCGCCCTGCGCGGCCAGCTCCGCCGCCTCCTCGCCGCGGCCCGCCATGTGCAGCGCGTCGGCGAAGTTGACGAAGGCGGCGGCGAGCTGGTCGTTGGACCCGGAGCGGCGGGCCAGCTCCAGCGATTCGCGCATCACCGGCTCGCCGCGCTCCTCTTCGCCGAGCAGGAAGAGGCAGAGGCCGAGCCGGTTCAGGACCAGCGCCTCGATGTCCTCGACCCCGGCGGCCTCGGCGGCCCGGAGCGCTTCCTCGGCGGCATCGCGGCTTTCGGCGAAGCGCCCCTGGAGCAGCAGGAAGCGCGCTTTCTCTTCGAGGATGCGGGCGCGCTCCGGGGTCGGCTCCGACTCCGAGAGGAGCCCGAGCGCCCGCTCCAGGTCCCCGCGCGCGGCCTCGGCCTGTCCCAGCGCCCAGCGCGCCGAGGCGAGTTCGGCGAGGATCCCGGCGACGCGGTGGGGCTCGGCGCCCTCGTCGACCTCCTCCAGCGCCCCTTCGAGGAGCTTGATCGCGTGCGGCTCGTCGGCGTCGAGGCCGTGGGCGCGGGCGGCGAGCGTCACCAGCGTCGTATGTTCGACGCCCGCCAGCGTCTCCGGTTCGGGGACCCGCGGCCAGAGCGCCAGGGCGCGGTCGAAGAGCGCCGCCGCGGCCCCGGGCGCGCCGCCGCGTTCGATCGTGCGGGCGGCGGCGACGGCGGTGCGGAGCGCCTGCGGCTGGTCGCCGGCGGCGTTGAAGTGGTGGGCGACCGCGGAGGCGCGGATCGGCATCGGGTCGCTCACCTCCAGCGTCGCCTCCAGGGCCTGCGCCAGCCGCAGGTGCAGTTCGGCGCGTTCTCCGGGCAGGAGGTCGTCGTAGATGACCTCGCGCAGCAGCGCGTGGCGGAAGCCGTAACGGTCGTCGCCGCCGACCGCGATCACCTGCGCCTCGACCGCCTCCCGCAGCCCCGCCGCCAGCTCGTCCTCGTCGTGGTCGCAGACGCTGACCAGGTGGTCGTGCTTGAGCCGCCCGCCGACGGCGAGGATCCGCAGCAGCCCGCGCGCCGTCTCCGAGAGGCGTTCGATCCGCAAGAGCAGCGCGTCCCGCAGGGTGGAGGGGAGCCGGCCGCGCCCGTCGGCGCCCGCCGCGAGCAGCTCCTCGGTGAAGAGCGGGTTGCCTTCGCCGCGCTCGAAGAAGCGCTCGACCACCTCGGGGTCGGGGGCGGCACCGAGGATGTCGTCGAGCTGGGTGGCGACCTCGCCGCGGTCGAAGGGCTCCAGCTCCAGCCGCCGCACGCGCCGGCCGCGGCCGAGCTCGGCGAGCAGCGGCCGCATCGGGTGAGCGCGGTGCAGCTGGTCGGAGCGGTAGGCGATCACGGTGAGGAGCCGCACGTGGTCGGGGAGGTTGGCGGCGAGGTAGAAGAGGAAGTGGCGGGTCGCGTTGTCGGCCCAGTGGGTGTCGTCGAGCCAGAGGACCATCGGCGTTTCCTCGGCCATCGTTTCGAGCAGCCCCAGCAGGCCTTCGAAGGGCCGGTAGTGGTCGTCGTCGGCGGCCGTGGCGGCGTCCGGATCCAGCTCCGGCAGGAGCTGGGCGAGGCCCTGGCGGGTGGAGGGGGAGAGGCGGTCGAGGGCGCGGTCCTGCTCGCGCACGAGGGTGCGCAGGGCGGAGACCAGCGGCGCGTAGGGCAGCTCGTCGCGGCCCAGCTCGACGCACTCGCCGCCGATCCCACAGCCGCCCTTCGCGCGGGCGCGCTCGAGCAGCGTGTGGAGGAGGCGGGACTTGCCGACGCCCGACTCGCCCGCCAGGAACGCCAAGGAGGCCGCCCCGGAGGCGGCCTCGTCGAACGCGGCCTCGAGCTCGGCGAGCTCGCCGGCCCGCCCGATCAGCCGGCTGGCACTGACTCGGGTCGCCACCCGGCGATTATCGCCGTCCCGGCAATCCGAGGCTCAGCAGCATGCTCAGCGGGTGGGTGTGGAAGGCCTTGCGGGGGCTGGTCGTCTCGGCCTCGCGGCGCCCGGCCTGGGCCTGGAGCCGCGAGCGGCGAGCCTCTTCGAGGAACTCGTGCTGGGCGACCATCGCCTTCGCGACATTCATTTGGTTGGGATTCATGGCCGTGCCTTTCGCTTGCTGTGCCACTCCAAGGTACGGCTGAGAAAAGCCCCGCACATCGGGCGAATTCCTACGGTTTCGGGACGGGACCCCTTAGTCCTGAGGCGCGACCCCTTACCCGCCCCGGCGCGTGCGCTTCATTAGGTTCCCGATCGATGCCCGATTCCGTGATCAACCTCTATTCCGACACCCAGACGCAGCCGAGCGCGGCGATGCGCAAGGCGATGGCCGACGCCGAGGTCGGCGACGAACAGCGCGGCCTCGACCCGACCGTCACCGCGCTGGAGGAGGAAGTCGCGGCGCTGCTCGGCAAGGAGGCGGCGGTCTTCCTCCCCTCGGGATCGATGTGCAACCAGATCGCGATCCGGCTCCACATCCGCCCCTTCGGCGACGAGATGTACGCGCACCGGCTCGCCCACCCGATCAACGCCGAGGCGGCCGGGGCGGCGACGATCAGCGGCGCGCTGATGATGCCGCTGGAGGGCGAGGGGGGCACCTTCGACGGCGCCACCCTGCGGGCCCGCATGCGCGATCCGCTCGACACCCACGAACCGCGCTCGCGCCTGGTCACGATCGAGCAGCCGACCAACCTCGGCGGCGGCCGGGTCTGGACGATGGCGCGGATCGAGGAGGTGCTCGACGTCGCCCGCGAGTTCGGCCTCCGAACCCACCTCGACGGCGCCCGCCTCCTGAACGCGACCGTCGCCTCCGGCGAGAGCGCCGCCGCCTACGCCGCGGGCTTCGAAACCGCCTGGATCGACTTCTCCAAGGGCCTCGGCGCCCCGGTCGGCGCCTGCCTCGCGGGCTCCGCCGAGCTGATCGCCGAAGCCCGCCGCTACAAGCAGATGCTGGGCGGCTCGATGCGCCAGGGCGGCATCGTCGCGGCGGCCGCCCGCTACGGCCTCCAGCACAACGTCGAGCGCCTCGCCGAGGACCACGCCAACGCCAAGTTCCTCGCCGAGGGTCTGGCCGAGCTGCCCGGTGTCGAGATCGACCCGGCCACCGTGGAAACCAACATCGTGATCTTCGACGTCGCCGACGCCCAGTCCCTCCACGACAAGCTGGCAGCGTCCGGCGTCGAAATGAGCCTCCTCGAAGGCCGCGTCCGCGCCGTCACCCACCTCGACGTCGACCGCGGCGGCGTCGAAAAGGCCCTCGCGTCCGTCAAGGACGCACTCTCGTAACGGTGCGTCTGCATTTGGGGGCGTATAGCGACCCCAAATACAGACGGTCGTCCGCTAGGCGAAGAGGGGGGAGCCGACCCAGTCGCTCGGGTGGCGGGCGGCGGCGGGGGCGAAGAAGTAGCCGCCGCCTTCGGGGGTGACGTAGTCGATCATCGGCTCGTTGTTCAGGCGTTCCTGGATCGCGGTGAACTGGCGCTGGATGTTCTGGTTGAAGGCGACGAAGAGGAGGCCGACGTCGAGTTGGCCGGCGGGGTCGAGGCCTTGCGAGTAGTTCCAGGCGCGGCGCAGGATGCGCTGGTCGATCGTCGCCGGTTCGCGCGGGTTGGCGAGGCGGATGTGGGCGTCGAGGGCGATTCGTTCGCCCCGCGGGTCGAGGTCGAAGCGCGGGTTCTCGAACTCACCGGTGCCGCCCAGCGGGGCGCCGGTGTCGCGCTTGCGGCCGATCATTTCCTCCTGCTCGTGGAGGCCGACCCGGTCCCAGAACTCGACGTGCATGCGGATCGTGCGGACCACCTGGTAGGTGCCGTCGGCGGTCCAGGCGGGCTCGGCGCCGCCCCTCTCGGCCCACACCAGGCGGTCCATCACCTTCGGGTCGGTGACGTCGGGGTCGGAGGTGCCGTCGCGGAAGCCGAAGTGGTTGCGGCGCGAGCTGTGCGGGGACGGGCCGCGCTGGGCGCCGACGGCGCCCGCCATCGTCCAGCGGGGGGCGAGTTCGGCGCGCACCGGTCTGGCCAGCTCGCGGACCGCGTGGGCGACGGTGTCCTGGTGCCCGGCGGCGATCTGCAGGAGGACGTCGCCGCCGGTCCGCGCCGGGTCGAGGTCGTCGTGGGGGAAGGCGGACATCGCGGTCAGGTGGGCGGGCTTGCGCGCCGCCAGGCCATAGCGACCGTCGAACAGCGAGGCGCCGAAGGCGATCGTCACGGTCAGCCCGTCGGGTGCGATCACCGGGCCGAGCGTCCCCGAGTCGGCGGGCGGCGCGTCGTACTCCTCGACGGGAAAGGCGCCGCCGCGGGTCAGTTCCCGCGCCCGCGAGGAGATCGTCTGCAGGGCGCCCATCAGTTCGGCGCGCCCGCCGCAGATCGAGTCGAGCGCGAGGAAGGTGGCGAAGCTCGCGGCGGGGGGGAGGATGCCCGCCTGGTGGACGCCGTCGAAGTCGCGCCGGTCCGCCAGCTCGGCCGCGTTCACCCGCCCCGCCATCTCCGCCTCGGATTCGCTCGCGTTCGCGGTGGTCGCGGCGCCGAGCCCGTAGCCCGCGGCGATGCCGCCGAGCCCGACCCCGCCGGCGCGCTTGAGGAAGGAACGGCGGTCGATCTCGCTCATTGCCGCTCGCGCCTCTGCTCGGCGATCGTGGGGTAGGGCTTCGTCCGCTTCACCTCGAGCGCGCCGGGGACGTCGTCGAGCCGCTGCAGCAGCGCGCCGAGGGAGCCGTCGACGCGCTCGCGCTGACACTGCGTCAGCGCGCCGAGTGCCGGCCAGGCGCCGCCGTGTTCGCGCCTGACCGAGTCGACGACGGCGCGGAAGCGGGCCAGTTCGTTTTCGACCGGCTCGACCGTCGAGCCGCGCCCGTTCAGCAGCGGCTTCAGGGTCCTCACCACGAATTCGGTCGCCGCCAGCGAGTCGACGGTGGCGCGCAGCCCGGCGCCGCTCCAGGGCGCGTCGACGCCCGACAGCATGTCGCGCTGGGCGTCCTCGAGGATCTCGTGGGCGCGGGTCGCGTAGGTGAGCGGCGAGATCGCGATCCGCCGCACCGCCACCTGGAGATGGGCGACCCGCCGCGCCAGGTACGCGGCCGGGCTGCGGAGCCCGGCGGTAGGTTCGCCGGTCCAGAGCCCCATCTCGATCCGGTGCAGGCCGGTGAAGTCAGGGTCGTGGACGCCGTCCGGCAGCCGGCCGGAGTTGCCGTCGATCTGCTCGTCGAGCGTCCCCAGCGCGCCGTAGGCGGCGCCGAGGCGCAGGTAGTGGTCGTAGGCGTCGAGCCAGTCCCGCTTGGCGGCGCCCACGTCGCCTGCCGCGATGTCGCCTTGGAGCGATTCGACGTGGCGCTGTACCGCCTTCGCCTCGCGCTCGGAGTAGCGCCGATACTCGGCGACCGGCTTGACGAAGTCCTCCGCGTGGAGCGGCTGGAGGTCCCCGCCCGGCCCCGGGTTCTTGGTCCGTTCCATCGCGATCGCCGCTTCCTGCTGGACCGAGAGGTGGCCGCCGGTGACCTCCTCGACGGTGATGTCGGGGTGGGCGCCGATCGTCCGGATCGAGCGCGCGACCGGCTCCGGGGAGGAGCTGCCGCAGCCGGCGAGGAGCGCCGCCAGCGTCGCCGCCGCGATCGCGATCGCGACCACCGCGGGTGGATTTCTCGGGGTCCGACCGAACCTCACCGCGGCGACGCTAAGAACCGCTCGGCGGGGCGGTGTTACAGGATCGTTACCAAATACGAGGGTCACATAATCATCACAATTGGGGAACAAGATGTCCACATGAGTGGACCTCTCCGAGCCGAGGATGCGCCGCGAGCGTCGCGGCACGGGCGGCACGCGGCGCGCCACCGGACCTGGCCGCCCTCGTCTCAGGAGAACCAATTGAGCTCAGAAGGCGTGTCCCGAAAGAAGCGCCGGCGCTGGATCGCCGGCGGCCTGATGGTCGCCCTGGCGATCTTCGCGTTCGGCATCACCGGCGCGTTCGCGAACCCCGACTCCCCGCCGAGCGGCAGCGAACCATCCACGACCCCGATCAAGCACCTGGTGGTGATCTTCCAGGAGAACCAGTCCTTCGACCACTACTTCGGCACCTACCCACACGCGGTCAACGGCCCCGGTGAACCGGCCTTCACCGCCGCCCCCGGGACCCCCACCGTCAACGGCCTCACCCCCGAGCTGCTGACCGCCAACCCCAACTCGGCCAACCCGAAACGGCTCGGCCGCGGCGAAGCGCTCACCTGCAGCCAGGACCACGGTTACGCCGACGAGCAGAAGGCCTTCGACGCGGGCCTGATGGACCGGTTCGTCGAGTACACCGCCGGCGGCAGCTGCGCCGACAAGTCGATCGTCATGGACTACTTCGACGGCAACACCGTCACCGGCCTCTGGAACCTCGCCCAGCACTTCTCGCTGAGCGACAACTCCTTCGGCACGATGTTCGGCCCGTCGACGGTCGGCGCGCTGAACCTGATCTCGGGCGAAACGCACGGTTCGGAAGTCGAAGCGGGCGGCGTCGAACACGGCACCGTGATCGGCGACCCGGAGCCCGGCTACGACCTCTGTGCGGCGAACAACGGCGTCGGCGGGGTGAAGATGTCCGGCGTCAACGTAGGCACGATCATGTCGCAACGGGGTATCACCTGGGGCTGGTTCCAGGGTGGCTTCGCGCCGACCGAAGTGAAGAACGGCGTGCCGATCTGCGGCGCCAAGCACAAGAACATCGGCGGCGCGGAAGTGATCGACTACTCGCCGCACCACGAGCCGTTCCAGTACTACCCCTCGACCTCCAACCCACAGCATCTGCCGCCGACCTCGGAGGCGATGATCGGGCACAACGACCAAGCCAACCATCAGTACGACATGGCCGAATTCGACGAAACGGTGAGGCACGAAAACCTGCCCGCCGTCTCGTTCCTGAAGGCGCCCGAGTACCAGGACGGTCACCCCGGCTACTCCGACCCGCTCGACGAACAGGCGTTCATCGCCGAAAAGCTCGACGAGCTCGAGCACTCCAACCAATGGGAAAGCACCGCCGTCGTCATCGCCTACGACGACTCCGACGGTTGGTACGACCACGTGATGTCGCCGATCGTCACGCCGTCGAAGTCCGCCTCGGACTTCCTCAGCGGTGCGGGCGTCTGCGGCAACGTCAAGGACGAAGCCGCCCCGGCCGACCGCTGTGGCTACGGCCCGCGGCTGCCGCTGCTGGTGATCTCACCGTACGCGAAGCAGAACTTCGTCGACAACACCCTCACCGACCAGTCCTCGGTCCTGCGCTTCATCGAGGAAAACTGGCAGCTGGGCCGGATCGGCGAACACGAAAAGACCCCGAACACCTACTCGGCCGACTACAGGGCCGGCACGTTGAACAACATGTTCGACTTCGAACCGGGCGCGGCGAAGGCCCCGAAGGTGTTCCTCGACCCGTCCACCGGCGAAGTGCTCGGTGAAGAAGGCGGCTCCGAGGAAGAAGGCGGGGCGCCGGAAGAAGGCCACGGCGGTGGCGGCGAACACGGTGGCGGTCACGACAACGGCGGCGGCCACGAAGGCGGCTCCGGCGGCCACGGTCACGGCCACCACGAGAAGGTTCACTGTGCCGTCGACTCACACGGTCACAGCGTCCACCTGAACTGCCGCGTCAGCGGCAAGGGCCGGAGCGCGGTGCGGTTCCGGATCGTGCGCGGAGACAAGGTGCTCGGCACCTCGCGCGCGCAGGTCAAGGACACCAAGGCGAACGCCACGGTGAAGACCAGGCAGGCGCTGGCGGGCAGTTACACGCTGCTGGCGACGGTCTCCCGGGCCGACGGCATCGACGCCCTCTCGCAGGGCGTCAGGCTGCCGGGCAAAGGGTCGGTGGAGCTCCACTAGGCACACCGGCAACGAGGTTGCGAAGGGGCGGCGGCCGCAGGGTCGCCGCCCCTTTCTCGTAAGGTCAACTCGATGGCAGACGACGTCGCTCCCAAGCTCGACCTGCCGGAGGCGATCACGGCGCTCCTCTTCGACCTCGACGGGGTGCTGACCAAGACCGCGGTCGTCCACGACAAGGCGTGGAAGCAGACCTTCGACGGCTTCCTCGAGGCGCGCGCCGAGAAGGAAGGCGAAGAGTTCGTCCCCTTCGACTCCGACGCCGACTACAACGAATACGTGGACGGCAAGCCGCGCTACGACGGCGTCCGCTCCTTCCTCCAGTCCCGCGGGATCGAATTGCCCGAGGGCGACCCCGACGACCCGCCCACCGCGGAAACCGTCTGCGGCGTCGGCAACCGCAAGAACGAGCTGGTGCTGAAGCTGATCGAAGAGGACGGGGTGGAGCCCTACGCGGGCTCGGTCCGCTTCGTCGAGGCGGCGCGCGCGGCGGGGCTGCGGCGCGCGGTCGTCTCCTCCAGCGCCAACTGCCAGGAGGTGCTGGAGGCCGCCGGGATCGAGGGCCTCTTCGAGGCGCGGATCGACGGCAACGTCGCCGCCGCCAAGAACCTGAAGGGCAAGCCCGCGCCGGACACCTTCCTGGCGGGGGCCGAGGCGCTCGGGGTCGAGCCCGCCGCCGCCTGCGTCTTCGAGGACGCCGTCTCCGGGGTCGAGGCGGGCGCCGCCGGGCACTTCGGCCACGTCGTCGGCGTCGACCGCGTCCACCACGCCGACGCGCTCCGCGCCCACGGCGCCGACGTCGTCGTCACCGACCTCGCCGAGCTGATCTTGGACGGTCCCCGCGGCGACTCCGCTGGCGCCCCCGTCCCCGGGAGCCGCGCGTGATCGACGACCCGCACTACACGGTCGAGCCCTGGGGGGTCTGCGAAACGCACCTCGACCTCGACCGGCTCGCCCAGTCGGAGTCGGTCTTCGCCCTCTCCAACGGCCACATCGGCGTCCGCGGCACCCTCGACGAGGGCGAGCCGCACGCGCTCCCCGGCACCTACCTGAACGCCTTCTGGGAGGCGCGCCCGCTGCCCTACGCGGAGGCCGGCTACGGCTACCCGGAGGCGGGGGAGACCGTCGTCAACATGACCAACGGCAAGGTGATCCGCCTCTTGGTCGACGACTCGCCCTTCGACATCCGCTACGGCGATCTGCTCGAACACGAACGGCGGCTCGACTTCCGCACCGGCATCCTGCGGCGCGTCGTGCTGTGGCGCTCGCCGACCGGGAGGACGGTGCGGGTCGTCTCCGAGCGGCTCGTCTCCTTCGTCCAGCGCGCGGTGATGGCGATCCGCTACACGGTCGAGCCGACCGCGGCGCCGACCCGCGTCGTCGTCCAGTCGGAGCTGATCGCGAACGAGCCGCGGCCGGCGATCTCCAAGGACCCGCGCGCCGCGGCCGCCCTGGAAGCGCCGCTCGAAGCCGAGGAATGGGCGGGGGACGACGCCCGCGCCGTGCTCGTCCACTCGACCAAGGAGTCGCGGCTGCGCGGGGCGGCGGCGATGGGGCACGAGATCGACGGCCCGCCCGACTGCGCGCCCGACGAGGCGGAGGCCTGGGAAGACCTCGGCCGGCTGACGATCAACGCGACCCCGGCGCCCGGCGAGCCGCTGACGATCACCAAGTTCGTCACCTATGGATGGTCGGCGCGGCGCTCGGTGCCGGCGATGCGCGACCAGGTGAGCGCGGCGCTCGCCGAGGCCCGCCACACCGGCTGGGAGGAGCTCTGCAAGGCGCAGCGGGAGTACCTCGACGACTTCTGGGAACGCGCCGACGTCGAGCTCGACGGCGACGCCGAACTGCAGCAGGCGGTCCGCTTCGGCCTCTTCCACGCGCTGCAGGCGAGCGCCCGCGGCGAGGGCCGAGCGATCCCGGCGAAGGGGCTGACCGGGCCCGGCTACGACGGCCACACCTTCTGGGACACCGAGGCCTACGTGCTGCCGATGCTCTCCTACGCGGTGCCGCAGGCGGCGGCGGAGGCGCTGAAGTGGCGGCTGGCGACGCTGCCGAAGGCGCGCGAGCGGGCGCGGGAGCTCTGCCTCAAGGGCGCCGCCTTCCCCTGGCGCACGATCAGCGGTGCCGAGACCGGCGCCTACTGGCCCGCCGGGACCGCCGCCTTCCACATCAACGCCGACATCGCCCAGGCGGTCCTTCGCTATTGCGACCTGAACGTGGACCCGGACTTCGAGCGCGACGTCGGCCTGCCGCTGCTGGTCGAAACGGCGCGGCTCTGGCGCTCGCTCGGCCACCACGACGCCCACGGCGCCTTCCGCATCGACGGCGTCACCGGCCCGGACGAGTACTCCGCGGTCGCCGACAACAACGTCTACACGAACCTGCTGGCGCAGAAGAACCTGCGCGCCGCCGCCGAGTTCTCCGAGCGCTACGTCGAGGGCGCCGACGCGCTCGGGGTCGACAACGAGGAGATCGCCTCCTGGCGCGACGCGGCCGAGGCGATGACGATCCCCTACGACGCCGACCTCCGCGTCCATCCGCAGGCGGAGCGCTTCACCGACCACGCGCGCTGGGACTTCGCCAACACCGACGCCGACGACTACCCGCTGCTGCTCCATTACCCCTACTTCGACCTCTACCGCAAGCAGGTGGTGAAGCAGGCCGACCTGGTGATGGCGATGCTGGTCCGCGGCGAGTCCTTCACGGCCGAGGAGAAGGCCCGCAACTTCGCCTACTACGAGCCGCTGACCGTGCGCGACTCCTCGCTCTCGGCCTGCGTCCAGGCGGTCCTGGCGGCGGAGACCGGCCACCTCGAGCTCGCCTACGACTACCTCGGCGAGGCGGCGCTGATGGACCTCGACGACCTCGAGCACAACAGCCGCGACGGCCTCCACATCGCCTCCCTGGCGGGCACCTGGATCGCCGCGGTCTGCGGCTTCGGCGGCCTGCGCGACCACGACGGCCTCCTCCGCTTCGCCCCCCGTCTCCCCGAACGCCTCGACCGCCTCGCCTTCCGCCTCGAATTCCGCGGCCGCCGCCTCCTGGTCGAGGTGGGCGGGTCAGGGACGAAGTACACCCTGCTCGACGGCGATCCCCTGCGCTTCCAGCACTTCGACGACGACGTCGAACTTACCGCCGACGGCCTGGAGTTCGGCCCCGGCCCCGACCCCGAACCCCCGGCCGAGCCGGTCCACCAACCGCCTGGCCGGGCTCCGTTGAAACGGAGGCCGTCGCGGTAGGGCGGGCGGTGGTCGGGCGGTGATCCGCGGCCCTGCCGGCCGTCCGAGGATGGTCCTGGGCTCCTCATGGGGGTCCTGGCAGGCTGTGACCCCCATGAGGAGCCCAGGACGTGAGGGGTGCGTGGGAGAGGCGTCACAGGGACGTCGCGAAGTCGGACTTCCGTGACGATCAGGTCGGTGAGTCTCCACACTTCGGCCCGAACGGTCACAGAGATGCCGGGAACGTCACACTTCCCGGCCCTCAGAGGCCCTTTTCGGGCCCCAGATCAAGGGCCCGGAACGCGCTGCGTGTTTTAGGGCCCCTATGGGGGGGTCAATACACGCAGCGCGTAGGTCGGTGTTGGACAACACGGGAGGAAGACCGGAGTTCTCGGCATCTCCGTGACGAGGTCTGACTCCCGTCACGGATCCGTGCCACTCCGGACGCACTCCCGCCCCTCTCGCCACGGCCACAGCCTGCCCGGGCCGTGGCGAGAGGGGCGGGTCCGTTATCCGGGCGCCAGCTTGCGGGGCCTGGACCCTTCCCCGCGCGACAGCTTGCGGGTCCCCGTCCCTTCCGGGGCGCCCGCCCGCGGGTGCCCATCCCTTCCCCACCCGCCAGCCACAAAATCCAGCCCCTTGACATGTGACCATTTAGTCACCTATTGTCGGTCCCATGATCGACGACGTGTTCAAGGCCTTGGCGGATCCGACTCGCCGCCGTCTGCTCGACGAGCTGTTCGAGGAGGACGGGCAGACCTTGAGCGCGTTGGAGCAGCGGTTGCCGATGTCACGGTTCGGCGTCGCCAAGCACCTGAAGGTGCTGGAGGGGGCGGGCCTGGTGACGACGCGGCGGCGCGGGCGGGAGAAGTTGCACTTCCTCAACCCGGTGCCGATCCGCGAAGTCCACGACCGCTGGGTGAGCAAGTACGCGGAGCCCTGGGCCTCGGCCCTGACCGGGCTCAAACGACACCTCGAGGAGGAGGATCAACGATGAACGACGAGCAGCTCTACACGGTGGTCGGCGGCCGCGGCACGATGACCGCCTTCGAGATCTACATCAAGACCAGCCCCGAGCGCCTCTGGGAGGCGATCACCGACGGGGAGATGCGCAAGCGTTATAGCTTCGGCGTCGGCACCGAGTCGGAGTGGACGCAGGGGTCGGAGTATCGCTCCAGCGTCCCCGGCGTGGTGGATATCGCCAGTGGCGAGAACGTCGAGGTGGACCCGCCGCGGCGCCTGGTCCAGACGTTCACCGCGCTCTGGAGCGAGGACGTGAAGCGCGAAGGCACCACGCGGGTGACCTGGGAGATCGAGCCGGTCGGCGAGGATTCCTGCCTCCTGCGGGTGACCCACGACCAGCTCGGCGAGGACGCCAACTCAGAACTCTGGGGCGGCTGGCCGATGATCCTCTCCGGCCTGAAGACCCTGCTGGAGACCGGGGAGGACCTGACCACGCCGGCCTCGCTGATGTACGCGGACGCGCAGAAGCGGGGCTGACCCCCTCAGTCGCGGGCGGGCGGCGGCGTCGCCTCCTCGGGGGTGATGCCGAAGCGGCCCTGGTACTCGTCGTTGAGGGCGGGCCAGGGCCCCGCCTCGTGCTCGGCACTCGGCCGCGCGCTCCGGCCGTCGAGGTCGGCGGCCAGCGCGTCGAGGCAGATGTGCCAGCCGGCCCCGTCGCGGGCCGCCTTGAGGCGATCCTCGAAGGTGTGGACGAGGACCAGCACGCAGCCGTCGTCGTGCGGGCGCAGCTCCCAGAGCAGGTGGTCGGGACGCTCGCCCTCCTTCGCCCAGGTGTAGCCGAGCAGCCGCGGCGGGTCCCAGTCGGTCACCTCGCTGTCGGGCATGTCGGCGACGTGGCCGTCCTGGTCCCAGACGACGCGGCCGCCGACCCGCGGCTCGAACGCGGCCGGGGTGGGGTGCCAGGCGAACATCTCCTTGGTGTCGGTGAGCGCCGTCCAGACCCGCTCGGGCGGGTGGGGGAGGGCGCGTTCGAAGCGCAGCGCCGGGCGGCCGTCGACTTCTTCCAGGCGGGCGTACTGGTCGGGCATGGCTACTCCTCCGTTTCGTTGTCGCTGTCGAGGTGCCGTTCGAGCGCATCGAGGCTGCCCTGCCAGAGCCGCTGATAGGGGGCGACCCAGCCGATCAGCTCGGTGAGCCCGGCGGGGCGGAGCTCGTAGATCCGCCGCTGGCCTTCGACCCGTGGCTCGACCAACCCCGCCTCGCGCAGGATGCGCAGGTGTCGCGAGGCGTTCGGCTGGCTGAGCCCGGCCGCGGTGGCGATCTCCCCGACCGCCCGCGGCCCCGCCGCGAGCAGGTCGAGGATCTCCCGCCGCGACCCCTCGGCGACGGCATCGAAGACCTGGCTGCCCTTCGCGCTCATGTCCTTATTCAATCATATGCTTATATAAGCGTAGCGTTACCCAACCGAGGAGGGCCGAGATGAATGCGGATGCGATGACTGTGGAGCGGATCGAGATCGAGCTCGCGGCGCCACCGTCCCAGGTCTACGGGGCGATCGCGACGGCCGCCGGCGTGCGGTCATGGTGGACCGACGGCGAGGTCGCCGAGGAGGTCGGCGGGATCGGCCGGCTGACCTTCGGCCACAGCTGGACCGAGCTGCGGGTCGAGGAGCTGGTGCCCGACCGCGAGGTCGAGTGGACCTGCGTCGGCCAGCAAATCGACCACTTCGACCTGACCGACGAGTGGGTCGGTACCCGGATCCACTTCCACCTCACGCCGCTCGACGACGGCCGCCGCACCCGCCTCGACTTCGCCCACGAAGGCCTCGCCGGCCTCGGCTGCGAGGAGATGTGCGCGAAGGGCTGGGACCACTACATCCGCACGAGCCTCCGTGGCCTGGTCGAGGACGGCAAGGGCGCGCCCGGGCCGGGCGCGGGCAGCCGCTGAAGGAGGCCGCGATCCAGTCGCGCCGGCAAACCGAACCGCCGTACCGCGGTCGTCCTAACGTCCGCTCCACGCCCTGCGGTCGTCCTAGCGTCCGTCTACCGGACCAAAGGACGACCGCGCCTGTGCGACCTGACCAAAGGACGACCGCGCTTCGCGCTGCGGCTGCCTGGTCCGGAGGGGGTCAGCGCTCCAGGGGCTCGCCGTAGACGATCAGGCCGTGGAGGACGATCAGGCAGAGGGCGAAGATGCCGAGCGACCAGAAGGGGTAGCTGCCGCCGATCGAGAGCAGGGACTCGATCGCGCCCAGGGTGGCGGCGATGATGCCGACCGTGCGGCCGTAGACGCCGCCGCTGAACAGCGAGTAGCCGCCGGTCAGCTGCACGAGGCCGATGAGCAGGGTCACCCAGCCCCAGAAGCCGAGGCCGAACACGACGTAGGCCGTCTGGTGGTTGAAGAAGTCGGCGTTGCTGATCGCGGCGATGCCGTAGATCACGTTCAGTACGCCGGCGATGAGCAGCAGGATGGCGGCGAACATCGCGCGCGCCTCGCCTCTCACTTCCACGTCTATCTCCTTTATCCGGGGTCGGGACACTGCCGAAACCGCTTGACGGTGCCATTTTCGGCAGCGGCGGACCGTCCCCTGCCACCGTTTCGGCACACTGAGGGGGATGAACGAGCACGACCACGCCTGCTGCGCGCCGGGCCGCGCCCCGAGCGGGGCGGAGGCCGCGATCCCCGCGAGCGCCAACGACGGCAGCACCGACGGCATGGTCCGCCTCGGCGGCAGCTTCCTGATGGGGACCGAAGACCCCGACGGCTTCCCCCAAGACCGCGAGGGCCCGGTCCGCGAGATCGACCTGCCGCCGTTCTGGATCGACCCGGTCGCGGTCACCAACGCGCGCTTCGCCGAGTTCGTCGACGCGACCGGCCACCGCACCGACGCCGAGAAGGCCGGCTGGTCCTTCGTCTTCGCCGCCTTCCTCCCGGCCGACTTCGAACCGACCCGCGGCATCGCCAACGCGCCCTGGTGGCGCCAGGTCTTCGGCGCCGACTGGCGCCACCCGGAGGGCCCGCACTCGGACCTCGACGACGACCGCCTCGACCACCCCGTCGTCCACGTCTCCTGGAACGACGCCAAAGCCTTCGCCGCCTGGGCCGGCGCCCGCCTCCCGCACGAGGCCGAGTGGGAGATGGCCGCGCGCGGCGGCCTCGAGCAGGCCCGCTTCCCCTGGGGCGACGAGCTCGAGCCGGGCGGCCGCCACGCGATGAACGTCTGGCAGGGGACCTTCCCGTCCCAGAACACCGGCGACGACGGCTGGCTCGGCACCGCGCCGGTCACGGAATACGAGCCGAACGGTCACGGCATGCTCAACATGAGCGGCAACGTGTGGGAATGGTGCGCCGAGCGCTTCGACCGCCAGACGCGGGCGATCCGCGGCGGTTCCTACCTCTGCCACGCCTCCTACTGCAACCGCTACCGGGTCGCCGCGCGCAGCTTCAACACCCCGGACAGCTCGACCGGGAACATGGGCTTCCGGGTCGCCCGCGACGCCTGACCGGCGCCGCCTCGGACGCCCGTCCGCGCCGCCCGGCGGAACTCCCGCGAGGGTCCCGCGCGCCCGGTAGGTTCCACCGAACGGAGTCGGGGTAGTGGTCCCCGATCAACGACGGAGAGGAGAGTCGATGGCCCACCCGACCTTTGAGGACGCCCGCCGTCTCAGCGACTGGCAGCCCCCGCTGGGGGTTGTCTCCGTCTACCTGGCCTTCGACCCCGCCGACCGCGGCGGCGCCTGGCGCACCGAGCTGCGCAACGGCCTCGACGCGCTGCTGGAGGCCGCCAAGGACGCCGAGCACGACCGCCGGCTCGCCCTCCGGGCGGTCGCCAAACGGGTCATCGACCGCTACGAAGACGGCGACCACCGGCCGCCGCCGCGCGGCGAAGCGGGCTTCGTCGAGGTCGCCGAGAAGGGCGGCGAAGAGCACTGGTGGGGGACCGGGGCGGCGCCCCAGGCGAACGCCTGCGTCGAGCTCGGGGAGCGCCCCGCGCTGGCGCCGCTGGTCGACCTCGCCTGCCGCGGCGAGGGGCGCGGGATCGCGATCGTCTCGCTGGAGCGCGTCCGTCTGTTGAGCTTCGCCGAAGGCCGGCTGACCGAGCTCGAGGACTGGGAACTGGAGGTGACGAGCCTCGACTGGCGCGAGCGCAAGGCGCAGACCGGCAACGGCCCGACCCGCGGCGTCGCCTCCTCGGGCAAGGACGAATACGGCGACCGCCTCGACCACAACCGCCACCGCTTCCTCGGCGAGGCGGGCGCGCTGGTCGGCCGCGAGCTGGAAGGTCGGGGGATCGGCCGGGCGCTGGCCTTCGGCCCGGCCGCCGACCTCGAGCACTTCAAGGCGGGCATGAACGCGCCGAACGTGAAACTGGCGGTGGCCGAGAAGGCCGACCTGATCTCGGTCCCGACCGGCAAGCTGCACGAGACCGTCGCCGCCGCGGTCGAGAACGCCGACGCCGATCGCGAGTCGCGCCTCGTGGCGGCGGCGCTGGAAGAGGTGCGCGGCGGCGGCCGCGGCGCGAGCGGCCCGCAGGACGTCGGCGAGGCCGTCGAGGAAGGCCGGGTCGAGCGCCTCGTCATCGACGCCCGCCTCGGCGCCGCCGCCGAGTCCCTGATCCGCGGCGCCCTGAACGTGAGCGCCAAGGTCACCGTCGTCCACGGCCCGGCTGCGGAAGCGTTGCGTGAGGCCGAAGGAGTGGCGGCGACGCTGCGGTATTGAGGGGCGGGGCGGGGGTTCCGTGGGCCGGGCGGGCCTTGGGCGGGGGTCCGGGGCGCTGGCGGCCGTCCGAGTGGGGTCCTGGGCTCCTCATGGGGGTCCTGGCAGGCTGTGACCCCCATGAGGAGCCCAGGACGTGAGGTGTTCGTGGGAGAGGCGTCACAGGGACGTGAGGAAGTCGGACTTCCGTGATGATCAGGTCGGGGTGCCTCCACACCTCGGCCGGATCCGTGACGAAGATGCCGGGAACGTCACACTTTCCGGCCCTAAGAGGCTCTTTTCCGCCCTGAAAGCGAGGCCCGGAAACGCGCTGCGTGTTTTAGGGCCCCTATAGGGGGGTCAATACACGCAGCGCGTAGGTCGCTGTTGCACAACACGGGAGAAAGACCGGAGTTCTCGACGTCTCCGTGACGAGGTCTGACCTCCGTCACGGATCCGTGCCACTCCCGTCGCACTCCCGTGACGCTCCCGCGCGCCTCCCTCCACACCTTCCGCACACCCGCCCCTCTCGCCACGGCCACAGCCTGCCCGGGCCGTGGCGAGAGGGGCGCGTCCCTTCCCGGGCGACAGCTTGCGGGGCCCCGTCCCTCCCGGCGACAGCTTGCGGGCCCCCGGCGCCCCTACCCCGCCCCCTCCAACCCCGGCAGGCGCTGAATATGGGTGGCAAGTGATCCGTCGCGCAGGGCGTGGACTGCGAAGCCAGGGGAGTCGGGACACATCGTCAATTTCGGCGAGGTGAAGTTGAGCGCTGCCTGGAGGTAGGTGCTGGGGGCGGTGACGACCGCGCGGCCTGCCAGGTCGGCGACGATCGAGCGGTGGACGTGGCCGGCGACGATCCGGGTGACCTGGGGGTGGCGGGCCACTACCTCGGCCAGCGCCTCGCGCGAGTCGGGCGCCAGGCCGATCCGTTCGAAGGTCGGGATCTCGGTCCGCAGTGGCGGGTGGTGAAGGGCGAGGACGGTCGGGGTCCCGGGATCTTCGGCAAGCGCGGCGTCGAGCCACTCGACCCGCCCGCCGTCGAGCGAGCCGCCTTCGGCGCCGGGGACGATCGAGTCGAGGCAGATGAGGCGCAGCGGCCCGAGGTCGACCGCGTAGGACACCGGCTCCTCGCCCTCGCCGGGCAGCCCGAACGCCTCGCGCAGCGGCCCCCGCAGATCGTGGTTGCCGGGCAGCACGTGGGGCTGGAGGTCGAGCGGCGCCAATAGCTCCCGCACCCGCTGGTACTCCTCCGGCGCCCCGTTGTCGGTGAGGTCGCCGGAGACGAGCAGGGCGTCGGGACGGTCGGGCAGCGAGAGGATCGCCTCGACCGCGCGCAGCAGGGCCTCGTCGGGGTCGGCGCCCTCCCAGCTCGCCCCGATGTGGGGGTCGCTGATCTGCAGCAGCAGGAACGGCGCCCGGTCGTCACTCATGGGCGGAGCTTACGGCGCGAAGGGGCAATGGTTCGTGACCGGGCGGACGCTGTGCGATCGGAGCGTCCGGTCGAGGGCGGGCCGCCCTACGCCTGGACGCCGCCCGTCGGCGCGATGTCGAGGTCGCCGAGCGTCGCCGGCGCCCCGTCCCAGGCCCCCGACGGCCGCCGCCGCGGTGCGCTCCTCGCGCGCCAGCTCCTCGGCGAGCGCGACCGTGTCCTCGTCGCCCGCTCGCGCGGCGACCCGCGCGAGCAGCGCGTAGCCGCCCACCTCGAGCTGCTCGAAGGCGAAGGCGAAGCCCGCCGGCTTCGGCGGCGGATCGGGCTGGGCGGCGAAGAAGCCGGCGGGGTTGGCACCGCCGAGGCCGAGCGCGGTGTCCTTGAGGCGGCTCGGGGTGTCGCCGCGAGGGCCGTTCGGCGCCCCGGTCGCGGGACGTTTTAGAAATGACATCCGTTCCGTTTGCCCCGCCCGTTAATGGTCAATCGCGTTTTCGATGGTGCGGTCGTTGCCCGTAGTACTTTGGGGCGACTGACGGACCGTTCCTCAGTTGACGGCAAGTTTTCAAGGGAATCGAAAATTGAGCGGAACGATCGATGGACAGGTCATCGCGACCCGTCCGCAACTGACGGAGATCTCCAACGCCGCGGTCGCCCTGCACCGCGAGCACTTCGGCCGTGGCCCGGGCGCGGCGAAGACGCACGTGACCGACAACCTCGTCGTCTGCGTGCTGACCGACGTCTTCACGCCGCTCGAGCGGACCCTGATCGAGGCGGGGCAGGCGGCGCGGGTCCGCGAGACGCGCGCGATCCACCACGCCGCCACCGAGGACGCCTACAAGGCGCGCATGGAAGCGGTGCTGGGACGCTCGGTCGAGGCGCACATGAGCACGATCCACGTCGACCCCGATGTAGCGGTCGACATCTTCGTGCTGGGCGGCGGAGGCGGGGCGGGCGCCGCCGCCTCCGACGGCGCGGGCTAGTTAGGCCCCGACCTTTGCCTTGACGATCTCGGTCGCCGCCCCGTAGATCGCCTCGGCGTCGATCTCGGCGGCGCGCAGCAGCTCGGCCGGCTTCGCCGATCCCGGCATCTCCTCGACCGCGAGGACGCGGACCTTGGCGGAGGCGCCGTGCTCGGCCAGCGCCGCCAGCACCGCCTCACCGATCCCGCCCTCCTTCCAGTGGTCCTCGACGGTGACGATCGCCCCCGTCTCCTCGGCCGCGCGCACCAGCGCGTCGGCGTCGATCGGCTTCACCGAGTAGAGGTCGATGACCCGCGCCGAGATGCCCTCGCCGGCCAGCCGCTCGGCCGCGGCAAGCGCCTCGTGCAGAGTGATGCCGGCGCCGACCAGCGTCACGTCGTCGCCGTCCAGCACCGTCTTCGAGCCGCCCGCCTGGAACTCCTCGGACGCGTCGTAGAGCACCGGCGTCGCCCCGCGCGTGGTGCGCATGTAGGAGATGCCGGCGGTGTCGGCCATGATCTCGACCAGCGCCGCGGTCGAGGTCGCGTCGCTCGGGTAGAAGACGGTCGAGCCGTGGATCGCGCGCAGCGACGCAAGGTCCTCCAGCGCCATCTGCGAGGGCCCGTCCTCGCCGATCGAGACGCCGGCGTGGGACCCGCAGAGGCGGATGTCGGCGCGGCTGATCGCCGCCATGCGGACGAAGTCGTAGGCCCGCGAGAGGAACGCCGCGAAGGTCGAGGCGAACGGCGTCCAGTGGCGCCGCACCTGGAAGCCGACCGCCGAGGCGATCATCTGCTGCTCGGCGATGTAGACCTCGATGAAGCGGTCCGGGAAGGCGTTCTTGAAGTCTTCGGAGTGGGTCGAGTTGCCGACCTCGCCGTCGAGCGCGACGATGTCGTCGCGCCGCGCACCGAGCGCCGCCAGGGCCTCGCCGTAGGCTTTCCGGGTCGGCACCGCCTCGCCCTTCTCCCAGGTCGGCATCTCGCCGCCGGGGGTCTCGAAGCGGTGGATCGTCACGTCGCCCTCGGGCTTCGCCACGTCGACCCGCAGGTCGCGTTCGCCGCCCAGTTCCTCGATCGCGGTCGCCGGGTCCGCCAGCGGTTTGCCGTGCTTGCCGGGGAGGTCCTCGACCTCCTTGGCGCCCTTGCCCTTCTTGGTGCGGGCGACGATCATCGTCGGCCGCTCGCTCGCCTCGGCGTTGACGTAGGCGTCCTCGATCTCCTGCAGGTCGTGGCCGTCGATCTCGATCGCGTTCCAGCCCGCGGCCTCGGCGCGCCCGGCGTAGGAGGCGAGCTCCCAGCCGTGCATCGTTTCGCCGGTCTGGCCGAGCCGGTTGACGTCGATCAGCGCGGTCAGGTTGCCGAGGCCCTGCTTGCCGGCGTGCTCGACCGCCTCCCAGATCGACCCCTCGGCCATCTCCGAGTCGCCGCAGAGGATCCAGACGCGCGACGGCATCCGCTCCATCCGCGCCGCGGTGGCGACGCCGACCCCGATCGGCAGGCCCTGGCCGAGCGAGCCGGTGGCGACGTCGACCCAGGGCAGGATCGGGGTGGGGTGGCCTTCGAGCCGCGAGCCGAGCTTGCGGAAGGTGAGCAGCTCGTCGTCCTCGATCGCCCCGACCGCTTTCAGCACCGAGTAGTAGAGCGGGGACGCATGGCCCTTGGAGAAGATCAGGTGGTCGTTGCGGGGGTCGTCGGGGGTGCCGAAGTCAAGCTTCAGGTGCCCGTCGATCAGCACCGCCAGGAGGTCCGCCGCCGACATCGAGGAGGTCGGATGCCCCGAACCCGCCGCGTCGGAGGAGCGGACCGAATCAACCCGCAGCTGTTGGCCAAGTTCGCGTCGAAAATCCATGTCTCCACTCATGAGATGGACGCTAGCGAAAGCAGGCGGCGGCTGTCTGCGATCCTGCCCGGAGGGTGGACGCGACGGCGACGACACAGCTCTACCGGAAGCGACAGCGGCGCCGGGCGATCATCGCCTGGGGGACCCTTGGTGTCGTCGCCGCGCTGGTCGTGCTCGGGGTCGTCTTCGGCGGCGACGACAACAGCTCGGATTCCGGGCCGACGATCCACCTCTTCACCTGGGAAATGTCCTCGGCCCAGTACGAGCAGCTTCACAAGGGCGAGGGCGAGCTCGCCGTCCTCAAGCAGCTCGGCAGCACCGGCATCCACGAAGACGAAGTCGAACAGATCGACCTCCTCCGCCTCTTCCCCCCGCCGCCGTCCGGCTCGAGCTGCAGCTTCTGGAAGCTGAGCGACGCCCCCGACCACCTCGTCCGCCTCTGCTTCAGCGAAGGCGAAGGCGTCCTGCTGGAGAAGGCGGTCCGCGCCCCCGGCGAGGGCGGCGCCGAAACCACCCTCGCCTGAAGAGCACCTCCGGCGAGTTCGCACTTCTCCGCGCATACCGCGGATAACTGCGAACTCACCTGCGAGGCGCCGGAACTTGCTGGGTGATGCAGTGGATGTTGCCGCCGCCGAGGAGGATCTCGCGGGCGGAGACGCCGATCACCTCGCGGTCGGGGAAGGCGCCGGCGATGATCGCGCCGGCTTCCTCGTCGCGGGCTGGGTCGAGGAGGGGGTAGACCACGCGCGAGTTGGCGATGTAGAAGTTGACGTAGCTGCCCGCGAGGCGGTCGCCGGCCCGGCGCGGCCGGCTGCCCTCGACGGGTTCGACGCCCGCCGCCTCCTCCGCGGTCGCGGTCAGGGGACCGGGCGCGGGGAGCTTGATCACCTCGAGCGAGCGGCCGCGGGCGTCGGTCGCCGCCTCCAGTCGCTCCAGCGCGTCGCGGGAGATCGCGTGCTGCGGGTCGTCGGGGTCCTCGACCCAGGTCAGCAGCACGACGCCCGGCCGCGCGAAGCAGGCGAGGTTGTCGATGTGGCCGTCGGTCTCGTCCTCGAGGACGCCGTCGCCGAGCCAGATCACCTTCTCGGTCCCCAGGTGGGCGTGGAGCGCCGCTTCGATCGCCGCCCGGTCGAGCTCCGGGTTGCGGTTCGGGTTCAGCAGGCACTGTTCGGTGGTGAGCACGGTGCCCTCGCCGTCGACGTGGATCGAGCCGCCCTCCAGCACCAGCGGCGCCAGGTAGCGCGGGGTGCCTTCGACCTCGAGCACCTTCGCCGCCACCCGTTCGTCGCGGTCCCAGGGGAAGTAGAGCCCGCCCTCGAGGCCGCCCCAGGCGTTGAAGCGCCAGTCGACGCCCCGCCGCGCCCCCGCCCCGTCGACGACGAAGGTCGGCCCGGTGTCGCGCAGCCAGGCGTCGTCGGTGGAGAGCTCGACCACCCGCACCGAGTCGGGGAGCGCCGCGCGGGCGCGCTCGAACTGGCCGTCGGAGACCGCCGTCGTCACCGGCTCGGCGGCGGCGATCGCGCCCGCCACCGCGGCGTAGGCCTCCTGCGCCGGCTCGGCGCCGCGCCGCCAGTTGTCGGGACGCTCCGGCCAGGCCATCCAGCAGCCCGCGTGCGGCTCCCACTCGGCGGGCATCCGGAAGCCGTCGGCGGCGGGGGTCGTGTCCAGTGGGCTCGCCATCCAGGAATTGTCGCCTACCGGCCCGACCGCGTGGTGCCTACCCGGAAACCCCCGCGCACGCCTGGCGGTCCCACGCGGGTTTCCGGGTAGGCACTACAGTCCGAGGGGGTGACCGAGCCGAGGTTGATCGAGAAGACCGGGGTCGAGGAGTCGCTTGCGCGGACGCGGCCGGCGGGGCGCGCGCCGTTCCGGATCGCGGCCGTGCAGGAGCGCTGGCGTCCCGATCCCGACGCGCACCGCGAGGCGCTCGCGACCGGCATCCGCATGGCCGCGGCGCAGGGCGCGCGCCTCGTCGCCCTGCAGGAGCTGACGCTCTCGCCCTACTTCGCGGTCGACCCGGCCGGGCCGCAGGGCGTCGGGGTCGAGCCGGAGGAACTGCCGGGCGGCCCGACCTACCAGTTCGCCGCCTCGATGGCGGCGGAGACCGGCATCCACGTCCACGCGTCGCTGTACGAGCGGGCGCCCGACGACGGGCTCGGCTTCAACACCGCGATCGTCGTCGCCCCCGACGGCAGCCTCGTCGGCCGCACCCGCAAGCTCCACATCCCGATCACCGCCGGCTACTACGAGGACCGCTATTTCCGCCCCGGGCCGGCCGCGGAGGGCGACGCCTTCCCGCTGGTCGCGCTCGGCGACGCGCGGCTCGGGCTGCCGACCTGCTGGGACCAGTGGTTCCCGGAGCTCGCCCGCGCCTACAGCCTCGCCGGCGCCGAGATCCTCATCTACCCGACCGCGATCGGCTCCGAGCCCGACCACCCCGACTTCGACACCCAGCCGCTCTGGGAGCGGGTGATCGTCGCCAACGGGATCGCCAACGGCACCTTCATGGTCGCGGTGAACCGCTTCGGCGCCGAGCCGCCGCTGACCTTCTACGGCTCCTCCTTCATCTCCGACCCGTACGGCCGCGTGCTGGTGCAGGCGCCGCGCGACGAGGCGGCGGTGCTGGTCTGTGACCTCGACCTCGACCAGCGCGGCGATTGGCTGGAGCTCTTCCCGTTCCTGACGACGCGCCGGCCCGACGCGTACGCGAGCCTGGTCGCGGGTAGGGCGGAGGACCGATGAGCGACGCGACCCCTGAGGGGGCAACGACCGAGAAGTCAATGATCTGTCCCAAATGCGCCGGGGAGATGCGCACCACCCGGCGCAATGGCGTGACGATTGAGCAGTGCCCGAAGTGCCACGGGATCTTCCTCGACCGCGGCGAGTTCGAGCAGCTGCTGAGCCGCGAAACCTCCTTCCTCGGCAACGGCGAAAAACTCCCCGGCCAGAGCACCGACGGCAGCGGGCGCGCCAAACGGTGGCGACGGTGGCGGCGCTGATCGAGTTTCCCGCCGACGACCCGGAGCGCGCCCGCCGCTTCTGGGCCGGCCTGCTGGAGGTCGACCTGGCCGAGCGCGGCCCCGCCGACGGCGCGGGCTGGGTCGCCGAGTCGGCCGGCGTCCGGGTGGGCGTCCACGAGCGCGGCCGCGGCCCCGGCGACACCGCCTCGCTGCCCTACTTCCCGGTCGCCGACATGACCAGCGCCCTGCGCAAGGTCGAGGACCTCGGCGGCTCCCTCGTCCACCCGGGCGAGCGCTGGTCGATCTGCCGCGACTCCGAGGGCACCCCGTTCGCGCTGGAGCAGCGGTAGGGGCGCGGAGGGCCCGGGGCGCTTGCGGCCGTCCGAGGTGGCGCGGGGGTGTCCTGGGCTCCTCATGGGGGTCCTGGCAGGCTGTGACCCCCATGAGGAGCCCAGGACGTGAGGCGTTCGTGAAAAAGCCGGCACAGGGACGTGAGGAAGTCGGACTTACGTGACGATCCGGTCCGGGAGCTTCCACACCTCGGCCCGATCGTTCACAGAGATGCCGGGAACGTCACACTTTCCGGCCCCCGGAGGCCCTTTTCGGGCCGAAATAGAGGGGTCGAAAACGCGCTGCGTGTTTTAGGGCCCCTATAGGGGGGTCAATACACGCAGCGCGTAGGTCGGTGTTGGACAACACGGGAGGAAGACCGGAGTTCC
>Ga0209916_1001076_pt1 | contig 28440 bp, 26 predicted proteins | sample ThiBio_1000_plan_FD_183956 | JGI IMG/M metagenome (GOLD analysis project Ga0209916, IMG submission 183956) | Wastewater bioreactor microbial communities from Cape Town, South Africa - Thiocy_solids_2 (SPAdes) | ecosystem: Engineered > Bioreactor > Thiocyanate-remediating > Anaerobic-Aerobic ... | reverse complement strand
GCGAAGTAGGCCCACGTCCCCGGGCGGGCAGCACACCGACACCCCCACAGGTCCGCTGCCCGCCCGGCCCGGTAGGTAATCCGGCATTACGGCGACATCACAACGGAGACTGAGCCTTGACACCACACCTGACCCGGCGAATCACCGCCGCACTCACCACCGCCGCACTCGCGGTCGGCCTCACCGTCACAGCGGCACCAGCGGCATCCGCCGAGGATGTTCCTGCCGTCACCATCACACCGCTAGGGGACACACCGATAGGGAGCCAGCCGTACTCGGCCGCGTTTTCCCCGGACGGGAAGTTCCTGGCCACCGCCGACCGCGGCAGCAACGCGGTCTCGGTGCTCACGGTTGACCCGACCACCGGCCGGCCGTCTGGGCGGCTCACCGCGGCCACCGGCACCCAGCCGTACTCGGTCGCATGGTCCCCGGACGGTAAGCGCCTGGCCACCGCTGACTTCGGTAGCGACGTCGTCTCGGTGTTCACGGTTGACCAAGCCACCGGGCAGCCCGGAGGGCGGGTAACCGCGGCCACCGGCGCCGCCCCTATCTCGGTCGCATGGTCCCCGGACGGTAAGCGCCTGGCCACCGCCGACTTCAGCAGAAACGTCGTCTCGGTCTTCACCGTCGACCCATCGACCGGCCAACCGTACGGGCGGGTAACCGCAGCCACCGGCACCCAGCCGTACTCGGTCGCATGGTCCCCGGACGGTAAGCGCCTGGCCACCGCCGACTACGGTAGCGACGTCGTCTCGGTGTTCACAGTTGACCAGACCACCGGCCAGCCGTCCGGGCGAGTTACCGCAGCCACCGGCACCCAGCCGCGCTCGGCCGCATGGTCCCCGGACGGTAAGCGCCTGGCCACCGCCGACTACGGTAGCAAGATCGTCTCGGTGTTCACAGTTGACCAGACCACCGGCCAGCCGTCCGGGCGGGTTACCGCGGACACTGGCAACGGTCCGTCCCCGGTTGCATGGTCCCCGGACGGAAAGTTCCTGGCCACCGCCGACTACAACAGCAACATCGTCTCGGTATTCACGGTTGACCAGACCACCGGCCAGCCGTCCGGGCGAGTCACCGCAGCCACCGATAACCTTTACTTGTTATCGGTTGCATGGTCCCCGGACGGCCGGTTCCTGGCCACCACAAGCTTCTCCGGCAACACAGTAACCCTGATGTCTGTTTCGCCCCCCGCCGGCCCGGTATCCAGCGAGCCTGAGGTCGGCGAGCCGGGTGCTGATGGCACCAGTGCTCTATCCGTGGACGTCGGGTCGATTCTCTCGCTCACCATGGCCGACTCCGACGTTGCTCTCTCGGGGGTTACAGGAGCTGCCGACGCATCCGAGCCGGACTCGCAGATGGCGTACGCGGTAACCACCAACAACACCGCCGGCTACTCGGTTGGGATCACCGCCGACCAGGAGAGCCTCACTGGAGCGACCCCGTCCAACACGGACGTCATCCCGGTCTCGGCAATCACAGCCAGCCAGGACAGTACCGGCAAGCTTTCGGCCGCCACTCCGGTGCAGCTGCACAACCAGAACTCCCGCTCGGTGCAGGACGGCGACCAGTTCACCGTCGGTTTCACCGCCGACATCCCATTCGTCAACGCCGACACCTACACCGGCGCTGTCACCCTGACCGCCACGGCGAAGTAGCGCAGCCAGCAACCGCAGTCACGATCGGGTGATTGCCGAGCCGTGCTCTGTCCGGGCGCAGCTCGGCAATCACCCATAAGTATCAAACCGAGAAGAGGGCCATGAATCCCAGCGCCACCATCAGGACATCAGGCGTAAAGCGACTTATTGCCGTAGCCGCAACACTAGGCATCATTGTCGGGATCACCGGCGTGACTGCTCCGGCGGCCTCGGCAGTTGACGCTACGGAGCCGATCTCGACCGTTAACGGATCCAATATAAGGATGCCGCGCAGCGGGGGACTCGTTCTCGTCGACAAAAACGTCTACATGCTTGGGCCAGACGGAAGTTTGACGAAGGTACAGCAAAGCACGCCGAGCGCCATTGTCGACGCCAATCTCGGCTCATTCTCTCAAAATGGCAAGTATTTCGTGACGGGAAATTACAAGTCCTTCACAACGTTTGAAGTAAGCAGTGCCGGGCAATTCGCCATTCGAACAGATACCACTGTAGCCAATTTCGGCGGGTCACTTACTGGTGCATCAAAGGTAGTTCCCGGGGCATACGGCGTGGACGATAAATTACTTGGCATCTGGTCGACCAACGGAATGTCCATTGGCAGTTACTACAACTACCCATCTCAGACACTCCAGGTTATCAAGATCAGCAACACCGGAGCCATTACCAAATTCGTTGGGGACAGCCACACATCCAAAGAGGGTGTTGGCTGGCAAACGAGTAACCAAGAGCAATCCTCCGATGGCAAAACCATTGTCGCCGAACGGTGCACCACGACACTCAATTGCCCGATTTTCGTGATCCACGTTAATGACAATGACACCACGACGCGACTAGGATATCTGGCTGACCTTCTGGATTCAGGGAACATAAGTCTCGCAGAGAAGTACAGCCATGCTTACTATTCCTCGGCCCGTGCGATGTCGCCGAGCACGCCAATAATGGCAAAACAGGTCGAGTGCGGTACTGGTGTCTGCGTAGATGTCGTCAGGTTCGGGCAAGACAGCAATCCTGAAATGCTGGGCCAGTACCTAGTTCCTGACATGCCACTGTCCGAATACGGGGCAAAGCCCTTGTTCTTCAGTAAGGACGGTGCACGGCTATTCATTCCGGGAGCAGAGGGACAGAATAGCGTCGTATTCGACGTAGGCAATGACGGACAACTCTCCACACCTCGACAAATTACGGTTCCCGGGCTGATCAACATTTCCAACGATGGGAACTATTTGTTTGCTCAGAGCAACGGCCAGGTCAGCACATACTTGGCAAGTCAGGTGATCGTCGGAGGTGAACAGAACCCCGGATCGGGGGCCGGGACGAGTCCCGCTGTTGACCCCGGCGTGTCCGTTCCGGCGACCCCGGGGGCCCTGGCGCCCGTGTTTTCCCCTGATCACAGCCGTGTGGCTATCTTGGACTCGCCTAGCTCGACGACAGTGTGGCTGGTGGCTCCCGATGGCTCGTGGACAGATCCAGTGCAAGTACCACTGCCAGACGGTCAGACCTCGATTGCATGGTCGGCAGATTCAACAACGTTCGTGACGGCGAAGTCTGCGGACACGGTGGTCAACGTGTACTGTGCCTGTGGCAGTGACGGCGGATACCTTCCTGCTCAGCCAATTGAAGTGGGCGAGCCGGTCTATAGCGTCACGAGCTACCCCGGCATGGGTGGTGGAATCGCCGCTGTCACTGATAGCGGGGTGTCGACGTGGACCCAAGGAAGCGCAGGGGCGTTTGCTGGTCGGGTTGATGTACCCATCTCCGGAACTGGTCCGTCGAGTGCTGCGCACTATGTTGCATCCACCGGAATGTTGGCGTTGCCCCTGGCCGGCGGGATCGCCACGTTCGAGCCCGGCCCTGCACCGGAGCCCGTGTTCTCGCCGGTCACATGCGCTGATCCGGCCGGGGCGGTGTTTTCCGCCGACGGCTCCACGTTCGCGGTGTACGACTCCACGTCCGGGAAAGTCATTGTTTGCGGCGGGCCCGACTACAGCCAGAAAACCGAGATCGACATCCCGGGAACCAGCGCCGCCGGCGCAGACATCAGCCTGTCTTCGGACGGCCGGAACATCGCGATCGTCAACGCCATCGACGGGGCAACGAGCATCGTGCTCCTCGACGAGACCGGCAACATCACCGGAACCGTGGACATGCCGGCCGACCCTGGCGCGCAATGCACCTTCATGGACGAGACCAATTTCGCCTGCGTCGGCGGTGACAGCGGAACCGGCGGTACCTTCAGACTGCTTCTCGCAGGCGGCGGCACCACTGGCACCGCAGGCCAAGGTACGGCCACCGTCATCGTCGATCCAACCCTGCAACTTTCAATGCTCGACGACCTGGTGAGCCTGACCGGACTACCGGAACTGCCCACGACGGTAAGCGACAACCGGATGGCGTATTCGATCACCACCAACAACATGCTCGGATACGCGGTGCTAATCAAAGCCGATCAAGCAGCTCTCACCGGAACAACTCCGGGCAACACCGACGTCATCCCAGTCTCGGCAATCACAGCCAGCCAGGACGGTGCCGGCGCACTATCAGCCGACACCCCGGTGCAGCTTCACAGCCAAGACACCCGCTCGATCGAGGCAGGAGACCAGTTCACCACCGAATTCAGCGCCGACATCCCCTTCGTCAACGCCGACACCTACACCGGAACCGTCACACTCACCGCCACCGCCAAGTAGCTGGAGCGCCAGGCCGGAGTTCACATCGGCACTCCGGCCCGGCGCCGCCCAGAAAAGTGAGAGCCCTCAGTTCTGGGGGTGGTCATGGCCCGAGGATCAGTAACCTTCACTGATCAGAATCACGGTCGCATCCGGGTTGTATGGGTCACACAAACTCTTAGATAGGTAGCCACCCGGCTTGTCAGTAGCAGCGCCCAGTCCGTACGCCATGCACTCCGCCAGCGGCTCCATCCTGTTGACCTTCCGGCCATCCGGGATTGAAACCTGAGAGGCAAGAGCTGCGTAGCGGCTATCTGCCTCGGCTTGCGAAGAGGACGAACCGTACCAGCGGAACTGCAGAACATGGGAGAACTCATGCAGAACCAGTGAGCGTGCTTGTTGCGACGTCAGGTTCATGTCTGCGCCGATCACGAAGGTGATGGTGTTCCCGTCGGCGACACACCCGCCGGCGCTGGTGCTCGGGACGCCGGACGGGAAGCAAGGACTCGTGTCCGCTACGACGATAGAAACGCCTGCCGCGCCTGCCGGCAACCATCCGCAGAGGTTTGAAAAGGGAGCCCGATCCGGGACTGCATCGCATGCCTGTGGTGCTGTCGGATCAAATTCCTCCGTCGTTCCAGTCGTCTCCGAAGCGCTGGTTGCCTCCTGGCTCGACTCGGTCGTGGTGCTTGAAGTGTCCGATACAGAAGTGGACTCCTGTGCCGACGTACTGGTGGACTGGCTGCTCGTCTCCGACGTACTGGTTGCCTCCGAGGATTCCGACGTACTGGTGGACTCCTGGCTCGACTCGGTCGTGGTGCTTGAAGTGTCCGATACAGAAGTGGACTCCTGTGCCGACGTACTGGTGGACTGGCTGCTCGTCTCCGACGTACTGGTTGCCTCCGAGGATTCCGACGTACTGGTGGACTCCTGGCTCGACTCGGTCGTGGTGCTTGAAGTGTCCGATACAGAAGTGGACTCCTGTGCCGACGTACTGGTGGACTGGCTGCTCGTCTCCGACGTACTGGTTGCCTCCGAGGATTCCGACGTACTGGTGGACTCCTGTGCCGACTCGGTCGTGGTGCTGCTCGATTCGGAGAATGTAGTTGTTTCATGAGCTGATGAACTCGACGGAGCAGGTAGATCGGACGTAGTCGTCGCCGGATCGTTCGTCGGCGTCGCGCTATGTGGTGGATTCTCCGCCGGCGAGCTTTGCTCTGTCGCCTTACTGCTGGTGTTGATAACTGGCGAAGGTTGCGTCGATCGAATAGTTTCCGGGGGCTGCGACGCGGTAATGCTCGCTGGCGTGGCTTCAACGGAAGAGGGTGCCCCAGTCAGCTGCGGAACAGCACTGGAGACAGGCGTTGGCGTGGTGTTCGAACTCGGCAGTCGATTCTCGTCAACAACAGTCACCCTAGTTTGAATCGCGCCGGTGACCTCCCCTGTGAGGACCACGACAAATGCGCCGGCCTCTGTGAATGAGAGGTAGAAGGTTACAACACCAGACGCATCTGCGAGGTCCATCTTGCCAATTCGAGGTGCACGCGGTTGGAACGCTGATTGGGGCATGCGCATGCCCTTTCTGGCACGCTCAACCGTAGCGGTAACAACCTCCTCGGGCTGGAAACCACCCTTTGTGATCGCAACTGTCACCGAACTCTCACCAGGTCTGATGACATACGACCCGGACGATTCAGCAGAAACAGGCGATCGGTTCCCCGAGTTATGGTGCGTCGCGGGGCGAGCCTCCGCAGCCACTTCGTCGGCTGTTGATCGGTCCGCTACCGGCTCGAAGGTGCGCGAAAGGACACCATCAGGAAGGTCAGCGACCGGCATATGCCACTCTTGCCCATCATTCACCAGATCACCGGTGTCTTCGTCGATTTTGAAGAGTTCAGCGATCGCTCCGCTCGTGCTGGATTCAGCCAAACCCGATCCGTCACGAGACCGAACGGCTGACGCAACAATCAACATCGCAACGAGTGCGACAACGGTTCCGCCGGCCACCATTGCAATAGCCCGACCTCGCCCGCGCCGAGACGGCGACGTGCGCCTACCAGCGCTCATTTGAAAACTCCACTCGATATGGCACGCCGCGGCCAAGTGAGACCAACGGCCACGGTAGTGTTCGCTACTTGATCCATCCGAATGTGTGCGGTTACCGACTGGCACCCCCCGAGCACATGATCGACAGACCTCCGGAGCCCTGCATTGCCAAGAGTGAATCCCCCCGGGTTTGGTGGAGGGTGTTTTTAGCCGGCGAGCGGCTGCTCGTCGGGCGTGGTTTGAGTAGCGTAGTACTCGTTTTCGATCTCGACGGGCGGACGCCAGTCGAGGGCGGAGTGGATTCGCTCGTGGTTGTACCAGTGCACCCAGGACAGGGTGGCCAGTTCGAGGTCGTCGGCGCCTTGCCACGGTCCTTCCCAGTAGACGCATTCGGCCTTGTAAAGCCCGTTCGTCGTTTCCGCGAGGGCGTTATCGTAGGAGTCGCCGACGGTGCCGATCGACGCGGCAAGCCCGGCCTCGGTCAGCCGGGACGTGTAGCGCACCGACGTGTACTGGGAGCCGGCGTCGCTGTGGTGCACGAGCCCAGAAACGTTGCGCCCGTTGCGGTATCGGCTCGCGAGTGCCATCTCGAGAGCGTCGAGAGGCATGTCGGTGCGCATCGATCGGGATACCCGCCAGCCGACGATCATGCGGGAGAACACGTCGAGCACGAACGCCACATACGCCCAGCCGGAAAGCGTGGCGACGTAAGTGTGAGGTCGGGCCGCAGCGCGGTGCCGGTCTTTCGACCGGTCCGGTTCTGCGGCCCGCCTCCCGAACCGGACGTGCCCGTTCCCGAGCATCCGGCTCTCCACGTGGTCATGCCGTTGTTGGGGTTGGGCTCGACCATGGGGTCGGGATGCGTGCGCCCCGGTAGCGGTAGCGCACGATGGCGACTTCCGTGGGGCGGAACATCTCGATGTGCTCGGCGCGGATCTTCCAACCGGGAAGGAAGCGCCGGATCAGGGTGTGCATGTTCAGCCGGGCGTGTCGTTTGCGCATCCAGCCGATGATCCGCCAGAAGGCGAAGTGATCGACGTAGCCGAAGGTGCGCGCCGACACGCCGTGGCGGAAGTAGTTGCACCAGCCCCGCAGCGCCGGGTTGAGCCGGCGCAGCAGGTCTGCGAGCGTTCGGTGTTTGGCTCTGCGGGTTAGCGCCCGCACCTTGTCGATGATTGACGCGAGCGTCTTCTTCGACGGATAGGTGTAGATGGCTTTCTTCCCGGTCCGGCTTCGCCAGGCTCGGCGCTGGATGCGCCAGCCGAGGAAGTCGAACCCCTCTTCGATGTGGCAGACCCTGCTCTTCTCGGCCGACAGGCGCAGGCCCATCGGTGCGAGCACCGCTGCGACCTCATCCCAAAGCGCATCAGCGTCGGCGCGGGTGCCGCCCACCATGACCACGAAGTCGTCGGCGTAGCGGACGAGCTTCATGACCGGGTAACCGGCGCGGCGACGCTTGGCGCGTGTCCATGATGGGCCGAGCGCCGCCCACTTGGCGGTGAAGTGCTCGTCCAGCACGGATAGGGCAATGTTGGCCAACAGCGGTGAGAGGATCCCGCCCTGGGGTGTGCCGGTGATTGTCTCGCGGTTCAGGCCCTCCTCGGAGAGGATCCCGGCCCGCAGGAACGCCGTCACCCAACCCAGCACGCGTTTGTCCCCGATCCGTCGACGCACCCGGCCCATCAAAGCCTGGTGGTCGATCTGATCGAAGCACGCCGTGATGTCCGCCTCGAACACCCACTCGTAGTTCCGAGAGGGCGACCCGAGGAAGTGGATCTCGGCGATCGCGTCCTGAGCTCGGCGCCTCGGGCGGAAACCGTAGGAACACGGCTTGAAGTCCGCCTCGAAGATCGGCTCCAGCACCAGCTTCAACGCGGCCTGCACGACTCGGTCGCGGGTCGTCGGGATCCCGAGGCGACGGAGCTTGCCCGACGCCTTCGGGATCGACTTCTCCCGCACCCGCTGCGGAACGAACCCACCAGACTTCAGATCATCACGGATCTCAGTGAGCAGTTCCGCGACCCCGGCACCGATGACGTCTCGCGGGGCGAGCCCATCGACGCCTGCGGTCCGTGCACCGTTGTTGCCCCGCACCCGACTCCACGCCGCAACGAGGAACGCCGGGTCATAGACGAGGTTGTGCAGATCATCGAACCGGCGACCAGGGTCGGCCGCCGCCCATCGGTGCAGCTTCGTCTGCATCGCCAGTACCCGCGCCCACGCCGCAGTGACGTCGGGCCACGGCTCGCCGGTATTCACCGGCGCGCTCCTGCCGATGCTTGGATGCCGCGATCACGCTGGACCCCTTCGCCATGTGACCGGCTTTCCCGATCCCGGACTACTACGGGTCCTCCGCCCCACCCCGGCCGCATCAGTCGACGACGGGCCTTCCCACCCAGACCGCTGGCTGCGGCCCAGGCCGGGACGGCCGGGATGGTTCCCACGTTCACTCTCGATCCGTTCGACGGGATCGGCGCCCAGCTATGCCCCTGCAGCATCGCCGCGGTTACGCCGCAGACCTTCACCGCGGCCTCCCGACCGGCGACATCACCCAGTCCAGGAGTTCCCGGTCCGACACGAACGCCGCCCCGGTGCGCGCTGCTACCCAGCCCAGATCCGCCAGGTTCGAGCTGGTGGGTCTCTTGAGGGGCTTTCAGCCGCTGGTTCCTCACGTACGCCTCTCCGTCTCGCTAGCCGAGCCCGGGCCATCTGGCAGTACTGACCCGCCTCGTCGTTGTCAGGGCCTGCTACCACCCTCCCCGGCGTCTCCCGGATCAGGCTGCCCCCAGCTACTACCAGGCCGCTGCGACGGCCCAGCGGTGAAGGTCTCTCACCCCCACCCGGTTCGAGAGCACCTCGTGGCGCTCGAAGTCGACCACCCAGAGCTTATTGGGGCGGTCCGCGGTGAAGTCCCGTTTGACCAGGTCCGCGGGCCTCGGTGCCGTCGGGTCGGCGCTCGTGGTGCGCACCGTCCGCTTGCGCATGGCGCCGACGATGCCGTGCTCGCGCATCAGCCGCTCCACCGTGCACCGCGCCACCGGGCTGCCGTCGACCAGCACGTTCTCCCTGGCCAGCTGGCGCCACACCTTCTCGGCGCCGTAGACACCGCCCCGGGCCCCGGCCTCGACCCGCTTGATCTCAACCAGCACCTTGCCATCCCGCCGCGCACGGGCCGACGGCGGCCGCTTCCTGGCGGCGTAGTAGGTGGACGGGGCGATCTTGAGCCCGTGCTTCGTGAGCACCCGGCAGATCGGCTCGACCCCGAACCTGTGTTGATGGCCGTCGATGAAGGCCACTACCACGGAAGTCGCGGGTCGAGCTCCCGCGCGAAGAAAGACGACGCCGCCAGCAGGATCTCGTTGGCCCGCTTGACCTCTCGAAGCTCCTTCTCCAACTCCTTGATGCGCTTCGCATCGTCACTGGTCGTGCCCGGTTTGCGGCCGGCGTCTACGTCGGCCCGGTCGACCCAGCCCCGCAGGGTCTCGGCCACCACACCGACCTTCGGCGCGATCCGCTTGATCGCCTGATTCTTCGACAACTCCGGCTCCTCGCCCATCACCTCCCGCACCAGACGCACGGAACGCTCCTTGAGCTCAGCCGGATACTTCCTCGGATTCGTGGGCACGGCCCCATCCTCTCGGATCAGACCCTCCACCAAACCCGGGGGGATTCAGAGTGACCGTGCTACAAAGCTTCCCGGCCGTCGCAGTCTCAGGCACGCTCCGCGGCACTACGTGTGGCGGCAGGCCAAAAGGCACGAGAGCTTTCTTTGCACTGCGAAACCGACGTTAACGATGTGGGACGCAGGCAATCAAAACTGCCAATCGCGCGCTAGCGATCCGAGGCAAGAAGCAAGCTCATGATCGAAGAGGTCAGCGTCAGGTGGGTAACTACGGTTGTCGAGCCTTGCTCAATGGCAGGGACGATCGCTCGACAGCGCCTGCGCGGGTCAGCTTAGCGTACAGGGCGCGCCCACCCTTTCCACCCCGGTTCGCCTGGGAGCGGAAGCCACTTTTCGTCTTCGTCGCTGATCGGCTCCCAGGCCGGGTTCTGCTCGGCGAAGCCGCGGGCCTGGTCCTCCGAGCCGAACATGATCCGTCGCCACGGGTTGTCCGGATCAAAAACCGCCCACCTGACTGCCACGCACCGACCCTACATGGTGGGGCCAGGCCGGCAATGCCGCGCATAGATGAGGCATGGCAAGTCAGTCGCGAGTCGCTCCGGGGGCTCCGTCCGGCGGCCAGTTCGCGCCCTGGCGACACGACGAATCGCCAGTCGAGCTGGACAGCGAATCTGTTGCGATCGAAGGCATGCCACCTGGCACCATCGCGTCCGTCCAGGGGAGGTTCCTGATCGACGACACATCGATCTCGAAGAGCAAGCAGCGATCGGCGATCGCGACAGTCTTGAAGGACAGCTCGGAGATGACCGAGTACGAGCAGGAGATTCAGAACAACGACCTGTTCAATTGGTCCCGCAAGCTGTACCGACCTCGCGCTGTGATTATCAGTGATGAAGTCGAAACGGTGATCGGGTGCCTCATCTACGAAGACGGCAACAGGACCGATCGGCAGATCTCTATTCACAACGTGCGCATCGACCCGAAGCATCGCGGCGCCGGCGCAGGATCGGCCGCGATCGCCCATCTTAAGGAAACCTGTCGCACCAACGGATGGCGCCTGGCGGTCTACAACATGCTCGACTCGGCCAAGCCGTTCTACGCGAGGAACGGCGCCGACGTCGAGCCACACTCGGCGATGGCGGAGTTCTCGCTAGACATCTAACCCGATCGGGGGTGCCGCGAACGTGCCGCGCATGTATCAGCCATGGCAACACGCAGGAGCGGCGGCGGGGGAGGCGTTGTTGGCCTCCTGGTTCTGATCGTCATCGCTCTGATCGGGTTGACCAACCCATCCTGGGTCGATGCGCTCGCGTCCGGCATCGGGAACAAGATCACCGAAGGATCCGGGCATGCGTTGAATGACGGTCCGGCCACGGACGCACTGCGGGAACTCACCGTCAAAGGCAAGGCTCCGATGACCGGCTATGACCGGGAAACCCAGTTCGGCGCGCCCTGGATCGATGACGTCGATGTCGCTGGCGGTCATAACGGGTGCGACACGCGCAACGACATCCTCACCAGAGACCTGACCGGAACATCGCTCGTCAAGCCCGGCAGCTGCGCAATCGCCACCGGAACGCTCATCGACCCGTACACCGGCAAGAGCATCGACTTCGTCCGCGGGAAGGGCACATCCACCGCCGTACAGATCGATCACGTCGTGGCGCTGGGAAACGCGTGGGAGTCCGGCGGGCAGCAGCTCACGCGGGAGCAGCGGGAGCAGATAGCGAACGATCCGATGAACCTTCTGGCCGTGGACGGCGCCGCCAACATGCAGAAGGGCAAGTCGAACGCTGCTGAATGGCTGCCCCCGAACAAGGCGTTCCGCTGCGAATACGTCGCCCGCCAGATCGCTGTGAAGGCAAAGTACGGACTGTCGATCACTCAGTCGGAGAAGAGCGCCATGGAGCGGGTGCTGGCCACCTGTCCTGGCCAAGAAGTGCCGGTGTCATGACGTCAATGATGCCGCTGCGGATCTCGATCGCAGCGATGTACACAAGCCTTATCGCCGCTGTGATCCTCGGGCTGAGCTGGGGGCTCGGACCGATGATGCCGATGAACGTCGTTACTGCTCTATCGACGATCGCTGCGGCCTTGTCGTGGAGAAGCATGCAACGCGGAATTTGATTCACTCGACGGTCGGTGGGGCTCCGACTGGGGGGGGGGTGCCGGCATCCCGCCTCGCACATTTAGTGCGTAACCAGTTCCGAGATGTCGAGGAGCCCCATGACCACCGCCGCGACGCTTTCACCGGAGCAGCAAAAGTCCGCACTGGACATGGTGGCTGCCTGGCTCGGGTCGCGCATGGGCTACTGGGACGGATGCGGCAAGGCGGGATGCCCGGATTGCGCGTCCGGCAACGGCGACATGTGCAGGGACGGACAGCCCGTGGCGGCGCCGACCGGACAGAGCGCCGCCGACGCGGGGCGAGGCCCATACCTGAACCCCGAATGGGACTGGCCCGGGTCGCCGACCCCGACGATCATCCTGGAAGGTGGCCCCTACGACTGGGCTACTGAGGCATGCGATGCACTAGCAGACGACATGGCGAAGATCGGTGTGTTCGCAGAGCCGTACTCCGGCTGGGCGCTGTGCCTGTACTCCGCGGGTTAACCCGCACATAGGTGGTAAGACCGCCGCCACCTGAGCACAAGGAGCATCGAATGCGCCAATACCTCGACCTGATGCAGCGAATTCTCGATCAAGGCCACGAGAAGCCCGATCGCACGGGGACCGGGACGCTCTCGGTGTTCGGGCATCAGATGCGCTTCGATCTGGGGGCGGGGTTCCCTCTGGTCACCACGAAAAAGGTGCACCTGAGGTCCATCATCGTGGAACTGCTCTGGTTCCTGCGCGGCGACACGAACATCGCTTACCTGCACGACAACAACGTTTCGATCTGGGATGAGTGGGCCGACGCGAACGGCGATCTCGGACCGGTGTACGGGCACCAATGGCGGTCCTGGCCGGCGCCGGACGGCCGTCATATCGACCAGATCAGCCGGGTGGTCGATTCGATCCGCCATCACCCGGACTCGCGGCGGCACATCGTGTCGGCGTGGAATGCGGCCGAGGTGGACGAGATGGCCCTGCCGCCCTGCCACACCATGTTCCAGTTCTACGTGGCCGATGGCCGCTTGTCCTGCCAGCTGTATCAGCGCAGCGCGGATGTGTTCCTGGGCGTGCCGTTCAATATCGCTTCCTACGCCCTGCTCACCATGATGATGGCGCAGGTCACCGGCATGCGACCGGGCGAGTTCGTGCACACCTTCGGCGATGCGCACCTGTACTCGAATCACCTGGAGCAGGCGCGGCTGCAACTCACTCGCGAGCCCCGTCCGCTGCCCACCATGGCGCTGAATCCGGCAGTCACCGAAATCGACGGCTTCACCTACCGGGATTTCGAGCTGGCCGGATACGACCCGCACCCGCCAATTCGCGCAAAAGTTGCCGTGTAGCCGCACCTCAACCGCATTCACAAGACCGCAAAAGCCGTCGAAAAAGACTATTTCGCACTATGTGCTGACACCCCCCGCGCATGTATCGGGCATGAGTAGCCAGACGCAGCCACGTGTTCACTCCGGCGTTCCCGCCGGCGGACAGTTCGCGACCCGATCCCACGAGGAATCGGATGTAGCGCTGCTCGACGACGAAGGCTACGTCGCCGCGCTGTACGAGAACGCCATGGCCTCGTCACGGATCGTTCACCGCAGAACCGGCATTGATTTCGACGAGCTCGCCACATCGGTCATCACCGAGATGTCGAAGAGTGACCGCGGCAAGTGGACGTCCCGCCCCTTCGTCACGGCAGTAGCGAAGAACATCGCCGCCAAGATGCTGTCGGCGAACGCATCGGGGCCGGATTTCGAAGCCCGCTCGAAGTACATGGAGCAGTGGCAGGACTTCGCGCAAGCGAACGGCCGCTACCCATCGGCGTCGGAGGAGGACGAGATCGCCGACGACATTCGTCAGCGACAGCCGGCAGGTCGCCGGGCCCGCAACAACTTCCATCGGATTCATTTCAAGGACGCCTATAGCCTCGACAGCGCCGACATGGAGCGACTGGTTCAGCACCACGACAGTGATATCCCGGCGCCGACGCTCGTGACCGATGTCCGCCTGGAGAAGCAGGAGAACACCCTGTCCGACCTTCGCAAGGAAAAAGGAATCTGGGCAGCTATCAGCGAGGCTTTCAATACTCCGAAGGTCCTCACCGACGGAATCGAGTGGAACGTCGCATCCGAGATCCGTAAGCGCATCAATGCTCTCGGCGGAGTCCGCAAGGCTGCTGACGACTACCTCACCGGTGAACTCACCGATACCGACTCCGAAGCCTTCTTCGCACCGTGGGAGGGCCGCGGGCGAAAGGCGACCGGCGAGATGTCTCTACGCGACCGCGAGAAGGTCGCGCAGACGTTGACGTCGCTACCCCAGGTCGGTGCGCCTGATTCGGACGGTCCGGCGGGCGAGGCGTGGAACGACGCGGTGCGTGTGGCCACCCGGAAGAAGCCGCGCTCCGAACGAGTGTGGGCCCGTGACGACTCCCGCGGTCTGGTCAAAGAGAAGGGCAAAAGGAAGACGACATGAGCAGTACTGGGAAGCAGAACAGACAGCCGGCTGGGATCCCGTCCGGCGGCCAGTTCGCACCCAAGTCTCGCCAGGACGCCGAGGTGGCACTCGGTGAAGACGAAATTGTCGTCGGCGATGATGACCGCGCGATCCTGGTTGCAGTCAACGGCAACAGCCCCGACGAACTGCAGCCAGCGGTAGACAGCCCTAACCCGGTGGTCAAGGCTGTCGCGGCCACCAACCCAAACCTCTCCGACTCGCAGCTGGCATCTCTGATGAGCAGAGAGCAGCCCGATTCCGTCCGGATAGCTGGCGCATCCCAGCGAAGGCTGGCCCTGGTGCCTGTCGCAGCCAAGGACCCTTGCCCGTTCGTCCTGGCGTGGTCTCGAATCGTCGCGCCGACCCCGCCACACGCAAGTAATGCGGTCGGCGATTCGAAGCGCATCCGTCGTCTCGTTTCCGGAGAACTCGACGTTGAAGCCGTTCGGAAGCGCTTCGTCCAAGTCGCATAGAAGGAGTCACAGTCTGCGCATGTTCTCTATCGAGAGGGCGTTCCGTGCCCGTCATTGAAAGGCTTTGATTCTGATGGCAATCGCTATTCGCCCCATGGCGGGAGGCACGACGGTCGACCTCAGAGGCGGCTGGGACAAGGTGTGGAACACGATTTCCGCATCATTCGGCGGTTTTATGATGCTGATGACGATCCTAGGCGTCGTGCTGATCGTGTTCGCACTGTTCAAGTACTTCTGGGACAAGCGACGTGGAGGCTCTCCGAACGCTGGCGCACTCGGCTGGGCGATCGCGCTTGGTGCCCTTCTATCGGGGCCGGGCCTGATCATCCCAGTTCTGTTGAGTGGGTTCGACATCATCGCGAATGCGGTGGCGAAGATCTTCTCCGACAACATCAAGTAGCTCGCCGGTGCACCCATGTCGGACGAGCAAAGCAAGAAACCTGTCCTGCCGCAGGTCTACACGCTCACCTCACTGACCAGGTCCTCCGGTCAGTCGAGGCGAGTCGTGTTGGCCGGGTTTGACGTTCCGCTCCGCGGTTTCGTCGTCACGCTAGTCGCCTCGATAGCGTCGATTCCCGCGGTGTCGATCGCATGGCTCTTCCTTGGGAGCATGTCGCTGGTCTTCACGCTGCTGTTCATTGTTGCGGCGTTCGTATTGGTCGAGGGCAGATCGAAGAGGGGTCTGCAGCTGAGGATGTACCAATCGATCATCGACCAAAAAAGGGAGAACGTAGGCCGGTTCATCTGCTGTGGAATGGAAGTGCGACCGGGCCGGACGCAAATAAGTCTCATCGTCCCCTCGGCTTTAGACAATAGGCACTCCAAGTCACGACTGATGTCGGTAGACGACGTGCTGAACATCGACGGGATATCCGAGCCCGCCGAAATAGGCCCAGGTTTCCAGATAGTGCCTGCCTCGAAGGTTAAGAAGGAATCGAAGCGAAGGAAGAAGCGGCAACGTACCGAATTGGACGACGTTGACGTGCTTGCCGACCTGCCGACATAGGACTTGGTGAATGACCGAGATGATCACCGTGAGAGCGCATCGGGCGACACTGATGCGAGTAGCGGCTACCCTGTTGATCGTTCTCGGTCTTCTCTTTGGGTTGTCCGGGGTGGCTTCCGCTTCGACGCCGGCGCACGTCGATTCAATAGCGCAACTTGCACCGCAGTCGGCTCCCATGCCTTCGGCGGTCAACAGCAACTACGCTGTGTGCCCGGCCACTGGCGGGAACACGAACTCACCGGCAGAGTCGAGTTACCTACCCATCAACCGATGGGCAGACTCGGCTACCTCGTTCCATGACGAGTTGGATGCAAAGCCATTCTCCGACCTGTTCGAGAAGATGCAGCGCGGGATGCTGCTCGGCACAATGGTCTCGTTCGGCAACGCGATCTGGAAGCTGTCTGCGAACATCGCCGGGTTCGCCACCAATTTCTGTTTGATCGACTATGTCGGTAAGAGCGCCGACACGCTGACCAACAGCCTCGGCAAATCGATCATCGACAACGGAGTCATCTCGTTCTTGGTCCTGTTGATCGTCGCCTTCCTGCTATGGAAGACCGCGCGGGGGGCGGGGACCATGAAGGCCCTTGCAAAGCCGCTGATCATCCTCGGTCTGGCCGGAGTGTTCATCATCGGGTCCGGTGCTTCAACGGCGAGCACACCCGGCGCCGGATCGCCGTGGTGGTTCGCTGCGAAAATGGAAAAGACCGTCTCGGACCTGGCCGCCGCTCCACTGATCGAACTATCCCAAGCCGCCGGCGGGACGAAAACAGCGGCCGCCGGAACCACGAACGGCATGTCGTGCAAATACTTCACCCTCGGTCTCGACGAGAAGTACAAGGCGCAGTTCGCCAGCGGTGGCAAGACCAACCTGTCGTCCACCGTTCCATTCACCATGTCAAAGATGTGGGAGGGCACCGGCCTGCAGGTTTGGGTCAAGAGCCAGTTCGGCGACCAGAACCCGTGGGGTAATGATGTCTTCTGTTACCGCCTCGAAAACGAGATTGGCACTCCGGCAGATGAGCGGACCGACATCATGTTCGCCGGTATGCACGCCGCGGCGCCGGGGAAATGGGCCGCAAACGTCCTGTTCGGCGCTAGGCCATGGACCTTCAATGGGGACAAACACCTCGAAGACGCCGCCATCATCGGACTGGCCGCGTGCAACTTTGACCTGACGAAATCCAGCCCCGGGAACCTGGCGTTCGGCGTGAACCAGGGATGGAGCGGATTCGCCAACGGCGGCGACGCCGGCGGGGGAGGCGACCTGCAAAGTTCACTGTCCGGGCATGCCGTCACGCCGGCCGACTGCAAGTGGCTGTGGACGGACACCAGCGACGTCCGCGACAGATCCCAGTACGAAGAACACAACATGCTCTATCCGGATGACCCGTCGTACATCCAAAACGAGTCGCTGAACGCGAGCTGGGGCACCGTCAGCCAGAAGAAGCAAGTCGCGAACTTCCTGTTGAATTGGCACGGAAATAACAACAGCTCCGCGTTCGTGCTGTCCGCGGTCTACATCATCGCCGCGATCATCATGCTGATCGTCTTCGGGGTGATCGCTCTCGGAATCATCATTGCCAAGGTCGCTGCCGCTGTCATGCTCGCGCTCGTGATCCTGGTGACCATGGCATCGCTCTGGCCCGGCGCGAGCGCATCACGGATCGCCAAGTACGCCAAGATGTATCTCGGCGTCACCATCTTCACGGTGTGTATCTCGGCGATCTTCAGCCTGATCATTCTGGTCTCGAACTACCTAACTGAAGCCTCCGGCGCCGTGTTCGGCGAGGGATCGATTCTGAGCGTCATCTGGTCGGGCATGTCACCTATCGTCGCCGTGATCGTCCTCCACATGCTGTTTAAGAACGTGTTCAAGATGCCGTCACCGTTCAGTGTCTCCGGCGCGATGGCGTTCGGTGGTGCCGCGGCCGGCATGGGGGCGATCGGCGCGATGGGCGCCGAACGGATGCTCTCCCGAACCCGCCACCGGGCGCAGAACGCAATGCGCAAATCGCTGCACTCCGGCGGCCAAGGGCTAATGAATAAGTTCCGCAAGAAGAAGGACGCCGATGGAGGCGTCGATGGAGCTGGCGCCACGCAGACGATGAGAGCCAAGAGGACCTCAGCTACGAGTGCCCAGCAGACGTCCTCGGACCTTCAGACGCAGAGCTACGGGTCGCATGCAGCAGCACCGGGAGGACCCAACAACTCGGGACCATCTGGCAGGTCCGTCCCGGACGCCGGTGCGCCCGACGTGCAGGCGATGTCCGACAATGAGCTCAAGCTCGCCTCGGTCGCAAACCACAGGAAGGGTGTTGTCGACAAGTTCAAGAAGGACCGAGAGAACTGGAAAGCGCTGCCGTCCCGACCGGGAAGCGGAAAGGCTGCTGCAGTGGCCAAGGGGTACGCGAATACCACCGGAAGGGGACTTCACGACCACCTATTCCTTCCTGCCCGCGCGAGCGCGGAGTACCAGGGGGCCAGAATCAAGGATGCCGGTATCCGATTCGCCCAGAAGACGGCGGCCAGGGGGCGCAAAATCGTCACTGCGGCCCGGGCGAACCCCGCGAAGGCAGCGATGTACGCGGCTGGCGGTCTGGTCGCGATGGCCAACCTTCCGGTGCTCGGCGCAGCCGGTTTGGCCGCTTCCGCGATCGGATCGGTCGGCGGTCTGGCAATGTCGCACATCGGAGTAACCGCTGTTGCCGGGTACGCACTCAAGCGTCGCCACGATAAGAAGAACCCAGGCAAGGTCGCCCAGCGCAGCGCCCGCCGCCGCGAGTTCTATGCGAACCGTGCCTCGGCAGCAGCGCTTCCGCCGCCGAAGCACGCCAGACGCACGGGGGACGAGCACACGAAGACAGTCGACCAGATCTTGGCGCAGACCGGGCATCAGCCCACGCCGAAACTCCCATCGAGCCGCGGCGGGAAGCCGATTCCGAGGGACACCCCAAGAAGCCCCGACGCGGAAAGCCTCGACCCCGGCACTCCGCACACTGACCCGCTCGACATCGAGCGGTCCAGGTATGGCCAGCGTGTCAAGCAGCCGGCGAGCGCAGCCCAACTCGACGTTGATCAACCCAGGTACGGCAAGGGCGCAAACCGGCCGGACCCTGTCATCCCGCTCGGGGCCAATGAGGGGAGGCCGCGCCGGTCGATGGTTCCGGATCTGCCGATACAGGCGTCGATCGACGGCTCGTGGATGCCGGAGTGGAGTACCGGAATGGAATCTACGAAGACTGAAGATCAAGAACCGGGGCCCATCGAAGTGGTACCCGCCGCACATAGTTCAGGTGGAGAGGAAGGCGCAGGGAGGCTCCGTAGCCACCGGCGCGGCGGCAGACGGTCGTGGCGCCCCTGACGACGGATTTTCGAACGGATTCACGCGAGCGTAAGGGTTGATGAACATTGACTGACTGGGAGCGGATCAGAAGGCCAGGCGGAACCCCAGCCGGTGGGCAGTTCGCCCCGCATAGCCACCCCGAGCCGGAGATCCAGCTCGACCCGGACGACATTCCGCAGCGTGCTCTCTTGGGGATGACGCAAAGACAATTCTCTGAATGGCTCGACGAGAGCGTCAAAGGCAGCTACTCGTTCCCGCCGAAGCCGATTCACCCCGTCCAGATCGGCTACTTCTGGTCGAACGTGGAGATCCCGGACCGGGTCCTGCGGCGCTTTCGGCAGACGTGGCCGTACGCACGGAAACGGACACTGGACGAGTGGGCAACCACAGAGTTGGAGGAGTCCGGCTTCCCTCGCCCCGTCAAAGAAGGCGTGTTCGGCGGAAAGCGTTACAAGCAGGAATTGGCCGAGTGGGAGTCGAAGTGGTGGGCCGCCCGCGGGGAGCTGGAGCAACGGCACGCGCCCGAAGCGGTCAGCGACTACGACGTCCGCCGAATGGTCACTCGATGCCAGATGTATCTGGCCGTGCAGGATCTGAAGGACGAAGCCCTCGTCAACTGGTGCATGGGCAACTCGACGTCGGTGCTCGATCCTGCCGACGACGACCCGATGCCTGTCCAGCACATCGAGTCCTACTACTACCTGTGCGACGACGAGCTCCGGCGAAGCCTCATCGACATCGACCCAACCGAGCAGATGGGGGAGAAGCTCGACTCGATCAGCACGTCGATCAATTCGATGAGCGAGCACATCAAGACCATCGAGGATGCTCAGAACCTGGATTTCGCAACGCGTGGAGCCAGAGACGAGCGGGAGTTCACCAAGATGGCCGAAAATGCAGGTTATGAGCGGTACCGCTGATCGCCCGGCGTCAGAGAATCAGTTCTCCGACGGAAGGACCTGATCGACCAACCACGTGCCGTCCGCCTGCTTGGTGAGTGCGCAGTTGCTGGCGAGACCCTTCAGTTTGATGTCACGCTGACCGGGTTCAGATTCCGTCTGGTCGAACTCGACTCGCACTGTCACAATGTTGCCGGCATTGGCGATCTTGTACGGGTCAGATACCTGCGTGATCAATACCCGTCGCTCACCTTGGAAACTGAGCCCGATGCTGTTTGGCCAGGTGAACGTGGTTCGCATTTCGTCGCGGAGCCGCTGCGTCGCCCATTGTCCGGATCGGAGGCCATTGTTGTCGCCCATGGAGTCAATTCCGGTGACATGCTCGTATTCGGACACGAACTGAGCGGCGACATCCATCGCATTGGTCGCGTCAGGGCTATTCGTCGTCCACCCGTCGTCTCGCAGATGCATCTTCGGTTTGCCCGGTACCGGCCCGCTGTAGGAGACGGTAACCGAAGCGTCTCTCGGCGTCGTGCCGGTCGGTGGAGCGACGACCAAAGAGGTCTGTGTGGTTACGACTGTCGAAGACGTGGTCGCGGTAACCGTGGCGCCCGAAGCAGGGGCGGGAGGCGCTGTGGTGGTTGTAGCGCCGCCGGAGGCTTGCGTCGAATCGGCATGAGCTGCTGGCGAAGCTGTGGATGCGCCCATGTCGTCCGGAGGTAGGGGCTGAACGCTGCATGCAGCAAGGACGGCTACCGCCGCGACGAGCATGAGGTCCGACCTTGACACCTTCACGTTTCTTCCTACTCCCAGTATCGATGCAGCACCGGATCGAAGTCCGTGCGGAAGAGTTCTTTGATGCGTACCGGAATGCCGAAGTCGGCGGCTTCGAGCTGGTACTTCACGCCGTCGATCTCGCCGAGGTACAGCGAGACGTGGCCGTTGTATCCGATGATGTCACCGGGCAGACCAGAGCTCCACGGAACACTCCTTCCGGCGCGTCGCTGACCCGCCGAATCGGACGGGATCGTCACGCCATACATGCGCATCACGAATCCGGTAAGTCCGGAACAGTCGAATCCGACTTCATTGCTGTTGCAGTTGGTCGCACCAATGTTGTCACACCCTGACGATGGGCCCATCACGTTGCGGCCGCCTCCCCACACGTAGGGACTGCCGAGGTAGGAGAAGCCGGCTGCGATGGCCTGCGCCAGTTTCTCGTTGGCAACCGTGATCGTCTTGCCGCGGAGGTATGGAGGAACGTCCTTTTGGTTGGGGATGGTCACGTTGACACCATCGACGATGACGGATAGGTATCCACCGGCGTCGGTGCACCCAAATGCGACGACGCCGGTGGATCCGTTCATGTCGGGCGAGGTAGCTCCTGACGTGTCTCCGCCGAGCGCACCGACGATCTGAACTGCCAGCTCGTACTTGCTTCTATAGTTGCCGCCGTCGGAGAACGCGGATCTCTGCACTGTCTGAGCTGCCATGGCCGGGTCCATGGTCTCCCAACCGCTTACCTTGACGAGCCGGTCGAAGAAGAGTCCCGCCGAAAGGGTCGGATTCATCAGCGTGGCCGGGTCACCCCAGCCGGCCGATGGGCGCTGTTGAAACAGCCCGATCGAGTCGAAGTTGTGTCCCACGCCTTCATTCGGGAAGGTCAGGCTCTCTTTGGCTACGGCTCGCTCAGCGCTGTTGAGCTGCCGCCGGCCGTCAGCAAAGGTGGTGACGTCGGTGCTGCTTCCGTCGTTGGCGAGGTTGTAAAGCGACGTCTCGGTCAGCGCCACGGCAATGCCGATGATCCCTGCGGCGTCCGACAGGCCTTTCTGTCGGGCTGCCTGCAGGATTGCGTTGGCGTTGGCCGTCTGCCCGATCGTCAGGCCTGCGACGGCGTCTCCGTTGTAGGTCGCACCGACCGAACATCCCTGAGCGCCTAGTGTCCGCCCGAGAGCCCAGGACTGAGCGGTGTTGGTGACGCTCTCCGCGACCGTATCCGCGTCCATGTACGGGTCGGGGATGAAGTCGCCAATCTTCGCCAGCCATACCGATTTCGGGAACTTGTAGTCGACGACGTGCGGAATCGGAAGCATGTTCGTGGTGGCCATGAACAGTGCCTTGCGCTCAAGATATGGCTGCGCGGTGACGTCGACGGTCATCCCGTCATCTAGCATCACCGCCTCGTTCGTGAACGATTCGACACCGGCGTAGCCGGCCTTTCCGGTGATCAACTTCGTGATGGCCGGGGCGATGACCCTGCTCATCTCCTCGATGTCGCCGTACATCTCCGGATCAACGCCCTTAATCACCTTCCATGCGTCCGGGTTGTACGTCTTTATGTTCTCCGGAATACCGTACGGGCCAACGCCTTTGACCACTTCCCAGGCCGGGATGCAGCCGTAGGTGCCATCCGGTGCCACCTTCTGGTCGCCGACCGGGCAGCTGCCGCCCTGAAGGTCTTCCGGCAGCGGCGCAAGATCATCCGGCGTGCGTCCGACAGGTGCGTCTCCGGCCTCGGTCTCGTCGTTCGGTGCTTTGGTACCGGCGGCGTCGCTTTCGATGATGTAACCGTTCTCGTCGACTTCGAACGGTGCTCGCTGAGGTTTCGGACACACATCACCGGAGGACGGCACCCGTTGGCCTTTGGACAGGTCGATCGGGCTGAGATCCTCCACCGACTTGAGGTTGCTCAGGATGAAGTTCTCCGGGTCATCGGGGTAGATCTTGCAGGATACGAATCCTTTGAGCGTGTGCCCGACTGGGGCGTCTTTCGACTTCTGGCCCTCTTTCTGTACTGCGGCGAGATACTGCCAGGGAACTTTGTTCGGAATCGCGCTACCGCGAATCGCGAGCACATCAGAGTCGGACGAGCCTGACTTCTGCATCTGCGCGACGGTGCTGACTTCGGCATTGTTCGACGGGCCGCCGGCGATGCTGCCGACGACAGCGAAGATGGCCAGCGCCACGATCACGGCGATCGCCGTGTGCGGCAGATACGGAAGCAGCGCGATGGCCACCTTCTTCTTCAGCGCAGCCTTCGCCTTGCCCTTGAAGTCGGCTTTCTTGCCGCCACCTGGTGTCATGACCGGCACACCCATCCTCACTTATCGCAGATCATGCCGCCCGTCGACATACGTCCCATATCACGGAGCATGCGCACACCCGCATCGCCGGTCAGTACGTTTGACCGAACCTCCAGGCAACCCTCGTCGAGACACCCATCGGGAAGTAGGTTCGACGGCGCCGCTCCAGCCGCCAGATGTACAGCCATCCGGGCACATGATCGGACTTCTGCCGGTTGTGTCGGCTGCACAGGTACTGCAGGTTCCCCAGGCTGGTGGCTCCGCCTTTCGACCACGGGTATATGTGGTCGGCCTGCTCGGCCTTCCCGTGACAACGGGGGAGTAGCAGCGGTTTGTGCTCGCAGCGCCCACCGCACCGGCGACGCCCTTCGGACCGCTGGTGCGCGTCGAACAGCCGCTGCGGGTCGGACTGGACGGAGGAGCCGAACGACTTGGCGGCAAGAAGGACGCTGATGATTACTAAAGCGATTACCCCGATGGCCATGAGATTCGAGCTGCTCAACTTACTACCTCCGGAAGCGGGAATTGCCGCATGAAATGAGAAAGGTGCCAGGACGCCACCACGCCCGAACACGGGCCCATTGCTGGGTCTGTTCGGGCGTGGTGGCTATGACGGACTAGAAATCGTCGTCGTCATCCTTGGAAGCCTTCGAACTCCGGCGAGGCTTCTCTTCCTCGTCATCGTCGTCGTCATCCTTGGCGACCTTGGCGCGGGACGAAGCGTTCGAACTCCGGCGAGGCTTCTCTTCCTCGTCATCGTCGTCATCATCATCGCGGCGCTTGGACTTGCTGGACGTCTCCTCGCGCTCCACTTTGGTGACCTTCGCGGTCGCCCACCGAAGATCGGGGCCGATCTCGTCGGCGATGACCTGCATGACGTCGATGTCCTTCTCTTCGCCGTCGATCACGACCGACTTCTTGTAGGTCTCCAGATGTCCGGAGACGTTGACCCGAGCGCCCTTGCGAAGCGAATCGGAGAGGTTCTCGGCGATGTCGCCGTAGACGACCACAGGGTAGAAGTGCGTCTTCTTCCGGTCGCCGTAGCCCTCGTCGACGGCCACCGAAAACCACGCCTTATGCGTCTTGGTCTCCTTGGTGACCGTCAGCTTCGGGTCGCGGCTCAAGTTGCCGGCGAAAGAAACGAATGAACCCATCATGGCTTTTCAGCCTTTCTGTGTTAGCCCGACTTGGCGAAGGGCTGTGGCCACCGAGTACTTTTCCCGATGGGTCGTGCATCCGGAACTTGTCGAGCCGGACATCTGGTGTGACGTAGTCAGCTGAGCGACGACCATGAGGCGATGTTGCGGAGGGAAGCCATTCCGTCGAACTCCCCGGCGGCTGCCTGGTAGGCCCGCACCATCCCTGGGAAACCCAACGCGAGTCGAGATTGGTTTCCGAGGTCGGCTCGCGAGATTGCCTCAAGCAGTGCGGCCTGAAAGCCGCTCGCCGGTCGGCCCATCGGGTCGCCGAAGTGGTCCAGCACCGCAAGCGCGTCTTCGATGGAGACCTCGTCCGCCAGGTTGGCGGTCGTGACCTCGCCTGTTCCGTGCTCCGCTGTCTGCGTCATGCCCTATCTATGTGCGGCTTGGAGATGGCACCCCCCGATCGGGGCCGGGCGTGATCAATGCAGCCACGTGCCGGGAGAAGTCCACCAGTCGGCACCAGCCCAGATCGCCACACCGATCCACACGGCTGCGAATCCACAGGCGACACCGAACCAGGTCTCACGGACCGAGCCGGTGTGGCCGAGAATCGGAAGTCGCAGCTTCACTTTCGGAAACAGCGGGTAGAAGACCGGCACACCCTCGGTGGTGATCGAGTCACCGATGATGTGCCCAATGACCCCGATACCCACCGACCACGGGATCCACCAGGCCCCCGGAACGAAGGTCACGACCAGGTAGGTGGCCGCCGAGGCTTCGGCGAGATAGACGAGTTCACCGAGCCACGACACTTCCCTCGGTGTGATCTTCAGCAGAAGGAACATTAGGAATGACCCGACGAAAACGATCGGAATCTCTGCTCGAACTCCGAACATTGAGGTCAGGAATGCCGACAGGGCCGTGACGCCGATCGCGAACCAGATCGTGTGCGTGCCTTTGCGGTGTCCGCCGGCAGCCTTGCTGACCACGGTTGCCAGCATTTTCGTCACAGGTCCGAGAACCCTGGCCAACGTGGCCTGGGGATGATCCACATCTGGCAACACACCGAACCCTCCGGCAACAACGGCCAGAGCGATCGCGGATGGTGCGCTCAACTGGTTCCCGGTGAGTTCGGCCAGCGGCTGCGAAACCGCCAACGCGAACGCGGACGTACTGATCGCGTGTGTGTAACCCATGCACATGCCCAATACATGTGCGGCGATCGTTCGGCACCCCCGCTGTGGTGACCGCTAGGCGGCGGTCTTCCCAAAAGACGGCGCGTGCGTAATGCTCACAATTGTGGCCGACGGACCCAGGTTGACCTGTGCTTCGCGGGCCCACATCAAAAGGTCGTCGTCAAGAGACTCGTCTGCGACGGTGTATCCGGGTCGACAGAGGGCCATTTCGAGGTCCTTTTCCAGCGCATTGGCTGCCTTCGCGTTCCACTTTGTGACATCGACGATCTTCCTACAGATGGCGAATAGGAAGAGTTTCGAATCCGGGTTGGACCGGCGATACTCAGGTCGCATGAGCACTTGCGCGATCTTGAAAATGAGCCGGTGCGCAATTCTCGCAGCGTCTGCATTTCTCGAACCGTAGAGGTCCAGCACCCGAATTGCGTTCCACACTTCCTGGGTTGGGACGAGGACAGTTGCGCTTCGGTCGCGTGACGTGAGAGCGACGGCAAGCCGCATCATGGACGGAAAGAAGATGATCGGCGCCGTAAAGACCCACACCATCATGAAGGTGGCGAGTTCCGGCGTGTACGGGATATAGCCGAGAGCGTCCAGCGCGAAGGATGCGAAAGGAACTACCGCGACAGTGAGCAGTAGCACGAGGTAGACGTAGTGGCGCCTCGTCAGCGCTGGTTCACCGAGAATGCGTTTCGTCACCATCGGCAGGCTCCGGAGCGGCATATTGCTGTCAACGACAGTCATCCCGACAGCACCGTTGCTATACCCGCGCGCAACGCCCCACCACGTGTGGTGCAACGTTCCCGGCGTAATGCGGTGCCAAACGGGGGAGCGGGTGCCTTGGTATTGATTGAACATGTGCTTCTGCCTCGCATGCGATCGTGTCGGGACTTCGTACACGGTTCACGTGTGCGGCAGCCGCTTGGCACCCCCGCTCGTGCACGTCCAAGACACAGAGGGCCCCACTGGCCAATGCATAGACGCTGGTCAGTGGGGCCTTCTGTGAACGACTGGCACTATTCCAGCAGCTGACGTGCCGGCTACTTTGCCGTGGCGGTCAGGGTGACCACTCCCGTGTAGGTGTCGGCGTTGACGAACGGGATGTCGGCGGTGAAGCCGACGGTGAACTGGTCGCCTGCCTCGATCGAGCGGGCGTCTTGGCTGTGAAGCTGCACCGGGGTGTCGGCTGATAGTGCGCCGGCACCGTCCTGGCTGGCTGTGATTGCCGAGACCGGGATGACGTCCGTGTTGGACGGGGTCGCTCCAGTGAGGCTCTCCTGGTCGGCGGTGATCCCAACCGAGTAGCCGGCGGTGTTGTTGGTGGTTACCGCGTACGCCATCTGCGAGTCCGGCTCGGATGCGTCGGCAGCTCCTGTAACCCCCGAGAGAGCAACGTCGGAGTCGGCCATGGTGAGCGAGAGAATCGACCCGACGTCCACGGATAGAGCACTGGTGCCATCAGCACCCGGCTCGCCGACCTCAGGCTCGCTGGATACCGGGCCGGCGGGGGGCGAAACAGACATCAGGGTTACTGTGTTGCCGGAGAAGCTTGTGGTGGCCAGGAACCGGCCGTCCGGGGACCATGCAACCGATAACAAGTAAAGGTTATCGGTGGCTGCGGTGACTCGCCCGGACGGCTGGCCGGTGGTCTGGTCAACCGTGAATACCGAGACGATGTTGCTGTTGTAGTCGGCGGTGGCCAGGAACTTTCCGTCCGGGGACCATGCAACCGGGGACGGACCGTTGCCAGTGTCCGCGGTAACCCGCCCGGACGGCTGGCCGGTGGTCTGGTCAACTGTGAACACCGAGACGATCTTGCTACCGTAGTCGGCGGTGGCCAGGCGCTTACCGTCCGGGGACCATGCGGCCGAGCGCGGCTGGGTGCCGGTGGCTGCGGTAACTCGCCCGGACGGCTGGCCGGTGGTCTGGTCAACTGTGAACACCGAGACGACGTCGCTACCGTAGTCGGCGGTGGCCAGGCGCTTACCGTCCGGGGACCATGCGACCGAGTACGGCTGGGTGCCGGTGGCTGCGGTTACCCGCCCGTACGGTTGGCCGGTCGATGGGTCGACGGTGAAGACCGAGACGACGTTTCTGCTGAAGTCGGCGGTGGCCAGGCGCTTACCGTCCGGGGACCATGCGACCGAGATAGGGGCGGCGCCGGTGGCCGCGGTTACCCGCCCTCCGGGCTGCCCGGTGGCTTGGTCAACCGTGAACACCGAGACGACGTCGCTACCGAAGTCAGCGGTGGCCAGGCGCTTACCGTCCGGGGACCATGCGACCGAGTACGGCTGGGTGCCGGTGGCCGCGGTGAGCCGCCCAGACGGCCGGCCGGTGGTCGGGTCAACCGTGAGCACCGAGACCGCGTTGCTGCCGCGGTCGGCGGTGGCCAGGAACTTCCCGTCCGGGGAAAACGCGGCCGAGTACGGCTGGCTCCCTATCGGTGTGTCCCCTAGCGGTGTGATGGTGACGGCAGGAACATCCTCGGCGGATGCCGCTGGTGCCGCTGTGACGGTGAGGCCGACCGCGAGTGCGGCGGTGGTGAGTGCGGCGGTGATTCGCCGGGTCAGGTGTGGTGTCAAGGCTCAGTCTCCGTTGTGATGTCGCCGTAATGCCGGATTACCTACCGGGCCGGGCGGGCAGCGGACCTGTGGGGGTGTCGGTGTGCTGCCCGCCCGGGGACGTGGGCCTACTTCGC
>Ga0209916_1001072_pt1 | contig 28624 bp, 15 predicted proteins | sample ThiBio_1000_plan_FD_183956 | JGI IMG/M metagenome (GOLD analysis project Ga0209916, IMG submission 183956) | Wastewater bioreactor microbial communities from Cape Town, South Africa - Thiocy_solids_2 (SPAdes) | ecosystem: Engineered > Bioreactor > Thiocyanate-remediating > Anaerobic-Aerobic ... | reverse complement strand
TAGGTACGCCACGTCCCTGTGCATACATGATTCCTAGATTATTTTGTGCAGCTGCCTCCCCTTGGTCTGCTGCTTTTTGATACCATTCGACTGCTTTTACCTCATCTTTAGCTGTACCATCTCCAGCTGCATACATGGTCCCTAAATTGTATTGTGCCTTTGCATATCCTTGGTCTGCTGCTTTCTGAAACCATTTTACTGCTTTTACTTCATCCTGAAGGACTCCATAGCCATTTGCATACATCCGGCCCAAATTATATTGCGCAACTATATGTCCTTGGTCTGCTGCTTTCTGATACCATTCTACAGCTTTTGTATCATCCTTAGGTACTCCATGGCTATTTTCATACATACCCCCTAAGTTGTATTGTGCAGCTATATGTCCTTGGTCTGCTGCTTGCTGGTACCATTCCACCGCTTTTGCATCATCCTTAGGTACTCCACAACCACTCTCATACATCAAACCCAGATTATATTGTGCCACTACATGTCCTTGGTCTGCCGCTCTCTGAAACCATTCTGCAGCTTTTGCATCATCCTGTGCTACTCCATTGCCTTTCTGATACACCAATCCCAGATTAGTTTGTGCAGGTGCATATCCTTGCGCTGCTGCTTTGACATACCACTCTACCGCTTTTTCCTTATCTGGAAAGTCTCCAATTCCATTCTGATAGATCCAACCCAGATTAGTTTGTGCAACTACATCGCCTTGATCAGCTGCTTGCTGATCCCGTTTTATTGTTTCTTTATCATTCTCAGAAACTTTAAGGTTATTTCGATGGTTCCACCCTAAATTAGCTTGTGCAGCTGGATGGCCTTGATTGGCTGCCTGTTGAAACCATTTTATGGCTTCTTGGTCATTCTTAGACACCCCATGCCCACTTTCGAGCATCAAACCCAAACTAAATTGTGCCCCCGCATCTCCTTGTTCGGCTGCTTTTTGAAACCATTTTACTGCTTCTGTATTGCTGCCAGGCACTCCACGGCTATCTTTAAGCTGTTCGCCCAAATTATATTGCGCAGTCGCATCTCCTTGTTCGGCTGCTTTTCGATACCATTTTATGGCTTCTTCATTATTCTTAAGTACTCCATAACCATGGGAATACATATAGCCTAAATAATCTTGAGCATACATATTTCCCTGCTCTGCTGCTTGTTTGTACCACTTCACAGCTTCCACTTCATTCTTATGTACTCCAAAGCCTCTGTGATACATACGCCCCAGATTTCTTTGTGCATCCGCATTTCCTTGATAGGCTGCTTTTTGATACCACTTTACAGCTGCCTCTTCATTTTTATCTACCCCGCGTCCATTTTCATACATACGGCCCAGACTATTCTGTGCCCTCGTATCCCCCTGCTCAGCAGCTTCTTGATACCATTTTATGGCTTCTTGATCACTCTTAAGCACTCCACGTCCATTCTGACACATATATCCTAGGTTATATTGTGCCTTCGCATTCTTCTGAGCTGCTGCTTTCTTAAAGCATTCGAATGCTTTTTTTTCATCTTTATCTACTCCTTTCCCATAATAATACATCTCACCCAAATCTAGTTCTGCCTCTGCATATCCCTGGTTGGCAGCTTCTTGATACCATTTAAATGCTTTCTTTTCATCTTTCTCTACCCCTTGCCCATTTTTATACATTTTTGCTAAATTATATTGAGCTTTCACATGTCCTTGTTTTGTTGCTTTCTGATACCATTCTGCAGCTTTTTCATCATCTTTAGCTACAACCTGCCCTTCTGCATACATTACGCCTAGCTTAAATTGTGCCTCCATATCCCCTTGGTTAGCTGCTTGTTGGGCCGCCTCAAATGCCTTCTTAGCTTCTTGTGCTGCTCTAGGCGGGTTATTCTTTTTTGGTTTAGAGCCACCACCAGGGCCTTTTTTAGGTTGGCTAGATTTACGAGGTGTTTGAGGTTTTCGAGAATTATTACAGCCACAGGAAATAGTATTCAATATTATTATTATTCCTATAAGTAGTGTTAGCACTTGAAATAAGAAGCCTTTGATACTACATTTTTGAGTAAGCATGATAACAGGTGATTATGTTTGATCGGGTAAATTTAAGAAAAGGTTAAGTAGGGTTTATAAAAAGTGTGTATAAAGTTAGAATGAAATTGGAAATGTGTAGGACATTAGATATATTAAATAGTTGGTATACATTCTACTTTTATAATTGATCTGTTGTCTGGTCAAAGGTAGTACAGTCAGATTGATATATTCACGGTTAAGTATTTCAACAGATTATCATAAGTGAGCTGACCATAAACTTTCTTAAACTGAATCGCTTGTTATCTTGTTATAAAGAAACTAGTCTATTAACTACTATAAAAATCTTACTGCTAAAAGTTTAGTGCTGGCAAGGTCTATAAATTCTAAAAGCTATTAACTAAAACTTTTATCTATATCTAATTGTATATACTTAAGCATTTTTCTGTAATAATGCTTATACATTTTGTCTATAGCTTTAAGGCCTACTCTAATTATATGTCCAAGTACCAATTGAGCTGAGTTTTTTAAATTGCTGCTTGTATCAACAGGCAGCATCAGTACTCTACTCAACTAACCTAAATAGTGTTTTATTAATGTATAAAGAAGCATTAATATACCCACCATAGCAGGTAGTGAATTACCCCACCGTACAAACCGATTTCCAGCAATACGATCCAAAATATTTATATTACGGGCACTCATATAAAATCTTATATATCTCCTATAAAGATTATAATTAGCAGCTAACATATAAGTAATTACAGGAAAAAATAAGATTGCGGTAGGATGAAGCATACAAGCAATTAAAAATAAATATGCTAATCCTAGTAATGTTATATAAGTAAATGCAATGTCCGATGGTGTTGGGCGATGTTCTATTAATTGCTGAGCAGTGTATCCCCCAGTAGGGTCTATTGCATTTATATCAGCCCCTTGTTCTTGTAAGGTTTTTATTGCTTCCATTTGGGCTCTCCCACTAGCAAGATGCAGTGGTGTATAGCCATCTTGGTCCCTAACATCTATATTTGCACCTTCTTCTTTTAATTGCTTGATTAGTTCTGTATGACCTTGTAAAGCAGCCCAATGTAAGGGTGTGCGATCTTCATCATCTACCGTATCTATATTTGCCCCCTTCTTTTTTAAGAAATTGATTACTGCTGCATGGCGATTTTCAACAGCCAAACTTAATGGATTATAACCATGCTTATTCTGACTGTCTATAGTAATTCCCTTTTTTATTAGAAATCGCACTACTGTCACGTGGCCTTTTTTAGCAGCATGATGTAATGCAGACTCATTATTATTGTTTTTAGCATTTACATTGCCGCTCCACTCTTTTATCAGTAATTTAATTACTTTTAGCTGTCCTGCTTCGGCAGCATAATGTATCGGAGAATTACCAGACTTATCTTTAGTTTCTACATTAGTGCCTTGTCTTATTAAGAGATCAACTACTTCTAGATGTCCTCCTTTAGCAGCCCAGTGTAATGCTGTCTCGTTATTGCTATTCTTAATATTGACTATATCATGCCCCCAGTGCGCTATCAATAGCTTAGCCACTTCTAGCTGTCCTGTTTCAGCAGCATAATGTAGTGGAGAGTTGCCATATATATCCTTAACCATAATATTAGCCCCTTGTTCGCTTAACAGCTTTATTGCTTCTTCACTGCTTGCTTGTACAGCTGTATGCAAAGGTGTTTCGCCTTGCTTATTGCTAGCATTGATATCCGCTCCCAGCTCTAGCAATCGTCTAACTATTGCTTCTATATAACTTTTTTTAATAGCTGCTAAGCAATGGTGTGTAAGACTAGTACGATCGATACTTTTAAAGTTAGAAGTAGTATATGTTTCTGATAAAGGTTGTAAATGATGGTTTAGAAATGTGTCAATATGTTTGATTGCCAGATGTAAAGTGGTATTCCCATTTATATCTTGAAAATTAACTATAGGCCCTGCCTCTAGTAATTCTTGTATCCGTTCTATATCCATGCTTTCAATGGCGTCGTGTAAAGGATAAATAGTTTTTTTATTTTGCCTAGCTACCTTTCTTATGCTTTTATTTGGAGTTTCTATACCATTACCATGATTGTTACTCGTGCTAGTTATAAAATTTTCTTCTGTTACTTTCTCTTTTCCTTTTTTTCTTCTATTCCTTAAGCCTGCTTCCATGATATTATCTCTATCAGACTGTTGAGATACTTGTAAGGCTGTTTGCTCAGTCGTTGTAGATGCAATTACTAATGCTTGAGATTCGATGCTTGCTGTAACGTGTGTAGCACTATTCGTCATTAATGCGGAGCTTTGCTCATTGCCCGTTTGTCTAGTGAGATTCTGTATAGCACTTCCTTGGTTCCCTGTGGTAGGAGCAGCTGGTAAAGAGTCTCCGCAGCTTTGTAGAAATAAGCTGACAAGCAAAATGTAAATTATAAATTGTTGCGTTAAATTATATTTTTTATGCATAGACTTTCACTTTTCAAAAGGATTAGGTTCTTTTGAAATAAATTTTAAATAAAGTTCCTTTTGAATTATTGTGGTTATTTTTAAAATGTTGTTGCTATAATAGTTTACATCCTGTCTTTATCCAAATTACAAGCGTATTTTGAAGCTATTCTACTAGATTTTATACTGTATAGTATGTTTTTTATATAAATTTGAGCTAATAGCTTACAAAACCTTATTAAGATTAAACAAAGGAATATATACTTGGTTATATATCTTTATTTGTCATAAAAATGAATTATAGTAATTGGTTAGAGAGATATCCTGTATTACAAAAAATTGGAAATACGGCAGATCGCCTTGGGGTGGAAGCTTGTGTAGTGGGTGGGTTTGTTCGTGATTTATTTTTACAGCGTCCTTCTAAAGATATTGATATTGTATGTGTAGGTAATGGTATTGAATTAGCACAAGCAGTTGCGCAAGAATTAGGAGAAGATATAGTTGTACATATATTTAAAACTTTTGGTACGGCTATGTTACGCTGGCAAGATAATGAAATAGAGTTTGTAGGCGCTAGGAAGGAATCTTATAGTCGTGATTCTAGAAATCCTGTAGTGACACAAGGCACCCTTGTTGATGATCAGCTGAGAAGAGACTTTACAATTAATACACTTGCCATCCGAATAAATGAATCTCAGTGGGGAGAGTTGATTGATGACTTAGGTGGCCTATCAGATTTACAACAGAAAATTATTAAGACTCCTTTAGACCCAGGTGTAACTTTTTCTGATGATCCGCTCCGTATGATGCGTGCTATTCGTTTTGCTACTCAACTACGCTTTACTATAGATGAGGTTACGTTGATGTCTATTCAGCAGCATGCAGAACGTATTAAAATCATTTCTCAAGAAAGAATTACCGAGGAATTAAACAAGATTATATTAGCTGATATCCCTTCTAAAGGGCTCAAATTGTTATTTGATACTGGCTTGCTCAAACTCTTCTTTCCGGCACTAGTAAACCTACAAGGTAAAGAGACAATTCAAGGACATAGCCATAAAGATAATTTTTATCATACATTACAAGTTTTAGATAATATAGCCAAGCATACTAATAATTTGTGGCTACGGTGGGCTGCCATTTTACATGATATTGCTAAGCCACTAACCAAAAATTTTAGCCCAGAAATCGGCTTTTCTTTTCATGGACACGAAGATCTAGGAGCTAAGCTAGTTCCAAAAATTTTCAGGCAGTTGAAGTTGCCACTTTCTGAGAAAATGGAGTATGTACAGAAATTAGTTCGTTTACATTTAAGGCCTATTGCAATAGCACAGGAGGTAGTAACAGATTCGGCTGTTAGAAGATTGATCTATGAAGCAGGAGATGATTTAGAAGATTTGATGTTATTGTGTAGAGCAGATATTACTTCCAATAACCCTACAAAAGTAAAGCAATATCTTGGAAACTTTGATAAGGTAGAAAGAAAGGTAGTAGAAGTAGAAGAAAGAGATCAGGTTAGAAATTTGCAGCCTGTTATTACAGGAGATATTATTATGCAAACTTTTCAGCTTAAGCCTTCTAGGGTTATAGGAGAAATAAAAGCTGTTATTAAAGAAGCTATTTTAGAAGGAGAGATTCGTAATGAATATAAGGAAGCTTTCACATATATGCTGCAGGTTGGCAAGTCTTATGGATTGGTTCCAATTCTTCCCATTAAAAGATTAGGTGGCACCTTAAATAATAAGCTTTAGTAGAAGAGGAAGCTTTGATATTACCTTATAGGCGAGCTTTGTTGACTTATTCTTACTGTTGTATGTAATATAATCAAGTTAACTTGATTGTACTGTATAAAGTATGTTAATTAACACTGAGGCAGATCACAATAATTTTGTTGATTTAATCTTACAAATAAGCTAATAGCTATAAATACTTGAGACATATTGTATGGCAGATTTATTGAAGCTTAAATCCGATACTCAAGAGTACATAAGTGTAAAATATGAAGGGGGAAAGATTTTATTGAATATTTTAAAGAAAAGTAAAATTCAGCAGGGGAACAATTTTTAACAAGTTATATAGAGGTAGCTGAGTATACGCTTGAGCTTATACAAATGTATAGTAAGAATAGTCCTTTTGTTAATCTATGGTGATGGTGCCCATTCTTAAATTTTGTAATGTAGTAGATAATAAACTTAGAAGCTAATCCTACTTCAGATTTACAGAAAGAGCTTGCTGCTGCTTTAAATAACATTTCTTCTATTAAGGGCGGTTGTTCTGGCGAGCTTTGTCCACTATAGATGAAGCAGAGGTAGAGCCTGAGACAAAAAAATACAAAGGCTACTTGAAGGCATAGACAAAGTACTTCCTACAATTAAGACGAAAAATGAACGAGCCTATGCAATAGGACAAGAGGCTGTTAAAATAGGAGTGAATGCAATTCGTATATTCCAAGAGAGAACAAATGATTTTGGCTAGAAGATGCTTGGTGCAGAACGAACTAATATTATGTATGGATATGTAAGGTCAGCAGCACTTTTTACAATAACTTTGAAAGTATTATCGGGGAATAGCACATTCGTTATTAAATAGTTGTTAAGTTATTGGTAGCTATACTTATAATAGTATAATAATTGATATGGAAATTTTACATGAATCTAGCTTAGCTTACCACCAGCCTGTGTTGTTGGAAGAAAGTTTACAAGGACTTTCTATACAACCTAATGGCATTTACGTAGATACAACGTTTGGAGGGGGGGGGCATGCTAAAGCTATTTTAGCCCGGCTAAAAGGAAGTAAACTATTTGCTTTTGATCAAGATGAAGATGCTGAGTTAATAGCCAACAATTGGCATGATCCTAATTTTACTTTTATAAGAGCAAATTCTAGGTTTATACAGCGTTTTCTAGCATATCACCAAATAGAAAAAGTAGATGGTTTGATAGCTGATTTGGGTGTTTCTTCTCACCAGATTGATACGGCTCATCGGGGGTTTTCTACTCGTTCGGAAGGGCCATTAGATATGCGTATGGATCGTGCAAGCAGCCTTACAGCTAGCCAAATAGTCAATACCTATTCTTTTGAGGCGCTAACGCAGCTATTTAGAACATATGGAGAGTTGCATTCGGCACCTGCATTAGCTAAAGCTTTAATAGCTGCCAGGACCAAGTATCCTATAGAAACTACTCAGTCGCTCAAAGAGATTGCATTGCCTTTTGCCCCTCCTCGTAAAAGTGCCAAATTCTTAGCACAAGTATTTCAAGCTTTACGCATTGAGGTAAACGATGAATTAGGTGCTCTAAAATCTTTGCTTGAGCAGAGTTTGCAATTGCTTAAACCAGGTGGTAGATTAGTGGTTATATCTTATCACTCTTTAGAGGATAGGCTAGTAAAAAGGTTTATTAAAACAGGGAATTTTGAAGGTGAGTTAAACAAAGATATGTATGGTAACCCACTACAGCCATTCATTCCTATTTCTAAAAAGGCTATAGTTCCTACCGAGGAAGAATTAATAATAAATCCTAGGGCGCGTAGTGCTAAGCTTAGGGTAGGGGAGCGTACTAATTTATAAGCGTTCTCAAATATATTTTTTAAACTTATATAAGTGTCAAGAGTTAATGATTAAGGAAGATAAATTGTTCTTAATGATAAATATAATATATTTATTTATAGGTATATTATAGGATATATGTATAAAATTATCTGTTTGTTAAATTCTTTTGTATACAATAATCTTTATTTAATACTATTTTTATTTTTTTAACGCTTTATAATCGTTGTAGTAATTATAATGTGGATATAGTAAATGTTTTAATATCCTATTCATAACAGTTTTAAACTAAATTTTTCTATCAAATAAACACATTATATTCATTATTTATGCTTGGTAAATATTTAAATACTACGAAGCTTAGCCTTCAAGCTTTGCTAATGATGACTATCTTATTGATATCTCTCAATGCTTCTTCTTGTAGGTGTACGCCACCAGTAAATCCGCACGCGGTAGCTTCACAACTAAAGTTTGCTAAGTTAGAATGCGATGCAGCTAAGGGTATAGTTATTTATAATATAAAAAATGATGCAAAAGAAGCGGCTACAGGTATTCAATTGCGTTATACTAATAATAGTTCCAAAGATGTTTCTAAAACAGTTGTGATTAATAATAAACTCACAGATACTGTTAACATTAAAACAATCCCTGCAGGAGGTTCTACAGGTGATCAAGCTTTACCTATAGACTTTAAGCTAGCTGATGAAGCTAAATTTAATTTCGAAATTTTATGCGACGGTATTCTTCATGTTACTCCAGGACTAAAAACCTTTTATGATAAGTTACCTCAGTTAAAGCTAGTAACAGTTGGGCCTACTTCTTTAGTTGGTTATGATAGCGAAATAGAATTTAAAATACAAAAAGAAGTAAATAGTGGGAATATAGATTTAAGTAAATTAAGTTTAAAAGTACTTTGTAAAAGTAAAGAGTTGTTCATAGTTAATACAAGTTTAATGGATATGAGTGGTGAGAAACTACGAAGTGCCGTAGAAGGGGGTAATATTAAATTTCCTCTTAGTCATCTGAAGCCATTGAAAGTGGTACAAGCATTACTTGTTATACAACTCGAATATGGAAGTAATCAGTTAGATAAAGCTGAGTTTAGTTGGAGGATGCCCCTAAATGATCCTATTACAGAAATTTTTATGGCTGTTATACAGCAAAATGAAGAGTGGATGAAGGAACTTTTAAAAACACCAGGCATAGATATTAATATTGAAAATGAGCAAGGAGAAACAGTCCTTCATAAGGCTGTTGAGTTAGGCAGTCAAGAACAAGTTGACTTTTTACTTAAATTTGAAAATATTAATGTTAATTGTAAGAATAAAGAATATAAGCAGACACCTCTTCATAAAGCTGTTAAGCAAGGTAACCAAGAAATAATTGATAGTTTACTTGCTAAAGGGGCAGATATAAATGCTAAGGATTATCTAGAAAACACGCCTTTACATATAGCTGCTATTGAAGGTAATGAGGAAACTATTCAAAAATTATTAAGTAATAGCAATATTGATATCAATGCTAAAAACCAAGATGGTCACACTCCTTTAGGTCTTGCAGCTAGGAATGGTGATGTAGCTATCATGAATATATTACTAAATAATCATGCAGCTATAAGAATAGACAAAAATGGGAATACTCTTTTACATAAGGCTGTTCGATCAGGTGTAAAAGATGCTATACAGCTATTGCTTGATACAAAAAAAATTGATATAAATGCTGAAAATGTATATCGAGAGACACTCTTATCTATAGCTATAAAAGAGGCTAACTTAGAAATAATTAAATTTTTACTGAATCAGCCAGAAATACTTATCAATAATTATATTAATGACGCTGGTACTACGACTTTACATATGTTGGCTGCTAGAGCATATTTGTTTAATAAGGTTGGAGAAGCTGCTGCTGCTATGGAAGCATTAATCAATAAAGGTGCAGATGTAAATGCTAAGACCAGCGGAGGTAATTCACCTTTACACCTAGCTGCTAAGGAAGGTGGCCAAGCAGACATAAATATTTTATTAAATTATGGAGCAGAAATAAATGATAAAAATAAGCGTGGTGTCACACCTTTACATATAGCTATTGATTCACGTAATGAAGCAGCTGTAAAAGCATTATTATCTAGTCCTAAAATAGACTTAAATATACAAGATATAGACGGCTTTACTCCTTTGTACACAGCTGTATTGAATTTGCAGGAGGGAGAAGATCTTGCTCGTGAGAAAAGTATTATCGAAATGTTGCTTAAAAAAGGTGCTAGAACGGATATAAAGAATAAAGTGGGAGAAACTGTATTGGATCTCGTTAAAGAATTAAAAGATCCTGAAACAGAACAGTTGTTTGGTATAGCGTCTTAGTATTAATATATACAAGTGCTACTATCAATTAAAAATGAGTCATATATGAATATTTGAAGAATATCTTTCCTACTGAAAGAAGTGGCCAAGGTATTCTTCAATTTTTCTCATCAGTTATTAATGAGAGTTTTATATTTTATATATAAATCTATATTCACTGAATTTTAATAAAAATTTTATTTTTTAGCAACCAGTTGATTAAGTTGTAATTTAGAGTGGTAATGTAGATTCTTGTATGGCTGACAGTTAGCCCATTTCTAATACATAAACATTTTCTTCATCCAAAAACAATAATTGTATTTTTGATAAACTTTTAGCCTAATACTGAAAAAGATTTTGGAAGGTAATTAAGTGTACTCTTTTGATTTTTAAAAGCCTCCAATTAACAAATATTCTTTGGTAATGGATGTAGCGAGTAAAGAGTAAAAATACTTACATTTATGCTTCTAAATAATATAAATATTGACTTTTCTGCTTGTAAGCTACACTTAAGGTAATTCTACTTTATTATAGGTATAAAATGTTTAATAATTGTTGTAAATGTTTGTTGGATAATGCTTTTTATATACATACAAATGTTGTATAATATACTATTAAGCCCCACTATCCCTTATGTTTTTCAAAGAATTGTCTATTGAAAGGCCCTTATTCGTATTTTTAAAATTACTTATCGGCTTACTTGTATTTCCTAGTATCACATCCTGTGGCTGTGGCAATTCTCGTGAGCACAATAAAACTAAAAAAAATGAACGAAGCGAAGATATATCTTCTAATAATCAAGCACGTAATGGGGGCTTAAATATGGAAGTATTTCCTATAAGGTTAGATGGGAATAATAAACAAGTCACAGCTACATTTATACTAACAGACAATAATAAGGTAGCAGATCTAAAACAATATAAATTAAGAGTAAAGTTAGTAGAAAGCGGCAGTACCATACACTACAAAGATGGCAGCAATACACTAAGGATTATAACTGATAAAGTAGAAAAAAACTTAACTCATTTTTTTTCAATAACCGAACTTACACCTAATGAACCACCCTTAGAACTTCCTTTTGATATTATTCCTAATACAGAATCTACTTCTGTAAGTATAGTATTTGAATTGTTTGATAAGGATAATGCTAAGCTAAAAGAATACCCTATTAGCTGGAACAGGGAAGCAGTAAAGTCTGTAGGATTAAAAATTAATAAGTTAGATTATGAGCAAGCTAACAGTAGGGTGATCTGTAGTATACAGAACAATAGCAAAGAATTGGTTGGGGATGTTCAATTGCGCTATACCAATATTAGCCAAGATACTATTGGCAAGAACGTTGTACTAAACAACCAACACTCAGGAGTTATTAACTTTGCAAGTATAGCTCCAGAGGGTTTGACAGAAGACCAAATTTTGCCTATAGACTTTAAATCAGCTATTAAAGCTACATTTAGGTTTGAAGTGTTACATCAAGGCAAAGTGGTAGAAAATGTAATGGAAGAAAAGGAATTTGATTATAAAGAAGTTCTGCTAAAGTTAGTAGCAGTTGGACCTACCTCATTAATTGGAAAAGATAAGGCAATTCAGTTAAGGATAGAAAAAGAAGCTAGCAGTGGTAATATAGACGCTAGCAAGCTAGAATTAAGGATCATACAGCATACAACAAGTGATGCGCACCTGGACTATAATGGACAAGCTAGTGTAGTAGTACCAGGTAGTGAGTTAAATATTACAGGCGATAATATAATGCTTGTTATCCAACCATCTACTGCTGTACAAGCATCATTTGAATTACACCTAGTGTACGCACAGCATGTATTAGATAAACAATCATTTACATGGCGAATAGATGGCGACCAAGCCAATAAGATGCTTTTGGAAGCTGCAGCAGCAGGTAACGAGAAAAAAATCGAGGAATTGTTACAAATTCTAGAGATTGATATAAATGTTAAAAATGAGAATGATGAAACTCCTTTGCATGAGGCTGCTAAAAGTAATAATTCAGCAGTTATTAAATTACTCTTAGGCCAAGAAAATATTCAAGTAAATGCCCAAGACAAGCAAGGGTATACACCATTGAGTATAGCTATTGAACAAAATAATACGGCGTCTATTTCATCTCTACTAGAGTCAACAAAAACTGATGTAAACATAAAAACTAAATGGGGTAGCAGTCCTCTTCACTTAGCAATTCAAAAAGATAACCAAGAATTAGTTGAAGATTTAATAGCTAAAGGAGCCAATGTAAATGCTACCGATAACCATGATATTAGCCCCTTACATATAGCTACTTTACTAGGTAGTACAAAAGTTATAGCATTGCTCTTAGCCAAAGGAGCTAATATAAATGCTATGGATGAAGATGGAAATACTCCTTTACATATAGCTGCTGAAGAAGGGAAAGAGTCAGTTATAGAGTTACTATTAACTATGAGAGCAGATGTAAAGATGATAGATAAACGTGGTCTTACACCACTACACAAAGCTGCTTTAGCAGGCAATAAACTTGCAATACAAGCATTATTGGCCAGAAAAGCAGATGTAAATGCTAAAGACAAGAATGGTAGTACCCCACTACATAAAGCCGCTGAAAAAGGAAATAAAGAAGCTATAGAGGCTTTATTAGCAGTAAAAGAGGCTAATCTATATGCAAAAGTTGATGATGGTAGTACTCCTCTACATATAGCTGTTTTATATGGAAATGAGGAAGCAGTTACAGCTCTATTAGATAAAGGTGTAAAGGTAGGTGTTAAAGATAACTATAATAATATGCCTTTGCATATAGCCGCACAAAAAGGCAATCTATCAATTACTACAAAACTCCTAGAAAAGAAGGATGGTATAAATGATAAAGCCTATATGGGCTACACTCCACTACATATAGCTATCTATTATGGCTATCCAGCAATTGTTAAATTGCTACTTGATACAGATGCTAAGCGAAATATAAAGGATGCACAAGAAGAGACAGCTGTTGATCTAGCTCGACAATCACCCAATGAGGAAATAAAAAAATTATTTACTAAAAAGGGTGAAGGTAAAAATGATAAAAATGCTGTGGGTTACACGCCAGCTACTTATCATGATCATCCAGCAATTAATAAATTGCTACCTAAAAAGCAAGCTGAGCGAAATATAAAGGATGAACGAGAAGAGATAGATGTTGATTTGGTTTTGCGATCTATCGATGAAGAAATGAAAAGACTATTTGGTATTACGACTCCTTAAAATAGTGTGGAAAGAGAATATAATGGGTTGTAAATAGGAGTATGTTTTCCTATATAGGTTTCTGCTAAATTAGATGCTTTTTACCCTAAAAATAACAGATGTCTTGCAGGACCTATGGTTTAGCAGTAATGTATTTATAACTTATTTTTCTTTACACTATATCCATATCCCTTTGCTAGCAGATAGAGAAATGTACTCGTTGTGTATGGACTACACGCAATAACATAATTCTGTAATGGTATGTAGATAACTCTTAAATTAAAGTGGTGGTTTATACGTACTTTAAAAAGCTTCTCAAATTTCTAAAGTTAAGTTTTGAAATTTATATAGCTAATTAGGTAGATATAAATTATTTTGGATATATTTATTAATGTACTTGTATAAGTAAGTATTTAACAAGACTTATTAGCTTTGCATTAGGCAGCAAATATATGTACTGCTTATCACTCATCTATTCTAAACTACACTATGTTGAATCAATTTATTCTTAAAAAGCATGCATACTGCTTTTCTGTATTTCTTATTGGGTTATTAGGGGTGTTAAATTTTGTTTCTTGTAGTTGTGGTAATGATGATCTTCCTTCTCAATCCAAAAAACGAATTCCAACCCAATCTAAAAGGGAACAGCAAGATGATGGGGAATTAATCATGGATGTTTCTCCAACAAGCCTAGAGGGAATCGACAAAATTACAACAATTACATTTAAATTAAAGGGGAAAAAAGCAATATTAGCAAATTATACAATAGCTATAACCTCTATATGCATAGCTAATTCCATAGAACAAAAGAAACTTTATGAAACAAAAACCGTTGCAGATTTTTGTTTAGCTACAGAACTCACACCTAGCCAAAACATATTAAAAATTCCATATAAAGTTGTTGAAGATGATAAAAAATTTGACTTTGTTACTGTAGAATTTAAATTGACAGATAACAAAGGTAGTATTCCTATCACACGCAATGTTACTTGGAAAAAGGGGGTGGTTCCAGAAGTTCATTTAAAGTTTACTAAGTTGTTTTACAACCAAGCTAGTGGCTCCATTGTATTTAATATTCAAAATAGTACTGCTGTGCCAGTAAAAGATGTCCAGTTACGTTATACAAATATTAGTACGGATGAGGTTGAAAAAGCTGCTGTGCTTAACGGCCAGCAGACAGGCACTATCAATGTTACTAGTATTAGTGTAGGAAGTTCAACAGAGGATTACGTTTTGCCTATCGATTTTAAATTAGCAACCAAGGCTAAATTTAAATTTGAAATTTTATATCGAGGTAACCCTGTGAAAGATGGGACAATAGAGCAATATTTTCATGATAAACCGCCTGTATTAAAGCTGGTACCATTAGATCGTACTGCATCCGATAAAACAATTCAATTCAAAATAGAAAAAGAGGCTAAAAGTGGTAATATAGATCCTAGTAAATTAAAATTGTTGATAAGTGAGGCCACAGGTAGCAGTTCGGAAGTTTATTATAATGGTGAAAAGGCAATAGAAATAATGGCTACTCGTTTAGGAAATATAGGAGATACTATAAAATTGATTGTACATTCTAAAAAAGCTATAGAAGCATCCTTTGCGCTACAGCTTGTATATGACGGTAGCAATATAGGCAGTGTACAAACATTTAAATGGATAATTGATAGTACTGAAGCTACCCATCTCCTTTTTGAAGCTATGGATACTATTGATAATTCAAATGATGTTGAAGCAACAATTGATCTATTGCTCGCGAAAGGTGCATCTTTAAATGCTAAGGATGCGCATGGTGATACCCTTCTTCATAAAGCTGTCGAAAAAGGAAATAGAGAAGTTGCCGAGCTGCTTATAACCAAAGGTGCATCTTTAAATGCTAAGAATAGGCATGGTAATACTCCTCTTCACCTTGCTATAAGAAAACGAGATAAGGAAATTATTGAAATATTTATAGAGAAAGGAGCAAATATATGTGCTGAAAATAATGATGGCGAATCACCACTTTCACAAGCCATTATATCAAATGATCAAGAAGTTCTTGATGAATTGTTAAAATCAAAAAAAGGCTATATAAATGACACTTGTTTTCATGCTCGTTTTACAGCCCTTCATTTAGCATCTTCAATAGATAATATAGATAATAAAGTGGTAATTGAGAAGCTATTAGCCAAAGGGGCAAATATAAATACTACTAATGAGAACAATGGGAATACACCCTTGCACCTAGCGGTTAACTCTAATAAGCAGGTAGCTATTGAGGTGCTATTAGAAGGAAAAGATATTGATGTAAATATTGGAAATTATTGGTTGGACACATCTCTTCATCTAGCAATTCGAAAAGGCAATAGGGACCTTATTAGATTACTGCTAGCAAGAAAGGATATTAATACCAATATTGGGAATGATAAACTTTATACACCCCTTCACCTAGCAGTTAAGGGTAATAATAAAGAGGCTGTTGAATTACTTCTCAGCAAAGGAGCAGATATAGATGCTGAAAATGAATTGAAGAATACCCCCTTACATATCGCTGTCCAAAGAGTACTCAAAGATCCAAAAAACGTAAATATTAATATTGTTAAGCTATTGCTTGACCAAGGTGCTTTAAAAGATAAACCAGATGACCAAGGCAGAACAGCTTTAGATTTGGTTAAAGCATCTAAAAATGAAGACTTAAAAAGGTTATTTGGTATTACAACTCTTTAAAATAGTGTGTAAAGAGAATATAGTCTGTTGTAAATAGTAGTATGTTTCCTTACATAGGTTACTGCTTAAAATAGCGCTAGTAAGTGGTAAAGTTTATAAAACAAAGAATTAGAATAACTATATAAAAAAGGTTGTATTGTATACTATACTCTGAAAAATTTCTTAAATTATTATATGGATATAGTTTTGTTACTTAACAGCATTTAACAAATACTGTTAAGTAACTTGTAGCTTTATTTTATCGTATAATAGTGTTCTTATAAAACTATACGGTCTCTTAATACACTTCCTTAACCTTTGAAAATTTTCTCTCATGCTCTTGAATAAGTTATCCATTAAGCAACCTATTTCAGGTGTTTTATCCTTATTAGTTATTAGTCTATTAGCAGCCTTATGTATTAGTGCTTGCAGTTGTGATCATACACCTATAGCTTAACAAGACAAAAATATAGATTTAATCGAGGAGCAGACGGATAACTTAAAAGAGAAAGCAGATATAGATATACAATTAAGAATTACTAAGTTAATTTTCGATCCAGCTAACAATGTGATTACTTATAATATTCAAAATAATGGCGAGAAGGATGCTGTTATCAGTTACGTTACATCAATATTAGCCAAGGCAAGGTAAGGCAGGAAAGTCGGTTGCAATTAATAATCAGCAGGAAGGTATTATTAACTTTCCAAGCATTACTGTAGGAAATTCAGTAGAGAATCAAACTTTACCTATAGATTTTAAATTAGCAACAAAAGCTAAATTCAGATTTGAAATATTTTATCAAAACAAACCTGTACAAAATACGATAATAGAGGAGGAGTTTGTTAAACTTCCGTTACTAAAGTTAATAGCAATAGGTTCTACTACGCTGGTTGGAGACAATAAAGGAATTCAATCTAGCCAGGAGTTTCGCACTTGATAATGAGATAAAAAATTTTGTAGATTTATAAGTATTAAAACTACGATGCAAAAAACAAGATGGCACGCCATAAATGCAGTAAAGAATTATATCAAGCATTTCTGCAAGCAAGTAGTGTCAGATACTCAGGCTTAGCATTGTCAGAGGTGAGTCCATACGAGTTATCTCATGATAGTATTAGTAGATGGCTAAGCCAAAAGAAATTACGTCCACGCGATGTTTGGCAGAAAGCACAAGCACACATAGACAAACAAGTCCCCTGTTTGTTAATAGTTGATGACACTGTTTTGGATAAACAATACAGTAGCCACATAGAGCTTGTCCAATATCAATATTCAGGAAATGAACATGATGTTATACCAGGTATAGGTCTTGTTAACCTGCTTTGGTATGGTCTCGAACAAGAAGAATCTATACCAGCCGATTATCGGATTTATGACAAGGCTACTGATGGCAAAACCAAGAATACTCATTTTTGTGATATGCTTAGCCTAGCTAAAAGCCGAGGGCTGAATCCAGATGCAGTAGTAATGGATAGTTGGTATTCAAGCTTAAAAAATTTAAAAACCATTCGCAATCATGGATGGGTATGGTTAACGCCCCTACGAAAGAATCGAAAAGTAAATCGAGATGAATCCTTGGAGAATATAGATATACCCGATGAAGGACGAGAAGTTCACCTACGTGGCTATGGCTGGATTACTGTTTTCAAGTTTGTGGCAAAAAATGGTCGCATTGATTATATAGCAACTAGCAAAGAAAAGCCTAGTCGAGAAGAAATAAAAGATATAATAGCCGCACGTTGGCGGGTAGAAGTTTATCATCGAGAATTAAAACAAACATGTGGAATTGAGCGATGCCAGGCTCGTCACGGCCGTTCGCAAAGAAATCATATTTATATGTCTATTATGGCTTGGTTCAATAAATATACCCAATGTATAAGCAAAAGCTTATCTATGTACCAACAAGATTGGCAGATTATTAAGAACAGTATTGCTCTTGAGATAAAATGTATTATGCTTTCTACTTAATTCTTAAATGCGAAACTCCTGCTAGAATAGAAGTAGCCCGAAATAATCATATAGATCTTAGCAAATTAAAATTTAAAATTACGCACAACAAAAACTAGAGCTAGTAGTACGAAAATTTACTATAACGGTAAAGAGGTGATTGAAACTTTAAGTAATCAGGATGAAGCAAACCTCATTAATGCAGCTATTCGACTTTATATTGAACCAGGTACAAATCTACATACAAGTGTTGATTTGCAGTTGGAATATGAGGGTAGGCTTCTAGGAGATATGTTAACTTTTACATGGACGATTGATGAAAGTCAGGCTAATCAAGCACTGCTTGAGGCTGGTAAAACAGGAGATAAGTGAAGCACTAATGCAGCTTCCAAAAGTTAATGTAAATGCTACAGATAACAATGGTAATACTTCTCTACCCCTGGCAGTTAAAAGGGGTAACAAGGAAATAGTTAAAACATTGCTTAAATCCAATAATATTAATTTAGAGTTAAAGAATGCTCAATTTGGCCATACACCACTCCATGAGGCTATACATCAAGGCAATATAAGGGTTATTACAGCGTTAATTGCTCGAGGGGCTAATGTAAATGCAACCTCTGATATTTTATTTTTCATGAAGCTCCACTCTTCTTAGCTGTTATCATGGGTAATCAAGCAGCTACAAAAGCTTTGTTAGCAGTAAAAAATATAAATGTAAATATTACTAATAACCAAGGCAATACGCCTTTACATATGATAATTTCTAGAGGTGATGAAGCATTTGCCCGACTATTGCTTGCTAAAGGTGCGAGGACAGATATAAAAAATGGAAAAGGTAAAACTCCTGTAGCTTTTTCTCAAACATCTACCAATGAAGCAATAAGAGGCTTATTTAGCAAATCAGCCTCTTAAGTAATACCGCTCGAGCAAGCAAAATGTTCTGATACTTAACCCAAGTTGCTAGTCAAGCAAGGCTTTGTTGATTTGAAAAGCTAGCAAGAATAATATTATTTTGATCAGAAAGCCTTTGAAGGTAAGAGCATGGAACTTTCTTAGGAAAAGCCCTTTAATGCCGCTAATGCTAGTCTCTATCACTTTTCGCATGCACTCTTTGAGATAAGCCAGGCAAGGCGTATCCTTCCGATGAGCATTAGCTTTACGTTGTGAATAAATCATAATGCCTTCATCAGCCAACATAACTTCTAGGAAGTAGTTGGTATAAGCCGAGTCAGCATAGAGTGCACTTCCAGCTGTCAAACAGAAAGGCAGTTGATTCAATCCTTTTACATCTGCTTGACTGCCAGCCATAATTGAGAATTCAACGGGAATGCCATTACTAGTAGTAATAAGTTGTACTTTGATGCCATAAAAGTAACGGCGCATAGAGGCTTGGTAGCCTCTGTAAGCCTCACCTTGCAATAGCTTACAGCGGCTAATACGTATGTTATCACACACAGGTATGGGAAATGAATCCAATACAAAATCTTTACAAGTGGCTACTTGCTTGATGAGAGAGCCTATTTCTAAAAATAGTGTAGTTATATCTTCTCCTATAGCATGCAAGCGGCGATTGTACCTACTTTTATCGAGCATGTTAGGAATAAGCGTAGTGGAATGCATAAACGATCGAGCTTTTTCAAGATGTCCACCAAAGTATAAAGCCGATACGATAGCTGTTGTGAGCACCTCTGAATCGGACAATTTCCTTTTTTTATCTTCTTGATGGTTTAAATACTTGAGCAGATCATCAATAAATGAGTATATTGCTATTGATTGATCAATCATAATGACCTCCGCTTTATTGGTTTGTGACAAAAACAAGATCGGAGGTTTTTTATTTGTTTACCTATTAATCACTAGCAACTTGGGTTAGTTATGCAAGAGTTTTCTTAATACTACATAAACTCTATGTAATTGATAAAAGCTGGTTCTTTATTAGTTCATATTTAAACTTATATGATACACTGATAGACTATAATGTAATATCCTACTTGCATCAGGGCTTATAAAATTATTGTTTAAGGAATTACCTTAGCTGTAGTCCGTTAATTTTTCCTATTTTTGGAAAAGTTAATAAACACATCCTATCCTAATCCGTGTATGCTCAACCAAGAAACCATACAAGCTGTACAACAAGCAGCACTTATAGAAGAAGTTGTTGGTGACTTTGTTACGCTTAAAAAAAGAGGCCAAAATTTATGGGCTTGCTGCCCATTTCATCATGAAAGGACACCTTCTTTTTCCGTATCTCCTAGCAAAGGTTTTTATAAATGTTTTGGTTGTGATGCTGCTGGCGATTCTATTGCTTTTATAAAGGCTATAGAAGGCATTAGCTTTATAGAGGCAGTCAAGTATTTAGCAAATAAATACAGTATACCTATTCAAGAGACAGAAGAGGGGCATAAAGATATAGCAGCCCAACATGAAAAGGATAGCTTGTATATTTTAATGAAGCTAGCAAATAACTATTATATACAAAACTTATGGGAGCATCCAGAAGGCCAGCGTATTGGACATGCTTATTTAAAAGAAAGGGACATTACAGATGATTTTATTAAACAATTTGAATTAGGATATAGCCTTGATAGCTGGCAAGGATTTCACGAATATGCACTTAAGCAAGGTTATACTGATGAGCTGTTAGAAAAAGCAGGCCTCATTGTTCGTAATCAGGAGAAGCTGTATGACCGTTTTAGAGGGAGGGTTATCTTTCCTATTCATAACCTTTCTGGTAAAGTCATTGCGTTTGCAGCTAGAATTCTGAAACCTATAGATAACCAACCTAAGTATGTTAACTCCCCCGAAACACCTATTTATCATAAAAGCGATGTACTATATGGTATTTATCAAGCCAAGCAAAAGATAAAACAAACTGATAAGTGTTTTTTAGTAGAAGGGTATACCGATGTCATCTCTTTGCACATGGCAGGCATAGAGAATGTAGTGGCTTCTTCTGGAACTGCACTCACTGAATCGCAAATACAATTACTTAGTCGCTTTACAAAGCATATTACCGTCTTATTTGATGGTGATACAGCTGGTATAAAGGCAGCCCTACGAGGGGTTGACAAAATACTAGAAAAAGGCTTACATGTAAAAGTTATCTTACTGCCTCCAGGTGAAGATCCCGACAGCTATTCTAAAAAGCTAGATAGCCTCGCCTTCCAAACTTACTTACAAGAGCACGAGCAAGATTTTATTACGTTCAAAGCAAAGCTACTAATGGAAGGAATAGGAGATGACCCTACTCAAAAAGCAGAAGCCATTAAAGAAATTTTGCAAAGTATTGCTTTAATACCTGATGCCGTAAATAGAACCTTATTTTTACAACAATGCAGTAGGTTACTAGATATCAATGAAGGGGTATTGCTAGGTGAACATAACAAAATATTGGTCAGAAAAGAAAAAGAACACCACAGACCTCACAAGCTAGTACACAACCCTGTTAATGAACTACAACTTACTGCAAAAAGAGGTGAGTTAATACCGCTTAATTGGGCAGCTACCATAGAAGCATACGAACAAGAAAGTATTCGATTACTACTTAATTATGGATCTATTATTTTAGAGGATGGTAATCCACTTAGCACTTATCTACTACAAGAATTGGCTGATGTTCCTTTTCAACATCCTGTTTACAAACATATATTAAGTACTTATGAAGAATTGGCTTTACAAGAGCAAGTAGTAGATATCAATTTTTTTGTACAACACACCGACGAACGTATACAAAAGACAGCTATTGATTTAACCGCGTCACCTTATGAAGTGAGTGATAAGTGGCAGGAGAAATACCAAATAAATATTTCTAAAGAAGAAGACAACCTTTATAGAAATGCTTATAAGAATATACTTAGGCTTAAGCTTCGCCTTATTCACCAGCTAATAGAAGAGAACAATAAACTGCTTAAGAATACCGTGCATGAGCCTGAAGAGGAAGATAAATTATTGCAAGTGTATGCAACTCTTAAACAGTCAGAGACTGCTATTGCTCAACAACTTGGTATGGTAATTATAGGATAACATATGAACTGTGATTTACTGATCAAATATTTATTAGAAGAAGGGTTGAGCGTTGACTTGAATACAGTAAATATAACTCCTTGATAATCAATAATTTATAAAACGATAGTTTATATAGGAGGTTGCCCCATTTAAAAATAACAATTTTGTTTATTTTTATAAAAAATAATTTAAGCCAAGATCTTTTACCTATTTTTACCATCATCTATACATATTATATTCAAAAACTTAAAAATCATGTGTACACGTTTTATTTCTACTTCAAAAAGCATAATTATTGGAATTCTAATAGTGCTGTTTAATACTACTTCATGCGACTGTAGCCCCAATAATCCGGATAAAGGAGATGAGCATGGATTGTCTGGTAGTTTAGTCATGGAAGTACAAGATGCATATTTGATAGGTGACCAAAAAACTATAACAGCCGTTTTTTCATTAGATGATAATACAAAATCAACCTTATTAGAAGACTTTATATTGCAAGCGTCTTATACAAGTGGCCAAGGTGAATTTGAATTTACAACCCATAAAAATAATGTAGTCAGTACAAAAAAGTTAACTTCTATTAATGAGAAATTAACATCCTTTGTGCCTTTTACAGAGTTAAGGTCAAACAATTCTCCTACTAACATAACTTTTTCCATTGTGCCCAACGCAGATGTTATTCAAGCGAATATTCAAGTTAAACTTTTGGATAAATTAGGTGCTCCAATTAAGGAATGTCCTGTAATCTGGGAAGAAGATAAATTATTAGTATATGGTTTAAATAAATTTGTAGGAAATAATCAATCCAGATTTATGCTAGCAGGTGCATTCGCTGCAATAGATCCTACTAAGATTACTTTAGAAATCAAGAGTAACAATGCAGCTACTTTTAGGTTAGTAAAGGTTGATGGTAGCAAGAGTAGCGATCATTCTTTATTATCAGAATTGTTGTCTACAGAGGATGAGCAAAACAGAGTAACAGACCCTATGTATTTAGAACTCGATAATGCTAATGGGCAGCAGAGTGCTGTTATCGCGTTCAGCGTGAAACACGGTACTACGTTATTAGCAAAACGTTCGGTGGTGTGGGAGCAAAATGGAATTAGTATTGATATATCATCAGATCAAGATGTTTTTGTCGATCAAGATGTACTTAATTTAAAGTTCACTAATCAAGGTGAAGTCCTAGATACGGAAAAGATACAAGTTAAACTTACCAATGATATGGGAGTGAAGTTTCGCTTAGGAGCTACACTAAGTGGGGAGTCAATTAATACTAATTTACAGACTATTATCAATCAACCTCAGCTAACAGCATCTGAAGAAGTAAATGTTGGCTTACAGCAAATAGATAATCCTAATGAAGTATATGACGCTAGTCTTATATTGGAACTGTTGGATGAGAAAGAAAATATAATATGCAAGCACAAATTACATTGGATAAATAGAGAAAAATTTGATGCAGATAACGCGTTGCAATGGTTCAGATTGGATAATTCTAAAATACAATTTAACCAACAAAAAGGAAGTATAGAAAATAGTTTCAAAGCTGAGAGATATAATACTTCTATTCGAATGCTAAAATCTATTGTAGATACTAAAAGGCAAGTTCAGGGGATAAAGGATACACTGCAAAATAAGATAGAACAAGGTAAGCTGTCTAAGTCTGCAAATAGGGATATCGTAGTTGCTAATAAACTTATTGCTGATATTGATACATTTGTGTTAGAATCAATCAAGAAATATGAAGAACATATAGAAAAAATTGCAGAAGAGGTTCAAAATATTTTACAAAGGGCAAAGACAGCTGAGATTGAGCAGTTCTTATTTGGAGACTTAAGCGAAATCTCTAAAGTTATTATAGATATGGAATCGCTTAGCTATAAAGTTCTGGAGTTTGTTAAGTCTATTAATATAGATATGGATAAAGCTATAGGAGAAAATGTTAAAGACGCTTTTCAAAAAAATGTAGAGAAATCTATAAGAGGTATGGTGGAATTAGGTAAATATTTTAAAAATGAAGCAGCATCTAAAATAGAACCTGAAGATGCTTTTCATGATGGAGCCGAAAGAATCAGGCGTCTTGCTGATACACTTGTCAATATTGCCGGTGATTTACAAGAAAATTCAGGCTATGCTTATGAGTGTGCTGCACAAGCGTGCCAATATACAGCAGAGGCTATGCTTATTACAGCTAAAAAGGAAACCCAATTTGAATATATACTTCAAGATGCTCGATATGCTCGGAATGCAGCTGATGATGCTGCAGATATTGCGTTGGAAGTTAGCACTAATTTAAAAGCTAATAACCCTGCTAACCAAGCTGTTAAAGCTACACTACAAGCAGCAATAGAAGCTTGGCGGCTTGTATTAGAGAAAGAGAAATCAATGTCTGGAAATACCATCCCACCTAGTACAAATGACGGGTCAAATGCTCACATATTGAAAGAACTTCAGGATAAACTAGCAAAATACTAACTGATTTTCTATTAATTAATTTGGCATTGTTAATTTAGGACAGGCAAACGGCTAAAATTAGTCTATATTCACTAGCTTGAAGTTGGTGATTTTTTATAACAAAACTATCCTAGTTTAACAATGCCATTAATTTTATTCAATTGATGGTAAGGCTATTATTGGATATATGGATGGGGTAAAAGAGCATATATACTATCTTATAATTATTAGAAAAACGCAAATAAACTCTTTACCCATACCCCATAAGAGGGTTGATAGCTTGTTCAGCTTTGTAAAAGAGGCCTTAGTAACTAAAATAACTAGTAGTAAAAGTGATTTTTGTTATATAGTATCAAAATTGTGATATAAAGAATTGTTATGTAATTATAAAGTATAATACTTAAACATGCTTGTTAGTGATAAGTTCTTATAATAATTAGACTTCTTTCAAAACTCAACTTAAATCAATTGTAAACCTATTTAAGCGCAAGTGTTACCATAGTTTTGAAAGAAGTCTATTATTGTCCAAGGAGTAACTGAGTAAGCTAATACACAGTAAATCTATAGTTAACTATATTCTATTTTGTACCAACAGAATAGAATAACTCCACTAGGTTAAAAGTACTATAACTAAAAAACTGATTTTTATATTATTTATGCTGGTTGCTAGCTATAGAGTTGCCTATTACTAGCTTTTTGTTATCTTCTTGCCAATATTGTTCCCATTTTAAAAAATATTTATTGCTATCTGTCTCATCGTCAAATTTTAATGGCAGCCCGCTTATAGTTTGGTATAGTAAGTCAGCAGTAGTATCTAATTTAGTCTTCTCAGGTTGCTGTGCAAATATATACAATCGGTCCTCTGCCCTGGTAAGCGCTACATAGAGTAAGTTAAAATGATCTAAATATACTTGCATGCGTTCTTCATAATATGCTTGAGCATATACCGTTTCTTGTAATTCCTTATGGTATTTAAGTGGCAAACTGGGAAAAGTTGAAAAAGGCGCTTTATCTGTTGAGCACCAAATGATAGGTGGCTTATAAGTATTATGGTCAAGATTCCATGCACAAAACGGAACGATAACTACTTTGAATTGCAATCCTTTTGCTTGATGAATGGTCATAATATGTATGGCTTCTTCCCCTTCCATATGAGGTAGTGCGTGCTTGTTTCCTTTCTCTTCCCACCATTTTAAAAAATTATAATGCTCTGCTGGATTTTGCTGTAAATATGTTAATACAATGTCTTGAAAAGCATATATAAAAGGTTTATTTGCTGTTGTATTAAGCTGAAAAATACTTGCTAATTTTGCTATGCGTTCATATAATGGAAGCTTAGTTAAACGATAAAATTCTGATATAAACTCGGTAGGGAGGAGGTTATGGTTATCTTCTACACTGTTTTGCTGGAAAAGCTCATGCGAAATACCTTGCTCTCTTTTACAAACATATACTTGGTATAAATAAATGAGTTCTGTTTTAGCTAGTATATCTATCTCATTTTCTAAGTATTTAAGCGCACTAATTATTATATTTATCCAAGGGCTTTGTCCTAAATAAAGAGATTCAGCAGAAATTGCTGAGTACTTGTAGCCTGGTTTTGCATGTTCTGAGTGCTGGTAACTAAGTAAACTTTGGGATAGTTCCCGTCCTTCTGCATGACTTCTTACTAGCAAAGCTATATCTTGCAATCCAAAGCCGTCTTTTTGTAATTCTTCTAACAAGGCTGGTAAACGTTGCTTGGTTTGTTCTTTCCAGCTAGATTTTTCTTCTTGTAAATCTGCCTTACATAAAAAGTTGACTTCTACATAACCTTGTTCTTGTCTTGACTCTACGGGTGCTGGTATATGTTGGTAAGCATGTGCATAAACAGACGATATTTCTTGAAGCTGTGTACTTAACTGTTGTTTTAAAGTACTGTTGTCTTCTAATTGATTAATTTCTTGTTGTAGATGACTTGCTAAATTTTTGCTCGCTTGCGTAAAAAAGGTATTGTTAAAGTGTACAATACTGGGTTTACTACGCCAGTTGTGCTCTAGTACTAAACTTTTAGTAGCTGTAAATTCTTTTTCTAATTTAGTCGATAAAAGCTGCCACTTACTTCCACGCCATCGGTAGATAGATTGCTTTGCATCGCCTACCAACAAACTCATATGTCCTGTAGCTAGTCCATTGCTAATTAATGGTTTTAGATTTTGCCATTGGAAATCTGAAATATCTTGAAACTCGTCTAATAAGAAATGGTTATAAAAAGAACCTACCTTTTCGTATACAAAAGGTGTGTCGTTCTCAGCAATAATCTGCCGTAGCAAGTTAGCTGCATCTGAAATAAGCATTATATTCTTTTCAGCTCTCAGATTCCGTAAACTTGCTAATAAGTGTGTAATAATACCAAATGCATATATAAACTGTTGTATGGCAAGCGTGGTGTAATAAATATGGTGTTTTGTTTGGTAGTAGGATATAATTTTCTTTAAAATGTCTTGTAAACTATCTTGTACTAAGGATGCAATTGATAGCTTTTTAGGACTAGTTTTGCTGTACCAAGCTTCTATAGATTCTAAAGCAGTAAGAGCACGTTGGGTAGGGTTAAAGTTCTTTTTTTCAGATACTCCCATTAAGTAGCCTGCTATTCCACGTTGTCCATAAGAAAAATCTGATACTTCTAAACCACTAATTTGTATTTGGTGCATAGCTTCTTTGCCAAGCTTCTGCAAAATATTTTCAAATTTAAGCCTACCTACTTCAAGTTCTGCTAAAAATGTAATTAACTTATCTTTGTTGTTGATAGCTTCTATTAATAATCTTTCTTGCTGCCCAAAATTCTCTGAAAAAAGTTCATACCCTAGCTGTTTAAGGGCTTGTTTAAAATGCCAGGATTTGCCAGCCAAGAGTTTATTTTCAGCAAAATTAACTAGCCATTGATGTAGCTGTTTGTCTTGGTTAGCTGTATTAATTACATCATCTACTATATAATCTAATATAGCCTCTTGGTCCATTTCTATAGTAAATCCATGTTGGATGCCTAGTTCTCTGGAAAAGTTACGAATAATAGTTTGCAAAAAGCTATCGATTGTGCTAACACTAAACCGGTCATACTCATGTAGAATCTTGGAAAGTACCGTGTGGGCACGTTTTTGTAATTCTTCGCTATTCCATCCATTTGCTTGGTTTAATTCTTGAGTAAGAAGGCTATCCTTACCTTGTGCTATGTCATGCAAGCTTTTAAGAATGCGTTGCTTCATCTCCTGTGTGGCACGATTGGTAAAAGTTACTGCTAGAATTCTTTGGAAGTACAAGGGAGCTTTCAACGCTAATTGTAAATAATTCTTCACTAATACATACGTCTTTCCAGAACCAGCGGCAGATCTATATATATATAGTTTCGACATTCTATTAGGAGTTAGGGGCTGTAATTATTATATAATTCATCCTAAAATAAGCCAATATAGATTAATATTACTAATTACTGACTCAGGACTAAAGTCCTGAGGTTAAAAAGATATTGCTAATATTGCTTTAAGTTTTCTCAGCTATGGAAAAGTGATATGTTTTGTAGGTATCTTAAAAATCTACTAAACCAAATCTTCTTTTACACTTTCTAATGTTATTGAAGATGATAAAGGTTGTGAAAATAAATTATTCTTTATTAGTTAAATGAAAGCTTATCTATATAATAAACATACAACGGTGTTATAGCCACAAATACTTTTGATAGTACAGGTTATAGTGTATAACTAAAGCAGTTTGTATGGAGTTATTGATCAAAGTGTAGGTTAGATAAATAAACATGTAGAAAGTATTATTGTATAATCTCCTAAAAGAATAGCTTGATCTCTCTTATAATAATATGTTTACAACTTCTATGATTTAATGTTTGTTAATGCTTTACTATTTATATTTACAAGTGATTAATTGTATAAAAAATTATAAAATTAGGGTACAGTGAAGAGAAACATAGGGCGTAAAATAATACAGCTTAGTAGCTTAACTAT
>Ga0209916_1001071_pt1 | contig 28638 bp, 18 predicted proteins | sample ThiBio_1000_plan_FD_183956 | JGI IMG/M metagenome (GOLD analysis project Ga0209916, IMG submission 183956) | Wastewater bioreactor microbial communities from Cape Town, South Africa - Thiocy_solids_2 (SPAdes) | ecosystem: Engineered > Bioreactor > Thiocyanate-remediating > Anaerobic-Aerobic ... | reverse complement strand
ATTCGCGAAAGCCCGTCCGGCAAGCCCTGAACGTCGATGGCCGTCCGGCGCGCCCCCCCTCATCCGGCCCTTCGGGCCACCTTCCCCCGCGAGGGGGGAAGGGCGTACTTTCCGACGTCTTCCCCCCCCGCGGGGGAAGACAGACCGCGCAGCGGTCAGATGAGGGGGACGACACGCGAGAAGGCCGCCGAAATTCGCGAAAGCCCGTCCGGCAAGCCCTGAACGTCGATGGCCGTCCGGCGCGCCCCCCCTCATCCGGCCCTTCGGGCCACCTTCCCCCGCGAGGGGGGAAGGCCGTTATTTCGGCCGCGACGTCCTTATGGGACGGATTCTTAACCGTGTTCGCGTTCGCGGACGGTGACGTAGACCTCCTGGCAGGCCTCGGCGATCTTCTCCCCGAGCCCCTGGTGCTTGGTCTCCAACTGGGCGGAGTACATCCCCAGCATCCGGCAGAGGAACGCCCCCTGGCAGGCGTCCCCCTCCTGCGACAGTTGGTCGAGCGACTCCTCGATCTGATCGGCCAGATAGAGGAGGAACTGCGCCTGGCCCTTGATCTCGGCCAGATAGCGGCGAAGGTCCGGCGAGACCCCGCCCGGCGGGGCGGCGAGGCCGTGCGGGGCCGCCTCGTCGCGGGGGGCGAAGTCGCGCAGCGCTGCCGCGCCGTTCTCGATGGAGGCGCTCATGAAGGGTCTCCGGTCGGGAAGGCGGCGGGGGCCTCGGGGGAACGGACCATCGCGTCGAGCGCGTCGCACAGCTCGGCGATGGAGTCCATGTGCCGGCTCTCCTGGCGGAGGTTGGCCGTGTGCATCTCGACGAGCTGCTTGATGAAGATCCGGGTGCCCGGATCGGTCTCGTCCTGGAACCGCTCGACGTCGGCGACGGCCGCCCGCACGAGGTAATCCAGAAACTGAAGCCTGCCGCGGATCGAAACCGAGAGCCGCGCGAGCGCGCCGCTTCCCGAGGCCGCCGGCGGCGCGGTGAGTTGGGTCATCCTTGGTGCGTCTCCGGGTCGGCGTGGGATCGCCCGGGTCGGGCGCCGGCGTCCGTGCGGGCCGCCGCTGTTCCAGGGGATTTCCCGATGCCGGGAATCCCAATCTCCAGGAGGTTACTCCGACCCTCCGCTCGTTGCAAGCGGAAAGACCGCCGCGACCGTCTCCGGCGGCTTTCCGCGGTTTCAAGGGGCGGGCCCCTCGGTGGCGGGTTCCCACGGCGCGCCGCGCGACGTACAAGGGAGGGATTCCGAGGGTCCGCGAGCCCTCTCCGCCCTGGATTTCGCGAAGAAGGATGAACAACGATGTCGCGCGACTTCAACCGCCGGGAACTGCTCCTGACCGCCGCCGGCGCCTGGCTGGGCTCGGGCGCCCTCTCCCAGGCCCTCGGGGCGTCGAGCCGGGCCCCCCGCAAGAAGATCCTCTACTTCACCAAGAGCGCCGGCTTCCAGCATTCGGTCGTCGCCCGCCAGGGGAAGGCCCTGGCGCACTCGGAGCGGATCCTCTCGGAGATCGGCAAGGACCGCGGCTTCGACGTCGTCGCCTCCAAGGACGGCCGACTCTTCGAGCCCGACAGGATCGGCGAGTGGGACGGCTTCGTCTTCTGCACCACCGGCGACCTGACCACGCCCGGCACCGACGGCTCGCCCCCGCTCTCCGCCGCCGGCGAGAAGGCGTTTTACGACGCCGTGAAAAACGGCAAGGGGTTCGTCGGCATGCATTGCGCGACCGACACCTTCGGCCACCATGGCGCGCGGAACCAGGGCGCCGAGGACCCGTACATCCAGATGATCGGCGGCGAGTTCGTCATCCACGGCGACCAGCAGGCGGCGACCCTGGAAGTCGTGGACCCCAGGTTCCCCGGGCTGGCCGACGGCTTCGGCAAGTCGTCGTCGTTCAAGCTCAAGGACGAGTGGTACTCGCTCAAGAACTTCGCCGAGGACATGCACGTCGTTTTGTTGCAGAAGACCGAGGGGATGCAAGGCAAGGACTACCAACGCCCGGACTACCCCTCCACCTGGGCCCGCAAGCACGGCGACGGCCGCGTCTTCTACACCAACATGGGCCATCGCGAGGACGTCTGGACCAACCCCGACTACCAGGCCCTCCTCCTGGGCGCGCTGGCCTGGTCCACCGGCCAGGTCGACGCCGACCTGACTCCCAACCTCAAGCAAGTCGCCCCTGGATACGCCAAACTGCCGGCGTGACCCCCCAGGCTCGGGCCGGTCGTCCCCAGACCGCCCGCGCCGCCCCGAACCTCGCGACGGTCAGAAAGAACCGACCGTCACGGATTTTTGGGGGCGGGATCGAATCTTCCCCCCTCGCGGGGAAGACAGACCGCGAAGCGGCCGGATGAGGGGGACGACACGCGAGTAAGCCGTTGAAACTCGCGAAAGCACGCCCGAACGGCGCTGACTCCCGACGGCTCTCTGGCGCGTCCTCCCCCTCATCCGGCCCTTCGGGCCACCTTCCCCCGCGAGGGCGGAAGGCCGTTACGATCGTCGTCCAAAATCCCGGACGATCAGGAAAAATCCTGACCGTCACGGATTTTGGGGGTGGTGAACATAACGGCCTTCCCCCCTCGCGGGGGAAAGTGGCCCGAAGGGCCGGATGAGGGGGGGCGAGCCAAAACGCCGTTGACGTCCAGGGCTTCCCGGACGAGCTTTCGCGAATCCCAACGGTCGTCTCGCGCGTCGCCCCCCTCTTCTGACGCCTTCGGCGTCTGTCTTCCCCCGCGAGGGGGGAAGACTCGTTCAGGCCCCCAAAATCCGTGACGGTCAGGAAAAATCGACGCCCGCGTTTTCGAACGCCGTCTTTTGTGGCACTACAAGGTGGAGGGTCGTCGCCTCTTCTCTCTTTGGCAATTCGGACGCATGTGAACACGCCCCCAGGGGGTGTCGCGCGCCGAGGACGCGCGCGTCCGACGGTCGCGAACGCGCGACCGGAAGGCCACCCGCCCAATCCCGAATTCCGCGACAACCGCGAAACGCATTCGAAAACGACGAGCGAACCCAAACCATCAGGCCCGACAACCCAATATCCACAAGCAAGTTACGACGCCCCCACACGGTCGCCCCGAGCGCGATCGAACCCATTCGAGCGGGTCGCGACCCGGCTTGACCCCCTCGCCTCGCCGATGTACATCACCGGTTGATCTTGAAACGGCGCGCCTCCAGGGCCCGCCGGACGATCCATCGCGGCGAACCAGCGGCGTCCTTCCCACGATTCATGGAGTTCAAGCATGGCCCAGGACCGCCCCGTCGACGTGGTCGCGTCCGTCACGACGGACGGCCCCGAGGCCGCCGAACTCGCGCGGCGGCTGCTGGCGAGCGGATCGCGGCTCGGTCGCGTCGCGCTGGCGATCGAGCGGCCCGCGGCGACGGCCGACGATCCGGTCTGGAACGACCCCCGCGTCGAGCGGATCCGCGTCCAGGGCGGATCGACCTGGGCGGCGCGCGTCGGCGACGTCCTCGAAGGCCGGCGGGGAGACGTCGCGATCCTCGCTCCCGGGGCGCGGCCGGTCCCCGGCTGGCTCGACCCGCTCGCCCGCGCCGTCCGCGGCGACGAGCGGGTGGCCCTGGCCGCCCCGCTTTGCGACGGCGACGGCTTCGCCCGGCCGGACGTCGCCGACGAGGACCAGTTGGCCGCCGCCGTCGCGGGACTCCCCGAAACGGTCGAGATCCACCGCGCGGGCCTGGCCGCCAACCTCCTCCGCGGCGACGTCCTGGACGCCGTCGGCCCTCCCGACCCCGCCGTCGCCGACCCCCGCGAGGCCATGGACGACTGGCTGACCCGCGCCTTCGCGCTGGGCTTCTTCGCCCTCCGCGCGTGTCGATCCGTCGTTCTGGCCCCCCCGGCCGAGGACGAACCGCCGGCCGTCGAGGGGCCGGCGAGCCTGGCTCGCGACCTGATGCGGCGGCGGGTCGAGCGCCATGAGCGGACGCTCGACGCGGCGCTCGCCGAGCACGCCGTCGCGGTCGCGATCGGAGGACGGATCAAGGTCGCCCTGGACCTCAGGCACCTGCCGCTGGAGATGAACGGGACGAAGATGTACGCCCACGGCCTGGCCAGGGCCCTGGCGGAACTTCCCGAGATCGAGTTGACCCTGCTGGCCGTCCACCCGCTCCAGGCGGAAGGGCTCCAGGGCCGGCTGGTCCACCCCGACGACTGGAGGGACGACGTCCACGTCGTCCACAAGCCGGCGCAGATCTTCGACCCGACGCACGCGGAACTCCCGTTCCGGTCGCGGGCGCACGTCGTGATGACGTATCAAGACCTGATCGCGCATCGGATGGCCGAGGCGTTCGGCGACGAGGCCGCCTTCGACGCCTACCGCCAGGTCAACCGCCTGGTCCTGCCGGCCGCGCAGGCGGTCCTGACGTATTCCATGACCACCGCCCTCGAGTTCGAGCGCGAGTTCGCGCCCCTGGTCGACCCCGGCGTCGTCCGCGCGATCCCCCTGGCGGCCGACGCCGGGGGGTTCGGCGAGCGGGTCGCGCCCGAGGCGGTCGACGAGGCGCTGGCGCGGCTGGGGGTCGCGCGACCGTACTTCCTGGCGATGGCGTCGGACCACCCCCACAAGAACCTGACCGCGCTGCTGGAGGCCCACGCGGCCCTGAGCGCGAGCCGCGGCGACGCCGAGACGCCCGGCCTGGCGCTGGCGGGCCACGCCCCGCGGCTGCGCGACGAGGCCGCCGCGCGCGCCGGCGGCCCGGTCCCGGGCGCGTGGTTCCTGGGCCCGGTCAGTCATCGAGACTTGCGAATCCTTTATCAAAACGCGCTCGCCCTGGTCTTCCCGTCGCTGTACGAGGGCTTCGGTCTCCCGCCGCTGGAGGCGATGGCGGCGGGGACCCCGGTGGCGGCGATGCCGTTCACGTCGGTCCTGGAGATCTGCCGCGACGCCGTCCTGTTCGCCGAGGGGCTCGCCCCCGGCGACCTGGCGCGGGCGATGCGACGGCTGGCCGACGAGCCCGAGTTGCGCCGCGACCTGCGCGAGGCCGGCTTCCGCCGCGTCCGCGAACTGTCCTGGGAGCAGACCGCGCGCGAAACCGCCGCCGTCTACCGCCGGGCGATCCTCCAGCCGTCGTCGCGGTCGCTCCACGCCCGACGATCGCTCTCCTCGGCGATCGCGCTCTGGGCGACGCCCCCGCCGCCGGTCGCGGAGCCGGTCCCGCCCCCCGAGCCGCCGGTCGCGGAGCCGGTCCCGCCTCCCGAACCGCCGATCCCGGAGCCGGTCGCGGAGCCGGTCCCGCCCCCCGAGCCGATGGGCGTCCTCAACGCCTGCGACGCCTTGCGGACGGCCGTGGGCCGGCGCGTCCGCCGCGACCTGGCCCGGATCGCTCCGAAGCAGTACGCGAGGCTCGCCCGCGTCCGAAGGCTCGCGATCAAGTTTGTCCGGACGGCCCGCGCCGACGGTCTCGGCGCGGCGTCGGGGAAGGCGGCGCGCAAGGTCCGGAACAAGGCGCGCGCGATCCTCGGCGGGCTCGTCCCCGCGCGGCTCCGCTTCGGACGGTCGTGCCCCTACTTCGATCCGCCCCCGGCGCTCGAACCCTACGACGCCTGGCTGACGGTCAACGGCCCCTCGCCGCGGCGGGCGGAACGGCTCGCGGAGGCGGTCGCCGGCCTGGCGCTCCGGCCGCGGTTCTCGATCCTCACGCCGGTTTACGATACCCCCCCCGCCCTGCTCCGCGAGGCGGTGGCGAGCGTACTCGCGCAGGTTTACGAGGACTGGGAATTGGTCCTCGCCGACGACGCGAGCGCCGATCCGGCGACGCGCGCGCTGCTGGACGAGGCGCCCTGGAACGACCCTCGGGTCCGGGTCGTCAGGCGGTCGGTCAACGGGAACATCTCGGCGGCCACCAATACCGCGGCCGAACATGCGACGGGCGATTGGTTCGTCCTGCTCGACCACGACGACCTGCTCCACCCGGAGGCCCTCGCGCGGCTGGCGGTCGCGATCGACGCCGAGCCCGACGCCGACCTGGTCTACAGCGACGACGACAAGGTCGACCTGGCGGGCGCGCGATCCGCCCCCCAGTTCAAGCCCGACTGGTCGCCGGAGCTTCTGCTGTCGTTCTGCTACACGGGCCACGTCACGGCCGTCCGCGCCGGGCTTTACCGCGAGGTCGGCGGGATGCGGGAGGGGTTCGAGGGCTCGCAGGACCACGACTTCTGGCTGCGGGCGTCCGAGAAGGCCCGCGGCGTCGTCCACGTCCCCCACGTCCTCTACCACTGGCGGACGGCGCCCGGATCCACGGCCGTCGACGGCCGCGAGAAGCCCCAAAGCTTCGAGGCCGGCCGCCGGGCCGTCGAGGAGGCGTTCGCTCGCCGCGGCGTCCCCTGCCGGGTCGAGCGGCCCTCCTGGGCGGCCGCGGCCGGCTGCGGCGTGTTCCAGCCCGTCATGCCCGACGACGGCCCGACCGTCGCCGTGATCGTCCTGGCGACGGATCGGGCCAGAACGGCGCGCTGCCTGGCGTCGCTGGCCCAGACGTCGTACCGCGACCATCGGATCCACGTCGTCGAGCTGGGCGAGGGACGCTTGCCGGAGGACCTCTCGCTCCACGTCGTGGCGCGCTTCCCCGACGAGTCCGACCGGATCGCGGCGTGCAATCGCGCGGCCGAGGCGGTCGACGAGGACCTGCTCCTGTTCCTGGACGACGAGGTGGAGGCGACCGATCCGCGCTGGCTGAGCCAGATGGCGGGCTGGGCGCGGCTTCCCGGCGTCGGCGCGGTGGGGCCGAGGCTGCTGGACTCGTCACGGCGGGTCGTCGCCGCGGGGATCGTTCCCGGCGCGGACGAGGGGCTTCCCGGCCTCGCCTTCCAGGGCATGCCCTGGTGGGACGGAGGGGCGACGAACCTGGGAAGGGTGGCGCGGAACGCCCAATCGGCGCCGCTGGGCTGTCTGCTAACGCCCAGGCGGGCGTTCCTGTCGGTGGGGGGGTTCGACGCCGGGGAGTTCGCCGCCGCCCACGCCGACGCCGACTACGGCTGGCGGCTCCTCGACGCCGGCCTCCGCTCCGTCGTCTGCGCCGAGGTCGAGATGCTCCGGCGCGTCGGCGCGGCGCCGTCCGCCGCGGAGCCTCGCGCCGACGCGGCCTACCGCCGGCTCCGCGGGTGTCGCCGCGACCCTTACGCCAGCCCCCACCACGACCCGCGCTCGACGTCGGGGGCGATTCGGCCGACGGTCGTCCCCGTCTCCGACTCCGGCCCCCCGATCCGACTGGCGGCCTTCACGCACGACCTCGCCTGGGGGGGGGCGTCGCGGTTCGAGCTTGAGCTGGCCGTCGGCCTGAAGGCGGCCGGCGCGGCCCTCCCGACCGTCTTCAGCCCGGTCGACGGCCCGCTCCGCGAGGAGTACGAGAAGGCGGGCGTGCCAATCCGGATCGAGCCGTCATGGGGCGCGACCGACGGCGGGAGGGCGGCCTACGCCAAGGCCCGAGCGCGCGTCTCGGCGACGCTCCGCGACGAGGGCTTCGAGGCGGTCCACGCCAACACGGTCCAGGGGTTCCTCGCCATCGACGCGGCCCGCGACGCGGGGACGCCGTCGGTCTGGAGCCTGCACGAGGGCGAGCCGTGGACGAACCGCTTCGACCACCTCGGCCGCGAGGTCGCCAGGACGGCGCTTGAGTGCTTCCAGGCGCCCTACCGGATCGTCTTCACCGCCCTCGCCACGCTGGATCTCTGGAAGCCGCTGGACGCGCGCGGGAGCTTCGACCTGGTCCGCTACGCCCTGAACGTCGAGCGGTTCCGGGCCGAGCTCGACGCGCGGCCGCGGTCGGAGTCGCGCGCGGCCCTCGGCCTGGGCGACGCCGAGGTCTGCGTCCTGCTGCTGGGGACCGTCTGCAAGCGCAAGGGCCAGCACGACCTGGCGCGGGCCTTCGCCGCGATCGCCCCGGACGTCGCCGCCCGGACGCGCTGCGTCGTCGTCGGCCTGCGCGATTCGCTCGACTACGGTCGCGAGTTGCGACGGCTGGCGGAGGGGCTGCCGGAAGACCGCCGCGAGCGGTTCCGGATCGTCGGCGAGACCGGCGCGACCGCGACCTACTGGCAAGCGGCCGACGTCTTCTGCTGCTCGTCCCGGATCGAGAGCTACCCCCACGTCGTCCTGGAGGCGATGGAGCGGGGCCTGCCGATCGTGACGACGCCCGTCGCCGGCATCCCCGAGCAGGTCCGTCGCGACGTCAACGCCCTGTTCCACCGGCCCGGCGACGTCCAGGCGCTGGCGGCCGCCCTGGAGGGGCTGGTCCGCGACGACCGCCGTCGCCTGGCGATGGGCGAGGCGTCGTCGCAAACGCTGCGGGCGCTGCCCGACCACGACGAGATGATCCGTCGTTACGCCCGCCTGGTCCGCGAGGCGGCCGAGGCCGCCCCGCCCCCCGCCCCGCGTCAAGCGGCCCCGGCGCCCTACCGGGGCGCCCACTTCGGCCGCTCCCGCGCCCGATCGCGGTCGGCCGGCTGACGCCGGGACCGCGGCCGGTCAGCCCTCGCGGCCGGCCGCGCGCGCCCGCGTCGCGGCGGGTCGGACGTGAGGGGCCGGCGTCGCGACGGCCGGCCGGCCGGCCGGGGTCGCCGACCGCCTGGGGAGCAACCCCAGCAAGAACCGGCGGCTGGGCGCCTCGACGACGTACCAGGAGAACGCCGCCGCCGCCGTGACCGTCGCGACGTAGATCGACAGCCCGACGAGGTTCGGCAGGCCGCGGATCGGCTCCAGGTAGGCGTAGGCCAGCCCCAGCAACGGCCAGTGGAGCAGATACGCCGCGTATGAGATCTCGCCCAGGAACACCAGCGAGGGCCGCGAAAGCGCCCGGGCGATCCAGCCGGCCTCAAGCGCGGCGACGAAGATCAAGGCCGCGAACCCCAGGCACGTCAGGCCGTGGGAGAACCAGATGTTGCAGGCCGGGCTCGCGCCCAGGAGGGTCCGCGCCCATTCCGCCATGTCCCTCCAGAAGTAGGCGCTCGCCGCGAGGAAGCCGATCGCCGCCAGTTCGAGGACCGTCCCCGTCGCCATGCCGATTCGCATCCGAGGCGCGACCCGGCGCCAGAGCGACGCGGCGGTCATCCCCAGCGCGAACTCGAAGACGCGGGAGATCGGGTTCATGTACAGCAGGCCGTTGACCGTGACCCCGCTCGCCGCCTCGTAAGGCGTTCCGACCCGACTGCAATAGACCATCAGGGCCGCCGGCGGCAGCAGGCAGACCGCCAGGTTCAAGGGCCACTTGCGGTCCAACCTCCAAAGCAGCAGGGGGAAGACCAGGTAGAAGCCGAACTCCGTGGAGATGCTCCACGAGGGCGCGTTCCGCGCCATGTAGAACCGGCTGCTGGGGATCCAGGAATGGACCATGCCCAGGTTCGCCAGGGTGGGTCCGAGGTTCGGGCCCCGCCATGCCGAGTCGAGCCGCGCCCCGAAGGCCGCGGCGACCAGGGCGGCGACCAGGAAGGCGAAGAGGTGGCAGGGCCAGATCCGCGCGACCCTGGCCCAGAGGAAGCGGCCGTAGTCGCCGGGGCCGTCGAACCGGGGGTAGACGTAGGTCAGGATGAAGCCGGAGAGGACGAAGAAGAAGCTGACGCCCAGGTACAGGGGCGTCCGCTCGCCGTGGTTCATGTCGGCGGGGAGGCCGAAATGGCCGCCGAGATGCATCGCGACGATCGCGCCGGCCGCCAGCGCGCGCATCGAGGTCAACGGCAAAAGCTTGCGTACCGCTTCCTTGGCCATGCGCGGCTCCTTCCGCGGCCCGCGCGGCCGGGACCGGCCGCGGCCACTCGGCGTCGCGGTCGCGGGCCTCGGTCGTCGGGTCCATCCAAGAGGATTCGTATCGTCGCGGCGCCCGTCGGGACTTGACCCCGCGTCGCGCCGGAGGGTCAGCGGCCGACGAGCCGCCGCTTGACGCGCGCGCCCAGGCCCAGGGCGCGGCGGGCGCCGGCCCTGGCGACGGAACGGGCCCTGGGGACGACGCCGCCGCGGGGGCGGGTCGCCTCAAGCTGGAAGCCGCCGCTGAACCGCTTCTGCGCCTCCTGGCCGAGCCTTCCCAGCGCCTCCCAGGCGGGGCCGGAGCGCTTGGCCGGATCGATCCAGGCGTCGGCCCACTGGTCCATCGGGGTCGAGCCGAAGAGGGTCGCGGCGGGCTCGCCTTGCTCGGCCCGCAGGTGATGCCGCATCTCGGCGGCCAGCCAGGCGAGGACGTAGGCCGGCTGGAAGTTGGGCGAGACCGAGACCTCCTCGACGTCGAAGTCCCGGAACCAGCGCCGAAGGCCGTACTCGGTGGTGTTGTAGAAGTGGAACGGCGGCTCGTGGACGGGTTGAAGGAACGCGGTGTGGAGGAGCAGTCGGCCGCCGGGCTTGAGGACGCGGAGGATCTCGGCGGCGGCGGCCGGGGGGTCGCACAGGTGCTCGAAGGTGTTGAAGGTGGCGACGGCGTCGAAGCTCGCGTCGGCGAACGGCAGGTGGTGGGCGTCGCCGACGACGTCGGTGTTGCGGAAGACCGAGTATTCCATCTCCACCAGGTTCGCGGGCTTCCGGGCGGTGCCGCCCGCGCCGACGTTCAGCGCCCAGCCGTCGAGCTTCTCGACCCAGTCCAGGAAGTCGTGCGGCGGCTGGTTGCTGACGTGCGATTCCGGCATGACCCGCGGCGAGGCGGCGGGGTCGGGCAGGAGCACCGCCCGGCCCCCGCGGATCGTCCGGCGGGTCGCGCAGCAGGCGCACTCCAGGGCCTCCCCGTCGCGGCGCAAGGGGCCGCGGCAAACCGGGCAGGCGAGCATCGGGAGTATCCGTCCAAGGCGGTCCGAGTCGGTCATCGCGGTTCTCGCGGTCGGGAAGGGGGATCGAGGCGTCGAAACAACGATTCAGCCGGCCCGCGCCAGGGGCGGCCGCGCCCCGAGGTCGAGTTCGGCCAGCAGCTCGGCCAGGCCGTCGCCGAGGGTGGGCATGGCCCGCCATCGTCGCCGGTAAAGCGCCACCGCCGCGGCGGGGTCGAGCGTCGTCGCCCGCCTCAGCTCGTCCCAGCGGACCAGGAATTCGGCGAACGGAGCGGCGGCGGGCGGCTCGAAGCCGGGGCGGACGACCTTCAAGGGCGCGCCCCCCGTCAACAGCGAGGTCCGGAACCGCTCCGGCTCCAGGTAGAAATGCTCGTGGTGCGAGCACCAGACCTGATACACCGACCGCGACAGCACCCCCTCGAACTGGCGCTGGTTGAGGTGCGGCGAGTCCTCCTCGACGTAGGGGGCCAGGTTCGGCATGTAGACGAAGCCGCCGGGATGCACCTGGCGGACCAGGTCGTCGACCAGGCCGGCGCGGGCCTCGGTCAGGTGGCCGACGAACGCCCAGGGGATCGGCCGCTCGCCGAGGTCGTCGCCGAGCCGGTCGAGCGTCCGAAGCTCGTCGGGCGTCAACCCGGAGAAGAGGAAGCGGTAGCGCGGCGACTGGTCGGCGGCCGCGTCCTGCGGGAAAAGGCCGAGGTCGACGACGACGTCGGCGCCGAGCCGGCCGCTGAGTTCGACCAGCCGCGCGTACCAGGGGGTCGCGACGCAGTCGATGCCCAGGCTCGCCACGCGGTCGACGCGGCCTCGAAGCGCCCGGACGGCCGCCTCGGCCGCGGCCCCGCCGCCGGCGAGGACGACCTCCGAGACGTTGCAGAGGATCGCGAGATCCCCCTCCTCCCCGTCCAGCTCGCGCGCCGTCCGCAGCCGCGGCTCCCATCCCAGGCCGCGCAGGGTCTCCGCCAGTCGCCGGCCGACCAGGTCGTAGAAGTAATTCAGCCCGCCGGGGACGACGATCACGGCGGTCGGGAATCGGGACGACTGCTGGATCACGCTCGAATCCTCGAACGCCGCGAGGGGCCCCCCGGCTTCCCGCCGAATCCCGAGGCCCGATCGTCGGCGGCGGATCGTAGGGGACGGCCCGAGTTCCGTCAACGCCGATCGCGGGCGGGGCGAGACGACCTTGACGGCGGCGGCCGGCGGCCGTATCACGTCGCGGCCGGCGCCTCGCCTCGATCGTCTCGCGAGGCGCGACCGTCCGGACACTCTCCAAACACGGAGTCCCCGCGTGCTCCGAAGCGACGTCTGCATCGCCGTGCCGACCTGGAACCACGAGTTCTTCCTCCCCCGCGCCCTGCGCTCGGGCCTGGACGCGCTGCGGCGCGTCCGCGACTCCGGCGGGACCGGCGAGCTTTTGGTCGTCGACGACGGCTCGCGCGACGGCACCGAGGCCTTGCTGCGCTCGCTGGAGGCCCTCTACGGCGGCCAGGGCCTCCGCGTGGTCCGGCACGAGGTCAACCGCGGCCTGGCCGCGGCGCGGAACACGGCGCTTCGCGAGGCCCGCGCGCGTTACGTCGTCTTCATGGACGCCGACAACCACCTGATCCCCGAGAACCTGCCGACGTTCCTCCGCGCCATCCGCGAGACCGGCGCGGCGGCCGTCTACGGCAACCTGTTGATGCGAAGGCTCGGCGAGGAGTCGGCGTTCTGGGCGTGCAGCAACGAGAGCTTCCAGTCTCGGATGCACGAGGAGAACTACATCGACGCCTTCGCGCTTTTCGACCGCGACCAGATCGCCGATTGCGGCGGCTACCAGCTCGGCTGCGATGCCTGGGCCGACTGGGAGTTGTGGCTGCACCTGGCGGCCTCGGGCCGCCGCCTGGTGTTCGTCCCGCTGGTCTTCGGCGTGTATCAGCACATGGACAACTCGATGATGCGCGTGGCCGCCGCCGGGGAGACGCCGCACGCGCGGTTCCGCCGCGTGTTCGACCAGTTCGGCTTTCGGTCCCTCGCGCCGGCGCGGACCCGCCACGAGCGCTACTTCCCCGGTCTGGGATACCTTTGACCCCCGATCCGTCGCCTCCCGGAGCCCGACGATGAACCGCCCCGCCAGCGCGTCCCTGCCGCGGATCCTGACCATCGACCGCGTTTACGAGCCGGTCGCCGAGTACCTCGCGGCCGGCGACCGGATCGGCGACGGCCCGGCGGCGACGCCGACGTCGCCGCTGGATCTCTACCTGGTCCATCTGCTCGTCGAGTTCGCCGGCCGTTCCGTCGTCGCGGCCGACCTGGCGGCCGGCTCGACCCTCGGCGCCTCGACGGTCGCGCTTTTGGCCAATCCGCGGGTCCGCCGGGTGTTCGTCGAGCAGGGGCGCTGGCCGTCGCCGCCCGACGGGGCTCGACTGCACGAGACGGTGGCCCGGTTCGTCGAGGCCCGCGAGCCCGAGCGCGCCGGGACGCTCCGAACCGCGGCGGACGTCGCCGCGGCGATCGACGCCCTGGCCGCCGCGATCGCGCCCGGCGAGGCCGCGGTCGCGATCGTCTCGGCGTCCGAGTTCCGCGACGAGGGGGGCTCGTCCGCGACGGCCTTCCTGGAACGCTTCCCCGAAGGGACCGTGGTGGTCCTGGGGGTGGGTCGGCCCGGAGTCGACCGCGCGGTCGAGGGGATCCTCCGCGAGGTCCGCGACGGCGACGGCCTGGAGGTCCGCTTCCTCCGCGACGCCTCCTCCTCGCTGTTCGAGGCGACCGCCGCGGTCCTGGCCCGCGGCGCGACCGCCGACGAGCGGGCGCGCCGCGTCGGCGAGTTGTTCGCCACCAACTACGACTTCCTCGCCATCCTCCGCGACTCGTGCCTCTACGCCGTCGAGCGCGGCTCGCGCGCGGCCGACGAGGCCGAGGCGGGACGGATCGCCGCGGCGACGCCGGCGCGGTTCGCCTCGAAGATCGACTTCGAGGACGCCACCCACGCCCACCGCGCGCTTCGCGAGGAGAACGAGCGGCTCGCCCGCGAGTTGCGCGAGGCCCGCTCCTGGGTCCGCAAGGGGAATCCGCTGCTGGCCCCGGCCCGCCGCGTCGTCGCCTTCGGCCGCCGCCATCGGGACTGGATCGCCCCGGCCGGCAGCCTTCGCGAACGCGCCGCCCGCCGGGCGATCCGCGTCGGCGGAAGGCTTCGAGGCGGCTGAGGCCGGCCCCGGCCCCGGCCGCCCCGGCGGGGCGATCAAGTCGTGATCGCGTTGGACGTCGAGGTGGAATCGGAGTAGACCGGCCCCTTGCCGTTGGAGCCGAACCGGTTGTACCAGATCCAGTTCTGGGTCGACTTGTTCAAAAGCACCACGCCGTAATTCACGTTCGGGAACGAGGCCCCGCCGGCCGCGCGGCCGATGTCGTTGAGCCCGACGTAATTGCCGGTCGCGTCCGACAGCACGAACCCGTTGTAGACGTTCCCCCCCACCACGTTGTTCGAGATCGAATTGTAGGACGAGCCCGACTCGACCCCGATCCCCACCTGCTGCGTGCCGACGACCGCCGTCTGGGCGAGGTTGAGCCCGACGATGTTGTTCTGCACCCAGTTGCCGTTGGCGCCCCCCCACATCGACGTCCCCAGGTTGATCCCCCCCAGCACGTTGGCGGAGACCACGTTGCCGCCGAACGGCCCGCCGACCACGTTGTAAGTCCCCCCGCCGGCGATCAGCACCCCCAACTCGCCGTTGGGGATCGGCTTCATCCCCGTGCGGTCCACGCCGATCATGTTCGAGAAGATCACGTTGACCGTGTTGCTGGAGTGGAGCAGCTCCACGCCGGAGGACTTGTTCCCCGACAGCACGTTGCCCGGCCCGATGAAGTTCTCCCGCGCGCCGCTCCAGAGGAAGATCCCGTCGGAATCGTTGCCGAAGCCCGCGGCCGTGGAGCCCGACGGGTCGGTCCCGATCTGGTTGTCCTGGATCGCGTTGGTCTTGTACGTCGTCCCGTCCCAGGTCGCGCCCCCGTCGCCGCCGATGTTCACCCCGTTGTACACGCCGCTGATCGTGTTCCAGCGCACCGTGTTGAAGCTCGACTGAATGCCGAGCCCCGCCGCCTGCGCCGCCCCCGGGTACGTCCGGTTGAGCGTCGCCGCGCCGTTGGCGTCGTAGGCGAAGCCGATGTAGTTGTTGAGGATCCAGTTCCCCTGGGACTGGTTGAAGATCGTCACCGCGTTGGCCGTGTATCCGACCATCGCGAACCCCCGGATCGTGCTGCCGGAGGAGTCGGCGTGCAGCAGGAACAGCGACGCCGGCTTGCCGTCGCCCTGGATGGTCACCAGCGGCGTCCCCGAGTACCCCGGCTGGGTGGTGGCGTCGACCACCGTCTGCTGGTTCAGATACAACGTGTCCGTCACGTGGATGACGTGCGGCCCCGCCCCGGGGATGGCGAACTTGATGAAGTCCAGCCCCGGACTCTGGTAGTTCGCCTGCTGGACCGCCCACGGCAGCGACCCCCGATCCGCCACCGACCCCGAGGTGTTGGTCACCGTGAACGTGGACAGGAGGCTGCGCCCCTCCAGCCCGGCCGTCTCGGGCCGGAACCTTCTGGCGACGCGACGACCGTCGACCGCGCCCGACCTGGAAACCGTGGAACCACCGCCGCCGCGCTTGAACAACCTCATGACGCGCCTCCCGGAATGCCGTCGCCGGCTGGCCGTTCGGAGGCGGGACGGCCTCGAAGACCCTCCACCCCCCCCACGCAAACGAAAACACGCGAAGTGTTCCGATTTCGACTTGCAAGAGGGGATTGTACCGCGCGCCCGCCGAGGGTCAACGACCCCGCGACGAATCCGTCCGAAAAAATCGTCCGAAAACGAACCCGCCGATCGAACCTTCGCGACGGTTCGATCGGCGGCGTCGAGGGGGGCTTCAGCCGCGCCGAGGGCGCGTCGGGGGGCGTTTCAGGCCTGCTGGCCGCGGCCGATGACGTTGTTGGTCGAGGTCTGGTCCGTGAAGACGTTGCCCTGCGTGTTGGAGCCGAACATGTTGGCGTGGATCCAGTTCCCCGTCGAGTGGTCCAGCAGCGCGACGCCGCTGCCCGCGTTGGCGAACGCGGCGCCGCCCGTGGACTGGCCGAGCCAGTTCCCGCCGACGTTGTTCCCGGTCGCCTGGGTCAGCAGGAGGCCGTCGCCGTCGATTCCGCCGACCACGTTGCCGGTGACGGTGTTGGACGACGAGCCCCAAACCGTGATCCCCAGGTTCTGCGCGCCGACGACCGCGGCCTGGCCGACGTCGAGACCGACGAGGTTCCCCTGGACCCAGTTGGCGTTCGCGGCCCCCAGGCCCGACTGACCCAGGGCGATGCCGCCCGACGGGTTGGCGGCGACGTAGTTGCCGCCGAACGGCCCGCCGATCGCGTTGCCGGTCGCGCCGCCGGTCAGCAAGACCCCGAACCCGCCGTTGGGGATCGCGGCCATGGCCTGGCGGTCGAGTCCGATCATGTTGGTGAAGACGACGTTCCCCTGGTTGCTGGCGTCGGTCATCTCCAGCCCGGCCCCCTCGTTGCCGGAGAGCACGTTGCCCGGGCCGATGAAGTTCTCGCTCGCCCCGGCGGCCAGGAGGATCCCGTCGGCGGCGTTGCCGAACCCGGTCGTCGTCATGCCCATCGGATCGGTCCCGATGTTGTTCATCTGGATCGAGTTCGTCTTGTATTGCGTCCCCGACGAGTTATCGCCGCTGGCGTCGTCGCCGCTGGCGTCGTCGTCGCTGGCGTCGTCGCCGCCGCTGGTGTCGCCGATGACGACGCCGTTCTGAACGCCGCTGATCGTGTTGGACCAGACCGTGTTGAAGCTTGACTGAATGCTCACCCCCGTCGCCTGCTGGGTCGTGGCCGAGCTGTTGAGCGTCACGGCGCCCGAGGCGTCGGTGGCGAAGCCGATGTTGTTTTGCAAGATCCAGTTGCCCTGCGAGCCGTTGGCGATCGCCACGCCGCTGGTCGTGAAGCCGACCATCGCCAGCCCCTGGACCGTGCTCCCCGAAGAGCCTTGCCCCAACTGGAACAACGTGGCCGTCGCGCCGCCGCCGTCGACCGTCACCATCGGCTTGCCGTCGGCGTAGCCCGGCTGGGTGGTGGCGTTGATCACCGTCTGGCTGTTCAGTTCGAGCGGGGCCGTGACGTCGATGACGTGCGGGCCGTCCCCCGGAATGTCGAAGTTGATGAAGCTGACCCCGGAGTCGTTGGCGTTGGCCTGGGCGACCGCCCACGGCAGCGATCCCGTATCGGTCGCCGACCCGGAGTCGTTGGTCACGGCGAACACGGCGGACAGGAGTTGGCGCCCCTCCAGGAGGGACGCCTCGGGCCGGAAGCCCCGGGCGCGCCGCCGTCGGGCCTTCGAAGCCCGCGGGGCGGTGGAGGGAGCGAAGTTCCGGGCGCGGTTCAGAATGCTCATGGCGTGAAACTCCCTGAGGTGATTCCCCGATCGGAGGGGAAGGCGGCCGCGGGCCCCGAAGCGAAGCCCGGCGGCAGCCCCCCGATCATTGAAACCTCTTGACTCGCCCACTTTCGTCCCTGAACGTGGGATCCGACACGCGCTCACGTCGCGTGGCTCGTCGCGCGCCGAGGGCCCCCGCCGGGGGGGCCTGGCTCGCGGGGCCGTCGGCCGGAGGCGACGGCCCGTATGCACTCGATGCGGATCGCGGGCGCCCGCCCCGGCGCGACGCGGAAGCCGCGGGCGTCGACGCCGCGGGAGAGGATCTCGCGGACGGCTCGCTTGGACTCGCTCGGCGAGCCGCGGTCGAACCATTCGTCAAAGTCGAGTTCGAACTCCTCCTCGGAGAGGCGGACGTCCTCCAGGCCCGCGGCGGCCAGAAGGTCGACGAGTTCGCCGCCGGTGAGGTTCCGGGTGTGGGTCCGGTCGCGGGCGACCTCCAACTCCCGGTGCTTCCGCGCCGCCGCCGGGTCGGGACTGGTCAGATGGTCGCACAGGACGATCCGACCACCAGGGCGGACCAACTCCACCTGCCTCGCCAGGAACGCGCGCTGGTCCAGGACGTGATGGAGGACGTAGCGGGAATAGGCGCCGTCGAACGGGGCCAGGTCGCCGACCTCGGCCGCGTGGATCGACGCCTGGAGGAAACGCGCGGCGTCGCCGGCGAACGCGCAGCGGTCGCGGGCGCGCTCGACCATGGCGGGGGAAAGGTCCACGCCGACGACGCGACGGCCCGTCCTCGCGAACGCCTCGGCCACCAGCCCCGGCCCGCAGCCGGCGTCGAGCAGCCGCGCGTCGGCTGGAAAGCCGGCTTCCTCGATCAACCGCGCGATCGCCGCCGGATCGCTTTGCACGGGCGCCTTCTCGAACTTCGGCGCCTGGTCGTCGAAGGCGCCGGCCAGTTCGCGGTCGTGGTCGTGGTCGTGTTTCAAGGTTTATGGCCCCAGGTTCCTGATCCTAGTCGCGTTCCGACGTGTCTTTGCGACACGCAACTCGCGAGCCGTCCGGAACGGCCGCGGCCATGATCGTGCTCCAAGGTTTGGTCCCATGCCGTTAATCCGCATCGCATTCCGACAGGATTTTGCGATACGCAACTCGCGCGCCTTCGTAGGCGTCCTTCGCGGCCTCCCGTTCGGAATCGCGGATCGCCGGCTCCTTCCGCCTCCAGCACTGGTCGACCGATTCGAGGCACCATTCGGCCGACTTCCGAGACGCCCGGATCGGCTTGCCGTCGACGATCACGAACACCGGGTTGGCGTGGGCCGAGGGGAGGATTCGAGCGGCGATCCAACTGGACCTGGCGATCGCCACGTCGAATTCGAGATCCTGGATCGAGCCGTCGGCCTCGATCTCGCGGCGGGCGACGGGGAGGCCGTCGACGACGATCTCCACCGGGACCTTGCGCGAGTCGCCGACGCGGGCGCGCTCCAGGTGCCAGTACGGCTGGACGTCCAGCGGCCTGGAGCGGATCGCCTCGGTCTTCGGCGTCGGCTTCTCGGCCAAAAGCGCGGCGGCCTTCAGGCGGACCTTGACCGTGGCGGCGGCGGGGAGGTTCAGCTCGCTCCCCTCCTCGCCGACCTTGCGGTCGTCGACCTGGAAGTCGACCAGGTGGCTTCGACCGTCGGAGACGTAGGAGCGGCCCTCCTTGATCCCCTGGGCCCAGGCGTCGAAGTCGAGCGGGCCGTCGAGCTTGACGTAGGCCCGGCCCAGGCCCACGCGCTCGCCGTAGATGCAGGGGAAGTCGGTCTCGCCGCTGATCCGGGTTCGGTATCCGCAGTTCAGCGTGTGATACCAGACGTTCAATTCCCAGGGGATCGGCGTGTCGACGGCGGAGATGAAGTCGACCGCGTCGTGGACGACGTCGACTATGTACTCGTTGGCGCCGATGCCGTCGAACGGCGGGATCTCGTAATTCGGGATCTCGTTCGAATCGGTCTTCAGCCCCCATCCGGAGTGCGAGAAGCCGACCACGCCCCCTTGCTCCTTGCCCCACCGAAGCACCGGCAGGTCCCAGCTCGGCCATTCCTCGATCCGGGTCGCGCCGGGGTAGTCGTCCTCCTTCAGCCGCAAGAGGCTCAAATGGCCGGCGTGCGACGACGGGAAGCCGGAAACCTCCACGTCGTAACGCATCAGGTTCTCGGCGGTGGAGAGCTTGCTGACCGAGCCGTCGAAGAACTCCTTCTGGGCGTACCAGCACGGCCCCCAGCTCAGGACGCAGCCGACGTCCAGGTCCTCGCCGAGGATGTGCCGCCACATGTCCTCCGGCCGCACGCCCTGGGTCGGATCCTCGTAGTGGGCGCAGCCGGCGGCGTGAACGTGGTGGTCGCCGGAAAACCAGTTCATCGCCGCCAGGTGGATCCAGCGCTCCAGCTTGAAGTCCTCGCGATGGGTCTCGCCCCCAGGGACGGTGACGTGGCGCGTCTGGACGAGGTACTCGGGGCCGCGGGTGTACTGGACGTCGTACTCGCCGGCGGGCAGAAGGACGGTTTCGCCGTCGGCGCGGTAGATCTGGGGGTGGAAGAAGAAGTCGGGGGCGAGGCGGCGGCTGGGGGAGGGGTAGACCCGGCCGAGCCGGTCCTTGATGACGAACGAGGCCATGGTCGGCCGGTCGTCGACGTCGAGGACCCCCAGCGTCACCGTGACGGCGGGCTCGATCGCGAACAGCACGTCGACGTCGCCACGGAACCCAAGGTCCTGGCTCCCCTGCCCCACGCTGAAGGTCAGCTTGGCCTCGCGACGGCCGGCGTCCCGGCTGGCGATCTGGACGATCCGGTATTCGACCGACAGCCCGGAGAGGCGGCGGACCATCGGCCGGTCGTCGTACATGGCGACGTCGCACCAGCGGTCGATCAGGTCGGCCTTGTCGATGCCGTGCTTGGGCTCGGCCGAGCCGGTCGATTGCTTGTAGATGGGCGCGGCGTTGGGACTCTCCACCAGCAGCCGGGCGGTGACGCCGGCCTCGTTGCGGACCTTCACCAGAAAGACGCTCCAGCCCCCTTGAACCAGTTTCGGCGCCGCCGGCCCCGGGGCCGACTTCACGCGACTCTCGGCGCTGATCTCCACGCCGACCAGGCAGCGCTCGTCTAGAAGTTCCTGGATGGCGGCGACGCCCGGGCCGGGGTCGGCCGTCTCGATCGCGGCGTCGAGCCGCGCGCGTTCCTCGGCCGAGAGCGGCTGGCCCAGCATCTCCAGCGACTGCGCCACGCGCCTCGCTTGCGCGGCCAGCGGCTGGAACTCGACGTCCTGATAAACCGGAAGGTCGTCCGCGCGGGCGACGGTCGTCGCGACGACCAGCGCCGCGGCGATCAGGGAGAAACGACGGCGATGGTGAGGGTTCATGGTCGGCTGGCCCGGAGGTGGCGTGGAGGTTCCTGGATCGGCCCGACCCGCCGATTGTGCCCCGTCCCGTCGCCGATCGCAACCGCCGCGGCGTTCGCGACGCTCACCCGAACGCGACGACGACGCGGAACAACTCGCCGGCCATCAGGTCGAGCCAGACGGCGTCGCCGTCGACCGAGAGGTCGCCGATCGATTCGCCTTGCAGGTCGTACTGGCGGGCCCAGGTCGGGTTGCGGAAGAACTGGAGGCGGCAGCGGGCGTGGTAGCCGCCGGTCTCGACCAGATGCACGTCGAGGCCCCAGCCGCGGCCGTCGTAGGTCTCGGCCAGGAAGCCGACGTGGGTGACGGCGACGGCCGGGCTGTCGATCCGGGCCAGCCAGCCGCGATCCCCCATCGGCGGCGCGCCGGCCTCGGTCGGGACGACGACCGCGGGCGTGAGGAAGTCGGCGGCCTGGCGGTGGGGATGCTCGGAGTCGAGCGCCACGGCCAGACGGAACGTCCGCTCGGTCTCGGAGCCGGCCACCAGGATCGTGTCGAGCATCCGCGCGCCGACCTTCTCGTGGTGCGGCAGGCCGCCGAAGAGCATCGCGGCGCGCTGGCGACGGGTGGAGACGTCGATCGCGTCGGGAGTCTCCGGGCGCTCGGCGTCGGTGGTCTCCGGGGAGAGGAACGCCAGGCGGCGGACCATCGCGGACTCGTCGGGCCAGGCCCAGCGGCAGGCGAGGCGTTGCGTCCAGGGGTCCGAGCGCGCGGTCCAGTCGGCCCAGGTCGGATCCAGGTCGCGGACGGTCAATTCCAACTCGGCGATCGGCCGGCCGACCCAGACGCGGCAGCGCAGGTCGACGCGGGCGACGGTCGCGCCGGCGGGGTCGAGCAGGGCCGAGGTGGCGACCGCCTGCGCCACCGCCGGGCCGGCGAACTCGATCTCGAACCGCTCGCGCTTCATCCTGGACGCCGCGGCCTCGCCTTGCGGGCCCTTCAGTCCGGTCATGACGATCTGCTGGGCGAGTCGCGCGGTCGATTCGCCGATCGCCATGATCCCGCGGATTCCGCCGGTGGCCTCGTCGAACTCGACCTCGATCGTCTCGTTCTTCAGGACGCGGCCCTTGGCGGAGACGCGGCCGGCCTCGGCCGGGGGAAGGTCGACGGCGGTCTCGCGCGGGACCCACGCGAAGCCGAACGCCGGCAGGTCGACCACCGCCACGACTCCCTCGTCGACGAGTTGCGCGGCGACCAGCGCGCCCTCGGGGCGAAGGTCGGGCGAGGCGTCGGGCAGGACCACGGCGACCTTCCGCGCCACGGCGATCGGGTTGAACACCAGGTAGCCCGGCCGAGCGTCGGCGGAAGGCTCGCCGGAGACGGCCCGCGCCAGCGCGGCGGCCCAGCGGGTCTCAAGCGCCTCGACCCTCGCGGCGGCGTCCTCGAAGCCGCGGGTCTCAAGGGCGGTCTCGGCCTCCTCGAAGATCTCGCGCTCGGCCCGGTCGGCGTCGGCGTCGACGGTCGCGTCGGGTTTGGAGACGGTCACGCCCAGGGCGATCGCCCGCAGCCACCGCGCCGCCTCCAGCCGCGCCCGCAAACGGTGGTGGGTCGCGTACCGGGAGATCGGCCGCGGCTCGCGGCTCGCCGCGGCCTGCGCGAGATAGGGGGTGACGTACTCGTCGAGTTCCGGTCGGAAAGTCTCGTAGGGGCGTTCGGTCAGTTGGAAGTAGTCGTTGACGGTGACCCACCGCCCCAGCACCGGCGAGTGCGTCGAGGCGCGGCGAAGGTCCAGGTACCACGAGGCGACCGGCTTCGGCCAATGAACCAGCGGCAGGGTGGCGACGGTGTCCGTCCGCATGGTGGCGGCCAGCCTCCAGGGGAGGAACGGCCCTTGGGATGGGCGGTCGGCGGCCAGGGGGAGGCGGAAGAGGGTCTCCACGCTGGAGCCCTCCGGGCTTTCCCAGATCCGCTTGGGCTCGCGACGGAGCGGGAACCGGCCGGCGTCGAGCCCCAGGTGCAGCGCGTAGCGGTATCCCGAGCGCCTGGCGATCTGCGGGACTTGATGCCAGAGGCCGAAGCGGCGGCGAGCGTAGGTCTCGACGTTGCGGTCGTCCAGGTGTTCGCGGTAGAGGTCCCCCCCTTTGCGGAACTGCCAGAGGGTGGACTCGACGGGCAAGAGCGGGTCCTCGGCCTCGTCGTAGGTCCCGCCGACGACGTCGACCCAGCCGTCGGCGATCGCCTGGTGGAGCCGAGGGACGGCGTCGGGGTCGAGCCTCGCCTGGGCCTCGATCGCGCGGGCCTGGGCGAGGAAGGTGATCGGCGCGGGGGCTTGCAGCGCGGCCGCGATCCCGCCGGCCGGCAGCGCCGGGTCGAGCAGGCAGAGGTCGATCAAATAAGCGTCGATCGAGTAGATGGCCTCGCGCGCCTGGGTGACGACCTCGAAGGCGGCCTTCAATCGCTGCGCCATGGCGACCGTGTCGCCGGCGGCCCAGGCGTCGGCGGCGGCGAGGGTCTCGCGCGCCAGCGCCTCCTCGTTGAGGGCGTCGGGGCGTCCCATCGAGGCGGTCAGGTCGCGGACCATCCAGCGGGCCAGGCCGAGGGCGAGGAAGTCGTCGGCGTCGGGCGGGGCCTCGGGCTCGTGGATTCCCAGGCGGCTTTGGATCTCCCGGATCGTCGCCGGGCGGTCGGCGGCGGAATCCAGGAGCGTCGCGCCGGCGTCCTCCGCGGCGGTGGCGTAGCCGGAGGGGAGCCGGTCGCGAAGGCCGCCGACGAACAGGCGGACCTCGTCCTTCTCCGCGGGCGTGGGCGCGGCGAGCGACTCGATCCGCGGCAAGGCCGAAGCGCCGGTCAACAGCGAGGGGTGCCAAAGCGAGGTGACGGCGGTCCAGGTCGCCTGGGCCTGGGCGTCGGAAAGCCCCGCCGCCGGTTCGCGGCCGACGTCGGGGATCAGCGAGACCAGGACGCGGCCGGGACGCGGCGGCGCGGGGGGCGGCTCGGGAGCGAACTCCGGCGCGGGAGGCTCGGTATAGGGTTCGAGGATCTCGGAGGCGGGTCGCTCCGGCTCGGCGTCGGGGTTGCTCATGCGGTTAGGCTCCGAGTTCGGTTCGCAGCGCGTGAAGCTCGTCGGCCAGGGTCCGGACCTTGGCTTGAAGCTCCTGGACCTCGGCGCGGAGGGCGGCGACCTCCTCGCGCCAGACCGGCGCGGCGGCCGCGGCCGACTCCGACCGTCGCGACACCGACCGCGGCGCCGGCTCGTCGTCGAGCGGCGCGGCGTCGGCGAACGCCTGGCGGACCTTCGCCAGTTCGTCGGGCGGGTAGAGGTTGTGGGTCACGACGACCCCGCGCTTCTGGCCGGGCGGCGACAGGTAGACCACCAGGTCGCGACCCGCCAGGGCCTCCAGGTGGGTTTGCAGCGTCGCCAGGTCGGGAAGCGGCTCCATGCGGCCGGCGCGGGCGCGAAGGTCCCCCTCGGTCTGGGGACCGCGGAGCAACAACTCGGCGACGACGGCCAGCTCCACCTTGTTGACCTTCAGCCAGTCGTACAGCGCGTGCTTCCAGCGCGGGACGCGCCCGCCCCCCTCGATCATCACCGCGGCGCCCTTCTTGCGCAGGGCGTGGAGCGTCTCCTCCACGTCGTCGGCGTCGTAGTCGACGACCGGGTCGCGGTTGGACTTCTGGTTGCTGCCGGTGACGGTGGCGGCGACGGTCAGCGGGTAGTATTCCGGGGTGGTCTTGGCCTTCTCGGCCAGCACGCCCACCACCCGGCGCTCGCGAGGCGTCAGCGGCGTCCAGGCGGCCGTCGGTGCGTTCTCGGTCATGGTCGGTCCCATCGGATATTACTGCCCAACACAAGCTTTAACGCTCTCGTGAACCCACGCCGAACATCCCTTCTCCCCTCGTGGGAGAAGGTGCCCCGAAGGGGCGGATGAGGGGGGGCGCGAGCGGAAGCCGGCGGGAATCCCCCTCATCCGGCCTTCGGCCACCTTCTCCCACGAGGGGAGAAGGGGGGATCCCGTATTCCGACCGTTCGCAAGAGACAAACCGCGCCGAACAGCTTCGCCCATCGTAGCGGCGCGGGGGGCGTCGGGCCAGTCTCAGGAAATTCGGGCGACGCGGGCGACGACGGCCCGGAACGGCCGCTCGGGATCGGAGGAAGGCTCGGGCCAGACGGTCAGGAAGCCGTGGTAGGCGATCTCCTCCAGCGCGCCGACGTACTCCTCCCAATCGAGCGCGCCGGGGGGGAAGCCGACGCCGCGGGGGTTGCGGGCGGCGGTCGAGCCTCCCGTCGGGTCGCCGGAGTACGAGTGGGCGATCCAGGCGTGCAGCTCGGTCGCCGCGGCCGCCGGGTCGAACCCGGCGCGGAGCAGTCCGGGCGGGTCCAGGCTCGCGGCCAGAGCCGGATGCGCCAGGCCGTCGAGGAACGCCCGAAGCGCCTGGGGGGGCTCGCCGCCGGCCTCGACGGCCAGGCGGACGCCGCGATGGTCGGCCCGGCCGGCGAGCGACGCCAGCGCGCCCGTGAAGATCTCGCGACGCGGGGCGTCGTCCTCCGGCGGCGCGGGACCGACGTTCGCCAGCGACAGCCGCGCGCCCAGCTCGAACGCCAGGGCGAAGACGGCGTCGGCCCTTCGGATGCGGTCGTCGAGCTGATCGCCGGAGTCGAACGCCCGGCGGGTGGGAAGCGCGACCGCGATCAGAGCGAGTTCGACGGATCGCAACTGGTGCTTCAGATCGCGACGGCCGGTCTCGCCCAGGCGGTGGGGGGCGAGGTCGCCGGACGCCTCCAGGACGACGCCCTTCGCGCCCAGGCTCGCCGCCCGCCGGATCTGTTCGCGGATCGGCCGGCCCGGGTCGAGCCGCAGGCCGAGGGGGTTTCGTATCATGGTTTGACCTGGCTTGATGAAAGCTCGGGTTGAAGCGAACGGGGGTTTCGGACGATCATCGGTCTCCACGGTCCCGTCCACCCAGACAGGTTACGAGACGCCGGCCGGTTTGGAGAGGTCAATCGCCCGTGGGACCGCCGCTCGATCCGACGTCCGTGCAAATCCCGATCGCTCATCCGGTCGAGCGGCTGGTCGCCGCCGTCGCCGGCTGGCCGGAACCCTCGATCCTGGAGAGCGGCCCCGGCTTCGGCCCCGCCGGGCGCTGGAGCGTCCTCGCGGCGTACCCGCGGCTCGTCTTCGAGGCGGTCGGCCCGCGGTGGACGATCCGAACCGACTCCGGCGGCTTCGAGCAAGGCGACGACCCGCTCGGACGGCTCGAAGCCCTGACGCGCGAATACCGCCTGGCCGACTCCGCCGACGAACCCGATCCCGACGCCCGCCCGTTCCAGGGAGGGCTGATCGGCTTCCTCGGCTACGACCTGGCGCCCTTGCTGGAGCGTCTGCCGCGGAAGGCGCCGCGCGACTCCCGCCTGCCCGACGTCCGCATGGCGCTTTACGACACGGCCGTCGCGGTCGACCACCAAAACGGCGCCGCGGCGATCCTCGCCTGGGACGTCGTCGGCGAGGGCCGCGACGCCGTCGCGCGGCGGGCGCGGTTCTGGCGGCGGGCGTTGCGCGACGCCGTGGCATCGCCCCGGCGCGTCGAGCGCTCCACGCTCGGCGAGGCCGTCTCCAACTTCACCAGGGACGAGTACCTGGACGCCGTCCGGCGGGCGATCGAGTACGTCCACGCCGGCGACGTCTTCCAGGTCAACCTCTCGCAACGCTTCGAGGCCCGCGGCAAGGTCGACGCCCTGGACCTTCACCTTCGGCTGCGTCGCGAAAGCCCCGCGCCGTTCTCGGCGTTGCTCCGCTGGCGGGACCGGGCGGTGGTCTCGGCCAGCCCCGAATCGTTCCACCAGACCCGCGGCGAACGGATCGTCACCCGCCCCATCAAGGGGACCCGCCCCCGCGGCGACTCGCCCGAGGCCGACGCCGCGCTCGCGGCCGAGTTGACCGCCTCGCCCAAGGACCGCGCCGAACTGACCATGATCGTCGACCTGGAACGCAACGACCTGGGCCGCGTCTGCCGCTACGGAAGCGTCGCGGTGACGGAGCCGCTGACGCTTGAGACTTACGCCGACGTGCATCACCTGGTCGCCACCGTGCAGGGAAAGCTCCGCGAGGGCGTCGGCCCCGTCGACGTCGTTCGCGCGACGTTCCCCGGCGGCTCGATCACCGGCGCGCCCAAGATCCGCGCGATGCAGATCATCGACGAGTTGGAGCCCACGCGCCGAAGCCTCTACACCGGCGCGATCGGCTATTTGAGCCGGGGCGGGACGAGCGGGTTCAACATCGCGATCCGCACGGCGCTCGTGGAGGGCGACCGCGTCCGCTATCAAGTCGGCGGCGGGATCGTGGCCGATTCGTCGCCCGAGGACGAGTACGAGGAGACGCTGCACAAGGGCCGCGGCCTGCGCCGGGTGCTCGCCGGGGAGGACGCGCCGTGATCTGGACCAAGGACGGGATCGTCCCCGACGACGCCCTGGCCGTCAGCGTCCGCGACCGGACCTTCGAACACGGCCTGGGCCTCTTCGAGACCCTCCGAACCTGGAACGGCCGGCCGTCGCTCTTGCCGCGGCATCTCGACCGCCTGGTCCGATCCGCCCGCGCGCTGGGGCTGGCGATCGAGGACGTCTCACTCCCCTCCCCCGCCGACGTCGCCGCGCTTCTGGCGGCCGACGCCCGCCAGGGCGACGCCATGCTTCGAATCACGCTCACGGGAGGGACGTCGGCCGCGGGAGGCGCGACGCTCTGGATGCGGTCGGCGCCGTTGCCGACGTCATCCCATAAAAACGGCGTCCGGCTGGGGACGACGGGACCGGCGCGGTCGGACCCGCTGGCGGCCCACAAGACGCTCAACTACTGGCCGTACCGCCTCCTGGCCGAAAAGGCCGCCGCCGAGGCTTGCGACGAGGCGCTCTTGCTCGACCCCAAGGGCCGCGTGCTGGAGGGGACGCGGACCAACGTCTTCTTCGTGGTCCGGGGCGCGCTGGTCACGCCTCCGGCCGACGGCCGCATCCTGCCCGGCGTGATGCGTGGGCTGGTGATCGAGCGGGCGCGAGATCTGGGAATTCCGGTGAACGAGAAGACTCTCGCCCCCGCCGCGCGTCCGGACGAGGTCTTCTTGACCAACGCGGTGCGCGGCGCGCTCCCCGTCGCTCGCTGGGGCGAGGCGGAATTCCCCGCGCCGGGGATGGTGACGGAACGCCTGTGGACCGACGCGCGGCGATGGCTGGAAGCCGACGACTCGGCACCGTTCGAATCGAGCGCGTGACGGGCGCGCGAGGGGATCGCGCTCCCGGCTCGACAAGCGTCGGGTCGTCACTCGTGGGAACCGGAGACGGAGGCGGAGGTTGAACAATCCGGGCCCTTCGCCTTCCACGTCGGGGGCGTTTGGTGTAGCCTCCGGGCCTTGAAACGCGGTCGATGGCGACCGACCGCCGCCGGAGGCGGAGCGACCGCCCGGCGGGAGCCTTCCCGCCGACGGTCCTCCCGTTAGGTCGTCTTAAGCGAGGTGCATGGATGCACGAGCCGAAGGGACGATATCTCGCGCCGACCGGGCCCCGGGGGTTCATCGGCGACTTGGTCCACTTCGCCCACAAGATCCCCTCGGCGCCGGTGAGTCGGGCGTTCGACGTCTCGGCCCTGGCGGGGCCGCGGGTCCGGCACCCGCTGCGGCCGTCGTGGTCGTGCCTGTTCATGAAGGCGTACGCGCTGGTCGGCGCCGAGCACGCGGCGCTGCGGCGGTCGTACCTGGAGTTCCCCTGGCCGCGAATCTACGAGCACCCGTACATGAACTGCGCGCTGGCGATCGAGCGCCAGTACCTGGGTGAGGACGGCGTCTTCGTCGGCCTGTTCCGGGCGCCCGAACGGCAGTCGCTGGCGAAGCTTCAGGAGGCGCTTCGGGTGTACAAGGACCACCCGCTTGAGGAGGTGGGCTTCTTCCGCCAGGCGTTGCGGTTCAGTCGAGTGCCGCGGCCGTTGCGGCGGTTCCTCTGGTGGAGCACCCTGAACGTTTCGGGGTTCAAGCGGTGCAAGCGGTTCGGCACCTTCGGCCTGTCCACCTACGGGGCCCTGGGGGCCGAGCAGATCCACCCGATCTCGCCGCTGACCACGACCCTGACCTACGGCCCGATCGACCCCGAGG
>Ga0209916_1001068_pt1 | contig 28729 bp, 24 predicted proteins | sample ThiBio_1000_plan_FD_183956 | JGI IMG/M metagenome (GOLD analysis project Ga0209916, IMG submission 183956) | Wastewater bioreactor microbial communities from Cape Town, South Africa - Thiocy_solids_2 (SPAdes) | ecosystem: Engineered > Bioreactor > Thiocyanate-remediating > Anaerobic-Aerobic ... | reverse complement strand
GCAAGCTCGATGCCTTTGCCGGCATGAACCCCGCCATCCGCGAGTCGGGCAAATGGGCGGGACAAAGTCGCCTGTCCAAGCTGGGTCATGCACTGCTACGCGCCAAGCTCTACATGCCGGCGATGACCGCCATCCGCCACAACGTGGCCGTGCGTGCCTTGTTCGATCGGCTGGTAGCCCGCGGCAAGCCACGCAAGCTTGCCTTGGGCGCGGCCATGCGCAAGCTGCTCCACATCGCCTGGGGCGTCATCCGTTCCGGCAAACTTTTTGATCCCAAAACCGCACTTGCCTGACGAGAGCCAAGACGGTATCTACGATGGGGGCGTGGGATGGTGCTGCGGGGACGCCGCAGGCGACGCCGGCGCGGGCTGGTCGTCCAGCAGCGGCAGCGACGCCGGGCTGTCGAGGTCATCGAACTGCTGGTGATTGACGGCCCAGAAGAACAGCCACACCCCGACGCCCACGATCAGCAGGGTGACCGGTATCAGCACCAGCAGGATGTTCATGCGTGCAACTCGCGTGGGTGCAGCGGCGGGTGCGGGGCATCGGTCGGGCCGGGGGCGCCGCGACCCACGCGCAGGGCGTACAGCACCACCAGCAGCGAGCTCAGCGACATGCCGATCGCGGCCAGCCACGGCGTCACCAGGCCGAACGCGGCGAACGGCACCGCGGCCAGGTTGTACCACAGCGACCAGTGCCGCCCCTGCCGGATCACCCGCTGCAACTGGCGCGCGGTCGCGCGGGCGTCGGCGAGGCTGCCCAGGTGGCCGTCGAGCAGCAGCAGGTCGGCATGGGTTTGCGCCAGCTCGGTGCCCGAGGCCAGCGCGGCAGAGACGTCGGCTCCGGCCAGCAACGGGGCGTCGTTGCTGCCGTCGCCGACGGCCAGGGTGATATGGCCTTCGGCGTGTGCCGCCTGCAGCCGGGCCAGCTTGTCCTCGGGCGACTGCCGCGCGTGGCGCTCGGCCACGTCCAGGCGGTCGGCCAGCGCGTCCACGCGGCTGGCGTGGTCGCCGCTGGCGATGGCGATGGCCACGCCATCCGCGCGCAGCGCGTCGAGCAGACGGCGGGCTTCGGCGCGCGGCTGCTCGGCAAGGTGGAAGGCGGCGATCGCACCGTCGGCATCGGCCAGCACCAGCGCGTCGGCGAGCGTGGCCGGCAGCTGGCGGCTTGCGGGTGCCAGCGCGAAATCGGCGCGGCCCAGACGCAACGCGCGACCGTCGAGTTCGCCGCTGATGCCGGCGCCGGCGTGGACCCGCACCGATTGCGCCTGCCGCGTCGGCGACTGCTGGCGCGCGGCGTCGGCCAGCGCGCGGGCCAGCGGGTGCGAACTTTCGTGGGCCAGCGCGGCGGCCAGCTGCAACACCCGCTCGGGCGTGTCGCCGCGCAGCGGCTCGATGCCGCGGCGGTCCAGCTTTGGCACGCCGAGGGTGCCGGTCTTGTCGAACAGCGCGTAGTCGACCCGGGCCAGCGTTTCCAGCGCCTTGCCGTCGGTGACCAGCACGCCGCGTGCAGCCAGCACGCCCAGCGCGCGGGTCAGCGCAGCCGGGCGCGCCAGCGCGAACGAGCAAGGGCAGGCCACCACCAGCACCGCCACAGCCGCCTCGAAGGCGCGCGTCGGGTCGACCAGCAGCCAGCCCAGCGCGGTCAGCGCGGTGAGCACCAGCACACGGGCCACGAAGCGGCCGATCACGCGATCGCTCGGCGCCACCCGCGCGCGGACCTGGCGGGCGCGGTCGGCCAGCGCGCCCAGCCGCGCCGCGGTGGAAGTGCTGCCGCCGTGTTCCACGCGCAACTCGACCGGCCCGGACAGCAGCACGCTGCCGGCCACCAGGCGCTCGCCGCGCTGGCGGCGCAGCGGACGCGATTCACCCGACAGCAGGGCCTCGTCCACCTGCGCGTCGGCACTCTCGAGCACGCCGTCCGCCGGCACCGCCTCGCCTTCGGCGACGTGCACGCGGTCGCCCGGCAGCAGGGCGATCGCGGCCACGGTTTCCAGCTCGCCGTCGGCGCGGCGTCGCTGCGCCAGCAACGGGGTGGCGTCGATGGCGGCATCGCCAAGCGCACCGCTGCGGTGGCGCGAGCGCAGTTCCACGTAGCGCCCGGCGAGCAGCAGGAACACGAACATGGTCACCGAGTCGAAATAGATCTCGCCGCTGCCGCGCAGCGTGTTGAACGCGCTGGCCAGGAACACCAGCAGCACCGCCAGCGCCACCGGCAGGTTGATGCCGAGCCGGCGCTGGCGCAGTTCGCGCACGGCCCCGGCGAAGAACGGCTGCGCGGAATAGAACACCACCGGCAGGCTGGTCAGCAGGCCCAGCCAGCGGAACAGGTTGCGCGTGCTGAAGTCGACGAAGTCGACCACGCCGATGTAGATCACGAAGGCGTAGGTCATCACCTGCATCGAGCACATGCCGGCGACCAGCAGGTGCTTCAGCGCCTGGTGCTGCTCCTGCGCGCGGGCGTCGTCGATGCTGTCGTGCTGCAGCGGCCTGGCCGGGCAGTGTGCGGCGTCGAAGCTGTCGAGCAGGGCCGGCAGCGTGGTGCGCCGGGCGTCCCAGGTCACACGCACGCGGCGGGCGGGGCGGTCGATGGCGACGCGGCGCACGCCGGGCAGGGCGCGGATGCGCTGTTCCAGCCACAGCACCTGGCGCGGGTCGTGCAGCGACTCGACCCGCAGGGCCACTTCGCTGCCGCCGTCGCGGCGGGTGCGCACGACCTGCGCGGCGAGTTGCGGATGGGCCCACGCCGCGTTGTCGTTCATCGTGGCGGCCCGGCGGCGGGCTTGGCGGGTGGCGCGGTGCTGTGCGCCGCGACGGGCACGCCGAACACGGTGTGCGTGGTGTCCAGTGGCGTGTCGGCGTGTTTCGCGCCGAGCACGATCATCCATACGCAACCGGCCAGCGACGCCACGAACACGGCGATGCCGAGCCACAGCACCGGCTGGTGATACCAGCGGCCGGTGCCGTGGAGAGCGAGGTCATTGCCGGCTTGCGTCATGGTCCGGGTGCGACAGGTGGTAGACGTAGGCGGCCAGCACGCGGATCTGCTCGTCGGAAAGGCGCGGGCTCCATGCCGGCATGTGGCCCTGGCGACCGTCGTGGATGCTCTTCTCGATGTCGGCCACGGTGCCGCCGTGCAGCCAGATGTGGTCGGTGAGGTTGGGGGCGCCCAGTGCCTGGGTGCCCTTGCCCTCGGGGCCATGGCAGGCGGCGCAGGTGGTCTTGAAGATCGGCTCGGCAGCGGCCGCCATCTTCGCGTCGTGCGGCGAGCCGGACAGGCCGAGCACATACTGCGCCAGGTTCTTCACGGTGTCCTCGCCGAGGCTGGCCCACGGCGGCATCACGCCGCTGCGGCCGTCGTGGATCGAGGTGGTGATGTCGCTGCCGCTGCCGCCGTACAGCCAGTCCTGGTCGGTGAGGTCGGGCGCGCCCAGCACCATGTTGCCCTTGGCGCTGCGCTGGTGGCAGGCGGCGCAGTTGTCCTCGAACAGCACCTTGCCCATCTGCTGCGCGGCCGGGTCATTGGCCAGCTGCTCGACCGGGTACAGCTTGAAGCGCTGCATCAGCGGCGCCAGCGAGGCCTCGTTGCGCTCCACGTGCTGGGCCAGTTCGCCATGCGCGGTCCAGCCGAGCAGGCCCTTGAAGCTGCCGAAGCCGGGGAACAGCGCCAAGTAGATGAAGCCGGCCACGAACATCGCGCCGGACAGCACGATCCACCACATCGGCAGCGGGCGCACGCCCTCGCGCAGCACGCCGTGGGCCCAGACGTGGCCGCTGGTGCCGTCGGGCAGGGTGGGGATCTTCGCGCGCGGCCCCCACAGGTACAGGAAGAACGTGATGCCCATGTTGAGCACCACCAGGAACATCACCCACAACGACCATCCCGCGCTCATGGGCGATCCTCCTCGACGTCGTTGGCAAGCTCGTCCTCCATCGGCAGACGCGCCATGCGGTTGAACACGGGCTTGTGGCGCCGGCGCCAGGCCCAGATCCAGATGCCGATGAAGGAGAACATCATCAGCAGGATGAACACGCCGGCAATGTGGCCCCACACGGGACTCATCGGGGTCATGGCTGCTCTCCCGCGGGTGCCGTGGCGGCAGCGGTGGCCGGCGTGGGGTCGGGCTCGTTCTTGATGCCCAGGCCCTGCAGGTAGGCGATCAGCGCGTCCAGCTCGCTCTTGCCTTCCACCGCGGCCGGCGCGGCGGCGATGTCGGCGTCGGAGTACGGGTCGCCCAGCATGCGCAGCACGCGCATGCGCGCCTGGATGTCGGCGCCGTCGATCTTGCTGCCGGCCAGCCACGGGTAGCCGGGCATGTTGGACTGCGGCACCACGCTGCGCGGGTCCATCAGGTGCATGCGCTGCCAGTCGTCGGAGTACTTGCCGCCGACACGGGCCAGGTCCGGGCCGGTGCGCTTGGAGCCCCACTGGAACGGGCGGTCGTAGACCGATTCGGAGGCCACCGAGTAGTGGCCGTAGCGCTCGGTCTCGAAGCGCAGCGCGCGGATCATCTGCGAGTGGCACAGGTAGCAGCCCTCGCGCACGTAGATGTCCTTGCCGGCCAGCCGCAGCGGGTCGTACGGGTGCACGTTCGGCGGCGCCTTCAGCGAATGCGCCTCGACGAACAGCGGGGTGATCTCGGCCAGGCCGCCCAGCGAGACCATGATCGCGATGCCGACGCCGAGCAGGCCGGCGTGTTTCTCGATTGCTTCGAAATGCTTGTAGGCCATGGTGTGAGCTCTACTTGAAGAGTGCGGCCATGGATGGCCGCTGTTGGATTTGCCGGGCCGGCTTGCCGCCACGCAAGGGGGACTTGATCGAAGCGGCGATCATGGACGAGCGCATCAGTCGGCTCCCTCAGCCGACAGCAGGCAGCGGTGCCGGGACCTGGTGCGGCACCGGCTCGGGCACCGGTACCGGGATCGGCTTGATCAGCCGCGCGCGTGCGTCCGCCGCGGTGTGCCACAGGTTCCATGCCATCACCACCATGCCGGACAGGATCAGCACGCCGCCCATCCAGCGGATCAGGTACATCGGCTTGATCGCGATCAGGCTGTCCAGGAAGCCGTAGGTGAGCGCACCGTCGGGCTGGGTGGCGCGCCACATGTGGCCTTCCACGCCGCCGGCGGTCCACATCGCGCCCACGTAGAGCAGGGTGCCCATGATGTGCAGCCAGAAGTGTACTTCCATGCCCTTGTGCGAATACATCTCGGGGCGGCCCAGCGCGCGCGGCGCCATCGCGTACAGCGAGCCGATGGTGATCATCGCCACCCAGCCCAGCGAGCCGGAGTGCACGTGGGCGATGGTCCAGTCGGTGTAGTGGGTGAACTGGTTCACCGTCTTGATCGCCATCATCGAACCTTCGAAGGTGTCGGCGCCGTAGAACACCAGCGCCATCACCATGAACTTGGCGGCGGGGTCGGTCTTCAGCCTGTGCCAGGAACCGTTGAAGGTGAGCAGGCCGTTGGCGGCCGAGCCCCAGCTCGGCATCAGCAGCACCAGCGAGAACGCCATGCCCACCGACTGCACCCAGTCCGGCAGCGCGGTGTACATCAGGTGGTGCGAGCCGGCCCACATGTAGACCGAGATCAGCGCCCAGAAATTGACGATCGAGAAGCGGTAGCTCCACAGCGGCTGCTGCGCCTGGCGCGGCACGAAGTAGTACATCATGCCGAGGAAGCCGGCGGTCAGGAAGAACGCCACCGCGTTGTGGCCGTACCACCACTGCACCATTGCGTCGACCACGCCCGAGTAGATCGGGTAGGACTTGGCCCAGGACACCGGGATGGCCAGGTTGTTGACGATGTGCAGCAGGCCCACCGCGATGATGAACGCGCCGTAGTACCAGTTTGCCACGTAGATGTGCTTGATGCGCCGGCGCGCCAGGCTGCCGAAGAACACCACGCCGAAGCTCACCCACACCACCGCGATCAGGATGTCGACGAACCATTCCGGCTCGGCGTATTCCTTGCTCTGGGTCAGCCCCAGCGGCATCGTGGTCATCGCCAGCACGCAGACCAGCTGCCAGCCCCAGAAGGTGAACGCGGCCAGGTTCTTGAACGCCAGTCGCGCGTGGCCGGTGCGCTGCACCACGTAGTAGCAGGTGCCCATCAGCGCCGAGCCGCCGAAGGCGAAGATCACGCCGAAGGTGTGATCGGGGCGGATCCGGCTGAAGGTCAGCCAGGGGATTTCGAAATTCAGCGCGGGCCACATCAGCTCGGCGGCGGCGTAGACGCCGACCGACATGCCGATGATGCCCCACACGGCCGCGGCCAGCAGGAATTGGCGCACGACCTTGTCGTTGTAGTACTCGGTGTTCGGCATGGACTTCCCCGGGGAGGTAGCAGCACATTTTGGCGCGAAGCATGGCGGGTGATCCTGACTTCGATCAAGCGGCTGCGGCAATCCGTCCCTGTCCGCCGACGCCGGTCCGTGGCAGGCAGGCGCCGGATGGCGGCGCCCGTCCGGTGAAGGAAACGGGCCGCATGTTCCCGTTCTCGCTTGCCTCGCCGCGACCGTTGCCGCCAGCGGCGAGTCGCGTTTCCAGCGTGCCGGCGTGCGCCGATTTGTCACGGGCAGATGCCCATGATCGGGTATCCTTGTGGCTTCGCTGCGCGCTGCCGCAGCTTGGCATTCCGGTTGATTCCATGAGCGAGATTGCTGCACAGAAACCGCGTCCGGCTGGGCCGGCGCCCCGCCGGCCCAGCGTGGCCGTGCGGATCGGCAAGGTGACGGTGGGCGGCGCCGCCCCGGTGGTGGTGCAGTCGATGACCAACACCGACACCGAGGACCCGGCCAGCACCGCGAAACAGATCGCGGAGCTGGCCCGCGCCGGCTCCGAGCTGGTGCGCATCACGGTCAACACGCCGGCCGCGGCCGCCGCGGTGCCGCGCATCGCCGAGCGGCTGGCGATGATGGGCGTGGAGGTGCCGATCGTGGGCGACTTCCACTACAACGGCCACCAGCTGCTGGAGCGCGAGCCGGCCTGCGCCGAGGTGCTGGCCAAGTACCGCATCAACCCCGGCAACGTCGGTTTCGGCAAGAAGCACGAAAGCCAGTTCGGCGCGATCATCGAAAAGGCGCTGCGCTACGGCAAGCCGGTGCGCATCGGCGCGAACTGGGGTTCGCTGGACCAGGGCATGCTCACCGCGCTGATGGACGAGAACGCGCGCCGCGCCGAGCCGTGGGACGCCAGCCACGTGGCGCGCGAGGCGCTGATCCGTTCGGCGCTGGATTCGGCCGCGCTGGCCGAGAAGATCGGGCTGCCGCGCGAGCGCATCATCCTGTCGTGCAAGGTGTCCGGCGTGCAGGAGCTGATTGCGGTGTACCGCGACCTGGCCGCACGCTGCGACTACGCGTTGCACCTGGGCCTGACCGAGGCCGGCATGGGTTCCAAGGGCATCACCGCCTCCAGCGCCGCGCTGGCGGTGCTGCTGCAGGAAGGCATCGGCGACACCATCCGCATCTCGCTGACGCCCGAGCCGGGCGCCTCGCGCACCGGCGAGGTGATCGTGGCGCAGGAATTGCTGCAGACCATGGGCCTGCGCTCGTTCACCCCGCTGGTCACCGCCTGCCCGGGCTGTGGCCGCACCACCAGCGAGTTCTTCCAGGAACTGGCCAAGACCGTGCAGGAGCACGTGCGCGAGCAGATGCCGGTGTGGCGGGTGAAGTACGACGGCGTGGAGAACCTCACCCTGGCGGTGATGGGCTGCATCGTCAACGGACCGGGCGAGTCCAAGCATGCCAACATCGGCATCTCGCTGCCCGGCAACGGCGAGGCGCCGGCGGCGCCGGTGTTCATCGACGGCGAAAAGGCGATGACCCTGCGCGGCGAGCGCATCGCCGAGGAGTTCGTGGACATCCTCGACGACTACGTCGCGCGCAAGTACGCGGCGCGCGCGGGCTGAGGTTTCGGTCACACCGACGCGCCCGGCCTTCGTCCATGCTGCTGCCGCCGGCACGCTGCGCTACGGCGCGGGTGCGCACGACCCCACCGAAGGAGCCCTGGTGAGAATCAGTCCGCAGTCCCGCACGGTCCTGCTTTACGTGTTGCTGTCCACCTTGTGGATATGGCTGTCCGATCGCGCGCTGGATGCGCTGGTGCGCAACCGGGCCGAGCTGAGCTGGTTGCAGAGCGTCAAGGGCTGGCTGTTCGTGGCCTGCACCGGTGCGCTGCTGTACTGGATGGTCGCGCGCGACCTGCGCCGGCTGCAGGCGGCCAACCGCCGGTTGCTGGACGGGCACGAGCAGGCCTTGCGTGCGCTGGTGTCGGCGATGGATATCCGCCATCGCGAGACCGGCGACCATTCCGACCGGGTGATGCGCATGGCCACCGGCCTGGCCAGCCTGGCCGGCGTGCACGGCGAGGCGCTGCGCAACCTGCGATTCGGGGCGTTGCTGCACGACATCGGCAAGCTGGCGTTGCCGGACGCGGTGCTGATCAAGCCGGGGAAACTGGACGACGACGAATGGGCAGTGATGCGCCAGCACCCGCGGCTCGGCCGCGAGTTGCTGCAGCGGGTGGACTTCCTGCGCGACGCCGACGACATCCCCTACAGCCACCATGAACGCTGGGATGGCAGCGGCTACCCGCAGGGTCTCGCCGGCGAGGACATCCCGCTGGCGGCGCGCATCTTCAGCGTGGTCGACGTATGGGACGCACTGAGCACGCCGCGCGTGTACAAGCCGGCATGGCCCGAGGCGGACGTGCTGGCCTACCTGCGCGCCGCCGCCGGCAGCCAGCTCGATCCCCGGCTGGTGGACCTGTTCCTGGCGAACTACGACCAGCTCAAGGCGCTCGCGCGCTGATCCTCAGTGGTCGGCGCCGGGCTGGATCAGCCGCGGGGTGAAGGCGGCCCAGCTGCCGACCAGGCCAGGCGTCCGGGTGAGCTGCGCGACCTGGCGCAGGAACTCCGCCCGCGGCATCTCGACGGCGCCCAGGCCGAGCGTATGCGGGTTGGCGACCTGGGTGTCGAGCAGCGGGAAACCCATCTCGTGCAGCAACCGCGCCAGCGCCACCAGGGCGAGCTTGGAGCCGCCGCTCTCGGCGCTGAACATCGACTCGCCACAGAACAGCCGGCCCACCGCCACGCCGTAGATGCCGCCGACCAGCCGCTCGCCGTCCCACACCTCGACGCTGTGCGCGTGGCCGAGCCGGTGCAGTTGCACGTAGGCGTCGATCATCGCCGGCACCAGCCAGGTGCCGGCCTCGCGGGCGCGCGGCGCGGCGCAGGCACGCACGACCTGCTCGAATGCGTGGTCTGCGCTGAGCCGCCACGTCTTGCCGCGGAGCTGGCGGCGCAAGCTGCGGTTGATCCGCAGGGTCTCGGTGTGGAACACGCAACGCGGGTCGGGCGACCACCACAGGATCGGCTCGTGTTCGCCAAACCACGGGAAGATGCCCAGGCTGTACGCGGCCAGCAGGCGCCGCGGCGACAGGTCGCCGCCGAAGGCGAGCAGGCCGTTTGGTTCGGTCAGCGCCTGGCGCGGGTCGGGAAAGCGGTCCCAGGCTTCGGAATCCAGTAGCGGCAGCCGGTTCATCGTTCGACCTGGCCGTGATCGGCATAGGGGCTGTGGTCCCACAGCTCGGCGGCATAAGCGTCGACCGCTTCGGCCTCGCTGGCAAGCGCGGCCGCCACCGCCGCGCGAAAATCCGGGTTTGCCAGGTAGTGGCGCGAGTGCGTGCGCGCCGGCAGGAAGCCGCGTGCCAGCTTGTGCTCGCCCTGCGCGCCGGGTTCGAAGCGATCGAGCCGGTGTGCAATCGCGTACTCGATGCCGCGGTAGTAGCACAGCTCGAAATGCAGGCCGGGCACCTCCACCGCCGCGCCCCAGTAGCGGCCGTACAGCACGTTGCCGCCCTGCACGAACAGCGCCATCGCCACGATGGTGTCGCCGCGGCGCGCCAGCGCGACCTGCGCCGTGGCGCCCAGGGTGCCGAGCCGGCGGAAGAACGCCGCGGTCAAGGCCGCGTGGTTGCCCTTGGCGTCGAAGGTGGCTTCGTACAGCGCGTGCACCTGCCGCCACTCGTCGCCGTCGAGCGTGTCGCCGCCGCGCCATTCGATGCGCAGCCCGCTGGCGGCCAGCTGGCGACGTTCGCGCAGGATGCTCTTGCGCTTCTTGTGGTTGAGCGCAGCGAGAAAGTCGGGGAAGTCGCGGTAGCCGCGGTTGTGCCAGTGGAACTGCACGTCCGAGCGGACGAGCCAGTCGCGGTCGAAGGCGGCGAGTTCGGCATCCGCCAGGAAATTCGCATGTACCGACGACAGCCCCAGCCGCTCGGCCTCGCCGCGCATCGCCTCGACCAGCGCGCGTTGCCGCGCGGGCGTGCCGGCCAGCAGGCGCGGACCGGGCACGGGCGAGTAGGGCACGCCGCAGAGCAGTTTCGGGTAATACGCGCCGCCGGCGCGCTCCCAGGCGCGCGCCCAGCTCCAGTCGAACACGAACTCGCCGTGCGAGTTGCCCTTCAGGTACAGCGGCGCAGCGGCGACCAGCCGGCCGCCTTCGTACAGGCCCAGGTGACGGGCCTGCCAGCCCCAGTCGGGGCGAATGCAGCCGGTGTCTTCCAGCGCCGCGAGAAACGCGTGCGACACGAACGGATTGGCGTCGGCGCGCAGGGCGTCCCATTCCGCGGCAGGCAGCTCGGCGATCGCGGCATGGAAGCGGATGTGCATGGCATGGCGCTCGGCGGTAGGAGCCCGCGGGCGGGCGATGCTCTTGTCCTGGATCTCTGCCCGTAGCCTCAGAGCAAGAGCATCGCCCGCGAGCGGGTTCCTACCTGCGGGTGCGGATCAGCCCGCCGGGGTCTGCTGGTCCAGCCAGCGCTCGGCGTCCAGCGCGGCCATGCAACCGAAGCCGGCCGAGGTGACCGCCTGGCGGTAGATGTGGTCGGCCACGTCGCCGGCGGCGAACACGCCGGGTACCGAGGTCATCGTGGCCATGCCGTGCTGGCCGCTCTGGATCTTGATGTAGCCGTCGTGCATGTCGAGCTGGCCCTCGAAGATGCCGGTGTTCGGCGTGTGGCCGATCGCCACGAAGAAGCCGGTGGCGGCGATGTCGCGGGTGGCGCCGGAGTTGACGTCCTTCACGCGCACGCCGGTGACGCCGGTGTCGTCGCCGAGCACCTCGTCGATGGTGTGGTTCCAGACCAGCTCGATCTTGCCGGCGGCGGCCTTCTCGAACAGCTTGTCCTGCATGATCTTCTCCGCGCGCAGCTTGTCGCGGCGGTGCACCAGGTAGACCTTGCGGCCGATGTTGGCCAGGTACAGGGCCTCCTCGACTGCGGTATTGCCGCCGCCGATCACCACCACGTCCTGGTCGCGGAAGAAGAAGCCGTCGCAGGTGGCGCAGGCGGACACGCCCTTGCCCTTGAACTTCTCCTCGCTGGCGATGCCGAGGTACTTGGCGGTGGCGCCGGTGGCGATGATCAACGCGTCGGCGGTGTACTCGCCGGAGTCGCCCTTGAGCCGGAACGGGCGCTGCTTCAGGTCCACCATGTGGATGTGGTCGAACACCATCTCGGTGTGGAAACGCTCGGCGTGCTCGGCCATGCGCTGCATCAGCGCCGGGCCCTGCAGGCCCTCGACGTCGCCCGGCCAATTGTCCACGTCGGTGGTGGTCATCAGCTGGCCGCCCTGCTGCAGGCCGGTGATCATGGTCGGCTTGAGGTTGGCGCGGGCGGCGTACACCGCGGCGGTGTAGCCGGCCGGGCCGGAGCCGAGGATGAGCAGGCGGCTGTGTTTGGGGGGGCTCATGGTTATATCCTTGGGTTTTCTGGGACTCGGGCGGCTGTTCGTTCCCGCTCCTGCAACCGTTCACCCGGGCTGCGATGGCGAACACGACGGCGCGCATGACCCGGCAAGAATGGGGAATACGCGGCAGCGATTCAAGGCGTCGGCAGATCGGCGGCATGGCCGCGACGATGGCGCGACGGATTCAACTTTCACCGGATTCCTTTTCCATGCGCATCGGCATTCCCTGCGAAACCAAGACGATGGAAGGGCGCGTTGCGCTCATTCCGGCCGCTGCCGCCGATCTGGTACGCCGCGGCCACGAGGTGTTCATCCAGTCCGGCGCCGGCGTGAACAGCGGCTTCGCCGATGAGGCGTATGCCCGGGAAGGGATCACGGTGGTGGCGGATGCCGCCGCGCTGTACCGGGCCGGCGAGCTGATCGTCAAGGTGAAGGAGCCGGTCGCCGGCGACCTGGCCCTGCTGGAGAAGCGCCACCTGCTGTTCTGCTACCTGCACCTGGCCGCCGAGCCGGCGCTGACCCGGCGCCTGCTCGACATCGGCCTCACCGCGGTGGCGTTCGAGTCGGTGACGGAGAACGGCCTGCTGCCGCTGCTGTTGCCGATGTCGGTGATCGCCGGCCGCATCGCCATCCAGCTCGGCACCACGCTGCTGCATCGCCCGCAGGGCGGCAAGGGCAAGCTGCTCGGCGGCATGGCCTCCACTGCGCGCGGCAAGGTGGTCGTGCTCGGTGCCGGCGCCGCCGGCGGCAATGCCGCGGCGCTGGCGGCGGCGGCCGGTGCCAACGTGGTGGTGTTCGACAAGCGCCAGGACCGACTGGCCGGGATGATGGCGCTGGGGCCGAACGTCACCGCGCTGTACGTCTACGAGTCGTCGGTGGCCGAGGAGGTGCGCGATGCCGATCTGGTGGTCGGCGCGGTGCTGATCCCCAGCGCGCGGGCGCCGCACGTGGTCAGCGAGGCGATGGTCAGGACGATGGAGCCGGGCAGCGTGCTGGTGGACATCGCCATCGACCAGGGCGGTTGCTTCGAGACCTCGAAGCCGACCAGCTGGGAGCACCCCACCTACGACGTGCACGGCATCACCCACTTCGCCGTGACCAATATGCCGGGCGCGGTGCCGCAGACTTCCTCGCTGGCGATCTCCGCCGCGATCCTGCCCTACGTGCAGCGGCTGGCCGCGGGCGATGAGTGGCGCGCGTTCGAGCCGCTGAAGGTCGGCATCAATGTCGACGGCGGCAAGCTGGTGCATCCGGCGCTGCAAGGTATGCTCTGACCTTGGCAGGCAAGAAAGGGGCACCCAGGGTGGCGCGCAGCACGAACGTCAGGCAACAACCGAAGGAAGGCCTCAGCGAGGAACTGAAGCGCCGGCTGCGCGAGGCCGGTGCGCTGCTGCTGCTGCCGCTGGCGCTGTACCTGCTGGTGTGCCTGTTCAGCTACAACCCGCACGACCCCAGCTGGACCAATGCCGGCCAGCTGGAGCACGCGCGCAATTTCGGCGGCACCGTAGGTGCCTACATCGCCGACCTGCTGCGCTGGATCTTCGGCCTGGTGGCCTACTGCTTCCCCTTGCTGCTGCTGTTGCTGGGCGTGCAGGTGCTGCGCCAGCACGGCGAGCAGGCGGTGCAGCCGTGGGAGCCGGCACTGCGCCTGGTCGGCTTCGTGTTCTTCTTCATCACCGGCCCGGCGCTGCTTTATCTGAATTTCCATGACGAGCCGGTGCTGCCGCAGGGCGTGGGCGGCATCATCGGCGTGTGGGTGGGCGACGCCCTGCTCAGCGCGTTCGGCGACAAGGGTGCGCCGCTGCTGCTGCTGGCGCTGTTCCTGATCGCGGTGACGCTGGCCACCGGGCTGTCCTGGTTCAAGCTGATGGACTGGACCGGGCACGGCGTGCTGAAGCTGGCCGACTGGCTCAAGGACAAGCTGCGCGAAGCGCCGCAGGCGCTGGCCGCCCGGCAGGCGCGCACCGAGCGCGAGGTGGTCAAGAAGGCCGACGCGGTACGCCAGGCCAAGCGCGAGCCGGTGCGCATCGAGGCGCCACCCGCGCCGGTGACCAAGAGCGAGCGGGCGCGGCTGGAAACGCAGATTCCGCTGTTCACCGGCGCCGCCGCGCCGGGCGAGCTGCCGCCGCTGTCGCTGCTGGACGAGGCGCCGCCGCAGGGGCCGGGCTACTCCGAGGAAACCCTGGAGGTGCTCTCGCGCCAGGTCGAGTTCAAGCTGAAGGACTTCAAGATCGACGTGAAGGTGGTCGGCGCCTATCCGGGCCCGGTGATCACCCGCTTCGAGATGGAGCCAGCGCCGGGCGTGCGCGGCTCGCAGGTGTCCAGCCTCGACAAGGACATCGCGCGCGGCCTGTCGGTGGTCAGCGTGCGCGTGGTGGACGTGATCCCCGGCAAGAACGTGATCGGCCTGGAGATCCCCAACACCAACAAGCAGATCGTCTACCTCTCCGAGATCCTGCGCTCGGACAAGTACGACCAGGCGAAGTCGCCGCTGTCGCTGGCGCTGGGCAAGGACATCGGCGGCAAGCCGGTGGTGGTCGACCTGGGCAAGATGCCGCATCTGCTGGTGGCCGGCACCACCGGCTCCGGCAAGTCGGTGGCAGTCAACGCGATGGTGCTTTCGCTGCTGTACAAGGCCGGCCCGAAAGACGTGCGCATGATCATGATCGACCCGAAGATGCTGGAGCTCTCGGTGTACGAGGGCATCCCGCACCTGCTGGCGCCGGTGGTCACCGACATGAAGGAGGCGGCCAACGCATTGCGCTGGTGCGTGGCCGAGATGGAGCGCCGCTACAAGCTGATGGCCGCGGTGGGCGTGCGCAACCTGGCCGGCTTCAACAAGAAGGTGAAGGACGCCGAGAACGCCGGCCAGCCGCTGCTGGACCCGCTGTTCCGGCCGAACCCGGAGATGCCGAACCTCGCCGCCGAGCCGCTGGAGCCGCTGCCGTACATCGTGGTGTTCATCGACGAATTCGCCGACATGATGATGATCGTCGGCAAGAAGGTGGAGGAACTCATCGCCCGCCTGGCGCAGAAGGCGCGCGCCGCCGGCGTGCACCTGATCCTGGCCACCCAGCGTCCGTCGGTGGACGTGATCACCGGCCTGATCAAGGCGAACATCCCCACCCGCATCGCGTTCCAGGTGTCCAGCAAGATCGACTCGCGCACGATCCTCGACCAGTCCGGCGCCGAGACGCTGCTAGGCCACGGCGACATGCTGTACCTGCCGCCCGGCACCGCCACGCCGGAGCGCGTGCACGGCGCCTTCGTCGACGACCACGAGGTGCATCACGTGGTCGCCTGGCTGAAGTCGCAGGGCGCGCCGAACTACATCGAGGGCGTGCTGGAGGAAGTGCAGGCCACCGCCGACGGCAAGTTCATCAACGACGCCGGCCTGCCGCAGGAGGGCGAGGAGGGCGGCGACGCGGATACCCAGCTGTACGACAAGGCCGTGGCGGTGGTCACGCAGACGCGGCGCGCCTCGATCTCCGGCGTGCAGCGGCACCTGCGCATCGGCTACAACCGCGCCGCGCGACTGGTCGAGCAGATGGAGCAAGACGGCGTGGTCAGCGCCCCGCAGCACAACGGCAACCGCGAGGTGCTGGCGCCGCCGCCGCCGAAGAACTGAAGTGACGGTGCGATGATCTTCATCATGTCGCGCCAGGAGCATCTCGCGTAGGGTGCGCTCCTACCGATCCGTTAAGCCGGCACTCCCCACAATCCACCGCCTTCGCCACGTACCTGGGAATCCGATGAAGCGCTTCCTGCTCGCCCTGTCCGCCGTTGCGCTGACGCTGTCGCTGAACGCCGTGGCGCAGGCCGCCACCGGTCCGGCGCGCGCACGGCTGGACGCGTTCGCCACCGGCCTGCATTCGCTGACCGGTCACTTCAGCCAGACCCTCACCGACCTCAACGGCCACACCAGCAAGAACAGCTCCGGCACGCTGGCGCTGCAGGCGCCGCGCCAGTTCCGCTGGGACACCACGGCGCCGTACAAGCAGACCATCGTGGCCGACGGCAGCCGGGTGTGGATGTACGACCCGGAGCTGGAGCAGGTCACCGTACGCATCCAGTCGAGCGAGGAGGCGCACAGCCCGCTCACCGTGCTGACCGACCTCAAGCAGATGGACCGGGACTTCAAGGTGGCCGAGCGGGGCGAGCACGACGGCCTGCTCTGGCTGCGGCTCAGTTCCACCGCGAAGGACCCGCAGTTCGACTATGCCGACCTCGGCTTCGACGCGAACGGACTGGCACGCATGACGTTCCGCGACCAGCTCGGTTCCACCACCGAGATCCGTTTTTCCGGCTGGCAGCGCAACGTGCCGATTGCGCCGTCCACCTTCAACTTCGTGCCGCCGAAGGGCACCGACGTGATCGGCGACGCGCCGGTGATCGACGTGCAGCCGCTGAAGGACTGAGCCGCCATGCCGCTGCTGCGCCGCCTGCCGCGTTGGGCCTGGATCGGCGGCGGCATCCTCGCCTTCATCGCCGGCATGGTCAACGCCGCCGGCTACATGGGCTTTCGCCACCAGTCGATCACCAACCTCACCGGGTCCACCAGCCTGCTCGGCATCGCGGTGGGCACCGGCGACGGCGGCGAGGCATGGCACTGGCTGCTGTCGCTCAGCGCGTTCCTGATCGGCGCGCTGCTCAGCGGCCTGATCGTGCAGCAGCACACGCTGAAGCTGGGCCGGCGCTATGGCGTGGCGCTGGTGCTGGAGTCGCTGCTGCTGTTCGCCGCGGTGCCGCTGCTGGACCGGGGCAGCTCGTACGGCCTGGACCTGGCGGCGATGGCGGCGGGGCTGCAGAACGGCATGGCCAGCACCTTCAGCGGCATGGTGTTCCGCACCACCCACGTCTCGGGCATGTTCACCGATCTCGGCATCTACATCGGCCAGCGCCTGCGCGGGCTGGAGGTGGACACCTTGCGCATCCGCGTCTGCGTGCTGGTGATCGGCAGCTTCACCTTCGGCAGCGCCGTGGGCGCGGTGCTGTTCCGCCTGCTGGGCGAGCGCACCCTGCTGATTCCGGCCGTGCTCACCGGCCTGTGCGGCGTGAGCTACGGCATCTACCGCCAATACACGCTGGTTCGCGGCATCGACACCGACGCGGCGTGAGCGTCGCCGCTCAGCTGGCCATGGCGCAGCGATTGCGGCCGGCGTGCTTGGCCTCGTACAAGGCCTTGTCCGCACGCGACAGCCATTGTTCGATCGACTCGTCCAGGCGCAGCGCGGCGATGCCGACGCTGACGGTCACCGGGATCGCGCGTCCGTCATGCCTCACCGCCGTGGCCGCCAGCGCCGCGCAGATGCGTTCGGCAATCTCCCGCGCCAGCGGCAGGGGCGTGGCGGGCAGGCACAGCACGAACTCCTCGCCGCCGTAGCGGCCGACCAGATCGCCCTGGCGGCAGTGCTGCCGGATCACCTCGATCGCGCCGCGGATCACCGCGTCGCCGGCCAGGTGGCCGTGGGTATCGTTGATCAGCTTGAAGCGGTCCAGGTCGAACAGCGCGATGCAGGTCGAGCCGTCCGGTGCACGTTCGCGCTCGAGCCGGACCAGTTCGAGGAAGCGGCGCCGGTTGTAGACGCCGGTGAGTTCGTCGACGCTGGCCAGTTCGTCCAGCCGGCGGTTCGCCACCAGCAGGTCGCGCGTGCGCTCTTCGACCTGCCGCTGCAGCTGGGCCGCCTGCCGGCGCAGGTACAGGGTGCGCAAATGCACCAGCGCCGCGACCAGCGCCGCCAGCAGCAGGGCGGCGGCGACCCGGCTGAGCGTGGTCTCGTACCAGCGCGGCCGCACCGTGACCGCGAGATCGGTCTCGACCGTGTGCGGCTGCAGGCCGCGGGTGGCGGCGCGCAGGCGCAGCCGATACTGCCCGTGCGGCAGGCTGGTGTAGATGGCGCTGGGCAGGTTGCCGCGGGGGATGCTGGTCCAGTCCTCGTCGAGGCCGTCCATGCGGTAGCTGTAGGCGGTTTCCATCGGCGCCTGGTAGTCGAGCAGGGCGAAGTCCAGGCGCAGGTTGCGGTTGCCGCTGTCCAGCGTGATCCGGGCGCCGCTGCCCGGCAACTTGCCGAACGGCAGGGCGACGCCGTTGGCGACGGCGTTGGTGACCGCCAGCGGTGCGGCAGCGGCGGGCAGCGGTTGCCAGTGCGGGCGGATCACGGTCAATCCGCCCATGCCGCCGAACAGCAGCTCGCCGCCGGGCGCGCGCGCCGCGGCCACGTTGACATAGCTGGCGATGCGCAGGCCGTCGCGCGGGCCGAGGCTGATCGCTTTGTGCGTATCCGCGTCGATCCGGGCCACGCCGTTGGACAGGCTGGCCCAGAACCGGCCGTGATCGTCGGCCAGCACCGCGGTGACCTTGTTGCTGGACAGGCCCTGTGCCTGGTCGACCGTGCGAAAACGCCAGGCTTCGCCGTCGGCGGGTGGGTCGACGATGCCAAGGCCGCCGAAGGTGCTGACCCAGACCTGTCCGCGCGGGCCGCGGCTGATCGAGCCAATCAGGTCCTGCGGCAGGCTGGTCGGGTCGTCGGCGCGGTGGCGCAGGTTGATGAAGTGGCGCGGCAGGCTGTCGCCGCGGGCGATGCTGAGGCCGTGGCTGGTGCCGTACCACCAGTCGCTGCCCAGCTGCGCGATGTAGCGCACGGTGTTGCTGGCGAGGCTGGCCGGATCGCCCGGCGCGTGGCTGGCGTGCTCCAGCCTGCCGCTGCGAATGTCATAGCGGTAGAGGCCATCGTAGGTGCCGATCAGCAAGCGCCCGCCGTCTGGTCGAAGGCTTAGCACCGGCTTGTCGTGCAGCGCCGGCAGGATCGAATCCTCGATCGCCAGCGTGTCCGGGTCGATCCGCGCCAGGCCCTGGGTGCCGACCCAGGTCGAGCCGTCGGCTTCGGTGAGGCTGCGCACGTCCCGCTGGGTCTGCCGGCCGTCCAGGCGAAGGTGGCGCATGCGGCCGGCCTGCAGGTCGATCACGTCGATGTGGCCGGCGCCGAGGCCGAGCCAGATCCGCCCGCGCGAATCGACGAAGATGCTGTGCACGTTGGTATCGGACAGCGCGTTGTCCTGCAGCGGCGAGGGCAGCAGCGAGAACGCGGTGCGCGCCTGCGGATTGCTGTGCGCGACGCCCAGGTCGGTGGCCGCCCAGAGGTTGCCGGAACGGTCGCGCAGCAGCGCGCGCACCGAGTCGCCGGGCAGCGACGAGGGTATCGCCGGGTCGTGGTCGATCCGCTGCACGTCCGCCTCGCCGGGCGTGTATGCGAGCACGCCGCCGCCATCGGTGGCGATCCACACCGTGTCGCCGGCGGTCTGCAGGAAGTCGCGCACGGTCGAATGGCGGGCGCCGTCCGGGTAGCCGCTGAAGCCCGGCACGCCGTGCCAGCGGCCATCGGTATCGCGATACGCCGCGCCGGCCTGCACGCTGCCGGCCCACAAGCGACCTTTCCCGTCCTGCATCACGGCCCAGATCTGGTTGCCGAGCACGGCGGCGGCGAGGCTGTCCGGCGTGGTCGGCCGCACGAAGGCGTCGGTGCCGGCGCGGCGCACGAACAGCCCGTCATTGTTGCCCAGCCACAGGTTGCCCTGGCGATCCTGCAGCACGCTGAAGTTGCGCGCCGCGGTCGCCGCCCCGGTATCCACCCGACGGATCGTGCCGGTGAGCAGGTCAAGGTGGTTCAGGCCATTCTCGGTGGCGACCCAGACACCGCCGGCGTGGTCGTCGCCGAGCGCGTAGATCTTGCTGTCCGAAAGGCCGGCGGTGCCGACCGGGTAGACGTGGAAGCGGTTGTCGGCCTGCGTGAAGCGGGCCAGCCCGCCGGTATTGGTGCCCACCAGCAGGCTGCCGTCGGGCAGGGCGAGCAGGCTGCGCACGTAGGCGTCGGGCAGGCCGCTGCCGGCGCCGAATACCTGCAGGCGGTAGCCGTCGTAACGGATCAGGCCGCCCATGGTGCCGATCCAGACCAGGCCGTCGCGGTCCTGGGCGATCGCGGTGGTGACTGAATGCGGCAAGCCGTCGGCGATGCCGACCTGGTCGAACCAGGGAGTGTCGAACGGCGCCCAGGGATCGGCGCTGCCGGCGCGCACCGGCGCGCACAGGAGGAACAGCAGCGCCAGGCACGCCAGCGTTGCTTGCCACCGCCGATGGCGACGAGCCACCTCGCTCATGCGTGGCACAGCCTGCCCGACAGGCATGCGCGAATGCAGCCCGTCGCGATCATTTCCCTGAAGGGAAACGGCCCCCTAGCGTTCACCTGTATCCCCCGGCGGACGCAGCGGGTCAAGCACCGCCGCGTGGCGGAATGATAGCGGCAATTCGCCGTCACCGGCTGGATCGGCAGCATGGCTTATCATGCCCGGATGCCCCGTCCCGCCCCGCCAACCAGCCCCGGGCTGTTCGCCGAACCCGATGCGCTCAAGCCGCTGGCCGAACGCATGCGCCCGCGCAGCCTCGACGAGATCGTCGGCCAGCAACGCCTGGTCGGTCCGGACAAGGCGCTGCGTCGCGCGCTGGAGGCCGGCAAGATCCACTCGATGGTGCTGTGGGGGCCGCCCGGCTGCGGCAAGACCACGCTGGCGCTGCTGGTGGCGCGCTACGCCGACGCCGATTTCCGCGCGATTTCCGCCGTGCTGTCCGGCCTGCCGGACGTGCGCAAGGCGCTGGCCGAGGCCGAGCTGAACTTCGCGCAAGGCCGGCGCACCGTGCTGTTCGTCGACGAAGTGCATCGCTTCAACAAGACCCAGCAGGACGCGTTCCTGCCGCACATCGAGCGTGGCGTGATCATCTTCATCGGCGCCACCACCGAGAACCCCTCGTTCGAGCTGAACTCCGCGCTGCTCTCGCGCTGCCGCGTGCACGTGCTGGAACCGGTCTCCACCGGCGACATCGTCGCCGCGCTGAAGCGCGCGCTGGCCGACAGCGAACGCGGCCTGGGCGAACTGCAGCTGCAAGTGGCCGACGAGTCGCTGGAGTCGATCGCCCAGGCTGCCGACGGCGACGTACGCCGCGGGCTGACCCTGCTGGAAATCGCCGCCGAACTGGCCGAAGACCGACGCATCGACGAGACCACGCTGACCCAGGTGCTGGCTGATCGCACCCGCCGCTTCGACAAGCAGGGCGAACAGTTCTACGACCAGATCTCGGCGCTGCACAAGTCGGTGCGCTCGTCCGATCCCGACGCCGCGGTGTACTGGCTGTGCCGCATGCTCGATGGCGGTGTCGACCCGCTGTACCTGGCCCGACGCATGACCCGCATGGCGGTGGAAGACGTCGGCCTGGCCGAGCCGCGCGCCTGGCGCATGGCGCTGGACGCGTGGGATACCTACGAGCGCCTGGGCAGCCCCGAAGGCGAACTGGGCCTGGCCCAGCTGGCGATCTGGCTGGCCATCGCGCCCAAGAGCAACGCTGCCTACATGGCCTACAACAAGGCTCGCGACGCGGTGCGCGAGGGCGGCACGCTGGAAGTGCCGATGCACCTGCGCAACGCGCCGACGAAACTGATGAAAGGCCTCGGCTACGGCAAGGGCTACCAGTACGACCACGACGCCGAAGGCGGCATTGCGCTGGACCAGCAATGCCTGCCCGACGAACTGGCCGGCAGCGCGTTCTACGAACCGGTGGAGCGTGGCCTGGAGCTGCAGCTGCGCGAAAAGCTGCTGGCCCTGCGCGCCGCCCGCGCCAGGGCCCGCGGCAAATAACGCCGGCTGCTGCGCGCGCCCTTGCCGCCGCCCCGATGCCGACCTAGATTCGCCGCATCAACCGGGGAGGGTGGACCATGCGCGTACTCGTGGCGGGCCTGATCGGCGGCATCGTGATCTTCGTGTGGGGCGTGCTGGCGCATATGGCGCTGGGGTTGGGCAACGTCGGCATCCAGATGCCGGCCAACGAAAACGCCGTGCTGGGCAGCCTGCACGAAGGGCTCGGCAATCAGCCGGGGGTCTACATCCTGCCGTCGCTGGACCCGAAGCGGATGGGCGACGAGGCCGTGGTCAAGGCCTATTCGGCCAAGGCGGCGGCGTCGCCCTACGCCTGGGTGGTCTACCTGCCGCAGGGCGAGGACATGATGCAGATGGGGCCGCAGATCGGCCGGCAGTGGGCGTCCGATACGCTCGCCGCGCTGGCGCTGGCCTTCGTGCTGGGGCTGGCCGGGCTGGGCTTTCGCCGGCGTGTGGCACTGGCTGCTGCCGCGGCCGTGTTCGCCTGGCTGAGCACGGTGCTGCCGTACTGGAACTGGTACCGCTTCCCGCTCGATTTCACCCTGGCCGCGCTGATCGAGCAGCTCGTCGGCTGGCTGCTCGCCGGCGCCGCGATGGCCTGGTGGCTGGGCCGCAGCGAACGCCAGCTGGCCAGCTGAGTCGCCTCGCTCCCTCCGCGCGGAAATGTCTTTCTCCCTCCCTCGCGTGCCGCAGGGAAGGGGTGAAAGGGTCCGTTGCATTGCGGCCACCGCCACCCGACAGCGATAATTCACGGTTCAAGCCTTCACCCGGACTTCGATCATGCTGGATCCCGCCCTGCTGCGTTCGCAGCTTGCCGAAACCGCTGCGCGCCTCGCCGAAACCCGCGGCTACACGCTCGACGTGGCCGCCGTGGAGTCGCTGGAGAACGCACGCAAGCAGCTGGCGACCGAAACGCAGGATCTGCAGAACCTGCGCAATACGCGCTCCAAGGCGATCGGCCAGGCCAAGGCGAAAGGCGAGGATACGGCGGCGCTGATGGCCGAAGTGGCCGGCATCGGCGACAAGCTCAAGGCGAACGAAGCCCGGCTTGCCGAAGTGCAGGCGAAGCTGGCCGGGATCGCGCTGGGCATTCCGAACATCCCGCACGCCTCCGTGCCGGTCGGCAAGGACGAGCACGACAATGTCGAGGTCGCCCGCTGGGGCACGCCGCGCGAGTTCGCGTTCGCGGTGAAGGACCACGTCGAACTGGGCGAGCGCCACGGCTGGCTCGACGGCGACGCCGGCGCCAAGCTCTCCGGCGCGCGCTTCACCGTGCTGCGCGGCCAGCTCGCGCACCTGCATCGCGCGCTCGGCCAGTTCATGCTCGACCTGCACACCGCCGAGCACGGCTACCTCGAATGCAACGTGCCGGTGATCGTCAACGCCGACAGCATGCAGGGCACCGGCCAGCTGCCGAAGTTCGAGGAAGACCTGTTCGCCACCGAGGTCGGCGAGACGAAGCGCTACCTGATTCCCACCGCCGAAGTGTCGCTGACCAACCTGGTGCGCGACACCATCCAGGACGCCGACTCGCTGCCGCTGCGCATGACCGCGCACACGCTGTGCTTCCGCGCCGAGGCCGGCAGCTACGGCCGCGACACCCGCGGCATGATCCGCCAGCACCAGTTCGAGAAGGTCGAGATGGTGCAGATCGCCCGCGCCGACCAGTCGCATGCGCAGCTGGAGGAAATGGTCGGCCACGCCGAGAAGGTGCTGCAGAAACTCGGTTTGCCGTACCGCAAGGTGCTGCTGTGCAGCGGCGACATGGGCTTCGGTTCGGCCAAGACCTACGATCTGGAAGTGTGGCTGCCCAGCCAGCAGACCTACCGCGAAATCTCCAGCTGCTCCAACTGCGAGGACTTCCAGGCGCGCCGCCTGCAGGCCCGCGTGCGCAACCCGGACACCGGCAAGCCCGAACTGGTGCACACGCTCAACGGTTCCGGCCTCGCCATCGGCCGCACCCTGATCGCGGTGATGGAGAACTACCAGAACGCCGACGGCTCGATCGACGTGCCCGACGCGCTGCGCCCGTACATGGCCGGCCTGGACCGCATCGCATGAATGCACCGACGCCAGCAGGCGGCAGTTGGGGCAGGGTGGAGTTCTACACCAGCTTTTCCCTGTTGATCGTGCTGGCCACGGTGATCGGCATGCGGCTCGGCTTCGAGAGCGTGTGGCGCCTGCCCACGCTCGACCTCGACCTGTCCGTGGTCGCGCTGGCGCTGGTCCTCGCCAGCTTCTGGTTCGCCCGCCACAGCCGCCGCTGGCGCCTCGCCATCATCGCCTTCGCCAGCGCCACCCAGCTGGTGCCGATGGTCGTGCGCGAACCGGTGCTGCTGGTTCCGCTGCTCGGTGCGCTGATTCCGGTGGCGATCCTGGTCGGCTGTCTGGTGGCACTGTCGAAGAAGGGCGGCAACGGCCGCCCGCCGCAGAGTCCCTGATAAACTCTGCCACCGAGAACTTATGGAGAGATGGCCGAGCGGTTTAAGGCACCGGTCTTGAAAACCGGCGAAGGGTCAAACCTTCCGTGGGTTCGAATCCCACTCTCTCCGCCACTTCTACCCCCGTGCGGTGAGTGAATCTAAAGCCCTTCTTGTGGGGATGCCGGGTGTCAGTGCGTTCACTTGGTTGGAAGGCCATAATGGCCGACGGCGCTTGTGGATGAGTGACAGGGGGGGAGACATGCAAGTCGAGAAGGTCGAAATTGAAAACTTCCGGTCGATTCGAGCAGCGGTGGTTAGCTTCGACGACATAACCGCTTTTCTCGGTCGAAATGGTGCTGGTAAATCGACGGTCCTGTATGCGCTCGAAGCGTTCTACAGCGTCGGAGCACAGTACTCAGAACTGGATTATTACAACCATGTCACAGCGGATACGTCAATTCGTATTCGCGTGACCTACGGAAGGCTCCGGCAGGACGAACTTGAAGAATTTGGCGGTTACGTACAAGAAGGAAAGCTTGTTGTCTCCAAGGTGATAAATGCGGGTGGTGCCAGGTACTACGGGACAACCATGCAGATCCCAGTGTTTGCTCAGCTTAGGACTCTTGGCGCCAATGACAAGCGGAAAGGCTTGGCAGAGAGAGTCGATGCTGGTGAATTTCCAGGATTTCCAAGTATTCCTCGCGCAGCAGTCGATGTTGATAGCGCAATGGACGAATACGAGGCTAACCATCCGGAACTGACTAGCCCAATCGATAGAGAGACCCAGTTCTTTGGACCTAGAAATGTTGGTGGAGGCAAGTTAGACAAGTTCACAAAGTTTGTTCTTGTCCCTGCTGTGCGAGATGCGAACACGGAGACCGAAAAACGTGGCGCAATAATGCAGCTTCTTGACCTGATTGTTACGCGAAGTATCGCGAATCGGCAGGAATTTAGAGATTTCAAGCTGCATTTTGAAGAAGAGGCGCGTCGCCTCTACGGTAGAGATAATCTTCCGGAGCTCTCGGAGCTTGGCAGGCTTGTCACTGAGAGGTTGGCCCGTTACGCGCCAGGTGCAGAGTTGGTCATTGACTTTGGCGAATTGAAGCCACCCACTATTCCTCTTCCCGATGCACTGGTCACCGTGTCCGAGGACAATTTCAAGGCGCCAGTACGCTATAGCGGTCATGGGTTGCAGCGTGCCCTCATTCTTGCACTGCTCGAACAGCTTTCCATGACTCGGGCGCCCGCTGAGCCAAGCGAAAGTGATAGTGCTGGGAGCCGACAAGCGGAGGAGGCTGGCCCGAGGCCGCCCAATCTAATTCTTGCTGTTGAAGAGCCGGAGCTCTACCTGCACCCTGCGAGAAGTCGCTACTTGGCGACCATTCTACGGGGCCTTGCAGTGAAGAAGGAGGGGCAGGCGCATCCTGAGATACAAGTGGTCTATGTGACGCATTCGCCATATTTCGTTGATGTGGATCATTTCGATGAGGTCCGGCTATGCCGGAAGCTGCCGGCAGGCGATGGTGCGCCGGGTACCACTGGTTTTAAAAGTTTCCTTCGGCAGCAGGCGGCGGGTCGCTTGGCGGAAATTTCTGGCCGACAGGCTAGCGAATTCACAGCCCAAACGTTCGTAACCCATGCTGCGCCAGTCCTGACCTCGATTGTCAATGAAGGTTTATTTGCTGATGTAGCTGTCGTCGTGGAGGGTGAGTCTGACGTTGCTGCGCTTTGGTGTATGCAGGCGAAGCTGGGAAAGCGTTGGGACGAGAAAGGAGTTGTCTTGGTTCCCGCCAATGGAAAAAACAACATCGACCGAGTGGCGGTCGTCTTTCAAGGGTTCGGCATCCCCACCTACTTTGTTTTTGACGGGGACAAGTCGAAGGCGGAAGCTGAGGGTGCGGCTGCAAATCGTCGACTTCTTACTCTCGGTGATGAGCAAGTTGTCGATTATCCAACCACAAATGTTGGGCGAATATGTGCAACTTTTGAGGAGGACATCGAGAGCTATCTGCAGAGTCAGGCTGGAGGACGATTCATCCCTCTGCGTGATGAGTGCGCAAGTCGCTGCGGTCATCCAAAGCCGAGCAAGGCATTAAAGAATTCGGAGGTGATGGCCTTGTTCTTGGCTAAGGCCGAAGAAGAGGGGGTAGATTTTCCTATCCTCTCCCAAATTGTGGAACGGGTGTCTTCTCTCGCTTGACCAAGTGGATGCCTCTTCACCGGAAAAGCTCTCAGGGGCAGTTTCGATTACAAGGTGCCACCCGCGACTCCTCTAAGAGCCAACCGCCACGCTTTCCGTGCCGAGCGCGGGGCCGGGAGAGCCACGCTCGACACGCCACCGTGCCTCGCGCGGCTCTTTTTCGTCGGAACCCGGCTCTTTTTCACGGGAGCACGACTCTTTTCCAGCGGAACGCGACACTCGACCGAGCCTCACCTGGGTCCTTTTTCTTGGCGCGAGGCTCTTTTTCGGTCGTGCTTGGCTTTGCCGAGTCGGCTCCCGGTTCTTTCCCGGTGAAGCCGGGCTTTCTCTGGCGCTCGCGCCGGGCTGCCGGCGCCGGCATGGGTTTGTCTGCGCAGTCGGGCGGGTCGTGCGCCTACGCACAGGCGACCCTTCGCGGTACCGCTCGGCTTCATGGTGAGCCTGCCGGGGCGCGGGCCGATTGACCGGACTCCACCAGGTGCGACGTGGTTTCCACTTGATCGCGGTCAACATCGCGCCGGCGGGCGTGCACATACTGCAGCGGTCGGTACGGAAGGCACGGGCATGGGCAGGCGGGTTACGTCGCCGCAAGGGCTGCGCTCCACTGCCACATCGGGGGAGGTCAACGCCGCGCATCCACCGGCCATGTGGCGGGCCGGCGGCCTTGCCATTGACGAATCAGAACCCGTGACCGGCCGCGAAGCGGTCGCGGGTGATGACGGTACCCGCCACCCGGGGCAATCCACTCGAGGAGTCAGCCATGTTCAAGCACATCCTTCTTCCCATTGACGGTTCGGAGCTTTCGTTGCGCGCGGTCAAGCTCGGCCTCGAACTGGCGCAAGCGTGCAAGGCAAAGGTCTATGCACTGCATGTGGTGGCGCCATTCCACACCATCGCCTACATGGCCGAGATGGTGACAGCCACCGAGGCCACCTACACGCGGGACGCCGTTGCGCGCGCCGAACGTTATCTGGCCGAGGTGCAGAAGTTGGTCAAGGCGGCCGGCATCGAATGCGGCAGCAGCTATCTCTTCAACGACCATCCGCACGAGGCGATCGTGCAGACCTCGCGGACCCAGCATTGCGACCTGGTGGTCATGGCATCGCACGGCTGGCGCGGCGTGACCCGCTTGCTGCTCGGAAGCGAGACCCACAAGACGCTGCTGGAAAGCGAGATTCCAGTGCTGGTATGCCGTTGATCGCCGGCTGCCGGCGAATCGCCGGTGAAAGTGTCAGGGGCAACTTCTGAGCGAACGGATAATCTCGCGTTGCTCGTTTTGTCCCTGACATGGATGGCACGCTTGTGGCAAATTGTGGAGTGGCTGGCGGGTAGTGCCTGCTTCGCCGGCCCCTCCCGATTTCCGGGACGGCATGCGACAGTGCCGTTCGTCCCGTTAGTGGCTAAGCTCGCATCATGCACATCGTTCGCGAACTTGAGCTACTCATAGAGCGGTCCCGTGCTCTCTTGGCGTTGGAAATAGAACATCTGCAGCGCGTGGTTGCTGCGGGGCTTGATGCCACGGATGCGCAATGGACGGTCGATCGCCGCTGTCGCTACATCGAGCGCCTTGAACTTCAGCATGACCGGGTTCTCGCGCACCGGATCGCCGTCCACGAAGCGGAGCGGGGTGCTGCGGGTGCCGACTCCACTCGCGACCCGAGCCATGCGCCAGGTCGGTCATAGCGCCCCTTTTTCCGGTCCCATTCGGCCACGCCCTGCGCGCGCCGGCCGCTGCCCATCGCGGCGATCGGCTGGGACCAGGTTCGCAGGTCAGGGGCAATCCCTCCAGCAACGTTCCCACAGGTCGGCGGAAGTCCCCGGGAGGGGAATGGCCTGGGCGAGGGCAGCGCTTTCGCGGGTGGTCACCCGTTGCGCTGCCCTGTCGCGGCGAACAGCCCCGTGGACGGGCGTGCCGCGGTGGCCGAGTTGTCGCCCGCAGTGTGATTTCACGCATGCCATACCAGTTGCGGAACCCGGTCGCTTTTTTTCCGGCCATGTAGCGGGCGAGATTTTCGAGTCGCCGACAGCATTGGCGTGACCGGATCGCCCGCGCCATGGAACGCCCGCAAGAACGGGCAGGGTCCACGTCCTGCCTCCAACGCCCCGACTCCTGTCGTGCGAACCCGGGTTGCAAGTTCATACGAAGGGACCCGTGTCGGCATGCCCGGGGTGCCGGCGGAGCCGAACGCAGCATGGCGCCATACTTCACTGCGGCGCGGTGACGAGTGCGCCGAGTGGCAAGGCTGCCGCCGCCAAAGTAATTTCACGCACGTACTACCAATGGAGGCCTTTTTCGGCGCAAGGAGTGGGAGTAGTTTGCGCTGAGGGGAATCGCAGCGGCCATCCGGAGGGGAGACAACATGCATAACCATGCAGGGGTGAATGTGGTGCTTTTGCGCGCGGTGCGCGCGGCGCTTGCCGCCGCGGCGCTGGTCGCGTGCTCGGTGCAGGCGCAGGACGCGGGGGCGTCGGATAGCGGACAGGCTCCGGCCAGTCAGGCGACCACGGCACAGGGGCGCAACAGCGAGACAAAAGCCAAGTCGACCACCACCCTGCAGGAAGTGGTGGTGACCGGCACGCACCGGGCCGGCCTGTCGCCGACCGAATCCATTTCGCCGATCGACGCGTTCAGCGGCAGCCAGATCGCGAACCAGCCGTCG